>Ga0181352_1000390_pt1 | contig 18816 bp, 27 predicted proteins | sample Fa13VDMLBSN_FD_130103 | JGI IMG/M metagenome (GOLD analysis project Ga0181352, IMG submission 130103) | Freshwater viral communities from Lake Michigan, USA - Fa13.VD.MLB.S.N | ecosystem: Environmental > Aquatic > Freshwater > Lake | place: USA: Michigan | collected 2013-09-23 | reverse complement strand
TAAAACCATCAGAAAAAGATATTTTAAGAGCATTTAAAAGGTTTACAGAAAGAGGAGGTAATCCTGAAGACTTTATTTTTGACATGGATGATGTTTACGATACCGATGAAAGAGAAGGTATGAGATTTAAATACATATTAAAAGGAAGACCGTTTGTTTTTGAATTTTCAGAAGAAATAAACAAAGGAGATGAAATTGAATATTATGGGGAAATAACTTTCAACGGGGATGAATTTCTTGGGGTTATTGTAACAGATAAAAGAGGTTATTTACTTGGTTATGATTTTTATAGTACATTAAGTGATGAAGAAATTAGATTACAAGATGTTTTAAATCAAGAAAATAGCGACGCTGAGGTACAATTATTTTTCCAAGAAGAGGTTATTAATAATTTAAGAAGATGAAAATTTTAATAACAGAAAAACAGGCAGATAAATTATTTGGGAATAAAGTTACTTGTAAAAAGTGTGATCACTCATGGAAAACAGAAAGTAACGAAAAACACCCTTTTTTATGTCATATGTGTGGTTGGGACCAAAGAGTTAAAAAATATAAAGACAAAGAATTATTAAATTTTTGGAAAAACTATGAGTAATCTTTTAACCGAAATAAATAGAATGAGAAGTTTAATGGGATTAACTTCTGTTTTAATAGTTGAAAATACTAACCCTATTACCGAATTACAAGCGGTTGTAAGAAAATTTTTTAGTATGACAGATGATGAGGCTGCAAAATATTTTAATCAACTTACTGATGAGGAAAAAATTTATTTAAAATCATTATCAAATTCTTCTGATGAATTGGGAGGTGTAATTGGGGATCTATCAACCGCCGCTGGAGTTGCGTCTTTAAGAAAATTTATGAAAGAATCAACAAATGAAAGTCTTAAAAAAATATTTTCTAAAGCTCAATTATTGGTCTCAAAAAACATGGCAAATTTTAACATACAAAAAATATTATCTACGGACTTATCAGTATCTTCAATATTAAAAAACGCCCCAACAACAATAGGTAATAAAAAAACAACTTTATTTGACGTACTTTCAAGTATAGAAAAAGAAGGTGGAGTTACAAAGTCAAAAATTTATGACGGACAACCAGAAATGTGGGTGGTTTTATTAGACGATTTAAATAAAATACCGAGCAATTCACCAAAAAATGTGAAAGATTATATTACCTCAGTTCAAAATGACATACTTGAAAAATTAAATCCATCAGATTATGTTGGAGTAATACAAAAACAAGAAAATGATTTAGTATCCCAAATATCAAATGAAACTATTGATGACATTAAAAAAGTTATAGATGTTGAAGATTTTTCATCAAAATTAAAAAAAATGGCTGATTTAGATCAGACAATGAGACAGGGGGAAGATTTTGATGTTGATGTTGATATTAATAACCAAACTGAACTGAAAAAAATGATGGGAGAAGACCCGGATGGGTTTATAACCAAATTAAATAATTTTGAGGATTTAACAAATTTGTGGTTAATAGCCCAACACTCAGACAACGATTTGACCTTACAGAAACAAATATTAGATATTTTAAATAAACAAAAACAAACAATAGAAACAAAATTTCCATCAAATTCAAAAGACATTAAATCAGGTATTGCTATGTTAGAAGATAGAATAATGGTTAATTCAAATACTAGTGTTGTTGGATATAGAGATAGTGGTATGGGCGACTTTGGGGATTTAATAAATGGAAAACAAACATATGGATCGCAAGGGGGAGTTACTTCTGATGGTAATTATTGGATACCTAGACCAATAGAAATGGATGGCAAACTTTATTTTTTTGAAACTCCACAAAAATTATTAGATGACGTTGATTTTTTAAATAAACTTAACGCTAAAAGATCTGAAATGGGATTAGGTACGATGGAAGATTATTTGTCTATGATGAATAAAAATTTACCCGGTGAAAGTAGAAGTTTAGAGGATTTAGGTGAAGTAATAACAAACAATTATCTATATTTAAAAAACCAAAAAAAATTAGGAAAGTTCCAACAAAATTTAGTTGACGATGTGGAAAAATATTTACGAGGTGAGGAAGTTGATCTTACTGATAATGTTTTTAGAACTGAAACCTCATTAAATAATTTAAATAAATCAATTAGTGATTATTTACGAGGATATAATGGAACAGAATTTACAAAAACAATCCAAGACATTTTATCAGAATTAGAAGATGGTGTAAACGTTAAATTAGTAGTTTCGGATTTGGACAACACCTTTCCAAATGGCGTAACGGAAGATATTAAAAATGCGATAGAATCAGTTCCAGAATTAAAAAACTTTTTTAAAAACTTAGATAATGGAAGATATAAATATGTTACTGAAAATGACGAATGGTTACCAATAAATATGTTAAATACAAATTCTGGTGATAGAAAAACATTTTTCAGAGATGTTTTACAAGATATGTTGAATGAAGGTAATTATCGAATAAAGAATATAAATGATATACAACTTTTAGATGAAAAAGAAATAGAAAAATTATTTAAAGACACTATCACCTACATGAAAAATAATAAAACCAAAATGAAAGAAAAAATTTCTAAAAATACAAAAAGATATACAAAAAATTCTATTGTAAATACAAAAAGAGGAGATTTTGGTGAAGATTTAATTGCAAAAAAATTTGAGGATTTAGGGTATAGTGTTTTATGGAGAGGAGGAAAAGGTAATGCTTTAGATAAAGCTGGCGTTGATATGATTGTTAAATCACCGAACGGTAAAGTTGACGTTGTTTCAGTTAAATCAATATCCGAAGACTCTTATTATAACTTTTTCAAAAACGAAATATCTCCCATAACAGGTAATGAAGTTATTAATTTTAGGTCACCAGGTATATCATTAAATAACGGATTGGCGGCAGTGGTTGATTCAAAAAATAATATTATTATTTTCCCACCTCAAGGTAAGTTAGATAAAACCACCAACCAAATTAATTATGACGAACCAATGTTTAGGAGCACACCAGGACCAACAACAGTTGAGAAGAATTCTTTAATATATAACGGAATTAAAAATTAAAATATTTAAGATAATAACATTTTAATTTTTTAAAAAGACATATAACATAAAAATTACGGAATAACCCACTAAAGTTAAGGCATATGCCATAAAAAATGAATTAAACATCTCAACTAACGACTCAAAAAAAGTTTTTTTCATAATAATAATTTTTACAAATATAATAGTTTTATTTAATATTTATAATTTAAATAACAAAAAAATGAAAATAAAAATAACAGAAGATCAGTTTAAAAGACTTGTTGAGAATAAATTAAATGGTAAACCAATTAATGAGGGGGTTTTTGATATATTAGGAAAAATTGCAAAATACGCATTAGGTGGGGCGGCAATATCATTTATTCTTAAAAAAATAATGGATAAATTTAAAGGGAAAGAACCAACAAAAGATGAGGTCGAAAAAGAAATTGAAAAGGTTGCAAAATCGGAATCTTTAGAAACTAATTCAGAAGATAAAAACATAATTATTGGAGATTCTCAAGTCCCTTATATTGACATGAACACAGAAAAGGCAGGTAGAATATCGGCTAAAGGTGGTGAAGAATCTTTATGGTTAGGTGGTGTTGGGTTAAGTTGGTTAAAAAATGCCGTTAAAAAATATAAAACAGATAATACCGTAAAAAATGTCATAATAAGCATTGGAACCAATGGAGGATTTAACACTAACGAAGACATTAGTGATTTATTTGATAATTTAAAAAAAACATTCCCAAAGGCGAACTTTTATGTTGTTCAGGGATCTTGGGGTTGGGGTGGTAATAAAGATGTAACACAATCTGAGGTTGATAGATATTATAAAGTGTTTAAAAATCAAGGAGCAACAATTATAGAACCCGCAATTGGTAAAGTTTCTGATCCACATAACAATCTACCTGTATATAAGGAAATAGGAAAAAAGATTGACTCTAAAATATGAGAGATTTAATTGTAAAAATATTAGAGGAAAATCGGAATTTTTACGATTATCAGTTTGGTTTTTGTCATTATTTTGCAACCAATATTAAAGATAGATTAAGTGAGTTACTACCTAACAAGAAAATAAAATATTATTTATTAGTTGCCGAAGAATTGGTCACAGAGACTGATGAGGTAATAGAATATCATTTAATCCATGTTTATATAAAAATAGATAAATTTTATTTAGATTCTAAGGGTGTTCATAATTATGATGAAATTATGGATAGGTTTGATAATTATGAATCGGAGGCAATTAAATACTTGCCTGATTTTATGGAGTTAATTCTTAAAGAAGGTGATTCGGATGAAATACCTGAAATGTTTTTTGATAATAATGAATGTGATCCACAACAAGTAAAACAAGACATTGATGAGTTTATATCAAACCCTGAGATAAAGGAATTTATAAAACAAATGAAATCTATTTAATTTTCATTTACATCATTTAAAATTACAAGACATTGATCAAAATCAATAGATTTAAATTGTCTTTTAAACATAAAAGAAAATTGGTTGGTAATAATGTGTTGATTAAACTTCCAATGAGAATCGTATGTTCTAACATTAAGAATTAATTTACAATTAATTTCTCTTGATTTAATAAAATCACAGTTTATAGAATTCCTTTCCGCGATTATAGTCCTTTTAAAAAACTTCTCAACATAAATTGACTCAAGATCTGAAATAGAACTATCACTAACCTCATTTAAAAATTTGGTAAACACGGGAAAATATTTTGTTACGTCATCCACAACATAATACTACATATTTTTTATATCAGATTCAAGTGGGGCAATTGATTCTAAGTATTTTTACTTTTTAAAAACACGGAGATAAATATGTTCGTTATGGTATTTATAATAGTATGAAAGTTTTAATAATGGAAAATCAATTAGTTTCGACAGTTCAAGGGATGGTTGATAATACAATTGAGGAGTTCGTAAAAGATTGTGAGAATATAGATGCGGAAAATGGACCACCATACCTATCATTTGATGGTTGTGATTTATTGGACAGTCTTGAAGAACTTGAGATTATTGAAGTAACAAAAAGTAATCAAAATAAAGGTAAGTACTTACTTTTTATTGCGAAAGTTAATGTTTATTATAGAAATGTTTTTGAATATCAGGACTATAGTGATTTTTTACATAGTTTAAGATTAAGAATAAAAGAAAAATATAAAATAACAGTTATGTTTACTGTTGTTGATGAAGTAAACAATCAACCAAGAGAATGGTAATGAAAAGTATAATTAGAAAAATATTAACTAATGAAATTAAAAAGAATTTAAATGAAGGTAGACCTTTGTCTGGTAAAAATAAATTCGCAAAAGAATGGTTAGAACAATATAATAATCTTAAAAAATATAAAAGCGAAGATGGAAGATTTATTCATTTGGCGGATAACAAAAGAAATATACTAGTAAGTTTAGACACACAAATTAATGAAACTGCAGTCACATGGGAAATATGGAGTTTATTATATAAAGTTTTTGGTGAAAAAGAATCAAGAAGAAAAATTATTAGTTGGTTATTGAGCGTATATAAATTAGCTAACATGGGATATGTCTATGATGAGACACCAGATATGATGGGAAAAATAAGTGATTCTGATATACCTTTGGATCAAGAGTCAATTAACGAATCAATATTCTCAAAAAATATAGATCAACTAAAAAGATTTTTCTATAACAAATGGGATAAAGAAAAAAGTGAAGGAAAAACACCTTCAATTGGAGATATATCAAAATTTGGTTTAAATAAAGCCAAAGATGAAATAATAGCATTGTATATCGAATATATGGGTTATGATACTGATAACAGTAGAACTAAGGCTATTGAAAAATACTTAACCACAAATGTTTTTACTGAAAAGGATATCACAGAAATGGATAATTTTAGTGAAGGTAAAATAACTGTAAAATTTGATAAAGTTGAATTTTCTGAAAATGAGAATGAGACTGTTAATTATTTGGATTTAGATGCCAGTTTTATTGTACTTGAAGGTTCATTTTATAATAGTGAAGACGGCGAAACATACCACTTTTCAACCGGAGATAACCCATTTGATGATTTTGTAACATATTTTGAATTTAAAGAAGAGATTGAACAAGTTGTTGAAAGTTTTGTACATAGAACTCTTGAAAATTTTGGGTTTAACATAAACCGTCATTTTGATGATATCAGTGTTAAATGGTAATGAAAAAATTAATCAGAAATATACTAAAAGAAGAGACGGTTAATAAGGATCTATTTTCTAATATGATAGAAAATGAAGGTCTTCTTATGACATGTAGAAAAGTTGGTGGCATAGAAAGATTATCAAAAATTTTAGGTGTAAGAGATTATGAAATAGTTAAAAATTATTTTGTTGGAAAACAAGTATCAACAAATAATTTTGAATTTCCATTAGAAGTTGGGGGATATGATTTTGTTTTTGAAGTAACCCATGTTAATTATGACTTAACTGACGATTTTATGGAAATAAGATTCAAAATAGTAGAAGGGGAAGTCACACTTATAATGACAACAGATGAAACTTATGATCTTTTAAGCGATGAGTTATACGAAAATGAACCTTTGTTTTGGGAAATAAGATATGAAGTTAGGGAGGTTGTACATGAATATTTCAAACTATATTTTGAATATATTAGATATAGATTATTTAGCGGTTTAGATGTTGAAGTAACAAATATGTAAAATAAGTTTACAGTAAACAGTTTACTGTAAACAAAAAAATAAAAATATGAAAAATATTATAAGAAATATATTAAAAGAGGAAGTTAATAGAAAAATGATCGCAAAAAACTTTCTTGATCAATTAGAACTTTCTCCTTGGGAAAATAAAAAATATGGTATGGAGTTTCTTGTAACACCAAAAGGAACCGCAATTTTTTTAAATACAAAAAATGATAAAGAATTTAGTGTTGAATCAGCAATATATAGTCAGTTAAAAAGAATTTTAAAAGATGATCAATTAGTAGAAATTTTTGTAGTAGAATATGCCGAAGATCATGGATTAAATATACCTTATGGTGCTTGGGTTGTTGCTTCAGAAAACGTTGGATCGATAGAAGAAGATGATAGTCCCATGATTTTTGATGATGAGGATGGTCAATTATAATTAATAGAGTATTTATTTATATGAATTTAAACGAACAAATATATAGAATTAATTCATTACTAATTGAAGGTAAACTTGAAGATTTAATAAAAAAGTATAATCATGAATATAATGATGAATATGATGGGATTATAGAACTTGCCTACGAAGGGGACCCATCACCAAGTAAGAAGTATTTTACATGGATGTCAAAAATTTATATTGAAAGAGATCAGGCAAATTCACATATTAGTATTGATGATTTAATACAAATGATACAGTATTTTGATAAAAACAATCATAAGTTTGAGAAAAAAGACATTTATCAATACACTTACGATGAATTTATAAAAAAATATGAAGAAGCGATAATAAAGATCTCAAAAAGAGAATTAGTGCTTTCAGGTGTTGATAAACTATATGAGGATGATAAATATGTATTGGTTAGACCAAAAAATAAAGAAGCTTCATGTAAATATGGGTCAAATACAAAATGGTGTATTGCGTCAAATACAAATAATTATTTTAATAATTATAGTGAGGATAACTTATTTTTCTTTATTATAGACAAATTAAGAGAACCAATACCGGGAAAGAAAAAATCACAAAATTATTTTAAAATTGCAATACAATATGAACCACCAATGTCAGGTTTATTTAATAATAATACTTCATATATTAAAGACAAACCTTCGTTTTATTTTACAGAAAGGATAAGTAAAGAGGCTTTTTTACAACAAAGTCAAAATGGTGATATATCCTATTGGAACGCAATTGATGAACAGGTGACTCCATCCACAGTAAAAAAATACATAGATAAAGACACACTTAAAAAATTTATTTACCTTATAAGACAATATACGTATAATATTTATTTAAACTATTATGATACCTTATCAAAAAAGAAAGAACAATTTAATTCGGATAAATATGTACAACTTATAGATGAATTAGAACAAAAAAAACGTGAACTCGGAACTTTAAAAAGAAGTTATTCGGCAACTAAATCGGTAAAATTTGTCAATCAAACAATCAGTATGTTTGAAAATTTACAAGACTACTTAAGGATAATGAAATTACCACCAAAGACATTCGATGAGTTTTTAGATTTTAATAAAACTAAAGATCAGTTTTATGATTTCAAAAGAAACAAAGAAATTTTAGATAAAAAATTAGAAATCGCAGAAAAAGAATTAGAAGAATTACAAAAAATATATAATACAATGGAAAACGAAAGAGATTCTATTGGTTATAACATAAGTTTTCGTGGTCGTTAATAACTAATTATGAAAAAAATTAATGAAGAAATATTAAGAATTAAACAAATGATGAGGTTAGTCGAAGAAGACGATATCAACATTGAGGATGATATTATGATTAACAAACCTGGTTATGGTAAAACCGGATATAAAGATAAAATATCTAATGAAGAAGATGGTAGTCAATTTGTTATATTTGTTTCAGGTATAGAAACAGCAATGTCACATCAAGGACAACTAAATTTATTTAAAGAAGGTTTTGGAAGTAAGTACCCAGTAAAAGGTTTTAAATATGCAGAAATTCCTTTGGTAAATGATTTTATTAGTAAAAACTCAGTAATTGCGGTTGTTTTATTTAGTGCTGGAGCGGCTTATGCAAATAAAATAAATAATATATCCACATCAAAAATATATTGTATAGAACCATGGAATGATTCGTCAAATAGTAGATCAAGTAGATTTGAATCAATACCAGCTTCTAATATGTATATAGATAATGAAAGTTATGCTAGAGGAAAAGGAACTAAAAAAGGTGCAAATTTTACCGATAATAAAGAAGGACATTTTCAAGCACTTAAAACATCAGCAAAATTAATTTCAGAAAAAATATGAGAGTAAAAAAATTAATATCTTTTGATTTTGACGACACTCTTTTCAAAACACCATTACCTGAAGAAGGTAAAAAAATATGGAAAGAAAAAACAGGTGAAGATTGGCCTCACAGAGGTTGGTGGTCAAAACCTGAAAGTTTAGATATGGAAATATTTGATATACCTTTAAGTAAAAAAATATATAAGAAATATATTAAAGCGGTTTCAGATCCTGATAATTATGTTGTTTTAGCCACTGGTAGAATAAAACCATTAGAAGATGAGGTTATGTTAATTTTAGATAAATACGGAATTAACTTTGATGAAATACATCTAAATCCAGGAATAGATACATATGATTTTAAAAGTGAGTTATTTGCAAAACTTATAAATGAATTAAAGCCTGAAGAATACATTATGTATGACGACAGACAGGAACATTTAATTAGGTTCAAAGAGTGGGCAAAAACACTACCATGTAAAGTAACCATAGTTGATGCTATTAGTGGGGAAGAATTTAAAATAAATAAAAATGAAAACTTACAAGAGAACATAAAAAAAATAATAAAAATTATTAATTTTTAATTTTATTAATGTATTTATAAATAAAAAATATTATATGAAAAAAATTATAAGACTAACAGAATCAGATTTAGCTCGAATAGTTAGAAGAGTTATAAAAGAAGAGGGAGAACAATCAAACTCAAATAGCAGACAACAATATTATGACATGATGAAAAAAGGTAAGTGTCCTGATGTTATTTTAACCTACAAAAAAGATGGTGATTGGTTTGATAATCATACAAGCACAAGTTTATTTGATATGGCATCTAGCGTAAATGGATTGGACCTTGACCAAAAGGTAGGAAACGGTACCCTTGGTGAATATATGCTTTTACAGGTAAGAAAAGGTAAAAGAGGTATAAAATGTGGCGCTAATGCGGACTATCGTTTGAAACCTGAAGAACAACAAACGGCTAGTGATGAATACGGTATTACCGCAAAATTAGAAAAAAAGTTTGCAGGAACAGGAGGACCAAGATAATTAATCCACTTTAATTTCAAATTTAGTAAATCGATATAGATTGAAATCATTCTTGTCATCCAAGTTAACTTCAGTATATGTCACCTCATTATTATTTTTGTTAATATGAATTGTTGAATATATTTTAGAAATATTTCCATAAATGTCTTCATCAAAATAAGAAACTTCATAAATATTGTTTTTTTCTGATACTGATACTGAATCAAATTTAACAGTAGTACCATCAGAATGATTCACTAAAACACTTTTAGATTTAAGATCAATTGTATACTCTGTATCGGTTGATCTTTTTTCGTTTAAATAATCCTTTCCGTCAATATTTCTTGAATACTCAACCTCACTAACACCTATCTCAAATTTTGAAACTTTATATTTAGAAACAATAGTTTCATTCTTATTAATAGTATCCGAAATATTGAAATATTTGACACTATCTACGGTGAATGATGTACAAATAACAAAGGCAATTGGTAATAGTAATTTTTTCATAATGATATATTTTTTTTACAAATATAAGTTATTTTTTCCGTTAAAAAAAATAAAACCCAATATTTTTATTTTTATTTGATTGTTAGTATAATATCCATTAAGTTTGGATAAAAAATAAACAATGAAATATATTAAATTAGGTTTGATGTGGGTGGCACTTGTTGTGGTTGCATCACTATTTGGCGAATATGTCATAAGTAGAGAATTAAACGGGTTCATACAACTTTTAAGCTTCCTCGGTATGTTTGGACTCACAATGTATGTAGGAGGGGAAACAATTAAACAATTAACAATTAATAAAAAAGAAGAAAAAAATGATTAGTACAGTAATTTTTATGGTATGTTTGATTGCGGCAATTTTTGTTGCAATATCAACAAGAGGTAATATGTATGTTACAGGACAAGACAGATGGGGTGACAATAAAGAAAAATTTAATGGTTCATGGTTAATTAAACCTGTTGCAATCTTTTTGTTGGGGTTAATAGGATCTATTATCCAACCATTTGCATTGGAACGAATTGATGCGGGTAACAAAGGACTTAAAGTTAATTTAACTGGATCTGAAAGAGGTGTATCATCATACCAATATAAAACGGGTTGGGTATTTTATAATTCTTGGACAGAACAGGTAAAAGAATTTCCTTTATTCCAACAACACATTGAGTACGATGCTCAAACAGTAATCACCAAAGGTGGATTTGCAGCAACAATTAAACCTTCATTTAATTATTCATTACGTGAAGATGCGATTGGAGAAATGTTTGTTAACTTACGTTTAGAGATTAAAGAAGTTGAACAGGGTTGGTTAAAGAATGCGATTGTATCATCAGTGAATGACGTGGCGAACCGTTGGGAGGTTGATGCGATCTTTAATAAACGAGAAGAGTTTGAGGCGGCAATCATTTTAGAGTGTAATAAACGAGTATCTAAATGGTTTACCGTATCACAGTTAAGAACTAACATCATCCCACCAAAATCACTACAACAAGCGATTGAAGGTAAGACAAAGGCGGTTCAGGAGGCACAGGCGGCTCAACAACGAACATTGGTAGCTCAGGCTGAAGCGTTAGAGAAGATGGCGATCGCAAGAGGTGACTCCGCAAAAACCATAATCAACGCAAATGCCGCAGCGATGGCGATGAAAATCAAACAAAAAGAATTGACACCATTATATGTTGAGTTTGTTAAGGCATCCGCTTGGGACGGTAAATTACCAACAACAATGGCGGGTGGATCAGGAACATTTTTGAACATTAAACAATAGTCGCTTAGTAAAATTATATGGATCCTCACTTAACGGTGGGGATTTGTTTTTTTAAATAAGTTTTATTATATTTGTATTTTTAAAATAGTTAAAAATGATCGATAATATAATGATTGATAATATAGAACTAATAAAGTTATTATTAAATTTTTCAGATCCTGGAGATTTTTATATGTTATATGTTTTTAAACGTAAGAAAGACCAACCTGAAGGAGAAAGAGATAATCATCAGTCAGTAAGAACAATTAAAACTTACTGTGTTGATTCTATTGAATACCTAGATAAAAGATATGATGAGATTAAACAACTATGTGAGATGTTTAAGGCTCGTGCTTATATACACGTTCAGAAACAAAACCATAAAGACGTATCGTTAAATATGTTATCAACACTCGCTGAACGTATTAGAGATGGTGTATCAAATCAAAAGGGTTTATTTGATTCGGTTGTTGGTCAAATTAAAACACAAGAGAAAAGGTGGATTGTAGATATTGATGTACCTGACTATCATATGGTATATGAACTAACAAGGTTTATTGAAACTTTAAAACCTGAAGGACCAAAAATTGAAGCGGTAATCCCAACCAAGAATGGATACCATTTAATCACAGGTAAGTTCGATGTCAAAACCTTTAAAGACAAATATCCAGATATTGATATACAAAAAAAGAACCCAACACTTCTTTATTTACCCGAATCATTATCGTAAATAATAAAAGAACCCACAGTAATGTGGGTTTATTTTTTTATACTAAGTATTTATTTAATGTATAAAATGAAAAAAACAATAAGAAAAATATTAAGAGAAGAGTTTTTAACTCAATCACATTTACTATCAATAGTTGAGTCAACAAATTTACAAAAGGATCTTGAAAACTTAATGAAAAATAGTGGGGTTATTGTTGCATCTAAAGCTGTCGGTGGGATTGATAGACTATCTAAAATATTAAATATTGATATGGATGATGCGAAAACTCAAGAGATGTTAGTTAAAAATTTTATTTATCATTTTAAGACAGAAGAGGTTGATATATCTTTTTTAAGTATTAGAAAATCCAAAAATGGAAATACAATTATTGAAATAAATGGGACCACCAATGACCAAGCGGCTAATATAGGATCTTGGATTGTAAGATATATTTGTGATGAGGCAAATAAATTTTTTCCATTTAATGTTTCCGCTATTTGGGAACCTTATTTTGCGAATAGAAACATAAAAGTTTTTTTAGATGCGGATATTATAAGAAATACAGAAGATTAAAAATGGTTATGAAAAATTTATTAGAAGAACTTAAAAGAATTAAAAATATGATGGGTATCATTAATGAAGAAACCCAAGATAAATGTGATTGTGGTGATGGTACCTTATCAACCGAATGTTGTGTTTGCCGATGTAAAAATGGTACTGATAGTCCAAAATGTTGTCCATCGGAAAAATTAAAAACATTAGGATTATCTCAAATACCAACTGATCAATCACCCGAAAGTATAAAGTCATTACCAAAAAAAGAAGAGATAACTTTAGATACCACTGGAGTACCTCAAGATTTGGTTGATGTAATGGATGAATATGGAATGACAGACCCAATAGAAAGAGCCCACTTCTTGGCCCAATGTAAATTAGAATCTGATGATTGGAGAGCAACAACAGAATATGCAAGTGGAAGTGCATATGAAGGTAGATGTAAAGATTTAGGTAATTGTTCACCTGGTGATGGAGTTAAATATAAAGGAAGAGGATATATCCAACTAACAGGGAAGAGTAACTACAAAGAATTTGATAAATGGTTGAAAGAAAAAGGTTATACCGATGATGTTATTAAAAATCCTGATTTAGTTGCAACTAAGTTTCCTGCTGAGGTATCTGCTTGGTTTTGGAATGTATTAGGTCCTTTAAATAGAAAAGATTTTCCTAGATTGGCAAAAAAAGGTAGTTCACTTGAAATAATAGATAAAATTGGAACATGGATTAATGGTGGAAATCCACCTAATGGTTACAAACAAAGAAGAAATAATTTTTTTGAACTTATTGGTAAAGGTAACGATTATTTAGCATCAAATAAGTAGGATTTTAAAAAAAAATTACTACCTTTGTCAAAGGTTATGGAAAATAAAAACACATTAGATGAACTTCACGAACAGATGTTATTAAAAATCTCGCAAAGGGAGAAGAATGTTAGTAAAGTTGTTGATCGATATCTTAGGATGAGGTTAAAAAGAAGAATAAGAAAATTCACAGGAATAAAAATAAAATAAGCCTCATCACAAAAGATGAGGTTTTTATTTTAAAGTATATTTATCTTTATGAATATACAAGAATCAATAAGAAAAATATTAAGACAATATTCCGAACCTAAGTTAATACAAGAATGTACAATTGCGGGCGTAAGGCTTGATAGTGGAATTGTTTTAGCAAAAAATAGAGATAGGGGATACAAAGCAAATGTTGAAATTATTCATGAAATAATTGATGACGTTGAAATTGTTTATTGGAGAGATATAGACACCGATTGGAGTGAAGGAATAAATGAGTACGGTATTGGTATCGTTAATTCAAGTTTATTGGTTGTTGAGGATGAAAAAGAAGGTAAAGGTGTTGAAAAAGAAAGAAAATCTGAAGGTAAAGAAAAGGATAAAAAGGCGAAGAAAAGATTTGCTGCTGATGGTGGAAAAATTAGAAAGGCTTTAACTTATAAAACCTTACCTAAAGTTATTAGATCTATTGTGTCATATACGGGTGAAGATAAAAAAGATGTTGGGTTAAAAGGAGAAACAATAGTTTCTGATAACAACAACATATATGTCGTTGAGATGACAAGAAAACATGCTCCCGTTATAAAAAAATTAAAAAAAGACTCAAAGTTGGTTGTTAGAACTAACCATGGGATATATCAAAAAGGTGCGGGATACACTGAAGGAGAAAAAAGAGAATCTTCTGTATCAAGAATGGAATTGGCAAAAAAACATTTAGAAAATGTTAAAACTGATCAAGAAGTTATTGATAAATTAAAAGAAAAATATAAAAAAGATCCATTTTTAAATCCTTACAGAACAAAAAACATGTATCACATGCAAACTACTGGTCAAATCATGATGAATTTAGAGAAAAAAGAAGTGACAGTTAGAATGGATAACGAAATGGGTGAGTTTAAAGGTATAAATAATAAATTACCTAAAGGTTATAAACCAAAAATAAAAATTAAAGTTGAGAGTGAGAAAACACACTCAAAAGGAAAAAAGTTACCATCATAAGTGAACCTAAAAAAAACCATAATAACAATATTAAGGGAAGAAAATAATTTAAACCCATTAATAACTCGTAGAGTTAGTATGGAAAAATTAGATATTGAATTTAATGATGCTTTAAATTCTGCCAGTGATATGTATTATAGAAATTATAATATAGGAACATCATTAGCTCAATTTAGGAATACCGTTTTACATATGACAATAGACTCAATCCATTGGGAATTATATTCAACAATGCCTGAAGATTCTCACTGGTATGATGATGTTTTTCACATGCTTAGGAAATACTTTGATGATAAAATAGAAGAAAGATATAACGATTTAAATAACGAAGATGAGGGTATATTAGCGGATTTACAAGAAAAAGAAATTACGGAAAGATGTTGGAAAGGTTATACTCAGAAAGGAATGAAAACAATGTTTGGTAAAAGATACCCTAACTGTGTTAAAATTAAAAAGAAATGAACCTAAAAGAATCCATAATAAGAATATTAAAGGAAGATTATAGTCCGGCAGGTAAAGAAATAACACCCAATTCAATCATTGTTCATAAATCTAATCCAATGTTTAGAGATAAGATAATGGAAGAAGGTCTTAAAGTCAGAGCGGGAGAATGTTACAAAATATTTGTTGGTTATGGAGTTAAATGTAAACCCGCAATTTTTGCAACCAACTCAACAAACAAAAGGGCTTGGTTTGATTCAACATACGATGATGATATATGGTTTATAGACACAAGAATGATTCCTGATGTTAAGTGGTATAAAGATAAACACTTTGAATCAACCAAAAAACACATTGTAACATTTCAAGATATCCCAAAAGAGGCAATAACCCTAAAATATGAAGGAACAGGAAGTAGTGAAGATATTTTAAAGTCGTGGCCCGAAGATTCGCCTAATAAGTTACAAGAATCCATAAGAAGAATACTAAGGGAAAATTATAATATAGAATCTCTTGTTAAAAGAAGAATATATTTTGCTGAAGAATATGTTGAAAATTTAGATCCTGATGATGTTTGTAAATATTGGAAAGACGATGATGTTGATAGTTTTGTTAGAGAAGGAATGGGGGAGATCACAAGATTTATGACAGATTCTATGAGATGGGTAGAACCAGAAACCTATATGGAAATGTATGATGATGTTTATGAAATGTTAATTAAATTAGGGTATAGAGAAAGATTAGAAATTTTCTATTACGAATCATTAGAAAACTGTAACCCAAGACACAGGGAAAAATTTAAAGTGTAATATGGACCAACAAAAAAACATACCAACTATCATAAAAAGAAGGATTCATTCAATGGATAGGGTAATTAATAACATGTTGCCAAACATGTATCCTTGTGATTATTATTCTGCGGAACATTTTATAGTAGGTCTATTAGAGGAAATCAGATGGTTTTTAATTGATAATGAAGAATTAAGAAATATTAAAAGGAAGAGTATCGAAGATTATATCCAAGAGTACAAGTATGATGAATTAACCGAATATTATAATGAACAATGTATGGAATCAAAAGATAATAACATACAAGAATCCATAAGAAGAATATTAAGGGAAGATTCATTAAAGAATAGTTTAATGAATTTAATTAATGATGTAGGAATTAAAAAAGCATCAAAAGCTGTTGGTGGGGTCAGTAAATTAATAAAGATATTAGATCTTAATGATGAAGAAATTAATGACTTTATATATCTGTATCTAACAGAAGGGTTTTATCCTGATTATAATTGGGGCCCTGAACTACACGATTTTTATAGAAAAGAAATAGAACAGTATGGTGTATATGAATTTCTAATAAATGATGTGCCGGCATATGCATATCTTGGAGAATGGGATGGGTATGATTATTTATATACTTTATCAATAACTAAATGGGCTATAGATGAACTAACAACAATGTTTGGCGATAAATGGATCTCTGTTTTTGAAAAATGGTTTGAGGATAACTCAGGTCTTGAGGTTAGGGAAATAGATATGAAAAATAGATATAATGTATTATGAACCCACAAGAATCAATAATAAGAATATTAAAAAACATTGGCAAAACGGTGTCAAATAAACTTCATTGTGATAGACACGGATCCTTTGTGCATTTTGCGGAAATATTTGTTGAGGAAGTCAATGAACAATATCCTGAATTATTAAATGATTTTGATGTTATTGAGGGATATGTTAATGTAAAGTTTGGTAACGGAATACCTCAAGAACACACTTGGATTAGACTAAAAAATGGTGACATTATTGATCCTACATTTTTACAGTTTAACAAATACGATAGTAATGCGGACTATAGTAAAAAAAGAACTAAAGTTTATTCAGGACAAGAATATTATGATGAGGGTAAAGAAGGGTCGTGGTTCTCACAAAGAAGAAAAGAATTCCCAAGTTCAATATTTAAGGAGGGAAAAAGAAAATATATAAGAAATATATTAAGGGAAGAAACATTAAATCCTATTAACTTAATTTTAAGAAGATTAGATTCGCTTGATTGGTTGGTTGAGTTCTCAGTAAGAGAAATACAAAGACAATATAATGGAATATGTAATGTAAGAACCCCTGAAAACTTTGTAGAGATTGTAATAGAAAAGACTGGAGATGGGATGTACTGGGATAATTTTGCTGAAAAAATAGACGATGATTCAGAAGAATGGGGACAGATGTATAGATTCATAGAAAAATATGTGGAGACTAAATTTGGTGATATGTTAAGAGAATATTTCCATACTCAATGCGGAGACTAGAATAATTATAATATATGAACCTACAAGAAAACATAAGAAGAATACAATCAATGATTATAATTTCAAAAGTATATATTTAACAATTTAATAAACAACACATTAAGTATTAATAATTATTAATCCATATTTATAACATATGGATTTAAAAAATTTTATAACAATCGTTATTCCATGTAAAAACGAAAATCAAACAATAGATAAAACTCTATCACTACTAAACCTCCAAAAAAACATTCAGAAAACAAAAGTAATTGTTGCAGATATATCTGACGATGGAACAACATACGAACTTGAATCAAGACAGAATGATTTGTTTGAACTAAAAATAATACAAGGAGGACTCCCATCAAAAGCAAGAAATAACGGAGCAAGATTATCAACAACACCATACATTTTATTTTTAGATGCGGACATTTTTATTACAGATAAAATGTTATTAACAAATGCGGTAGAAACAATAGTAAAAAAAGATAAACATTTACTAACAACAAGATTTAGAACAACAACAAAAGTATATGACTATGTCTTTAAAACATTTGATGTAATACAAAGATTGGTTAAACCAATAACTCCTTTTTGTCTTGGTGGTTTTATGTTAGTTAAACGTGACGTATTTAACTATTATGGAGGGTTTGATGAAGAAGTAAAAGTTGCCGAAGACTATGTCTTTTCAAAAAACATAAGACCAAAAAAATTCCATATCATTAAGAAAATAGTACACACACCACCAAGAAGATTTGAAAATAAAGGTGTTTTATATATGGTTAATATAATGGTTAAATCTTTTTTGAATAGAAATAATAAAGAGTTTTTTATAAAAGATAACAAGTACTGGGAATGAAAAGGTGGAAAACAATTATAATGAGTGATTTACATTTAGGATCAAGACAATCACAAACAGATAAGATACTAAAATTTTTGGAAGATAATGAATCTGATGTTCTAATATTAAATGGTGACATCATAGATGGGTGGGCAATGAAATCAAAAGGTAAATGGAATAAAAACTGCTCCAAGATATTCAGAAAGTTTATGAAAAGATCGGAACAGGGAACAAAGGTGATAT
>Ga0181352_1000389_pt1 | contig 18868 bp, 15 predicted proteins | sample Fa13VDMLBSN_FD_130103 | JGI IMG/M metagenome (GOLD analysis project Ga0181352, IMG submission 130103) | Freshwater viral communities from Lake Michigan, USA - Fa13.VD.MLB.S.N | ecosystem: Environmental > Aquatic > Freshwater > Lake | place: USA: Michigan | collected 2013-09-23 | reverse complement strand
TGGTCCAAAGGAGCGCCACATCCTCGAAATCATCGAGAGTGAATACGAGGGTGTTGAGCGTGCGCCACTGTCCGAGCTGTTCGACAAGTGTCTGGCCGCCATGACAAAGCCAGAGCCGCCGAAACGCGACCTGCGCCGCCGCGATCTGGAGCGTGCGTTCCAGTCGCTGACCAAGCGCAAAGAGCCGCCAATCGAAATAAAGAACGGACATGTGATTTTTTGCATTTAGGGGCTTGACCCCTGCAACCAGCTAGTTTAGGGATTGTGTCACCAACAACACGAAGGGAAATACAAATGGCTACTCAATTTAACACTGTGCTCGACCTCGGCGGCAACATCGTTGACCGTCTGGGCGACATCAAGGCTCAGATTGCCGAACTGAAGGCGATTGAGGCCAACCTCATCGGCATCCTCGTCAACGGCGGCGAGGGCGCTGTCGAAGGCAACACATTCCGCGCCACCGTGTCCACTGTCGCCGAGCGTTCGTCGCTCGACGCCAAGGCAGCCGAAGCCAAGCTCCGCGAGCTGGGCGTCGACGGTCGGTGGTTCAGCAAGAACCAGAAAGTAGCTAAGGGCTACACGACCGTGAAGGTCGTAGCGAGAAAGGCATGAACATGGAACTTTTAGACCGCAGCCGCTACCGCATGTGCGAGGATAGCAAACTTCTTGAAGAGGCACGGTACAACCCAACCGCAGAGCTGGCCATCGTGCTGGCCGAGCGTCTGGTGGAAGTACAGGCCGAGTTTGACGAACAATTCGAAGAGGCGAAGGAGGCCGCCGAAGACGCGCGCCTCGACATGAACCAACTCGACGACAAGATCTATCTGCTACAGCAGGAGATCGAAAAGCTCGAACTGATGCTGGGCGAGCGTGACCGTATTATTGACGAACTGAGAAAAGGAAACTGATAGATGATAAAGATCGAAGTAACAGGCAACAGCATCCCCGAAGTGGCTGACAAGCTGCTGGCCATCGGTGCCAGCTTGCGGGCCAGCGGCACATCGGCGGAGGTAGCCAAAGAGGCACCCGTGGACCCTACGCTGAACCGGCCTACGTCCGACACCTCAGTGACTTCGCCCGATACGTCGAGCGATACGCCGCGTTCGGCGGCCCCCAAGAGTGCCCCCGCTGCTACAGCCACCGAGAGCCAGCCAACGACGACGGAACCCTCTTCTACCCCTGCACCTGCGCCATCGGCCTCTGAGGACGAAGAGCTGGAGGTCGTTGACCTGCCAATCGCCACGTTCGACTTCGAAACCGTTGTGCGCCCACTGGTCCTGAAGGTCGTTGAGGTGCGCGGCAAGCCAGTCATGGAAGAGATGCTGTCCCGCTTCGGTGTGGCCAAGGCGTCCATGATCGAACCAGCCCTGCTGCCCGAACTGGTTGCCCTGTGCAATGAGGCGTTGGGCAAGTGAGCGACCACGCCAAACTAAGCCCGTCCGGCGCACACCGCTGGATGGCCTGCACCGGCAGCGTTGCGCTTGAGGCCGAGTACCCCGACAGCAGCAGCTCCTTTGCTGCCGAGGGGACAGTGGCACATGAGCTTGCGTCAGAGTGCCTCATCAGCGGCGCAGATCCCGCGCTGTTGATTGGCAAGCCAGCCACCGTTGATGGTTTCGACTTCGTCATCGACCAGACTATGGTCGACCACGTCAAGGACTACATGAAGCTCGTCCGCGAGTATGCCGAAGGCGGCGAACTTATGGTCGAGAAGCGCGTCGGCATCGGCCACCTGACGGGTGAGGAAGGCGCGGGCGGCACATCTGACGCCGTCATCATTAAGGGTAGTGAGATTATCGTCATTGACCTGAAGTACGGCACGGGCGTCCGCGTCGATGCAGACAACAATCCGCAGCTCATGCTGTACGCCCTCGGCGCGCTGAACGAGTACGAACTTGTCGGCGATTTCGACACCATCACGATGGTCATCCACCAGCCGCGTCTGAACCACGTCAGCGAGTACAGCATACCGGTAAGTGAATTACTTAATTTTGCCGACGACGTTGTCCACGCAGCCGAAAAGATACGCTGGGAGAACCCGACGTTCAACCCCGGCGAGAAGCAGTGCAAGTTCTGCAAGGCGAAGGCGACCTGCCCAGCCCTGCGTGCCGAGATGGCTGAAGTGGTCGGCGGCGCTGCGGACATTAGCGACTTTGCTGATTTGGTGCCGCAGGAGATTACGTCGGAGACCAGCGACAATTACCTGCCTGTGGCCATGTCGAAAGTCGAATTGGTTGAGCAGTGGTGCAAGGCCGTTCGTGCGGAAACGGAGCGCCGACTGCTTGCGGGTCAGCCTGTCAATGGTTATAAACTGGTCCAAGGCCGCGCAGGCAACCGCGACTGGAAAGACGAGAAGGTTGTCGAGGAGATGATGAAAAAGACCTTCCGCATGCGCGACGATCAGGTCTATGACCTCAAGCTAATTAGCCCCACAAAGGCCGAGAAGGTGTTTAAAGAAAACCCTAAGCGCTGGGCGAACCTGCAAGAGCAGATCGTTCGGAGCGAGGGCAAGCCATCAGTGGCACCCGCCACCGATAAGCGGCCAGAGATGGTCGTAAAACCTGTCATGGATGATTTCCGTGACTTAACTGCAAACTGAGGAAATGAAAAATGCAAGTAATGCTTAAAAATATCCGTATCGCCTTTCCAGCACTGGGCGCGCCGCAATCCTTCGGCGAAGGCGAGCCAGCCTACGGAGCCAAGCTAATCGTTGACCCCAAGGGCGAGCACGTGAAGCAAATCAAGGACGCCATCTTGGAAGCAGCCAAGGACAAGTGGAAGGACGAGGCGCAGGAAGTAATCGACGCCCTGACCGACGACAAGAAGATCTGCTACGTTGAGGCGGAATACCGCAACAAGAAGACGCGGCAGCCGTATGCGGGCTTTGAGGGCAAGTTCTACCTGTCCGCACGCAACGCCGGTACGCAGCCGACTGTTGTCGATCGCCTCGGCAACGAAGTCACCAACAAGGCCGAGATTGAGCGTCTGATATATTCAGGCTGCTACGTCCACGCGTCGGTCGACATCTGGCCGCAAGACAACAAGTGGGGTCAGCGCATTAACTGCACCCTGCGTGGCGTCATGTTTGCCGCAGACGGCGAGAACTTCGGTGGTGGCTCAACGGCATCGGCCAGCGAATTTGCTGACTTTGCCGCCAGCGCAGAAGACCTGATCTGATGTCGGACATCGGACACAACCTCGTCGCAGGTGACGAACTGAACCTGCTCTTTGAACGCATTGAGCGTCTGGAGGAAGAGAAGAAGGGCATCGCGGATGACATCAAAGACGTATTCGCCGAGGGCAAGTCTCGCGGCTACGACGTCAAGATTATGCGCCACGTCCTCCGCCTGCGGGCTATGGACGGGGACAAGCGGCAGGAAGAGCGTTACCTTGTTGACGCATATGCGTCAGCTATTGGCCTCGACCTAATTTAACGCTATAAGGACGGCGCGGCGGTTGGATGCTTCGGCATTAGTTGGAAGCAACCGTCGCGCCCTCTTTTCTGGCGGACCGCGCCACGCATCGGGAATTCCCTCCCCGTTGTTGGTAACTCGCGCGGCGCGGTCCACCAGAACTGAGGGATACATGACAACACTTTACCTAGACCTTGAGACCTACAGCCCCGTGCCGATCACGCACGGGACGCACCGTTACGCCGAAGAGGCGGAGGTGTTGCTTGTCGCTTTGGCGGTGGGAGACAAGCCGACCGGCGTGTGGGACACACAACACCTCCCTACGTGGAAGGCCGACCTCCAGTTTCTGGTTGACGCAGCCAGCACCGTCGTCATCCACAACAGCCACTTCGACCGCACCGTGCTGCGCCACTGCGGCGTGAACATACCCGTTGAGAAGATCCGCGACACGATGGTGCAGGCACTCGTCCACAGCCTCCCCGGTTCGCTGGGTACGCTGTGCGACGTGCTGGGCGTGCCTACCGATAAAGCTAAAGACAAGGCGGGCAAGAAGCTGATACACTTGTTCACCAAACCACGACCAAAGAATATGAAGTTGAGGAGAGCGGACAGTGTCAGTCACCCCACCGAATGGAATGAGTTCATCGAATACGCCCGCCTCGATGTGGACGCGATGCGAGACGTATATGGACGTCTGCCGAATTGGAACAATAGTCGGAGTGAGCGGAACCTTTGGCGAATTGACCAAAGAGTTAATGACCGTGGCATCGCCATCGACCTTGAACTCGCCCACGCAGCCCTTCGAGCTTTTCGAAGAACTTCAGGAACTCTGGCCACTCGTGCTGCCGATCTGACAGGCGGACACGTAACGAAGCTGACGCAGGGCGCGCGCTTCCTACAGTATCTGCGGGACTATCACGACTTCGCGCCGGAGAACCTGACCAAGTCCACCGTTGCGGAACTGCTTCGCGGCGACGGCCTGACGCCCTTCGTGCGAGAGCTGCTGGAGATACGGCAGCAGGCGGCGGCCACATCGCCAGCCAAATATAAGGTGCTGCTCGACGCCACATCGTCCGACGGTCGCCTGCGCGGCACACTTCAGTTCTGCGGCGCATCGCGCACAGGCCGTGACGCGGGGCGGATATTCCAGCCGCAGAACCTACCACGTCCCGTGATGGACGCCGACGTGATCGAGACTGGCATCTCCGCCATGAAGCTGGACTGCGAAGATCTGCTGTTCGACAACGTGACCGACCTGTGCTCGTCCGCCGTGCGCGGCTGTCTGGTGGCCCCTGCGGGCCGCAAGCTAGTCATCGCCGACTTGTCCAACATCGAGGGGCGCGTGCTTGCGTGGCTGGCCGGTGAGGACTGGAAGGTTGAGGCCTTCTACGACTTCGACCGAGGTGTTGGGCACGACCTATATGTGGTCGCCTACGCCAAGGGCTTCAACGTCGACCCTGAAGTTGTGGTCGAGAACAAGAAGAGCGGCGACGGGTCCATGCGCCAGTACGGCAAGACAATGGAGCTGGCGTGCGGCTATCAGGGCGGCATTGGTGCCTTTCGCACGATGGGCGGCCCTGCGGTCGCGGCCATGACGGACGAGGAAATCCAGCCGTTGGTGACCGCGTGGCGCACGGCGCACCCGAACGTTGTCCAGCTTTGGTACGGCGTTGAGCGGGCGGCCAAGGCGGCAATCCGAAGCCCCGACGACTTAGCGCATTACGACAAGCTCCAGTTCGACATGAAGGACGGCTGGCTGCGCATCAAGCTGCCCAGCGGGCGCTACCTGTCCTACCCGAACGCCGAGATTGTGGAGGGTCGCATCACGTTTGACGGCATGAACCAATACACCCGCAAGTGGGAGCGCATTGAGACCTACGGCGGCAAGCTGGTCGAAAACATCGTTCAGGCCGTGGCCCGCGACGTCTTCATGACCGGCATGGTCGGCGCGGAGGAGCACGGCTACGAGGTCTGCATCCGCGTGCATGACGAGCTGATTACCGAGGTGCCAGACACACCCGAACACACCGTGGCCGAGTTGGCCTCAATCATGGCCACCAACCCATCGTGGACTGTCGGCCTCCCACTGGCTGCGGCTGGGTTTGAGACCCACCGCTATAAGAAGGACTGAGGCATGACGCCCGCAGGACGCCTACAGGACCACCTCAAGCACGTTGTGCAGAAAAGTGGGGGTCAGTATCGCAAGGTGCGCTGGGAGGGCCGCAGGGGCTGCCCAGACTGCTTTGTGTGGTGGAAGGGGGGCAAGTCCGCCTTCATCGAAGTCAAGGCTCCGGGCGACCGTTACAGCAAGCTACAGGAGCGTGAGGTCGCGCGCATGCAGCACGACGGCATCCCAGTCTATACTGTGTCGACGAACGAAGAAATCGACGAGATTGTGGGAAAGATAAGACATGACACGGACGTTTAAGCCACACGACTATCAGGAGGACGCCATGCGCTTCCTCTACGACGTGCCGCGCTGCGCCCTGTGGATGCCCATGGGCGGCGGCAAGACCGTCACAACGCTAACGGCGTTGGACAACATGTCCGTCGTGGACGACGTCTACCCTGTGCTCGTGCTGGCCCCGCTGCGCGTTGCTCGGACGACGTGGCCCGAAGAAGTCGGCAAGTGGAACCACCTGTCGCACCTGCGCGTCAGCGTCATCACTGGCACGCCGAAGCAGCGTGAGCGCGCCGTGGCCAAAGAGGCCGACATCTACTGCATCAATTACGATAACATCGGATGGCTTCGTAAGGAGCTGGGCGACGCGTGGCCGTTCAAGACTGTGGTGGCCGACGAGTTCACCCGCTTAAAGTCCTTCAGGCTGCGTCAGGGAGGCTCTAGGGCGCGAATGCTAGGTCAGGTGGTCCACGGTGCGGGGAGCCGCTTTATCGGCCTCACAGGGACGCCTGCGCCCAACGGCGTGAAGGATCTGTGGGGGCAGATATGGTTCCTCGACAAGGGCGAGCGTCTGGGCCGCACATTCAGCGCCTTCGAGCAGCGCTGGTTCCACAAGGGATACGACGGTTACAGCCTTGTGCCGTATGAGCACACGCAGGCCGAGATCGAAGAGAAGCTGCGCGATGTCTGCCTGACCGTGCGCGCCCTGTCCGTGGACGAACCGAACGTGGTCCCAGTCTACACCGACATGATCCCGTCCGTGCGCCAACTGTACACGTCGATGGAAACCGATATGTTTGCGCAGCTCGCGGAGGACGAGATTGAGGCGGCCAACGCAGCCGTGCGGACGCAGAAGCTGTTGCAGATTACCAACGGCGCGGTGTACGTGGGCGAGGACGGGAAGTGGGAGACTATCCATAATGCCAAGCTGGATGCGCTGGAAAGCATTATCGAGGAAGCTAACGGCGCGCCCGTGCTGGTGGCCTATAACTTCAAGCACGATCTCGAACGTCTACAAATGCGTTTCCGTCAAGGTCGGGTGCTGGACGCTAACCCTGATACGATCAGGGATTGGAACGCCGGACGGGTGCCGATACTATTCGCTCACCCTGCGTCGGCGGGACACGGGCTTAACCTCGCGGACGGGGGCAACATCCTCGCGTTCTTCGGGGTCAACTGGAACTTAGAAGAGCACATGCAGATCATTGAGCGCATCGGCCCCATGCGTCAGAAGCAGGCGGGGCATGATCGCCCAGTGCTTATATACCCGATACTGGCGCGCGACACCGTGGATGAGGTCGTCATGGAGCGCCTGTCAAGCAAGCGCAGCGTCCAAGAGGTGCTGTTAGAAGCCATGAAATCTCGGAGGAAAAAGAGATGAAAGTTATCAAAGACATCAACGAGGAACTTAATGAAATGGCTAAAGTGCCTGAGCCGAAGGCTGCCGAGTTGCTGGGTCGCGCTGCGGCGCATATGCACGATCGGTCGTCGACCTATGACGAGCCAGAGGGCGAGCGGTCGATGGGCAAGATCGTGACGGCCTTTAACGCCATCACGGGCCGCGACCTGACCGAGAGCGAGGGTTGGATGTTCATGCAACAGGTCAAGCTGGTGCGTCTGTTCACGCGCAGCGAATACCACGCCGACAGCGCCGAGGATAATATCGCCTATGCCGCGTTGCTGGCCGAAGCTAAGGGAGACGGACGTTGACACATGACACACGACGCAAACTGGAACAGGACATGTGCGTTGACGCGGATGTTTGGGCAAAAACTTTTATGGAGATAAAAAAGGAGGCTGACCTCCACGAAGTCAGCCTCTGGTTCTCTTCTTGTCTATCGACCGCATTTATGCACGGACAGCAAAGTCCTCGTTATGCTTCTTTACAGCAAGACCGCCGTCCGAAAAATAACGGAACTTCTTGTAGTCCCCAGCCTTCGTTGGCTGAAGCCTAAACTCGCTATCTTTGCTGTAGTTTTTGTGTCCGGTCAGGCCGTGCGCAGCGTCAATAACGCGCATTTGCTCAACACTAAGCCTTGGGATGTTCTCAAGACCGGGGAACATGTTTTCGTGCGGCTCCAAGCGCTGCCGAATACGATCCCAAATGTTCCACTGGTTGCCGAACAGATGCAATCCCGATCCCGCCATGGCGGCCTCATTGGCTCCGACCACATCTTTGTATGTCTGGCCCATCAATTCAGCTTTTTGCGGTTCAGAAATCCAATCAACGTCGGCAAGATACTCAGGGACCGATGGGTTTACGTCGCCGGATTTCACGCGGAACTTTGGTGAAGGGGAGTTGCCGACTTCCGACAAGAGTAACTCTTGTATCAAACCTTTGTTCAGATCCTCGAAAGAAGTAGGGGCTTCTTTTCCCTCTTTTGCAGCCCGCATAGCCGCGAGGTTAAGCGCTCGTTTTTGGAAAGCCTCACGTTTGCCCGGATCGGCAAGAATGGTGTCCATGTACCTGTTGGCCATGTGGCGATCAATCGCGGAGACACCCGCATCGGGCTGCCACGCAACACCGAACGAGCCTGTCTTGTTTGACAGACCGGGAACCTGCGTTGCCATGCGTTCGACAAGGCCTGTCCAATCTTCCCCTTCTTTACGGTGGAAGAAAGCTGGGTCACGGCGAAACAGATCGAGGAAGTCCGTGTAACCGGAGTAGTCAACGCTGCCCCGCGCGCCGATACCACCCTTCGAAGCGGCACCCAATCCCATGCGATTGGCGAGACTGTCGCTAAAGGCTTCTCTCTGTTCTTTCGTGACTGCGTCCGTAAGTTCCCACGGCCTGCTGTTTACGATGCGATCCACATCTTCCATTGAGTTCATACGAAGGCGGGATGTGGCAAGTTGGTTTGGTGTGAGCGGGTTGTTGGGTGATGTATAGCCAAAGGTCAGCCCTGAAAGCACTTTGGCGTCGGAGAGACCTTGCGGCTCGTCCATGGACAGCATCAGTTTTCTTTGGATGCCACGGTGCAGTTCGGGGTCGATCTTTGATGGATCAATCCCCGAAGCCTTCATCTTGGCCATATCTTCGTACGTGAACTTGCCTTCAAGGCCACCGGGTATTTCAAAGCGCTCGCCGCCGCCCATTTCGTAAGGGAAGGAGACAGGTTTGTTCAACGGGCCGAGGTTCTCCACGCCGAGGACATCACCTAGATCCGCAACTTGGCTGCTAGTAAGTTCCCAAGGCTGCAAACCCTTAAACGTAAGAGGTACGTTTTCCGCAGCATTGAAAGAGCCAGACACGGATGCCGGTAAAGAAGGCGCTGTTTCCGGCAACGGGGTCCGTGTTTGAGCGAGTGGCTTTTGGTTGGCGCTGGGGCCAGAGCGGGCGGCACTGAAGCGCTGTATGGGCCTCGACGCTTTAGCCTCTGGTACGACCGCCAGTTCGGACGCGGCCTTCCCTTTAGGCGTAACCTTCACCGACGGTGTTGCGGCTTTAATCGCTTTACGTGTGGCGACACCAGCGGGCCGTCCGAGGATAGGCACAGCGGACAGTATGGCGGTTCCCGCCATCGCTTCCATCTTCTCAGCCTCGGCGTCGCGGCCCTGCGCACGCAGCTTGCGTGCAGTCTCGCGGACGTCGCCGAAGTCACGAATGGCGGCGAGGGGCGAGAAGATTGCGTCTTCGGCAAAGGCGTTCGGGTCTTCTACCGCCGCGTCATAAGTGGCCTTCGCGATGCCCTTGACGTCGCGGGCCACGCTCGATGGCGAGGACGACTTGATGTAGTTCACAACGCGGCCCGGTATCGACGCAATCCCGCTGCCGAGTTTGCCGGTGTTCGAGGTCGCCGCTTCATTGGCACGGCGTCTTTCGACCTTCATCGCATCAATACGACGTTGACGCGCTCTTTCGGCATTCTTTTTGCGGGATGAAACGCTACCAGTCATCGTAAACTCCTCTTAGCGGCGCATGCCGTAGTGTCGTGCCAGATCGGCGATGGATGCCATGCCGCCGTTGCGGAACGCCTGCACATGACCGCCACGATACATAGCCTGCTCCGGCATCGCGAGATCCGCGAGATCTTTGACGCGGCGACCTGTTGCCAGTTCGACGTACGTGTCCGTCTCAGGGTCGTACTCAACGGCCTTGTCGCCGAACATTGTCAACCCCTTCTCAGGGATGGGTGCCGTCTCAGGGGTTGCCGCAACAGCAGCCGGAGCTATCCCGTAACTATCCGCAAGGTCGGCTAGGCCCCGTTTAGGGTAACCCTCAGTGGCGGTAACGACGATTTCCTCCGACGGCTCCGCGTCAACAGGCAGCGTCGGGCTGCCGATGCCATACTCGTTCATCAAACGCTCGACATCGTACCCACGAGCGCCGAGTTGCGCCAGCGCGAGGGGTATCGTGGGGAGCGCCGTGGGATATTTTTTGTTCAACTCGGAAAACTTCGATGTTATCGGGCGAACCGCGTCCGCCGCTTCCTTGCCGTAACGCGCACCCGTACCCGCTAGGCGACCGGCACCGAATGCCGCTTCTCCAACGACGCGTGGGATAAGACCGGGCAACGCAAGAAGCGTCAGAGGATTAAAGGTAGCGCCGGTAAACATAGTACCCGCAGCTATCGTGCCGGGTAGCGCGCGCGGCCTATCGCTACTGAGCATTTGCCCAGCGCCGCCAGCCTTAACGATACCTTCGGGGTCGTACTTTGCGAGGGTTTCGCCGAGGCTTACCCGCTGGCCGTAGTTAGTGTTGGCATTGTTGCGCCAGATGCTTTGCAGTTTGCGTGTCGCGGCGTCTACGTTTACACGGCGGTCGCGGCCCGGCGCAAGGCTGAATGCTTGCTCCAGTTCCTTGACGGCCTCAATGCCCTCGCGGGACGCTTTCATGGCGGCTTCGTAAAGCGGATCGAAGTCCGCGATCAAGCCTTTGACCGCGTCGTAAGCCGAGCTGGCGATTTGAGTAGCCTTACTGTCGTACGCACCTGTCGCCTTCGACCCAATGTCGAAAAGGTTCTGCTTAAAGTTGTCAACATTGACGGGAAGCAGCAAGTCTGGGTTCTGCGCCGCCTGCGCGGCGTACTCGTCCGTTGTGCGCTTCATGCGCTCCCACGCAAGATGCTCCGTCGGACGATCTGTCAGCTTGAGATAATCGTCGTAGTTGGCGGGCTTAATATCTTCGATGCGCTTCTGGACTTTGGTAAAGTCAAGTGGTTGGGGGTTGATACCCAAAGACGCTGTGTCGGCCAGATACTGTTGATAGTTTTCGGCTTTAAGGCGGTTTACGGCCTCACGCGCGGCGGCCACGTTGGCTTCCGTTGCGCCAGCCGCATTGCGCATGTTGTCGGTGAATGCCGTACTACGGGGCGTCGGAGCACCCGCCATACCCTGCGAGAAGCCTGCGCCAGTTGCCTCGCGAACGGCTGGGCCGCCAGCACCTGATGGAAAGCCAGCAAGGTTCGACGGTATGTTCTCAACGCCTTCCATCGCACCCGGTGCTTTGTTCTTGGCAGCGGAATACATTGCCGGAACGCCTTCGGTGACAAACCTTTCGGTCAAGGAAATAGGATTAGTGTTAAGGCCAGCTTTGACTACGCCTTCGCCCACATCGCCGAGTAAGCCAGATGCCTTTGCCACCAGCGTTCCGCCGCCACTAAGCAGCATCGAAATGTCACTGGCGATGCCGACAGGGTCTTTGATTGCCGAGCGTTGAATGTTGTCCAAGCCGCCGTAGCGTTCTTCAAGCATTTGTGCGACGGCGGCGGTGGTTTCACCCGTAGGAGCGCCGCCAGCCTGCTTTATAAGCTCAACGGCCAGATCGGGCAAGGTTTTGTACAGGCCCACGCGCTCGGCGGTTAGTATACTTAGCAGCGCGTCCCTCGGAATGCCTGCAAAACCCATAGCAACTTGCGCGGCGCTTTCTGGTAGGTTGCGACCTAACTGCGCGACGCCCTCGAACAGACCGGCGTTCTTACTGGCGGACGCGTCAACCTCTCGGTAGTCGAAGCCCGGTCCGGGCATCCCTCCCTCGGCCTTGACTTTGGCAATGTCTGTGCCGACGGACAGCGCGTTATCGCGGAAACCCTTAGCCGTCTCTGGCGTCACGATGCCGTTCTCAGAGGCGAAGCCTGTGATCATGTCGGCCCAGCCTTCAGGCGTGAAGGCTTCTGATGCCTTGTATGCGTCAGCCTGCGCGGTCTGCTCAGGCGTGAAGCGGTAGCCCTTGACGTCTTCGCCCGAAATCTGCGCACCCGGAGGCAGCTTATCGAACAGGCCAACGGAGGATTGCCGGTCTTCAGCGACAGCAGGCTTGAGGGTCTTCTTGTAAGCCTCCACGTCAGGAACATAGGCTTCGCCGAAATGCGGGCCTACGACTTCCTTGATTGGGTCGATGAAAAATGTCTCAGGCAGACCTGCGGCTTTCAGACGGTTGTTGGTCGCCGACACCCGCGATATAGCGCGATCACGCTCGGTTTTGTACGCTATGTTGTAGGAGCGAACGCGGTTGGACAGAATGCGGCGTATATTGTTACGCGTCTCTTCGGTAAAGACACCGCCGTTGCCGGTGAACTCTTCTTGAAACTTTTTCGGAAGCTGCTCAAGGGCGGATTGCAGGTTTTGGAAACGCTGTTCATCGCCCTCCCTGACGGAGCCTAAAGGGTCTTGAATTTTGGCGGACAGCATTACCAGCTCGCTATCACCCTCTTTGTTCTTTGGTGTGCGCAGCGCGGCGGCGTACTGGGGGAGGGCGAGGACATACGTCTCCACCGACTTCGTCTTGCTGAACCGGTCGGCTTCCTTGCCCGAAACATCGGCAGCCTCAGAGACAAGTTTCTGCTGCGAGCTGGTTAAGCTGCTTTCAGCCTGCGGCCCTGCATACGGAGCTTTCGCCTGTTCCGTTTGGATGTCGATACCGCCCTTGACGATGTCCTGACCGCCCTTGGTGATGGTTTGCCCCTCTTGCACTTGCTTAGGGGTTTTTGAGGGAGCAGACGGAAGATTAGTGAACCACGCGGGTTGATTGGAAGTCGTCATGTTTTATCTCCAAATTCCCCAGTTGGGTTCGCGGGGGTAAACCGTGGCTTAGTCTGGTCTCCGTCGGGATACACGACAGGCGTGTTCGGCGGGAGATAAACAAGCTGCCTTGGGTCGGTTATGACATAATATCCGAATTGGTTCATCTGCGGCATGGGTGCGTTTCCGCCGACACCCGGCCTGTTGACAAACCCTTTACGGTCTGGGGCGTAAGTGACTGAAGAACCAACGCCCTGCTTCGCCAACTTCGCCATAGCAAGCGCCGTCGTCACGTCCTGCTTGGCGAGGCCCAGCCGCTGGGCGAACCGATCTTTATCCAGTTGCTCAAGCGCCTCGCGGCGGCTCATCTCGCCTTCGCGCTGGGCCTTCTGCTGCGCCGCCAAGACGGGTGTGATATTCTCCAAGACACCGCCAAAGCCACGCCGCGATGTTGGCGCGGCTAACGCTGCCGACAACTGGAACATACGCTCGCTGAATGAAGGGCCGTAGCGTTTCTCCTTCAGTGCCTTTTCCATCGCGTCATAACGGGCCGTTTGCTCCGCCGCGAGTTTGTTGAACGAAGTCATGGCCGACTGGACATTGGGGTCTTTGTACACAGACAGGCCGCCAGCCGTCGCATCAGCGGCATTCGCCTCTGAAGGCAGAGCGCCCATCGTGTCTTCGTCCAATTCTTCGTCCATCGTAACTTCCTCTGCGTCGGATGCCTCTTGCGGCAAGCCTAATTCTGCCTTCATCTTACGGATGTGGTCTATCTGCCACTGCGCGAGGGGCGGACTTACCACGGTCACTTACCTTTCAGCGAGCCGACGATACCCGCCGCAGCGGTTAGCGCGCTGGCAATATCTTTCCCAGTCGATGAGTACTCCGGTTTGACGCCCGACGGCGAGATACCGTACTCTTGCGTCGCACTTGGGACGCCGGAGGCGACACCTTGGAACGTCTTCACCATGTTGTTGATCTGCTCTTGCGGGTAGCCCTGCTGACGCAGGAAGTCGCCGTAGGCTACATCGAGGTTCTTCTGGCCCTGCTGCTGCTCCAGCGCGCCGATGCCGCCAAGGGCACCTGCGCCAGTAAGGCCGAGGCTCTGAGCCTGTTCACCGAGAGTTGACAGAGCGCCAGAAGCGGCGAGCTGCTGTTGCTGCTGCGTCCGCGCCAAATCGCCAGCCGTGGAGGCCAAGTTGCCAAAGCGTGATAGATCGGTGCCCGCAAGCCCTGCGGCCTCGGTGTAGCCCGATTGGAGCGCCTTTGTCTGCTGTGCGAGGATGTCGGCGCTGACGTCGCGAACGGCACGTGAGGTGTCGGTCATCATGCCTGACGGCGTGCCACCCAAGCCGCCACGGCCACCGAAGCCGAGTTGCCCGGCCTTGATGTAGCGGCCCTCGATCTCAGGCATAATGTTTTCGGTAAGGTTGCGCGTTCCGAGATCGGCGATGCGATTGACGACGGCGTCATTGTACGGGTTCATGTACTGGCCGATGTTCGACACGGATGTCTGGCCCGCCTGCGTTAGGTAAGGCTGCGCTACGTTCAGCGCGCCCGGCGCGTTTGCGGCGCTCTGCGCAACGTCTGTGGCCTGTCCGAGGAGAGGCTGATACGCGGTGGCCGCAGTGCCAGTCATGCCGAAGGCTTGCTGCTGCGTTGGCGTGAAGCCCGCGATGCGCGGCATAGGCGCGGTTTCGTAAGGGCGGTTGGCAATAGCCTGCTGCCCCGACAGGATGTCCATCGCATAGTTGGAGTACCACTCAGGCAGCACCTGCTGCTTGGTCATGTCCGTAAGGGCGGAGCCTTGCGGGATTGCGGCTCCCTCGGCTAGAAATGAACTGACAGCCATTAAATGCGTCCTCCAGACAGGTATGCTTCGGGCTTCTTGGCATTAGCACTAAAACGTCCCTTTGCCAACTTCTGTCCCTTGTGTTTACGAACTTTGACCCGAAGGTCGTCTAATTTCTTTGCGCCAGCCTTGCTCGATCCGTCACCCAGTAGAGCGACAGTCTCGGCGTCGATCACATATTCGCCGTCGGACAACACCGCAGGGATGTCATCGCTACGTCCAGTGCCGGGGCCGTTGACCGCAAATTCAGTGCGGCGGGACGAGCCACCGCGCTTTGCAGCGAAGGCACCGCCACCTTCAGCGAAACGCATGTTGTCAACCTCAGGGGCGTACATCGACGGACCAGCAGGCTCGTCCGGTATCGGCGTGGTGATAGGTGTCGGCAACGCGGTTTGCGGCGCATAGTCGAAGAAACTAAGCTCAGGCCGTGTGCCGTAAGTCAGCCAGTCTTGATCGCCCATCGGACGAGCGGTCCGGTTTACACCAACAGCGCCGAGGCCGCCTGCGGCGGGCAGCTTGGCCGAGAATATCGGGTTCAAGCGGCCAGTGCCACCACCGTATGTGCCGGTTTGACCTTGGCCTCCACCAGCAGCACCGCCGACTAAGCCGGAAAGGAGACCCGCGATGCGCAGGTACTCTTCAAGTCCGAGTTTCTTTTTGTCCGTTAGTGCAGGGTCTGGCTTTAAGTCCAAAGGAGGGAGAGGTTCTACGGGGGGCATCACCGAAACCGATACGGGTTCAGGCTGCTCAATCTTAGAGCCTTCTACAACGATTGGTTCCTTGTAGTTTTCCATGTCGGAAACCCTGTCAATCACGCCGAGATCTAAATTGAGACCGCCAGTAACAGGTTGCTCAATCTTAGAACCTTCAGAGATGATAGGGTTCTTTTCAAACTCGGCCATCCCAGCCAGCACGTCAGGCGATAGACCACTCGTGACCGGAAGCGAAACTGGAGCTGCTTGCTCAAGCGGGCTTGCTTTAACGAGGATTTCGTTGGGGTCAGTTGTGTCGGTCAGTCGGTCAAACGCGGACGGGTCTTGTCCGGGTGCGCCGTACAGGTCGCTGCCAAGGTTAGCACCAAACGCGTTGCCGAGCCTGCTGCCGCTGACGGTAAGACCGTCATACGGAGCTTCAGTCCCTTGATCTAATGCTTTTTGAATTTTGTTAGGCGAACCACCGAGAGTGGTGCCTATGCTCGGCGCACCTAAAGTAGACGCAGTCACCTGCAAGCCGCCATCGGCGGTCATACCGCTCGACCCGGACGTACCCTCGGTACCACTAAGATTTATTGGTTTGAGGCCTAGTTCATTGGCCACAGTGGGCGCTAAGTAACTAAGCGCGCCCGAAGCGACACCACTAAGAAGTGAGTTCTTCAGGCTCTGACCCGTGGCCAAACCACCTGCGGTAGAGCCGAGACCTGTACCTACCGCCGTGGCAAGTTTTGGGGCTAAAGCGGTGCCGAATTTACCTCCAGCCTCCAATGCAGGTCCGAGTACTTGACCGCCCGCAGCGCTCAGGCCACCCATAGCTACGCCTTTAAGGATATTGTCACCCCTTAGCGCCGCGCCCGCGCCACCAAGGCCAGCCCCAGCGGCGATGGTACCAAGGACGTTCAAGCCCGGTATGAACATCGTCGCCAATGGCAACGCCGTCCCGACCGCACCAGCAATCTTGCCCAGTGTGCTCTTGTTCTTCTTCTCATACGCGACGGTCGAATAGTTGCCTGTCGGGTCTGCGGTTTGGATGCTGTAGTTCGCCTTACGGCCAAACTGGTTCGTCAAGCCCTGACCCAATTCAGTTGCCTTGCGCGCGGCGTCAAAGCCCGTGCCTTCGAACACAATCTGATTGGTACGATGGTCAACAAGGCGCACAGGCTGGTCGACCCTCACTGCGAAGGTGTTGCCACCCGTCTTTGAAGTGGGGTTGCCTTTGTTGGACTTTGGCGCGCCGATATATTGAATGTTCGGGTCGGCTTGGTATTGCCCTCCCATAGCGCCGCCGCCAAAGTTTGAGCCGAAGTTCATCCCGTACAGGCTGTTTAGGCCGCTCAGGTCCAAACCGCTGAAGTCGAGCGTGCCCGGATCGAACGGCGCGGCCTCTTGCGTCATCGGCTGCGCCGCAGGTGCGGGCAGCATGCTGCCGCCGTATGGCAGCTCGCTATAGCCGCGTGTGTCGTACATCATAGGCTCGTCGAGCATCATACGCTCGCCATCCATCACGCGTCCGCCTATAGCGTAGCGCGGCACGGACGTTTCCAGATAGTTACTGAAGCCGGGGATGTAGTTCATGAGCTTTTACCTTCGAGCATCGGATATACACGCATTCCCCACTCACGCCAATCCGAGAACTGATACGGGTCAGGAATAATTTGTTGCGTAAATGGCGAGGCACGCAACAGCCCAGTAGCCCACCCTTGCCACGCGGCCTCTTCAGGCGGTGACCCGAACGACCACGCGTCGCCAACGACAAGTATAACCGAACAGGCCCAGTCTTGCCAAGTCATGCCGCGTGGGTCGATCACCCTAGTGTCGTCCCGTCGCCCGGCTGGACGTGCGCAAGCACAAGGCCCATCTGATAGTCGCCGCCAAGAGTGTTGCTCTCGAAGCGGAAACGCAGCTCACGCCGCTGTGTCTTGAGGAAGACGACCTGCTCTTGCGGCGTCTGTGGGTTCTCGACAAACGTCATGATGACGCCGTTCACTTCAGGTGCGCGGGCGTTCGCACGTCCCATGACCTGCACCGTCATGTCGCCGCTCTGCACGAAGTCAGGCTCAATCATTAAGGCCTGAAGCGACCTGTTAGTCTGCGTCGTGACGGGCAGCGACAAGTCAGCCGTCTCGAAGAAGGACTGTATCGGATTGAGCGTCAGACCGTCGACCTCGTCCGTGCCGACCTCGTGAACCCAGAACTTGTACGGATTATCGAACGTCAGATTGAACGTGGCTGCGCTACCTGCCCCGCCAGTAACGCTGACAGGGTTGGTTGGGATCTCGGCGTATTGGCCCGCATTGCTGATGGTGACACCAGTGATGACGCCACCGCCGCCGACAGTCGAAACCGTAAGCTCAGTATCAATTTGACCCAAACCACCCACGACAGTGAGCGTGTTGCCTACGGCGTAGCCTGTGCCGCCCGCAACCACCGCAGCCGAAACCGCCTCGGCCTCTTGCGGCGCAACGCCAGACAGGAGCGGCTTGCTGAACACGGCAGGGAACAGGCCCGCACCGCGTCCGCCGTTGGGCAGCTCGGTGTCGTACCATGTGTTCTCCCGCACGTTGTAGATGACGGCGTGGTTCGGCTCAATGCTGTCGCCGAACGGGAAGCACCACCAAATCTCACCGAAGCGCGGAACCTTATAAGCAAACACCTTCTGACGCTGGGCGTAGTTCAGGTTGTCGAAGAAGAAGTTGATGTTCATGTTGTTCTCGACTTCGCGCACGACGCCGTTGAACGTCAGGAAGCGGTCGGTGCCGATCCAGTAGAATATGCCGTCGTACTCAATGACGCTGTTGGCTGCCAAGATTGACGACTGTGTGCTGATCGTGTCGAACTGGAACACCGCCGCGCCACCGACATACGTGCCGCGAATGAGGCTGTCCGCCGACCAGAACAGGCCAGATGGGCTGTTGCCGGGGCCGCCGCGCAGTGGCATGCCTTTGACAATCTTTTGGCCTGTGATGTACGCGTTGCCTGCGCCAGAGCTAGTGAAGTCTGCGGGGTCGTTTGGCACGGACCACGCCGCGTAGCCGTCGTTGCCGAAGGCGAATGTGTACGGCGGCAGTGTGACAACGCCGCCAGTGACGCTAAAGTTGCCGGGCACTGTGGTGACTTCCGTTAGGGTCGACGTGCCGAGGAGGTCACCAACGAAGAGCGCGCCGCCGTCGCTGTTGCATATGCAGCCGAGGTTCGGCGCGACTTGCGCGACGATTTGGTTGCCGTTGGTCGTGTCGTACGCCGTGGCGAACTGCCAAAGGTTGCCGTCGTCTGCCGTGAAGCCCGACGCGGGTGTGCGGTCGGTGATGACGCTCGTGTTGTATGTAGCGTCGATGAAGAAGCGCTCAAGGCGGTCTGCCGATCCGGCGTGGACGTATGTCAGCAAGTCCTGTGTGTACTCGTGCAGCGCACGCGGCAGTCCGCGCAGGAACTTGTTGATTGAGCGGTAGCCGCCAATCTTACGCGGCAGCCCACGCTGAAAACGGACCCACTGGCCGTCAACGTACTGGTCGCCCTCGAACTTGGTTCC
>Ga0181352_1000387_pt1 | contig 18890 bp, 8 predicted proteins | sample Fa13VDMLBSN_FD_130103 | JGI IMG/M metagenome (GOLD analysis project Ga0181352, IMG submission 130103) | Freshwater viral communities from Lake Michigan, USA - Fa13.VD.MLB.S.N | ecosystem: Environmental > Aquatic > Freshwater > Lake | place: USA: Michigan | collected 2013-09-23 | reverse complement strand
GGGTTCAGATACTGGTAGTACTTCATTGATGGCAAAGCATCAATCGCGTTCTGGTACGTTTCTTGGCTTGGGTTGTTGAGCATTTCAAGCACAGCACGGAAGTAACGCTGGCCGGCAGCTGACTTCTCAGCCTTGATTGCTTTACCCAAACTGTCGGACCAGGCATCGACCACATCTTTTGCAGCTGGGCTTTCCATCATCTGCTCAAGACTGTGAACAATCTCATGGCGGATTGTCTCTGGATCTGTCACGCCAGTTGTGCCCTTGTACAGACGCACAATACGCTGTAAGGGGAAGAAGTCACCAATGACGTCCTTGCCTTCTGGCTGTTTCTTGATGGAAAACTTCAAGCCTTCCAAGACATCTGGATACTTGTCATACAGGCTTCTGATAACGTCATAAACGTCATCGCTGATCAGATCTTTGTTCCAATCATCGGTGGCCTTGGCAAAGAAGTTTTTAGCCAAGCGTCCTTCTGGCTTGGTTATTTCAATGCTGTCCTTCAGGTCGTTAGAAGCTTGCTTCAGGAACGTCAGAGCCTTCTGTTCGTCCAGTCCTGCCTCGCCCTTGGCAAACTTAGCAGAGATAGCCGCGCTCTTCTGACGCACAGACTGATACTGACGAATCAAAGCCTCACGATCTATCGCGCGGTTCATGGCTGGGTCAAGGCTCAGACGCTCATTGTCAAGCTTGATGCTAGACAACGGGATGTCTTTAGGCGCAAACATCTCGCGCGCCTCTTCCTTGTTAGAAGCTGCAATCAATGAATCCTGACGATCTTTCAGGATGTACTCGATGGCTTGCTTGTTGGCGGCTTCGCTGTAGCTCAAAGAGCTCATGAGTGAGCCACTCTTGTAGAAGTCACCAATCAATCCGGTCAGCGTCTTATCCAAGAAGAACGTACCACCCTCGCGCTTGGAGCTTGAAGTGATGAACTTCATGTAGCCGTTGCCTTCGTTGCGAATGCGCAGGACACTGTCTGGTGTAGAGATTACTGCGCCTCGGCCAATCGTGTCGAAGAAACGCTTCACATCTTCGTAGGTCTTGAGTCTGATCGGAGCATTCTTCTGCTCTTTCTCAAAGTCAAACGTGCGGGGCATCAAGACACCTTGGCCAGTCGTACCATCGTTCTTTGTGTACGAAAGGATCTGACCCATGTTGTTTACGGCAGCAAAGCCAGCCAACACGTTGCCAGTCACCATCCAACGCTTTTCACGGCGTACTGTGGCACCACGATCAAACAACTCAGTCAACAAGATGCGCTCGTTCTGCAGCGTCTCAGGATTGAGGTACTGCACTTCGTTCTGGATAGCCAACTGGTAACGTGTACCAATCTGAGAGAACGTAAGGTTCAATGACTTAGCATCACCGTTGGCCAGCGCCAGCGTCATCTTCCAGTCTGATCCTGCCACTGGGTTCTTAGTCTTACCCTTCTGCTCGATGTTGGTCACAACGCCATATATAAACACGCCGTTAGTGTTCTTGATGGATACGTTGCTACCGATTGGGTAGCTCTGAAGGATAGTTCTGATGTTATCCCGCTGTGCCCGAAGCTGGCCTTCCATCGCAGTAATACGAACTGGGTCAGCTTCCCGAGCTTTAGCATCTGCAATCTGCTCTTCAGCATAAGCTCTTGCTTTGGAGTCAATCTCAGGCCACTTGTACTTAGGATCTTCTTTGTACTTTTCGCGGTTCTCTTTGACCATCTCCGCCACATCATCCTTGGAGTAAGGCTTGACAGTGCGCTTGACGTCAACCCTTTCCATGTAGGCAGGTTGTGCAAAGATAGAAGGATCACCCTTATCTTCAGTGATTGGCTTAGAGCTTACGGTCTGTGCATCCAAGTCCATAGCTTTGGCTTCCAGCTTGTTGGAGCCCATGCTGTCTTCACGCTCAATCAAATCGTTGTAGCGTTCGATCAGGTCTTTATAGACTTCTTCCTGTACTTTGATTGGCAGGATTGGAATGTAGCCAGTCAGTCGGCGGATGTCAGTTTCGTCAGCATCTTCAGAGTTGTCTTTGAGCTGGGTGATCTTCTCACCGCCCAAGTCTTGATAGATCTCTGGGTTATCGCGCAAATACTCTTGTGCAACTTGGCCACCGTAGTCATTCATGAAATCAACAGCACCCTCGGCTGACACGGCAGACTTACGGGAAGCTGTAGTGTTGGCACTGAGAGACGCCATCTTCTTGAGCAAGACGGCTGCAGGACGCATCTCAGCAGGGATGTCAGCCATCATCTGTGAGTACGCAGGCGGAATCACCTGACCAGTACGGTGTACACGGCCAAGCATCTGCATATGGGTGTCAATGTTCTTCTCTGGCTGAACAATGATCATGTGACGTTTGCGTCTGTCTTTAACTGATGCTTTAGCGTGTAAAGAAAGACCAGTAGAACCAGCTTGGTTCAAGATAATGACGTCAGCGTCACCATTGTTGAAAGCTTTAACAGCGTTAACACGTTGCTTGATATTGGCAGAACGTGAAGCGAGCAAAGGTTTTCCACTCTCATAGTTCAAAGTAACTGTACGTCCTGTGATCTCTTCAGTCTTGTAGCCAGCCTTACGCAGCTCGCTGTGCAAGTAGTCAATCGGAGAGATCGGGGCAGAACCAAAGCCAGCACCACGGATGAAATCAAGAATCTCATAGTAGCGGTTGGCCAAGTTCTCGCCCAAGTCTTCATCGGTCAGGCGGTACTCTTCCTTCTGGCCACCAGGCTTCTTGATTGTGACCATCCGCTGCTTTTCCAAGTAACGGATATACAAGTCAGCAAACGAAAGATCAACGGGATCGCCCACGCCAATCTTCATATCGTCAGCATACGTTTGCAGGAATGAGCCCATGGTGTTGGACACAGTAAGCACAACCTTCTCGCCAGCCTTCAAACGCTCGATGGCGTGACGCACGGAGTCTTGAGCTTTCAATGACAACAGCATCTGGTCAATCAAGTTGTGCATGATTGAGCCAAAGTTTGCACCTTGAACTGTGGTCTTCTCGCCAGCACCTCCAAGGCGCTCACCTTGCTTGTCAAAAGACTTCTGCAAGCCTTTAACGACAGCTTCCTTCTCGCGTGAGAAAGCAAGGATGTCACGCATGGACGTAGCCATGTTCTCAGCGGTTTCTTTATCTACCTTGGTTTCCTGTGTGTCGTATGACACGCCGGCAAAGGTACGCTCGCGGCGGATGTACTGACCAGCTTGGGTCAGCATATTGGCCACAGTCTGCTGCATTGGAATGCCACCAGCCTTGATCGCATCTGACAGCTGGGTGATGTTATCCACGGCCAGCTTCATATCAGTACTGGAATACAAGTCCATCACATCGGGACGCTTGGCGTATGTGGCCGATGAGAAGAATGTGCCGTCAGCTGCCTTAACCAAGTTACGCACAAACGCAGAACGGCCTTGACCGATGTTGACGCCAGCTTCTTTTTCGGCTTTGCTTGGCTCAACACCAGCTCCGCCAGCGTTGTGGCTCTCATCAAAGATCATGTAGTTATTAGCACCAAAGTGCTTAATAAAGTTCTGACGCTCTGTTGGCTTGCCCTTAACGCTCTGCAGCTGGCTGTATGTAGTGAAGATAACCTTGTAGGTTCCAAGGCTGTCGTTCTTCATCATTTGTTTCATGACTTCATCAAGGCCAGAAGACTTCGCTGGCTTGAGTGTTAGTTCATTCTCAACGACCTCACCTTTAACATTACGAATCAAGGTGTATGGAACTTTTATATCACCGTTGGTCATGAAGATATTGGGCTTGGCTGTGTCCAAACCAAGGGCATTAGTCATGCCAATATCATCCAAGTCACGGATCATGTCCGAGTACAGGTTGGGCTTCTCAGTAACAAAGATTGGAATCTTGCCAGTGTTCAGCGCGTACTTGATCATGGCGGCCACAACACGGCCTTTACCTACGCCTGTCTGGTCACCAATGATGAAGCCCTTACCCTCTTCAGCATTACGGATGGCCAACACCAATGCATCAATCTGTTCACCAGAGAACTGTTCACGCAAGGTTTCTGGATCCATCTCGAGCTGCTCGGCAACAAACTCGTCCACGTTACCGACTTGAGCTTCTACTTTAGCGATGGAGTCTTCGATGGCCTGTGCCATGGCCTTTGGCACCAATGTACCAACAGCTACAGCCTGTGAATGAGGAGTGTAAGAAACCTGATTGGCGGTTTCCTCTTCCTTCTTGGCGCGCTCTTTTAATCCAGACTCGACACGCTCACCTGAGACAACGCTAACTCCACCCAGTTCGCTAGGCTTACGTCCTTCAGCGCCTGCCTTGCCGCCGGCTTCTCCTCGCTTACCTTCGCTGGGAACTGGTCTTCCCTCTGTAGCACGTTTAGATTCGTCAGCAGGTCCAGGTTGTACTTCACCAGTGCGTCCCCCAGCTGGTTCGCGCTGTCCACCTCTGGTAGATTCAGATTCCGACACGCCTCGTTCGCCGCCTCCAGCGGGTCTTCCTCTTTCTCCGCTAGGCTGCTCACCCTCTCCGACAGCGCCTCGATCCACTCCTTCTGGCTCAACTCGCCCTTCGGTACCAGTACCGATGTCAGCTCCAGTGGTGCCACGATCTCCTCGGGATACCATGCGATCATTTAGTTTCTCCTTCAATTGTTCGTAGGATGTGATCAACTCAGGCAGATCTGCTGCTGGAAGATTACGCTGCGATTGGCCTTTGCCATCAATAACGATGACATCAACCGGGAATGTTGTGCCCTGCTTTCCATACATATTGCCGCCCACAGTGAAGTGGTCAACAACGTTGTAGTCTTTGTATAGGTTGTAGTAGAAGTTGCGCTTCTGTGCACCACGGTAGCCCTCACGGCGTCCGTCTTCTGTCTTGGCCTGTACACCACCAACGATCAAAACAGAACGGCCATCGGCCTGCATTCTGCCAAGTGAGTTGTAGACAATAGCGTGGTCAATCTCTCTAGTCTTAATACCGTTGACTGACACCTCTTCGCCAATTGCGCCGAATGGTGGGTTAGCAATAACGACTTCGCTGATTGGTGCTTGGAAATTCATGCCGTTCTTGTTGACCACTTCAGCGCCTTTGAGAATGCGTGTCAGCATTTCATAGCGATCTTTGTTCAACTCATTGGCAACAACGTTCTTTGGGTTAGCACCAATGACCAACATACCGTTACCAGCTGTTGGCTCGTACACAGTAGTCTTGTTGGTGATGCCGGCCAGCTCAGAGGCAATGAAAGCCAATGGAGCAGGGGTAGAGTAGGCTTGCTCTGCAACGCTGGTAGAGCTACGCACGTTCAGGTTTGGCTGGCGCTCGTATAGATTGACCAGCTTGTCATAGATCTGTCCGGCTGTGAGCTCATCCTTACGGCCTTTAGCGATGATCTCACGCGCAGCCATAACCACGCCTGCCTCGATAGCTTCGTCAGCCGCCTTGGCCTCTGCAGTGCCTGGCTTGATTGGTACACCAGTCATCTCAGAGATAGCTTTGCGCGCTTCTGTGATGTCGCGGTACTCACCGTTGTTCAGGAATGACTCGGCAATCTCTTGAGCCACTTGGAACTTGGCATCTGGATCATTGATGTCCATGCCTTCAGGCGCTTCTTCAGCAGCTGCCGCTTCCTCTTTTGTCAAGTCTTCAAGAGACTCAACAGCGATAACTTCCTGTTTAGAACTTGCGCCTTGATCTTGGTACTTGCCGGCCATACCAATGTAGGCACCTTGCAAGTGATCCAAAGTAATCTGATCAGCAACGTCATCACCCAAACGTGAACGGATCAGATCCATCACAAACTTGGCAGCGTCTTTAAACTTGTAGTAACCCAGACGGAAAGCCGCATCGGCTGCTTTTGTCAGGATAGGCATGAGCTTTTGCTCTTCCTCGGGCATGATGTTCAGGCGTGTGCCCTTTGTCATCAGCATGGAAAGATCGCCCAGTGCGTCTTCTAAGTCTTGCTTGGCCTTTGCTTTAGCAGCCTCATCGCCAGTAGCGCCGGGAGCTTCTTTGATTTCAACAGGCTTGGCAGGCTTGGCGGCAGGCTTTTCAAGACCTTCCAGCTTTTGGCTTTCTGGCGAGAATGTCACATACTCTTTGTACTTAGTGCCACTCTTTAATGCGTCACCCATGCGAGTGAGCGCGTCATATCCTGCCTTGTTATAGATTGCGCCCAGTGCTTCTGTATAGCCTTGAGGCAAAGCATCAGAAAGCTTGCGTGGCTCAAAGCCTCCACGATCTAGGTTGGAGTGAATTCTCTGAAGATCTTGCGTGACCAGTTCATTGGTTGCTTCATCAAAATAAGGGATGCCGTAATCCTGCAGCTCTTTAGCTGTCGTTGGGATGGCGCGTTTTAACTTGGCAATATCTTCTTTGGTCAGATTGTCCAAGTCCAAAACACGGCTGGCTTTGAGCTCGCCTTGCAATACAGTGCCATTCTTGTTGCGTGAAGCAAACTCTTTGGCCGCCTGTTCAGACTCTGTTGTGTAGAAACCAGCGCCAAGATTGCCATCATCAGCACTCTTAAACTCTTCGCCCACTTTGTGGCCACGATATACTTTTGTTGCCGCTGTTTTGGCTGGTGGTATTTCTTCAACTGGTGCAGCTTCTGCCACAGGAGCAGGCTTAACCACTGGCTTGGGCGCTTCGACAGGCTTGGCCTTTGGCTTGTTAGCCGCAAGGAAATTGTCAATCACTTGATCAACTTGATCTGTGCTCATCGACTTAGGAGTCGGCATTGGCTCACCGCGCCGCATAGCTTCAAGAACACCAACACTCTGAGAGCTCTTGTAAGCTTCTTCAGCTTGCTTAACAGTGTCCATCAGACGCTGACCCAGCGGAGTCGTATTCTTGCCTTGGATCAGACCGTTCTCGGTCATCCATGTACGAGTTGCCTCTGGCAGTTTATCGGCAACACCTTGCCATCCATCAATGATGGCGTTGTAAATCTCGGGCGTACTTGGGCGCTCTTTAGCTTTAGGCGCTTCTGGCAAAACCTCTTTAATTAGCTCAGTAGAGGGTGGCTCTTCAAACACAGGTTTTTCTACAGGAGCTGGTGCCACAGGCGCTTGAGCCACGGGAGCCTCGGGCATATTAACAGTGTTAATATCAGATTCGGTTGCGCCCAGTGCTTCTCTGAGCATGGCGTCTATGTCTTGAGCTGGCTGATCCTCTTCGGCCACGGGAGCAGCTGGCGGGGCAGGAGGAGCTGGTGGCTGTGGTGCCAGACCAGCAATACCAGCCTCTTCTTCAAGAAGCTTTACACGTTCTTTAATTTCAGCTGATTTTTGTATGCGTTCTTTTATGAAAGCATCTAAATCTTGTGGTGTTTCTGCCGCAGCTTCTGGAGCTATTGAAGGCAGACCTTGTTCAGCTGGCCTTCTACGGCCAAGACCAGTAGCACCGACACCCATCGCGGCACCAGTGACAAAGCCCATACCGGCGGCTTCTGGGACACCCTGCAGCAGTGGCTTATCTGTGGCGTAGTTCATCCACATCTGCTCTTGTGCAGACTGCGGCATCTCTTCGAACAAACCTTCTGTAATACCAGACGCAGTGGCTTTAACAGCAAAGTCCTTGACAGACTTAGCGCCGCCCTTACCAGCACCGGTGGCCAACAGCGTATCAATATCGTCAAGGCCAAACTTGGCAGCTAACTTACCACCAGCGGCACCAAATGCGGCAGTGCCAGCACCGGAACCAATAGAGGAGAAAACTTGTTTGCCTGTTAATAGCTTGTCTTCTGACTGTTGGCGGAGCTGTTCTGCAGCCGCACCAGCACCGAGTAAGCCTTCGCCTGCGGCACCAGCCAAGTAAGGAGCAACGCCGGGAGCTACCTTCATCACGCCCCTAGCGATACCAGCACCACCAATCATCTGGGGGATGGACTCGCCAACTGCTGTGGCAATCGTGCTTGGGTTCTGGAGAGCTGCGGCAACAGTACCGCCAAAGCCTTCAGCCTGCTTAAGTTTGCGGTTGGCTGCTTGCTGGGCTTCTGACAAGTAAGTGTCGAGAATCTCTTTGGCTTCTTTAGGTTTGTATCCAGCTTGCTCCAAGAGCTTACCGGCATAACCCATGGTTGGGATGTCAGCCAAACCAACAAACGCTTCAGGCAAACCAATAGCGCCCTTGAGGAAGGTAACGCCGGTATCAATAGCTGTACCGCCAAGAGTCCTGTCGTAGCCCTGTGCTTCTCTCTTAGCGACCTGTTGCAGATATTCGTCTGCGGTCATTGTGTTAGCCGCCCGTGGAGCGACTGATGCAATACCAGATGGTTGCTCGGTAACGGGAGCTTGGACAATCTCCCATTTATTACCTACTAGATATGCCGTATCCCCTTTTTCATTCTTAGCTGTTTGCGCTGGAGTAATCCATTGGTTGTCAACAAGGAACAACACCTCCCCAGTTTGAGGATTGACGGCACGTTGCATAATGAAATCCTAAATTATTTAACGGGAATAAAACCGGGTGGCAAATCTGGGATAGTTCCCGGAGCTGGTTTACCAGACAGTTTATCCAAAAATGACCGTGTATCTTCAGGTTTTGCTGTAGATTTTAAACGCTCTCTAGGAGTTGGTGCTTTCAGCTTTGCATCCTTAAATGCGGCGTCTCTAATTGAGTCCAATACATCCTGAATAGCTTCAAACTCAGGGTCAGCAGGATTGAATTCAGTCTGACGCTTAAGCAGTGATTTGTACTGGGGGTCAGCATTTAGTCTACCCATCACTGACAGAAGTGTCTTCTCGTCTTTGGATGGACGGTTCTCACGCTCATACTTAGCACGTTCAGCCGCAATCGCCTGTTGCTGTTGCTGATACTTTTCAATCTCTTTGTTGTGACGGGCTCTTTCGGCATCATCTCTTTGCTTGTCTGCCATCGTCATAACGTCTTTAGCAGCCACGCCTTTGATCTCTTCGATCTTGGCCTGACGAGCATTGATCTGATCTTTGAGCTTCATGGCTTCATCGACACGGCCTTCAGCAAACGCACGTTGCATCTGCTCAATGTCAGCTTGGAGCTTCATTGTCTCGACAGTCTGAGCACGTTCCAAGGCTTGCTGTTTATTTGCACGTTCTTCAGCAGCTGCAGTAGCGGCGTTGTAAGTCTTACCAAAGCCACCAAACGCAGCGCCAAGACCGCCCATGCCCTTCTGGCCACGGGTAGCTTCACCAGCGGCAATCAAAGCTTGTGACAAAGCGGCAAGACCTTGCCGGCCTTCACCTTCTTGGAATCGTGAACGCTGTGCTTTGTTCTGCTCTTCCAGCTGTGCGGCTAACTTTGTTAATGTCTCGCCGGGCAATTTGTTAATGATGCCAGCCAGCTCGGGCTTTTGTGCCAGCACTTCAGCGCGTACTTGATCACGGCTAACAGGCTCTGGTAGATCTGTTTTGCCGGCCAGTCGGTCCATCAAAATCTTATTGGCCAAACCTACGGGAAGGTTGTCGGTACTCTGTGGCTCGGAGTATGTGCCTGTCTCTGTAGAACTATAAGGAGTACCGGGAGGCAGAACCAACTGCTCGTTGCTCTCATCAGCAAACGCCACGATACCGCCGGGCGCGTAGCTGAAGATGTCCTTACGAACAGGCAACTCAGCCAATCCACCAGCGGCCATGCCGGGTGCACCAGCAGGGATAGAGCCGGGCTGCGACATCTGCTGTGGAGGCATCTTCTGAGCCATAGGTGGAACCTGCATAGGCTGCATCTTGGGAGCCATCTGCGGCTGTACAGCAGGCATAGCTTGAGGCATACCCGCTGGGTTAATCCTCATGTTCATACCCTGACCAATACCTGGAAGCGCCAACTGCTGTGAAAGCTCGCTCTCGATCTTCTCTTTAACAGAGGAGTCAGGCGCTTGGGTAGCACGTTGCTCCATGGCCTTACGGCGGTTCATCTCGCCAAGAGCCATGTACGGAGGAACCTGCGGGTTCTGTCCGTTAGCGTAAGCCATGATCGCCGGTGTTGGCAGATCCTTCAGGTGTTCTTGGATTTGAATGAGGTTCATGGTGTCTTTTGTCCAATATCAAGACCGAGGCTGGAGAGCAATTCGCCCACGTTTTTGTATCCTAATGCAGAAGCAGCTGCTGTACCACCACCAAGGACTGACAACAGTGAGCCGATGCCAGACAGCTGGCCGGGCGTGTTGGTCACAGAACCAGTGGGCAGACCAGAGATCATGTCACGCTGGAACTGCACTTGCTGATATGGGAACTGACGCTGCTTCTCAAACTCACCAAGGTCAGCTGCAATACCTTCGGATGTGATACCGCGCTCAACGTTACCGCCTGCAAGCTGGGCTTGGATGTTGCCAAGGTTTGCAGTGTTCAGTGTGTTACCCAGTTGACCTTGAGCCTGCGCACCAGTCAAACCAGTACGCAGGGCATCCAGACCGTATGTAGAACCGAACTGAGCTTCCTGCATCGCGCGCTGCTGATCAGCGTTAAATTGAGCAGCTGCCTTATCGTAGGCTGTGTTGTAGCCTTGGCTTGTGATGTTGGCTAGGTTGGTGCCCAGATTGCGCTGAGTCTCAGCATCCAGAATGGCTTGACGGCCACCACCAAACGCGCCAGCTTGCGTCATCTTGCCAGCGTTTTGGGCTTGTGTGATCTGTGACTGACGGCGAGCTTCTTCCAGTTGTGGATTGAGTGAAGCCTGCAGATACGGGTTCATGTAGTTCTGAGCCTGTGTGGCATCGAACGCCGTAGTCATAGGCTTGTATGTCATGCCCTGCGCTGTTGTGGCAATGTTGCCAGCCGTAGTGGCTGCATCACCAATGCTTGATGGCACTGTCAAAGAACCCAGACCTGTGAAAGCTGTGTTCTGTAGGTTAGATGCACCAGATGTCAGCGGCCCTTGGTACGTCTGGTAGGGCGTCTGGGACAGAGCTTGAGCTTGGCCAAGATAGTTAGTGATGTACGGCGCTGCCCAATCGGCTAGGCCTTGGGTGTTTGTCGATCCAGATGGTAGCGTTTCTCCAGCCATAACAGCTCCTTAAGCGGGTAAGTATTTGTGCGCTTTTGTATCAGCAGCAACATTCTTGGTTTTGCGGCGAGCCTTCTGGACACGGTCCATCATGGCGTAGAGTTTCTTAGCGCCTGCTTCTGTAGAGCCGTTACCTAATTCGGAAACGATTCTTGCTGGTACAACGAACTCGCCTTCTGCTAAACGGGCTGGTTGTTTACCACCGATTGTCGCAGGAATTGAGTCTGATACGCCGTCACCGGGTCCTTTGAGTAAGCGGCCACCGTCTGAGTAACCACCCAGATCAGAGATGCCACCACCGCCGTACATCATTCCACCGCCTGCAGCCTTCTGAGTGTAGGTTGTGGGTGAGAAGTAGTTAACGCCGCCAGCACCGGGACGAGCTGTTGAGCCAGTCGCTGGGCCGTAGGGAAGCTGTGAACGATTAGCCTGCAATGAGGGAATCGTGCCGCCTGAACCTGTGGAGCTACCGCCGCCCTTGTTCATCATGGCCATCAAAGCCAAGAGAGCCATCAACATACCAGTGTTGTCCTTTTTATCGGCAGGCTTGGTCTGTGTTCCGGTCTTGGTGTTATCAATCGTCTTGGTGTTATTGATAATCTCTTTGATTGTCTTTGTCTCAATAGACTTGTCGTTGACATCGACCTTCTTGCCGGTGTCTGTGACGTTGCCCTTGTCATCAACTTTAAGAACGTTACCGCCTGTCGTGATAACAGTCTTAGTTCCATCGCCGTTGTCAAATGTTTTGGCACCACCAGGAATGTAGCCTTTGCCGCCTGTAGCGTCTACATAGCCGGAGGCCTTGGTGTTGAGGGTGCCATTGTCAATCAAGGCTTTGGTCTGCTCTTCTGTCAAGTAAGAAGTCTGGCCTGTGGTTGGATTGAAGACTGTGGCCGTGCTTCCGCCTACCGGGTCATCATTGACCATAACCTTGTTACCGCCAACATTTTGCCACTGGCTGGTAAAACCACCCTTGTTCTGCATGATGTCGGTCATGTTCTTGTCGTACTCGTCAAAGTACTGCATAACATCAGCGCCGCCAAAGTCTTGTTTACGCTCATTCATGTAGCTCATCAAGTCATCGCGTTTAGATGTATCACCGGATTTCATTGCGTCATAACGTGCGCGCTCTTCTGGAGAAAGCTTATCCAGATTACTCTCATCAAGACCTTCTTGCATTCCTCGGCTGTAAAACTTTTCCCAAGTTGTTTCAGGATCCCCAGTGTCTGTGTACTGGATTTTATTGAGCATTTCATCCATACCAGCAGGAGGGGCTGGCGCATCTTCATTGCCCAATAAATTTGCCAAATCAATGCCACCATCACCAGAAAACAGGGATGACGAGTCACCAGTATCTTGTAAGGCGGCAGCCAGCTCAGACCCAAGATCGCTACCAAAGTCACCGGGTACTTGGCTAAAGTCAATACCTTGATCGCCACCCAGAAGACTTGAAATGTCTAAGTTGTCAAAACCACTGAAGTCAATGTCTGGTGTGCTGCCAGAATCACCCAAATAGCTTGAGTAGTCAAAATCGTTACTGCCACCAAAGTCAAAATCATAATCATCCATGGCTTACCCCTTTTCCTTGGCGGTGGTCTTAGATGGACTCATCGCATTTTGCATAATCGTATTCATAATTGCTTTTTGCATATCGGGCGTTTGACCTTGTAAAAGGTTCGTCAAAAGCTGCCCACTTACACCCGTAAACATCTTCTGCATCTCAGGCGTCAGTGTATCGGGCATAGCACTGTTAATCAAGCTGCTTGTGGCCATATTCGTGCCAGTATTTAACAAAGAAGTCAAGCCAGCTTTGCCTATATCTTTGTCATTGATTGCCGCACCAATTGTGGATGTAGCAAGATTGGGCAGTGCTTTGGTTAAGTACTGGTCTGCAAAAGCATTACCAGTATCAATCGTTGGCATAAAGTTTTTAGCAAGCACGTTTGTTCCAGCGCCAGCAGCACCAGTCAAGAAACCCTTACCAAACTTACCGCCACCAATCTCAGACATGGCACCACCGACAAGGCCAGAGCCCACAACTTTAGCAAGCGTAGGACCCAAAGCACTTGATAGCGCACCTGTCGCAAGAGAACCCAGACCGCCAGTAGCAGCTGCAATAGCAAGCTGACCAATTGGGCCCATGTCCGACAAGTCTTTCATCACGTTCTTGGCAAATCCAACCGTCTCCACTTTTTGTTCTGGCTTGGCTTTACCATCAGCATCCCAAACGCCAGTAATACCAACCCTGTGAGCAGGCCATACCTTGTCTTCAGGTCTGCCACGGTAACCTGTCAAGTTACCTTGCGCATCGTATTGAGCATCAACAATCACACCGGCAGATGTCTTGACTGGCTTTGTGTAGCCAACCAACTGCTCGGTTTGATCTTCACCACTACCAATATAGTTGTAGACGGGCGTTAAGCCTTTGGTGTCCTTGACTTGACCTGGGATCGTGTAAGTCTGAGTCTGGCCTTCGTTGTCTGTGACTGTCTTAGTCTCAGGCTTAGTAGCCTCCAGCTGCTTGGGGACGCTAGACAAAGTCTTTTGGTCAAGACCAATAAACGTCTGAAACATATGGGGCTGCAGCTTGCCGTCAAACTTCTCATCAGCAATACGTTGGGACAGCTTGGCCACTTTATCAATGGCGTCAGCTTGAGTGCCGTACTTCTCACGCAAGGCTGGGTCTGCATTAACAGCGGCCACAAAGTCCGTGTATCCCTTGGCCAGCTGCTCCGGTGTGCCGTTACCAGCCACAGAGTCACGCAGGCCTAAGATTGGTACAGCCTTCTGAACCTTATCAATGGCCAGACCGTACAGGCCTTCAATGCGCGGATCTTTCTTGGCGTTATCCAAGAATGTCTGGATGTCAGAGGCCGTCTTGGTTTGGTCAGATGTTAGGTCTTGGAGCTTTGTGCCAAAGGTTTTGACTGGCTCAAGGTAGGATGCAACATCCTTACCAGTGATGCCGCCACCAATAGCTTTGGCTAACTGATCATCAGAGATGCCGTATTTACTCTGCAATGCCAGAGCGCCTTTTGTCTTATCCAAGTCACTGACTGTAGGAGCTGACAGGTTCTTAACGATGCCGGCCAGACCTGTGTCAAAGGCCGTGAACATCTGATCCACGCCCTTCTTATTCAGTCCTGAGTACTGGGCAATTTCGTTGGCGTCCAGACCATAACGATTGGCAGCCTGATTGATCGTGGCAACCTTGTCAAAGTCTGACTTATTCTTATCGGCCAGCGTAGAGGTGATGTACCCCTTCATCTCTGTGCCATAGTCTTTGAGGTACTTGTCTACAGTGTCTTTGCCGTACAGGTCTTGAAGTTCCTTCGTGGAAACGCTGTGCTTCTGAGCCGCTTCCATGATGTTGTTAATCTTCTCAAACTGAGTCATATCCTTGTTGCCAAGGACGCCTTCAACGTGGTTTCTAATAATGTCGTTGCGGGACGGAGAAGGCTGAATAACCGCCGGCTTGCCGTCTGGACTAACCCTCTGCTCATACTGACCGTAATTTGCGTAATGCGTATTTGCATATTGCTCTGGCGTCAAACCATAGTTATTTGTTTTGTACGCTTCAGCAACATCTGGGTTGGCCAGGAAATAAGCAGGGGTTGAAGGTGGCGTTGGAGCAGGCGGTGTTACGGGTGCCGGTGTTGTCGCCTGCGGAGTTAACGATGCAATACCAGTCCCATAACCAACTCCAGCCGATGGAGGCGTTTGTGCAACAGGCGTCCTTACCTCGTCCTGTGCAAGTTCCTGAACAACAGGAGGCTGATAAACGGCGGGAACTGGCGCTCCATATGCCGTATGGTGCACTTCTGGAGCTGGTGGTGCGACAGGATTTTGAGCTACCTGTGGCTGCTGCTGCCAGTAAGGCGTGATGCCGGCATTCCCAAAGTAGGAATTAACAGTGTTAACGTCATATCCAGTAGCGCGCGACAGATCGTCAGCTGACACACCGTACTGCTGGGCTGCTTGAGCAATGGCCTGTGGGTTGCCTATGTTTGCTGCTACATAGTCTTTGATAACAGAATCATATTGGCCGCTAGATGCAAGCCCCGTTGGAGATCCGTCTTCCGCAACGCTGCTGTAAGTTTGTTGTAGTGCCATGTTTAAACCTTAAGGCGGGGGTGTTGGGCGAGGATCTGGTAATCTCGCTGCATAGTTTACTGCCATCACAACTGACGCTGTGGCTGGGTACGGGGCAGAAGCTGGAATGGCTTCTAACGTAACATTGGTGTCGTCTGCGCCCCACTGCATCTCAATGTACTCACCAGCAGCCAAGTCGATGTCAAAGTTCCAACTCACGTTCATGTGATTGTCTGAACCCTCAACTGTATACCTGTGCGAAGAGTACCCGATAGTGATGTTGTTACGTTTGATCCAAATCTGCACATCTTTGCCGGATGAGTTGGTACTCTTTAGCTGCGCGGACAACTGAAAGTTATAAACACCATCAACGCCTACCTCAATCTTTGACGTGCTGCCAGACTGTAACGCCACTTCATTGTTTAGGTACGTCTGGTTAAACGTGATGGGATAAGCTGTGTCAACTACAGCCAGCGTCTGGTCTACTGTACTAAAGAACAAACCATTTGGATTGTTAATCAAACCGGGATCAATAGAGCCAGATGTACGTAGTTGCGCCAGAATCTTATCAAGCTGGTTAAAGTACAGCCGCAGAACGTTGTTAAGCTGCTCTTGATATTGAGGGCTAAACTCTTTTGGAGCAAGCGGCAGGTTAGGTGCCGCCACCTGACTCAAATCAAACTCTGTGGTGACAATGAAGCTCATGTATTGCCTCGTCTACCATCTGGCTTAATGTCAATACGAGGCGCTCCCAGCTGCCATGCTGTGCCAAGTCTGTTTGAGTCAACCTTAAATATCATCTGTCGGCCACGCACACGGATGTATATCTGACCCGTAAACTCTTCAACAGGCGCAGATGCAGTACGCGCAATAGAAGCACTGCTGCTGCCGGCTACAGATTCTGGATCGTTTGGACCAGAGCCTGAGTTCTGATACGGAATCAACGTCATCGTGCACTGAGGCGTCAGATCGCCACTTGAGTTTCTAAACGTCAAGTCAGGGATAACACGCCATACAAAACCAAAGTTGTGGCCATCGTCAATGTCAAACTCGGAAGAACCAATAGAGGCGGCAATAGCGACTGGCGTACCAGTTTCATTGTCATCATTGCCCTGCTCTTGATTGACTAGGTTGTATGTGTATGTTGCAGCCAGCGGGTAATCGCGCAGACCTGAGTCTAGCCAAGCTGTTCTGGCCATCGTGCCGTAATACCAGATGTCTTCTGAATAGTTGTAAACGACATACTTATCAACCGTTGTGCTGTTTGCAGAACAGTAAAACCACCAGACTTCGTTAAAGCCTTCGTTGGTTCCTGAAAAGATCTGGCCTGTTTGCAACACATTAATGTCGCTAAAAATATACTGGCGAAGGTCACAACGCAAAGTCTGAACACGGCCATCATATTTGTAGAACTTGTCCACACCCATCCAATACACAACACCAGACGCCGTAGCAGCTGCGTTTGGTGATGCAATCGAGATGTTGTCACCCAACAGCTGTGACTGCCAGACAGCAGGCAGACCCACATATTGCAAAGAATACAGCGCAGAGTCAGACCACACAACAATTTCTTGGCGGGTTTGCAGGCAAGTAACCAACTCAGAACCATGCGAAAACTTCACACTGCCTGCTTGGTTTGTTGGTGCGGGTGACCAATCAACCAAAGACTCTTGGTCCGACCAGCGGATAAGCATGGAATCTTGAACGGCAGAGCCATAGTCATTGCAACCAAACGCAAACACAAAGCGACTAATGTCTGACACAAAGATAAAGTTCTGAATAGTCGGCACATCAGTACCGCCAGCCAAAGATGTCAGAGCTACTGCGCGAGTTTCAACACCAGTTGTTGCATCCCAGTAATAAATAGCACCGCTTCGTGGGGCAAATATCAAGTCTTCACCAAAGTTACTCTGGCTCCACAAACGAATGTTTGTTTCTGTCGTTGACGGAATACCAATACTCCAAGGGCCAGTGCCCCATGTACCAGCTCCCCAGCCTGTAAGCGGCACTTCAGTGGCCGAACCTACGTTAATCTGATAGGCCGCAGATACGCCTGAACCGCCATAAGAACCAGCAGTTAATGCGGTGGGTACGGTAATTGTGTATGTGTTACCAGTAAGCACCGTAACCTGGAATTCGGCATTGAATGTGGAAGCGTATGTTCCAGTAGCACCACTAAACGTCACAAAGTCGCCAGTAATACAGCCGTGCGTAGCATCAGTCACTGTAACTGTCGTGGTGCCGTTAGCGCTGAATGGGTTTGAGCCAAGTGAAGCCGTGTCACGAATTGGAGTAATGTCGTTATAGACACCACCCTTTTCAATGTAAAACTTTAAGTTAGTGCCTACACCTAAGAGGTTGTAGTTCTCAAGCGTAACCCAGTTCCACAATGAACGGCACACGCCTTGGAATACAGATGAAGAAATACGCTGCCAACCACCAATCTTCTCTGGGGTTCCAGAACGGAAACGCACTTTCTCAGACTCGTACCAGCCACCCGCTACGTTCGTGCCAGTATTAACCGATCCCAAAGCCTCGGATGCGTACCGTGTATTTTCCCGGTTAACGCCGGGGCGGAACAGAATCTTTTTTAACGGCATTGGCGACCTTTATTTGCTGGCAACGCCTTTGCTCTTCTCATAAGAACGCATACCGGCAATGCCCAAGATACCTGATAATATCACCCAGAGTTGGTCTGCGTCTAGTACCGGAGGCGGCTCTAAACCCGCTGGAACCCAGCCTGTTGCCTGCGCCCATTTCCAGCCCCACTGAAACAGCGGATACAGCAAAAACTGATAGGCCATAGCCGCTACGCCGATCCATCCAATCGCAGGTCTCCAGCCAGAAACAAACACACTAGATGACGCAGCTTCAATCTTGTTGACTTCAATCTGCGCTAGGTCTGTGGCTTGGTCGATTTTCTTTTCTTCAAGATCAAGCTTGCGCTGCTCGATCTCCATTTCCATGCGCTCTTTGTCGGTAGTGACCAGATCGCCAGCAACCTTACCGACGGCTTCAATAATTGATCCAACAGCTAGCAAGCTCATGCCAGACCTTTCAATGTTCGGTTGATCCAGCCAAGCAGGAATTTAGACTGCGTTCTATTCTTGTTGCAAATCTCAGCGTAACGGGCAATCTTGGCCAAGGCGTAGGATTCTTTAAACCGCTGGCCGTCCGTGACTTGGTTTAGCTTCTCAACAGTCTTAGCACCAATACCGCCGTCAGGAGTAGCACCGATTACTAACTGCGCCAGCTTGACCGCCATGCCCATGCCCGCGTTTACGCCAAAGTTAAAGATGGTGTTAGCCACCTCTTGGTTGTTGATCTCGTTGCCACGCATCTTGTCCCAGAACTCAACGCGGTAAAACTCCCGCACCATACCGGTCAGAGAGCCGCCAAATTCTTTTTTGTCCACAAGCGCCCAGCCATTCCAGTGAGGGTTCTTATTGCGTGCGATGCCTGCGTAGGTCATGCCGCCCGTATCACCGGGTACTTCATGGAGGACGTACCCGCCCTCGTCTTTAATCATCAACTCAAAGGCCGGTTCAAACTGAGCCATTACTGTTTACTCCTTGAAAGCATACTGCTGGCAATCTGCAACATACTAATTGCTTTGTTTAGGTCTTTAGGCTCTTTGTCCCAGCCAACGGTGATCTGCCCAACAAAGCGGCCTTGCTCTGGGGGGACGCTGACACGGCAGCCAAAGGTCACACCCTTCTCAATGTACCAAAGACCTATTTCACTCTGGGGCCTAGCGTACTCGCCGCACGGTATTTCATTTGCCATTAGCGCAATCACATCATGATTATTGGCAACACTTTGTGTAAACAAACCAACATCTAAACCGTCAT
>Ga0181352_1000385_pt1 | contig 18942 bp, 25 predicted proteins | sample Fa13VDMLBSN_FD_130103 | JGI IMG/M metagenome (GOLD analysis project Ga0181352, IMG submission 130103) | Freshwater viral communities from Lake Michigan, USA - Fa13.VD.MLB.S.N | ecosystem: Environmental > Aquatic > Freshwater > Lake | place: USA: Michigan | collected 2013-09-23 | reverse complement strand
TAAAAACGTGCAAAGCGGAATGGAGCGTTCAGTAGAGCCACGGGAATTTGAACTTCCTCTAGAGCTTCAATTCTCGATGCGCAAAGCTGAGCTTGCAGCCCAAGAGATGACCTGGGACGACCTCTACGCAGCTCTGTTGAATCTCTACCATCAACGCCTGATGGAGTGGTATGCGGTTAAAGAAATCATGGCGTCTGAAAATATTGAGATTGACTTCGACATTCCCACTGATCTAGAGCTAGCAGAACTCGCCGCCGCATGTATATACGACGACGAGGATGATGAAGAAGGCGACGACCTTCAGCCGTTCTGAGTTTCGTTGACGGTGATTAGGCGGTCCAAGTACCACTGAGCTTTCTTGAGGTCTTGTACGCCGCCTTTGTTGCGCCAGCGCCACGTGTACTTGACGCAGTTCCCCCGCAGATAGCCCTGGAACTCCTCTGCGGTTAGCTGCGCTTCAATGGCATCGATGCATTCAATAGCGGAATCTGCGTAGTGAGACGGATGGTTTACCAAATCCCCCTGGACCACAGGAGCAGTTTCTTTGGTGGTCCAGGGAACTGGGCAGACACCATCCTTGCACTCAGTCAAGTCGCTGATTATCGGCGCAAACCACGGCGAAGACGAGACTGTTCCATCAGTTCCTCGTTCGGCTTCCCCAGATCCAGCACTAATGCTTTGGGTTTCGGTGATGCTCCCATCATCACTCCTTGCTCCATTGTCGGTATATATCCCGTTGCTCCAGGCCGTCCCCCCTCGAGTGCCAAGTTTGTCCGTTCCCTTCCGTCCTGACATAGGGTTAACCCTCTGTTGTACATATCCATTAAGGGTACATCATTTTCTTCGTTGGCGAGAGGTGCGCCAAAATCTTCTTCACTAAGACAACGACAATTCAGTTCATCTTGAACAAAACTATCTAAAAATCCCGCCGCGCCGTGCATGACTATTAAGTGGCTTGATTTACTGTTTTTATAATATTATCATGGCAAGATTCTTCGACGCTACATACGACCCACGCAACGATTCTGGTACGTCGGGAGCTGAAGTTTCTGACCTAAATCCAGAACAAGCGTACGATACTGACCTGCGTCGAGTCGCTTCAGACGCAAGAGCATCTGCAGAAAGTCTTAATGATTCGCAGGATCGTATTGCAAAGTTTCTTCGGGCCTCCAAGAGCGCCGGGAAGTTTCAGCAAACACGTATGTTAAGGGACACCACCATGGATGGAAAGACCCCAAGGTCGGAGGCGACTATTGGAGGAGTCACCATCCCAAACCTTGGGGATCGCATTGGGGAAGCTGGTGGCACCAACTACGCAAGGAAACCTGGGCGTAGTGGCGGCACCTTTTATGGTTTTGGTTAAACCTGGCTGTAGACCACCTCATAGGGCTGGTTCTGGTACTTACCCTTACGATCTTGGTAGCTCACGTGGCAGGGCTCACCACGATAGAAAAGGAGCTGCGTAATGCCTTCGTTGGCATAGATGCGATTAAACAGTCCTGTGCAATTGCTGATCTCAAGGGTCAGGTGACCTTCCCAGGCAGCTTCGGCAGGTGTGATGTTTACCAAGATTCCCGATCGTGCATACGTAGATTTGCCAACCGCAACTACGGTCACATCACGTGGAAGTTTGATGTGTTCCATGGCAACGCCAAGGCAGTAGCCATAGGGTGGAAGCAGAAAGTACTCACCCTTTTCGTCTTCCAGCAACTCGGCTGGCTTCAGGATGTTTTCATCAAAGGCTTTGGGGTCACAATCTCCCGCCTGGATCTTACCAAAAATTAAGCATTGCTTTGGTGATAGGCGAATGTCGTAGCCATATGAACTGAGACCATAGCTGAGCAGGCGCCGTCCATCCTCTTTGTTGATTAAACGATCAACAAAAGGAGAGATCATCTCTTCTTTTTCAGCCAGCTCTTTGATTTCCCAGTCGGCTAGTACGCTCATAAGACCGTTGATTCGATAATCAGTCTACATAATCAGGTGATGATCCGCCCTTTCTCCGAATAAATGTCAATGAAATTTTGGGTGTAGTTGTCCAGGCCATCGCTTGGCTGTAGGTAGACAATAAAAGAACTGCACGTATTTTTAGCTTCGACTCGACCGTCCTCAAAGTAATGTCGCCGAAGCATGGGTGTGTTTTTTAAAAAGCAGATAGGAAAATCAAAGATGTCTTGAGCGTAACGAATCATGTCAGGACAGTTGCCAAAGTACAAGCCTTGCTTGACTTCACCTGACAGCCACTTTCTTTTTAGAGTTCGCCACCACAGTGCGTACCCTGAAATCAAAGTATGCGACAAGCCGCGAGTACGCTTCCACCTCTGGGACTTGATGTCCCAAAAGTACGTGTAGTTTGGAGGAAAAACGTAAACATTGCCAAACCAGTCCTGTTCATTTAACGCGTCATCTTCTGGTGTATAGAAGTGTTCAGCGTTGACGTAGCTATTTGCTACAGCAGAACTGGCCGGGTCAAGGTCAATCCCTCCCATCAACATGTGCGCAGAATTGATCAGGTCAGCGCCAGAGATCCACTCGAATGTATCGGTGTGCGCATTACCACGAAAAGATGGCATTATTTTTCGCTCACCTGGCAATAATCAATCTCAAGATAACGCATCCCATCGTTATCGTTAACAAGATATCCAGCTTTCTCCTGCGGATTAATTTTTTGCGCCGCCGCAAGTATGCGTCTAAACGTTTCTGCGAGGTCACCATTGTCTTCTCGTTCGCAACTTTCTTGTGCTGAGTGCAATTCTTTCAGCGTCATAAAGAACATTGAGCGTTCTTTGTTGGTGGGTTGAAACACCATGATGCCAGGCCCTTCTGCATCCCATAGCTTGCAGTAATGTTGCCCCATGTCACCAAGAATCAACTTGATGGTGGCATCAAGCATTCTGGTTTTAGTCGTATCTAGATCCCCCTGGAGCGCAGAGGCAATTAATTTTTCACGCCTGTTCATTTTTTAAGAGTCCTTGACGAATCAGTATTTGTTTCATTTTAGGAAGTGGCTTGTAGATTACGACAAGTTTTCCTAGATTGCCTCGTTTTTTGATGAGCTTTTGATTCTCGTCTTTTAGCTTGTCAAATTCTCCTGCCCGAATTAAGTACTCGGCTACGCAACGCAAGCGTCGCTTGAGAGACAAATCAGCTTCTGGAAATTTACCACAGATTGTGTCTGGTGCCATATCTGCAAATGCAATACGCAAGCGATTGGCCAGGGTCACATTAAAATGTGGGTCCTCCTTCTCGAATTCTTTTATGTTGTACAAGTACCTGCGCAGGACATCAGTATCAAAAGACCCTTCGGGAGGCAAGAACATTTCCACTTGATCTGCAAGACCTTTAGGAAGAAGTTCCTTGTAATTTTCAGTGGTAACCAAATCAATCTCAATAGTATGAAAGCGATTATTCGCCATCTTCCCCCCTGGGCACAGAGCGGTTAGGCACATATTTTTGCTTGTCTTCCTGAACATCTTTGTATTTTGTCCTGGCTCTGAAAGACAAAAGAGATACGTCGTTATTTTTGGCAAACGAAGCGATCAGCCGATTCCAGGGTATTCGGATTGTATCTTTTTTCTTGATGTCAGGAGAAATGTTGACGTAATGAATGTTCTGGGTCCAGCCTTTGGACGGATCTTTTTTTCCGATCAAGATCCAATTACGAATAGTTTGATCTGAAACATTAAGCCTTTGGGCGCACTCTTCTGTTGAGATGTACTCATCTGCGTACGCCTCTGGCCCGACTTGGTCAGTTTCGTTGTTTTTGTACCTGCTACTCCACATGGCACCCAGGATGTTTTTGATGCCTTTGAGTTCGTACGCAATGTCTTCAAGACCCTTGCGAATACCGTATGCCATAAAGCGGTTTCTTTGTTTAGATGCTAGTCTTTTTTTAGCATCTATGCGTGTTTTATGGAAGATCAGATTCCCGCTAGTCAAGTCCCTGCAAGCATCCCGTCCGAGCCGCCAAGCCCCCCGCAGGTGCCAAGTGGGAGGATTAGTCCTCAAGACCTGGAGCTAATGAAGGCTCGTGCCAGGGAACTTGCTGTCCAGCAAACGTTGATGCAACAAACAGCAGCAGCCCAGGCTCCTCGTGTCGTCTATGTGCGTCGCAATCTTACGGTTGCTGAGCTGATTTTGATTGTTGCGTTGTCTTGTGGAATTGTTACAGTTGTCCAAGCCGGCTGGAATTTTGTATCAAATTCACTGCCTAGGGTGGAAATCAAGGTCAAGTGAATTAAACACACCCGAACTATAATCTTTATATAAGGGATTCTAGTTTAATACGTGGCCAATCGTCGTATTTCTGAACTTCCGCTCCTAGCTGGGGCGGATGTAGCTGAGCAGGATCTGCTGACGATGGTCCACGTATTTGAAGTGGATCCTACTCTTAAAAACAAAAAGATCACAATCTCTGGTTTTGGAGATTACCTCTCAACTAAATACGTAACAACCACTGGTGGCACAGTAACCGGCAACGTCTTAGTACAAGGGAACTTAACTGTAACTGGCGTTACTGTTGTCAATGCATTCACTAGTAGTGGCCTTGGAACGTTTAGCGGCGTCCTAGTTCAAAACAATTTGACCACAAGTGGCACGATCAGCGGTCAAACAATTACAGGTGAGGCACTCCAATCTGTAACAATTAACTCAGCAACCGGTACATTCACTACGGTTAGCGGGGCGACCTCAAACTTTGTAAGTGGGAATTTTAGTACCCGACTCTCGGGTGCAACCATTACCGGTAATACACTTCAAGCAACGTCCGGACAATTTAGTTACCTAAGTGGTGCCACAATTACAGGTGATTTGGTCCAGGGTGTAAGTGGTGTTTTTGGTACGCTTGCTACGCCTGTTCTTGATGTAAGCGGCAACTTGTCCGTTGCCAGTGGACTGACCGTTACTGGTCTTGCTCAATTTGCATCAGGCGTACAAGTCACTGGCACGTTATCAGGGACAACCGTCACTGGGACAGCGGCACGTTTTACTAGTGTCACTGGTGTAACTGGTGTATTTACAACTACGTTGTCGGGTGCATCCATTACAGGTACAACCATTAACGCAACGTCAATCACCGGTGTATCCGGAACATTTACATCAAGAGTATCGGGAGCAACAGTAACCGGTAACGTAGGTTCTTTTGGCTCAGTCAGTGGCGTTTCCGGTGTATTCTCTCAGGTTCTTTCTGGTGCTGTAATCACAGGAGACGCCGGTCAATTCACAGTCATCACCGGTGTTTCTGGTGTTTATACCAATTTATCTGGTGCCACGGTCACTGGTGATACTGTTTTAGCTGCAACTGTATCGGGTGTTTCCGGTGTATTTACTAGCCGTATTTCAGGTACTACCGTTACCGGCACCACTGCAGCTTTTACAACCATTACAGGTGTCTCTGGTGTATTCACTACTCAGGTATCAGGCGCAACCATTACTGGTACTAGTGGTCAGTTCACAAATGTAACTGCAGGCACTGGGGTATTTACTCTTGTTTCTGGCACTACTGTCACGGGTAATACTGGTACGTTCACTAACCTTACTGGTATTGCAGGGGTCTTTACCACCAGTGTTTCAGGTGCAACTGTAATAGGTACAACTGTTACCGGTGCGACAGGCATCTTTACTTATGTAACTGGCACCACGATTACCGGCATCACAATCAATGCAGCTACTGGTGTATTTACCACTCTTCAAGCAACAAACCTTAGTTTTACTAACACCACAATCTCGGGTGATTTAAACGTTGTTGGCTCTGGTTTTATTGGTTCAGGTTTATCTGTAACTGGTACGATCAGCGGGCAAACGGTAACCGGTACAACGGCAGCCTTTACTTCAGTCACTGGAGTGTCTGGTGTTTTTACCACGCGTTTATCGGGTGCAACCATTACGGGTAACACTGGGTTATTTGCGAATGTAACAGGTGTTTCTGGTGTATACACTTATCTTTCGGGTGCAACCGTTACGGGTGATACTGCCAGATTTAGTAGTGCAACTGGGATTAGCGGCACATTTACAACGCATTTGTCTGGTGCAACCATTACCGGTAACACCGGGCAGTTCAGCAACATCACAGGTGTTTCTGGTACGTTTACCAGCACCCTTTCAGGTGCAAACATTTCTGGAACCAACGCAACTATCACCAACATCACCGGCGGTACACTTGCGATTACAACTCCGTCTGGCACTACTCCCGCTATTGTCTGTTCAGGTGTTGTATCTGGCAGTGCCAGTGGTTTTATAATCAAAGGCCCCTTGATTATTCTTTGAATATAAGTTTTAAAAAGCTAGAATCGTAAAAAGGATCTGTTAAAACAATGCCATACGGTGAAATTCGGGTTGATACCATTACCTTTACCAACGCGGGCGTCGATAAAAGCATTACCGTTTCTGGGTTGTTTGCGTCTACCTCTGGTAATTTAACTGTTACTGGAACTGTTTCAGGTACCACGTTCACCGGAACAACCGCAAGTTTTACAAGCGGTAACGTCACCACGTTTAGCGGTGGTACCTGCACTATTACTTCGGGCGTGTTTGCCTCTGGTACGGCAACAAACCCGTCAATCAGTTTTATTGCAGACTCAAATACAGGTTTTTATTCCCCCGGCGCAGACCAGCTGGCCATCAGCACAGGTGGCACAGGGCGGTTGTTTGTAAACAGCTCCGGCAACGTGGGGATTGGGACGAGTGCACCTCAGGCAAATCTACAAGTTCTTGATTCTATTAAAGTCAGTAATTCATCTCAATCCCAAGGAAGCGTAATTTTAGGTGATGGTGGTTCAACAGCATTTAACGTTGGTATTGCCCGTTGGAATGGGGCAACAAATGCTGCTGGGGCCGGCGGCTTAGGTTACTTTTCACAGGGAACTGGCAACCTTGGTGGCCATTACTTCTATACAGGTGATGCTGTTGCCGGATCTCAAACCGAACACCTCCGCATCGACAGCTCCGGTAGGTTGTTGGTCGGTCAGACAACAACAGGGTTGCAAGCCGCTCGGTCATTTTCTTGGCAAGGTTCTGGCGAAGGAACTTTATACATAAGTCATTCTAGTAGTGACGGCAATGGCGATCCATTTGTTAAGTTTGGATACAATGCAGGTCAAATTGGATCAATTATCCAAGCTGGCAATACAGGTATCGGTGTGTATAGTAATGACTATCTTGCTCTTGGCTCTAATAACACCGAACGCCTTCGCATCAACAGCTCCGGCAACGTGGGCATCGGCACCACAAACCCAATAACGCTGTTGCAAGTTGGTGCGGGGAATACATCTCCCAATACTGCCAAAGCGTTAATTAATACAGGTGATGCAGCCATTTCTGGTCTTATTATTTCAAACTGGACAGGCAGTGCGACTACCAACGGTCCTCGCATTGGATTTGACAACTCATCAGTGGGATCGTTTTCCATTGGCGGCGGTAACGGCACTCATTCTTTTGTTGTTAGAGATGATAAAACTGCCAGTGATCGCCTTACCATCGACAGCGCCGGCAGGTTGTTAATTGGCACGTCTACTGCTGTTACAGGTGCTAACCAACCTCAGTACGCAAAACTTCAGATTGTTGGTAATACTTTAAGCGGTGCTCGCGCAGGTTTGATTGCACTTGGACGTTCTGCTGCGGCATCTACCATTGTTACCGGAGATCAATTAGGCGGCATCACCTTTGGTGATAATGCTGCAGGCGAGTTTGCATATATTTTCGGAGAAGCTGATGGTACTGCCGGAACAAATGACTACCCAGGGCGCCTGGTCTTCAGCACCACCGCCGACGGAGCGAGCACCCCGACGACGCGGTTTACGCTAAATCGCGTTGGGGATTCGGTATTTTCAAATACAAGTGCCGTTTATCCAACAACCGATAATGCTGCAACGATTGGTGGCTCTTCTAATAGGTGGTCCGCTGTTTGGGCCGCAAACGGAACAATTCAGACTTCCGATCAAAGAGCCAAGACTGAAATTACTGCCGCCCAGTTAGGCTCTAATTTTATTAAAGCTTTACGCCCTGTTTCTTACAAGTGGATTGACGGCGGACAGATTGATTCTGGCAGGCGTGATGAAGACAACAATTACATTTACGAGTCGGTACCAGGCACACGTACTCACTGGGGCTTTATCGCCCAAGAAGTTAAAGAAGCTGTCGACGCAGCTGGCGTTGACTTTGGTGGCTGGGTGCTCACCGATAAGGATGACCCCGATAGCCAGCAAGCCCTGCGCTACGACCAGTTCATAGCTCCGTTGACAAAGGCGCTGCAGGAAGCACTGGTTGAGATTGACGTGCTTAAGGCCAAAGTTGCAGCCCTTGAAGCGTCGTAGTCACCTGTTAATTATTCCCCCCTGGTAAAATAAAAGAAAACTATTTGTTATGGCTAACACTGTTTGGGATATTGCCAACATGGAACGTCATCTTCCCGATGGCGAAACTTGTCCTGATGGCGCCATCTACACTGTCCACTGGACTGCATCTCTGGAAGAAGACGGCGAAACAGCAGGCGCCTATGGCAGCATTGGCCTTGGTGAGCCCAACCCCTCCTCCTTTGTTCCTTTTAATCAACTGACCAAAGAAGAAGTTGTTGGTTGGGTGCTGTCGGCACTTGGTGTTGATCAGGTTGTTTCTATTGAAGAAGCGCTTCACAACCAAATTCAACAACGGCTGCATCCTACCTCTGCTACTGGTGTTCCTTGGTGATTACTTGCTATACTTTTTGAAGTCACTTGTTTAACATGACTTGCAAAAAGTCCGAGCTTGTCTCTGCAATTAATTCCTTTGGCTCTGCCCGTGCTACAGGCGATGGTAACCTCATTGCTTTTGCCGGTAACTTAATTGGCCAACTCCTGGATACCCTTGAGTTTGAGCCAGAAACACCCGAAGAAACCACTGAGACTGAAGTCGTAGAGTGATTTGGTACACCTGATTTAGAGTTAGTAAAAAGCTCTAGGTCGATGTCTATAAAACTTGTTGAAGCGGCTCGGTACTTCAAAGAACAACCCCATCAAATTGATGCATGGAATTGGCTCCAGACTCAGATACCCTCTGAGACCCTGGAGTCTTTTGCTATCAAATACCGCACAGCGCCAAAACCTGTGGAAACCTATTCCAATACTTGGGAAGGTGTGATGAAAGCAGGTAAGGACGCTGGTGCAAAATACCCTGAATGCGTTGCTGCTCAATGGGCACTTGAATCAAATTGGGGTAAGGACACCTCAGGTACTCATAACTACTACGGCCTTAAGGGGTCTGGCACTACGGTCAACACCCAAGAATTTATCAACGGTCAATGGGTAACAATCAAGGCTGGGTTCATTGATTTCCCCGACCTTTACACCTGCACTTGTTACCTGGTTGACCGCTGGTATAAAGACTACGGCACATACAAAGGTGTGAACCGTGCAACAAGCAGGAACAACTGTGCACAATTATTAGTTACAGAAGGATACGCTACAGATCCTGGTTACAGCACCAAGCTGATCCAGATAATGGATAAGCAACTTGGAACGCCAGGAGGTAATACCACTGATGCGACAACATCTAAAACACTGTCCGTACCTTACTTTTATCAACTTGACAACCAGTCCGGTACGGGATATCGCGAGTGTTTTTCTTCGAGTTGTGCCATGGTCGCAGCTTATTATAATTTGGTAAAATCGGACGACGAATACAATAAAATCCGCGCTAAATACGGAGACACGACCAGCAAAGATGCTCAGCTTGCAGCTCTGCGTTCCCTGGGACTCAAGGCGACATTCATCACCAACGGTAATGCAGCCCTCCTAGAAAATGAAATTCGCAACGGGAGGCCAGTAGCTGTTGGTTGGCTTCACCAGGGGAGCATCAACTACCCGACTGGTGGTGGACATTGGACTTGCTGTATCGGGTTTACGCCAGATACATTTGTACACAACGATCCGCAAGGAGAAGCGAATATGGTAAGTGGAGGTTATGTCAACACGTCTTCCTCGAAGGGCAAGGGAGTGTGTTACAGTAAAAAAAACTGGCTTCGTCGCTGGGAGTGCGACGGTGCTAATACCGGCTGGGCAATTTTAGTTTCAAAATGAAAGCGTCGTTTCGTGTTTTACCTGAACAAAAAGAACTACTTGCTTGTTTTGAGTACATACCAGAGACGGGGAAGTTATTTAAAAAAGCAAAAAACAAAAGAATTTGTACAGGTTTTAAAAGATACAGAACAGACAGGAATGGAGAGCCTTGGATGTATGTAGTTAGTTTCAATGGTATCCAGTATGCCGCGCACAGAATTATATGGAAAATGGTTACAGGAGAAGACCCGGCACCTTTAACTATTGACCACATAGATAGAGATCCTTTTAATAATAAATGGGTCAATTTAAGAATTGCGGATGCATTTTTACAAAGTAGTAATCGCGAATGGCGGGCAACCAAGGGTCATAAAGGAATTGCATTCCACAAAGCAACACAAAAATGGCAAGTAAGAGTAAATAAGGACGGAAAAAGAATTTATGTTGGTATTTACAAAACAAAAGAAGAAGCAGTTATTGCGTTAAAAGAATATGAAAAAACATATAAAAAATAATATCCGTGTAAATATTTGTTGGGAGGTTGGCGACGAAAAAAAATGCGCAACCCTCAGTAAAGAAGAGGCTTACGCAACAAGAAAATGGGTTGAAGACAACGATGGTGTTGTGTTCTGGAGTCAGGTCTTACCTGATTGATCAGCGTTGTTTGGCGCGACCGATCACTAAACCACCAATTTCAATTAACTTGTAAAGCTTACGGACAATCAGATCGTCTTTAGGCGTCGGGGTCAAAGCGCAAATAGCGGAACATGCCGCGTGAATAGCAAGGGCTACTTCAAGATACTGGTTAAGGTGTGCCATGGGTTTATCTTGTTTCTTTTATTCTAATTTACTTACAGTATAAAAAATATTTGAATTCAGCATTAACAACCCAAGAGTTGTCTTCATGTTTTGTGAACCATTTCTGCCAGATTTTAAATTGTTTATCGGAAACGCATGATTCACATACAAACGTAAGGAGATCGTTCTGGGGAATAATATCGACCCATTTACGAAGTTGACGAACGGCAATAGCTTGAGTACGTGGACCTACTTTGCCTGTTAAGGTGTTGTTTAATTGAGCTGCTCGTTTATTTTTTCTTTTGTTTAGCCAATCATTTAATTGTCTTTTTGATTTGCTTACCGCAAGCGACACTAACCATACGTAGTTTTTGCCAGTTTTATGCCAGGGCAGCAGACGCATTTTTAAATACTGCCCATCTTCTAGGCAGATACTTAAAACTTGCTTGCGGCGTTTAGTCTTCATAGATGCGACACTCGCGCGCCCATGGATTGTCCTGACAATAAGCAGCAAATGCTTTGGTGGGATTATGTTTTTTCTTTAGTAAATGCAAGATAAATTTAAACATATTGTTACGGGCGGTCGATAAGAGGGAGGAAAATTTCAGGTAGATGTGCATCTGGATCTCTTTCGCGTTTCCATGCATCGGACCATTCCGTTAACGAATGTTCATGTTCTACATCCATAGTGTAGCTGTCACTTGGCTCTAATTCAAATTTGTCGTCAGTTTCTGGTGACACAAACCCAATAAACCAAGTTGAAGTGGTTGGTATTGTTACGGTTACACCACTGTCAATAAATGCCGCGCTAAATGTATATGCGTTAAAACCTACTGGTATTGAGTAATTAACGTTAAAGCTTGGGCCGATGACAATTGTATTGGAAAAGTCAAGCGTTGTTTCGGCAACCAAGAAACTTCCATCTAGATCTTCTAGCAGGATAAAGGAGTCAAGCGCAGGGAATTCAACAACTAACCCCAGGGTGTAATCAAGCGGTTCATTCCTGGTACTGGAAACACAGATTAAATAACTGCCTGCCTCCAAAACAAAATACAGGTCATTACCTTTATTTACCGTATACGAATTGAAGTTATTTGCCAGATCAGATCCGGCGCCCATTACGTGACCAATGTAAGGATAAAAAATTTCACTACCATTTATCGAAGTAGAAACACTATCGGCTTGAAAGATCATGCGTCCTTCAATTGGATTTTTGTTTAAATCAAAGGCAGATACTTCAATATAGTTTGGGCGTGGACCGCCTTTGCGAGTAATGATCCAGGCAGGGCTTGTGATATTGACCTGGAACCAATGGTTCATGGTGCCGCCACCAAAACCACCATTTGAATATTGGTTTGTATCTGCACGACCTACAACTTTATTCTCAGGGCCCAAGGAACCATGCAGCTCTCGCAACGATGTTTCACTAAAGGTTCCAAGGACTAAAGGGTTTTCTTTTGTTCGTTGGCGTTGAGAAGTGCTAGTTGAATAGCGTGACATTATTTATTGTTACCTTATCTTTCTATTTTACTCTTCGGTTTCTTTTAATAGCTCTGGCTTGGTAATTGAGAATTTGTATTGCTTTTTGAGAAACATGCCAAGGGTGCCAGCTTCTTGCTGTTGTGCGTAGAACACAAGTTTGTTGGCTTTGAATTCGGTTTCAAAAGGAGCGATCACTTGAGGTGCAGTGGTGCGATTAAAACTTGACACCATATGCAATGGGTTAAAACATTGTTTGTTTCCACATGTTCGAGTGACGCTAAGCGTGCCCACATCGCCCCAGGCGCATTGATACACAGCCTTGTGCAGTGTTACGTTTTCGGCAGCTTGCTTGCTGTACGCAGCCCGATAAGAGGGCATGCACACGCGTTTCAGCTCCTTGTGCGTTGACCTTTTGGGCAGCCAGCAGTCACTGGTATTGCCTATCTCAATTGAGTCCCAGATTGTGGCGTACTTGTGCTTGTAGCGAGCATCAAGGTAGTTGAGGTCAAAGCCACAGATGTTTGAAACAATTTTGTGGACGCACTCATAGCACCAATGTTGGTCTTGCCTGCGAATGGTGTGACCATGTGCGCAGGGGTAGCCGACGTAGTAGCCAGCTTGCTCCAGGTCATCCTCCGATAGCTTGGTTAAGTCTCCTAAGTATTGAAAGGAGACTACCGCTTCAATTACCTTCGCCATTTTGAGGATTGGTGTTGGGGTTGAAATCTGAGCGTGTGGCGCGTGGCTTGGCAGCTTTTGGCTTCTTCCTGGCAAAAAGGAAAAGAAGTTTCCGGTTGTCCTTCTCCGGATTGTCATCACCATGAATGACATCCATGTTGCCGGGGTCTTTGCCCGTGCGTAGGTAATACACGATGCGGTGAGCGTGGAATTGGTCGCCGTTCATGCGAATGACGTAGTACTGACCAGTGCCGTTCCACTTGCCAGCCATATCACCAGCCTTATGGCGGCCCGTTGTCTCCCGCCATTCCAGGGCACTGGGGTACTTGAGGGACAACTTGAGCTTGGCTCTGAGGTACCAGAGGGGTAGGAGAGTTTTGTACGCCCTTGGCATGGAATCCATAATCGGATAACCAATCATACATGTCCTGAATGGGTCCGTCAAGGAGCAGGGAGATAGGGTGAATTTTTCCGACTATACCCCTATTTTATCTTTTATATAACCAGCATTACATTTTGGTCCATTTTGTAATTAGCCTTTGTCCAAATGCTTTGTATAATCGGAATCTCAGCCTTGTCTCAAAGCTGTCTCACTGAGCATGTATAGTCGGAAAGCATTACATTTTCACCCAAAATGTAATGTTGGCCATATAAAGGTTGAAGTGGGGGCATAGTCGGAAAAATAACCCACCCTTTGCCCTTTCAACCGTCTTTATGCGTACTCACTCCGCATAAAAACACCATCCCCTGGTACAAACCAACTACTTTACTTCCGTTTCTCGGTCTTATTGCCCAATAAAAAGCCCCCGCTGGTGCAGGGGCTCTTGTCTCACTTGTATCAAATCACTTGCGCTGGTACAAAGCCAGCTCCTTTCTGTTGTCGCGTTCGGGGTTGCTGTTGGCGTAGATGACATCTTTGCTGCCGGGATCCTTGCCTGTTCTCAGGAAGTACACCAAGCGATGCGCGTGGTACTGATCGCCGTTCATTCGGACTAGGTAGTAATTTCCTGGTTTGATCAGCTTGCCAGCCATCTCTCCTTTTGTATGCCAGCCAGTTGTTTCAAGCCATTCCAAACCACTGGGGTAGCGGTCAGAAAGTTTGATTTTTGTTTGAACGTACCAGAGGGGTAGCATCTCCTTGTAAGAACGTGCCATGGGCAGGGCAGTGGTGCCAAGGGATGTTAGCACTTGAATAGTCGACTAAACCCAGCCGCTAACCTTGGTCCCATCAAAGTGGTTTTTTTGCCAATGAAAAACCCCCGCCGAAGCGAGGGTTGATCTCCACCATGGTCAGGCTACCGCACCTATCAGACGTTTCTTGCGTTTTTCTTTTTTCTTCTCCTTCTTGCTTACCGGTTCTTCCGCCTGAGTCGAGTGCGCATCCCCATAGGAGCCCTCTAGGACCTCCTGGAACAGCCCTGCAAACTGAGGTGCGATGTTGTCCCAGTCGTAGCAGGGGGAGGTGGCACGCTCGTAGCAGAGGCGTGCAGTCTCATCAAGTTTCTCACGGTTCTCATATAGATCCGTCAAGATTTCAGCGAGGTGATCAGAGGAGGGGCAGGGCATTTCCCGTGCGTAGTTCGTATCTACATCCACGTGGTCACAACGGATCAGGCGGCCAGCACCCTCAAAGATCTCTTTGGTACTGGTATGGTCGGGCACCACCTGAGCAACCCGGCAGCCCGCATGTTCATGGTTGACCAACCCGTGGCCCTCACCCTTGCAAGTGTTGACGCCTACATCAGCTGCGTTGTAGATCGCATTTAGGAAATCAACTTCCACATTAGGCGGCCCTTCTGTTTGCGCCGTAAGGATGATGCGTCCATTGGGATCCAACCCTTCCCGACCCATTGCCCTGGCAAACAGTGGCATCAAGTCCCAACCTTGATCTTTGAGTCCCATGTGTAGATACAGTTGCGTATCTGGCTTGTCCTTCGCAAACTTGGCAAAAGCCTCAACCGTAATGTCGATGCGTTTGCGGAACTGGTTGCGGTTGCCGTTGAACACCACAAAGATGTCATCCGACAGACCAAGCCGCTTACGAGCCTCACTCTTATCCATGGGATAGAACTGACCTTTGGTGATACCGTGAGGAATCACAGCGATGGGCTTCTGGTAACCAGCAGCCACCACCTCTTTTGCACCAAATTCCGTATAGCAGATGGACGCATCCCACTCATTCATGGTGTCAAGAATGCACCCAGTCCAGCCGTAGCTGTCCATGGGGTAGTAGCCAATAAACTTGAAGGCACCAGTCTGGTGAATGTCCTGGATCTGACGATACAACTCATTCAGAATCCACAGGTCATTCATGATGAAGATGAGATCTGGCTTCTCCTTCTCTACAATCTCTCGAATGCGCTGCTCACCAAAGGGTGCGGTTTGGTAGCGGTTGGACGAGGGATAAATTAAGTATTTATCACAGAGGGGATGTGGGTCTCCAAACCAGTTATTGCCTAGCACTACAATTTCATACTCTTCGCAGATGCGCTCGAGCACATTTTCCGTGACACGAGCAAACCCGGTTTTGGCGATGATGTCACCGGACCAGAGCAATTTAGGTTTTTTGGTCATTTAATAGAGAACGTCTTGCTCAACTATACAGAAACACAAGGAGTTGTTGATCGTACTAATTCTTTTTGTTCGGCTATTTCTGCTTTGAGTTTTGTTTTTAAAAACTCAGCTGCTCTATGTGTTTGTGTTGTATCACCACAGGTGTACAAATCAATTGCGGCATACCCAATCTCTGGCCAGGTATGCACACTTGCGTGGGACTCTGCTAATAATGCAAGCAGTGTCACGCCTTGTGGTTCAAATTTTTCACCAATGATCCGTAGGATATTGGCTTTAGCCATAACAAGAGAAGCTTCAAGCAATCGCTGAAGCTCCTCGTAGTCATTCAAAACCTCTGGGTCACACCCATAGAGATCTAAAATTAAGTGGCGACCGTTGCTCACATTTCTTCTGCAGCAACTTCCATTGTCTCATTAGTAGGTGTATCTAATGTAGATCCGTAAAAATCCCGATACTTTTCACGGTCGGAAGACACTTCCACAATCGACGGGTAAGCGTCATACTTTTGATTGGACTCCCGTACGGCTGCATTGAATACCCGCATACCTTTGGTGTTCTTGGTGGCATAGACATTCAGCTTGAGCTGGTGCTTGCAGATGTCAAGGAACAGGGGTTCAAACCGACCGCGTGACATAATGCCAACATTGCAGCTACGGCAGAACTCCGCGTAACTTGCATACATCCACTGGTTCCAGTTCATGTATGCACCTGAGCTTCCACCCGGTAGCGGCTTACAGAAACCAACAGGAGCAGATGCACCTGGGTCAAATACGACCTTGTGATCCAGCCAATCCAACAGTGGGTTGGAACGCAGGCTTTGCTGCTTCTCATACCGCTGGAAGAAATCAACTTTCTTGCCGGTCTCCATTAGGTATGTCCGCATTTCTTCTGCAGACATATCCAATAGCCAGTTCACCAAACCAGGCAGCATGGGTGCAAACACACCTTGCGGCATACCCTTGGCATCAAACTTGATCAGTTCTTTTTGCTCTGCTTGTCCACCTTCAAATGGACGATCAAACGGAACAGTGAGACGCCGACGAGCAAGACCAGAAGTGTAGTCAGTGGACTGAATAGCTTCGTTGGCCGTGATCATGACGACCCCGTGGTACTGGAAGGGGTCTTGACTTTCTGTTTGATATTTGCGTTCAGAACGAATCCAGTCATTACCAGTGATGGCCTTCAGTTTTGATACCGACCCACCCCAACGGTCTGCATCCTGGAACAGCAACAGCTTTTTACCCATGTAGCTAGCTGCTTCAAACCGGTTTTTCTCCAGATTCTCAAAGTCCGTTGAGTAGGTGTTCTGCTTACCAACCAATGCCACGGCAAGGTTTGCGTAGGTGGATTTACCCGATTTACCTGGGCCCACAATCTCAATAAACTTCTGGATCTCGTAGCAACCCAGGAGTGTGGCCCGCAACCATGCACGTAAAACCTGAGCACGTTGCCAGCTACCGTGTTGAGTGTGCTTCAGCCAGATAACAATTTCTTCACAAGTAGCAGATGCGTCATAGTTGTACGGCATCTGTTGGATCATGTGAAGCTCCCTATCAAAAGGAAGTAGTTCACGTGTATCAATATTCAGAACACCATTGGTGAACAACAGGTACTCACCACCTTCATACCAATTGTCAAATGCCAGCTCAGCCTGCAGCTGAGCAAAGACATCATTCATAAGGTTCGTACTGAACCCTTTGGGAAGGAAGTCACCCAGCTCTTTGAGCTTGCCCCTTATATCACCAAGCACGTCGATCTTGGTTAACGGCGACCAGAGGCCTTTCTTTTTGTCCTTCTCGTATAAGAAGAACTGACCATGGGGTTGACTGTAGAGCAGATTGCCCCTATACATTTGGAGCAATACATCCGTGACCTTGTCCGATGAAGGGTTCCGTCCTTTGGAGTCTTCTCCTTCTTTGTCTACCTGTTTTGCCGGCACATGCTTCGTCTTCTTTTCAAAGACAGGAGCTTGTTCCAATGTGGTTCCCTGACTCATCTCTAGATCCTGTTCTAATTCTTCCAGCAGTTTCGACACATGTTCTAATGTCGCATCATCGACATTCATCGCCCTGTGATCCTGGGGCGGCTGCCAACCGTTCTCCTTCGCAATGTGAACAAGAGAACCAATCCCACGACCACCACCACGACTGAAGGACAGCCAGCGACGGTGGCATTCACCTTCCTTGTACTTCTCCGATTGCTTGGACCAGTTATCCCATTCATCTAACAGGGATTCGTCCAACGAGTGAAGCGACTGACCGACCGTGATCCAAATGTCATAGTCATCAGTTGCTTCTGGAGGCAGTGCCCACATTGCCTCCCTTGCCAGTTTCATGTCCCGATCAAGATCGATCTGAACATTGACTGCAAAACTTGGACCAACAAGCCGAGTAGTTTCCTTGGCAGGAACCCCTTGCTTTACGTTTTTGTTGATGATGGCATTCAGCAGCCACTCCGGAAACTCAGGCAGTTCCTGGACCCACTCAAAACCACAGTCCTCACCCGTAAAGTAACCATCGGTCTCAGGGTGCAAACCCATTAGCACACCCTGGTGCCGCTTCCAAAGAATCTCAAGTTTTTCTTTGTTCTCTTCCCCGTGCCAGGTGTATTTGTTCCTGACAAAATGTTTGTGTTTCTCTCGGTCTAGCCGGTACAGTTTTCGCTCACGACCAATTTTTCCGCTGAAGATACTCAGCGTTGGGGGCAGTGCTTCATTAAGAGGCAGGCCAGAGATTTGTTCAATAAGTGGATAGATGCTCGGTCCATCAACATCAACCCAGACCAGGCCATAAGGATAGTTGTAGACAGGCCCGCCAAGTAAACCGACAGCTTTACACTTGCCGGTAAGGATTTCCTCCTCAATTTCCTGTGCACTAAATGGCTTGTTTTGCCAACCTGATACATATGGATCCTTGTTTGCGCCAAGCGGCGTGAGCGGCCAATCCTTGGGGATGTAGTCAAGACGTACCTCGCCGGGTTTCAGGGTCAACTGTTGTTTGCTTGTCATGCTTCTGTTTGCTGCTTGATCTCCACTTTAAAGTCCCGCTCAGGGAATACCGTATCCTTAACCAACATATATGCATGAAAATGCATGTCGGTAGGCAGACAAAAACAATCCCCGTCAGCCGCATTCATCATGAGGCTTTGGAGCGTATTCATCCACTCACCAACGGAAATAACATGGATTTCCATCGGGGGGTTGGGTTGTGTGTCTTCTTATCCTACGGCCGCCAATCCAGGAGAGCCATCAAGATTTTGTTAAATCACTAAGTCTTATTGGACTCATACGAAAAATTCCACGGATTCTTTTTATCGACCTCATCCCATTCATCCATGAGTCTGTTGTAAACATCTACAGGATCCTGCCTAGTCTTAATGCAAG
>Ga0181352_1000384_pt1 | contig 18952 bp, 21 predicted proteins | sample Fa13VDMLBSN_FD_130103 | JGI IMG/M metagenome (GOLD analysis project Ga0181352, IMG submission 130103) | Freshwater viral communities from Lake Michigan, USA - Fa13.VD.MLB.S.N | ecosystem: Environmental > Aquatic > Freshwater > Lake | place: USA: Michigan | collected 2013-09-23 | reverse complement strand
TGCGATTGCAATGAATGCGATTGATGTGTGTGATACGAAAGTGATGAAGTCCATTATGCTAAGATTATTCTATTAACTCGAAGCCGTGTCTTGTCTCCGAAATATCCAGTTGCCCATATACCATGGAACTTCTGATACTTCTTGAGTGCTTCTCTGGTGCGACCACCAAAGAACGTTGTTTCATTCCCTGGTGAACCAGCACCAGCGGCAGCTACGAGAAATGCGTGTTTATTGAGAAATTGCTGGAGTTTTTTTACATCTTCGCCTTCATCTCCTACACCAAGATTGCGAGGGAACTCATACGCCCAGTTTGTAAAATATGGTTTAGGGTCAATCGCACCATAATATCCGTTGTTGTAGTTCAAAGTATTACCTACCCTATCAAGTAACTTGAGACCAAAATGAAGATGGGCACCTGAAGAGAATCCTGTATTGTCGGCATAGCCAATAAGGTCGCCTTGTTTTACAGACTTTGTTTTCTCTGGAGTGAACCCGTCTACTGGTGATGCATAGTGCGATTCTTTATCTGGGTCTACCATGTGCCAATAGATAGTTTTGATAGATACCTTTTTCTTTCCAAGGTCGTATACGGGCTTTGATACGATAACTACTCCATGACCGCCTTTACTGTCTATCTCGTAGTATGCTTCGCCGTCATGTGATGCGTAAATAGGAGTTCCATGAGGTGCAGTAAAATCAATTCCATTATGTCCAGGGAGGTTTAACTCTTTATATTTAGGGTCTGGATTACCAAATAGTTGATTAACTCCTAGCTGTTTAAGTGGAATGGTGATTTCTATTTTCATAGTTCTTGGTTTAATGCTAAAGCAATGTTCATCATTGGTACTTTAAATATACGTAAAGTTGACATAATTTCTTCTTCGTCTTTCATGTCTTTAATATTATCAAGGAAAGCATTGAGCATGTAAGCTACCTGCATCTCAAAGCCTGTAGAGTTTGGTAGTAGATAAAACTTTTCACGTTCGATTGTTTTCTCTAGATTATCCATAGCTCTTTTTCTTGCTGCGAGTTGGGACAGGGTTGTTCTTCTTTTTGAGAATCAACTTTGGTTTTAGCTTTTGTTTTAGTATAAGTTTTGATTTCATTTCTCTATAATTATATCATAGTCTGATAATCCATCTCGCACGCTGTCCCGACTTATATCTTTTATAACAAGGGTAAAGATATATCCACCCATGATAAGAACAAGTCCACCGACTATTCCTAATACTTTTAACATTCCCATTGAATAGGAGTGCCTTTTTTCCTGTTCTTCTAATCGAATGTGTTGTGCTTCTAGCATTCCGTTGAGCTTAGAGTTAATTTTGTGCTGTTCTACGATATAAGACTCTATGTTAGTCACTCTACCGTTAGTTTTGAGTGCTTGTTCTAATGTTCTATTGATATTGTCTCTATTTACATTATGAGTTTCGTGCATTTCTTGCATTAAACCTTCTAATTTACCGAGCTTTGCGTAGATGTCGTTGTGCTGTGCTTCCATGTTAGTCTTTGTACTTACCAAAAATCCAATGTATGCACACGAGCAAAACACCTGCTAAAAAGATAGCAAGGTTAGTAGTGCTTTGATTGAGCCAGCCTGTTATCTGTTCTGAAATCGAATCGTTATGTAAAACGTAGGCGATAGTATCAAATACAAAAATCAATCCTATTGTACCGAGTATAAAAGAATTGATTATTCGCTTCATGACTACTTCTTCTTAGGCTCTTCTACTTCTGGGAGTTCTGTAAGCATCTTTCGTAGCTGGTCAAATGTCTGAGCTGGGATATTTGTTCCGTACACTGTTGCTAATACTGCGTTGATTTGTTCTGTTGTGATTTTCTTCATGTTCTAATTATATCATAACTATTGTGTAATGTTTTCCCCAGTTATTGAAACAACTGTTCAAACTGTTCCTCGGCTTGCTCTCTACTTTTTCTCGCAGCTTCTTCAGCAAGAATTGCTTTATAATTCTCTTTTACATAGGCACGAATCTGTCTAACACACGCTTCATAGGCTGTTTCTGGGTTAGGAACGTCTATCTCCTTTGTTCCTGGAATAAGGATATTTCCCTCCTCATCTCGTACATGGTCTTCTACTACCTGTTTTATGGTAGGTGTCCAACCTGCAAACTTAGTGGCGTAAAGTTCTATAGCTCCTGCTTCTACTAATGCTATTGGTACTTCTAATGGTATGTTTATGATTTCTTTTTCCATATATTTTTAATTATTATTATGTCCACTGTCCAACACTTGTAACTGATGTACTTCCAACACGACTGCACTTGAAGTACGACCCTATGTTTAATACTGCGGCTGCAGCTGTTGTCTGAGCAAATGATGGAATGATTGTACCTGCTACAGACACTTCAAAAGTACCTTTGACTAAGAAACACAACGCTGTACCAGCTCCTGCTGTTACAACGTTTACTGCTGTTTGAGTTGCGATAACGTGCCAACTTCCTCCAATTGCTGCCGCTGTACCTTCTGCTGCAACGTCACCTCCGTATGCTTGCCACAATATTGCTGCGAGAGTAGCTGTCCCTGCTCCAATGATACTGAACTTTCCGTTACCAGATGTACCACTCATGGTGTCCATAGCAATCAAACCTTCAAAGATGTATGTACCTGTTTCAAGAGTAAGTGTTCCGTTTGCTGGTGTAGTGAAGATTGCCTGTTGAGTTGTGATACCTCCTGTGAAAGTTCTTGTAGCATCTGCTCGGATGAAATGTTCAATGGGTATAATTCCACGATTACCTTCATCTGTTGTTCCGTAGAAACAGTTATCGTCCATTTCAATAGCTCCGTCTTCTGCTGTAGTAAGAAGTGTTCCTCCTGTAGTGAACTTGAGGGGTGCGACAGTTGTACTTACTGCTGGAAGTGTTTGAGTTCCTGTAAATGTGTTACCTGCCAAAGTTGCAAAGTCCGCATCACTACAAGCTGTGTTGAACTGTGCAATCGTACCTGAGATACCAACAATAGAAGTTTGGTCGCCTGTATTAGTTCCAGTAACCGAACCATTGAGAGTTCCTGATGTAATTGTTGCACCATTGATTGAAGTTGCTGTTGCTACTCCAAGAGAGGGTGTTGTAAAAGACGGAGATACAAGCGGTGCTTTGTCGTTGAGTTGTGTTTGTAAGGCACTGGTAACACCTTTGACATAAGAGAGTTCAGTCAATGAGGGATATGATGCTGTTGCGAGTGAACCGAGAGTTTTACCTGCACCTGTAAAGGCGGCGATAGTATCTTGTGTCGCTGTATCGTAATTATGTGAACCATACCAAGTAGCGTTCGCTGTATTTCCAACTCCAAGTAGTCCTACATCAGTTCCGTTAGAAGCCTCAACTAGAAGACCGTCAGAGGCATCAGACTTTACTGCGTGTACTTGAACTGTTCCATCTAATCCAACAAGACCCACACCGAGAGTATTTGTTGTAGTGTCGAAAGTTAAATCAACATCACCTTCAAGAGTCCCATCACCAGTCCACACACCTACTTGATTGTTTACAGGTGTTCCTACTTTTGATACGTCACCTGTTCCACCAGAGCCAGGTGTAAATGCTTCAAAGGCTGTATCACCAGCGTTTCTTCTTACTGATTGTCCTCCTGTGAGTGCTATTCCTGAACCTATGTCTCCAAAGTTTGCCATATATTTTTATCCAATTATACCCGTAGCTTTTAAATCTGCGATGAGTGTAGCTACGACATCGGCTAACTCATTTACAGTTGTTGCATCTGCATCATACGACCTGTCTGTAGTTCCGTTGGTTACTGTGTATGTTGATGAACGAGCAACAGGTGTTACACCATAGAACCCAACAGTTGAACCATCGTGATTCAACGCTCCGTCAATTTCAAGTGAGCCTTGTAAGTAATTTAGTGAGTTTGCACCGAGAATATACACTCCGTATACGTTAGTCACTTTAGATGTAAAATCTTCCATGTAAAGTCCATACATGTTTGTCATTGTGCCTACAGTTCCCATACTGTTCCTCATGTAATAACCATAGGTGTTTGTTACATTAGCTGAACCACCATGGGCAAACCATAATTGAGAACCGTAGAGATTGGTTGTAGTGTTTGCTGCACTTTGACCAAAATAAGACTGTATACCGTATACGTTACTTACTGTGTTTGTAGAAGCGTTTTGAAATACAGAATAGAATCCATGAGCACTTCCAATATTTCCTGAACCTGAAAGAATTTCTACCTGACCTCCAGCTCCAGAAAGATTTTCCACAAAACCTGCACCAGATTTAGCTACACGATAATACATAGCATAACCTCCATAAGTATTAAATGCTGTCGAAGCATTTGATACTTCTAAAACACCCTCAATTACCGCTTGGTTTCTATCCCACCCTGCTGCTGAATCTGGTGGACTGTAATATCCAAGAATTGCTCGCTCCTGATAGTTTCCGTAGTTTGAACCTCTGCCAACTCGAAGCAATGCACTATTGTTCGGGTTGGTGGTGTTTTCAAGATAAGCCTGTAGTGAACCTGCTGAGTTTCTAACACTTAGAATGTTTCCAGTCTGAGCAGCCATTGAGCGAAGCTCCATTGTTGCATCGGTTGTTGTGTCTGTATTTACTACCGCAAGTTTAGCTGAGTATGACTCTACAAGACTACTTCCAATTGCAACACGCCCTGATGGGAATATGGCAAGTCGCTGAGTACCTGTGTTGGTGCTAATTGAAGGTGTTGTATAAAAGAATTGAGATGTAACTGCTTGAGAGATTGAGCTACCTCCTCCAATATACATATCAGTTGCACTTCCTGTAGCGTTGTAATACATCAGACCGATAGCGTTCTGAGCAATAGCATAAGGAGCACCATAAAACCTACCTACTTTTTGTGTGTTGTTTGTTCGAGTAACGTCGTTCAAGTCTCCACCCATCACGATAGAAGCAGGTGAACCTCCAAACGAAACATCGAGATAAGGTGCAAGGTTGGCATTTGCCATTCCTGCCAAAGCTCCTGAACCGAAGCCCATCGCACCTGTACTAGCAAACCAAAATTGCTTTGTACCAGCACTACTTAGAATAGTAAGATAGTCGCCTGTTTGTGACGCAATACCATTGATTTCGAGACCTCTGTGAGTAGTCCCTGCCAACGTCATTTTGAGGTTGGTTGTAGCCGCCGCCGCAACACCTAATCCCATTCTTTGGAATTGTGGAGTTGAAGTTGTAGCAATACTTTGAGGAAGCGTTAATGTAACCGCACCAGTTGTTGATACACCAGAAGTTCCGTTCACTAAAACTTGATTGGCTGTACCAGTAAGAGATGTTACTGCTGATGTAATATACCCTGCATCGTTAGTCCAATGAGATACTCCGATTGGTAAACCTCCAATATAGTAATCACTGTCTGTGTTAATAATCCCAGAAGCGTTTATTGCGTAGCTTCCGTCTGCCATGTACACAAAATTACCTGTATTTGTGTTTGAGAAATAACCTGCACTTGATTCATTATCAGAAGCTAGGAAAGCAGTGTATATGTTAGAGCCAGAATAAAATGACCCCCCGTAAGCACTACCTGTTGCTTGAACTCCAGTTCCTCCGTTAACAGCAAAAGATGCACTATTACCTGATGAATCGTAAAAATAACCTGCTGCCGAGTTAGCTGAATCCGCTAATCCAGCATAGTATGTGCCGTCATTTACAGCTTGGTATGTTGTGAAGGTGTTGGAGTGAGCAAGGTTAATATCTACAGTGGGGTCGGTAAGAGTTCCTCCCACAGTGATTGTGCTGTTAGGTGATATAAAAGATGAAAGACCAGAGCCTGTTGCCGCAATAGTTAAAGTTTCGTTCCCTCCGTTATTGTTTTCTGTAAGAGTAATACCTGTTCCTGCTACAAGTTTTCCATTCAAATATCCAGCTGTAGTGTCGTTTGATGATACTTTTACTTTTTCGTCTGTGTCTGATACCGCACTAATAGTGTATATTTCGTTTACTTTAGTTACAGTTACATTTGAACCTCCTCGTATATCACGAATACCCGAAGAACCTCCACCTCCCTGCATAATGTTATTTACTACAGGGGGACGTTCCTTTAATTCCTTAATGTCTTTGTTTATTTTCTCTAGGTCTACTCTTTCTGCTTTGATAACCTTAGTAGACTTGTTTACCTTTTCTACAACTTCGTCTGGTGTATCGGGTGAACCGTCTTTACCGTCAACACCATCAATTCCATTTTGACCATCTATACCATTTATGCCGTCCTTTCCGTCAACCCCATTTTTACCGTCTTTCCCTTTTTCTCCAACGTTCCCTTTCTCACCTTTTTCTCCTCTATCACCCTTATCTCCCTTTTCGCCTTTCTGCTTTTTAGTGGTTTCAGCAATATCTCTAATTTCACTTATTTTCTTCTCAGTCTCATTTACATGCTCTGCTACTTTTTCTACTACGTTGTCTACCTTCTTGTCTGTATCGAAGATTAGCTTAGCAATACCAACTGAGCCTTTCTCTACTTCCGATAGAGTTTTGATTATCTTAGTAGATTCGTTAGGTTTCATATACTATATTATAACATATGGGATAACTTGTTTGACATAATAGTTGATATAGAGTTATATAAAGGTATGATAATAGTAATTATATTAGGTTTGATATTAGGGTTCTTCTTATTGCCGTATATCATTGTGTTTGTTCTAGGTGTGATAGGCTCAATAATGAAGTTGTTTATAGACTAACTACTTTAATATTTCATCAAGAATATCTTTTATGGCTTTCTTTTTAACAGCATCACTTTTCCCTGCTAGGTTTTTAATAGTATCCCCTACAAATCCTTGAACACTAAACGAGCTGTCTATTGCACCTGTTACCTGCCCTTTTAATGTAGTTTTACCTGTAACTTTTGGAAAGTATTTTTCCAATGTGTTGTAAGTATCAATCAAAGCGTCAACACTTAGGAGTGATTTCCCTTTAGATTTTCCAGTAGAGTCAAGAAGTCTGAACAGCTGTCTTATATCTGGATTCGACATTGCGTTGCTTGTAAGTCTACGAGCCAATAGCCCTGCTGACATATTTAATATATCTTCGTCTTTGTTGGTTGCCCTCAGTAGTTTGTTTATCTTTGATATAGGCTCGCTTAGTTTTGCGTATTGAGAGTTTAATGACTTATAACTAAAGTTCTTTGTGTCTAAGATATTAGATAGTCCTTTTCTTATAGCTTCGTAGGCACTTTCTTCTGTAGAAGTTAGATTAGTTAAAGATTTCTTCTTTCCACCAAGTATTTCAAATAGCTCTTGTCTTAGTAAATGTTTACTCTTCCCAGAGCCAGCCTTAGTCGCTTCTGTAAATATCTTTTGTACAGCTTTCTTTTCCGTATTAGATAGACCGCTAGCAAGTACTGTATCAGTAAAGTCTAGCACTCCTTTGTTTGTTACCTTTAAACCATTTAACCCATTTACCGCTTGTAGTTCACTTAGAACTGGAGTTATAAGTTCTGGTTTTGTTACCTTACCAAGGTTATTTGCTACCTCGCCCAGTTTCTTTCCGACAAGATTCTTTTCTGTTTCTAAGCTCTTTAGTCGTTTAACTATTGGAGAACCAACTACTTCGAGAGGGTTTGTTGCAGATTTGCCACTTTCAAAGCTGTCCATTGCTCTAACAAGTTTAGATATTTCTGGCTTAGACTGTTTAGGTAAGTTGTATAGGGATTTTACATCATCAATATCTACTCCATTATTAACAGCTCTTTGTGCAATTTCAGTTGGAAGTTCTCTTATTGTCTGTTTTATAGCGTTTCTCTCCGCAACATTTGTCGCTATTCGTCCTGGAATATTGGAAACGCCTTTTGCAGTGTTTCTTACTACATCAGATATACCAGTCGCAATATTTTTGGCTGACTGTATTGCTGGTTTTATAGTACTTAGCCCAGTCTTTGTGACGTCAATAACTTTCTCTCCTGTTTTTATAGCCGCCTTACCTGCAACCTGTCCTGCTTTGCCTACTGGCAGTAATGAACCTATGTTTATAACTGCTTCTAGGTTAGATGCTGTTTCTGGGTTGGCTTCTTTAAACCTACTATAAGAATCAATTCCTTTGCCGATAGCTTCTATACCAAGTTTACCTAGTTCTGTGTTTAGAATAGCTGTACCAATTGGCTTGGCAATGTTTTTTGTTATACCTGTTACATCTCCGATACTCTTGATTCCTTCACCTACTATGTCTGTAACAAACCCAGCACCCTGACCTACCAACTGGAGCGTTTTAGATATAAAACTTTGGTCTTTATTAAAAGCGTTATTTACGTTTTCTCCTCTTTGTTGCAAGTCTTCTTTAACTCTTGTAAAGATGTTCTCTTGTGATGGGATGATTCGTGTTTGATATTCTGGGTATTTATCTAATATTCTCATTCCAAGTTCTTTATCATTCAAAGATGAGTACTGTGGGTATTTAGTCTTTACAGCCTTCCCGAAGTCTTCTATTGTGAGTTTTTGGTCGTCCATATTATATTCCTAAATTAAGAGGGTCTTCTTTAACCCCTAGCCCAAGAGGGTCACTGTTAATACTTCCACCAGCTTCAAGAATGGCTCGATTTGTTAGCATTTTGATTGTCTTTAACTCGTCCGCAAATGCTTTTTCTGATACCTTATATCCTGTTACTTTTCCATCTTTTTCCTGTCTCCATGTTCCAATCTTTGATGCCGCACTCTGTAGCATTCCTCTTTCACCATCTGATAACGCACCAAGAGTTCCTCCTGCTTTCTTTAAGTTAATAAGAGTATCTAACGTATCTGCTGATACTAGCTGTTCAACTCCTGCAATAAAGTTATCTCTGTTACCAGTTATCCAGTTTGTTAGAGAAGTTCGAGCAAGTGGATTTGTTCCAACTGCCCCAGAGTTATTTGTTCCTTCAATAAGAGAATCAATCTTCCCAACTTTGTCATATAGATTAGGGAGCATTTGTTCATTTTGTTGTGCTTGAAGTAGACCAGCTTCCTGCAGGGAATATTGCTGCTTCTTTGCAAGTAGACGGCTATCCAGTCCAAACTGGTAATCCATTTCCTGTTTTCTAATCAATGAATCAAGTTGCGTCTTCTCGCTATCAGTTAAGTCATTGTTTCTCAACTGTTGGTAGGTCTTGAGTGATTCAATTTGGTTAGCAATAGGCTCAAACTCTGCTTTGATAGCAGTTTCTACAATCTTGTTAGCAAGCTCTACATTGCCTTGTGCCACTGCTTGTCGAATACCAATGTCTGCTAGTTCTTCGTTACGAGTTTTAGATAACTGACTTACTCGATTGTTGAGTTCTGCCATATCCACTCCTTCTGGGTTCTTTTCTAATGCACGCTTCTGTTTCTCGTAAGCTCTATCAACAGTGATAGCTTCTGCATTTATCTTGTTAAGCTCTGCTTGCTTGTCTGCAAGTGCTTGCTCTTTCTGTAGGTCAAGTGTTCGCTGCCCTTGTTCCGCTTGTTTTTCTTGAAGCGATTGAAAATCATTTAACAGCTTTTGTCGTTCTGTAATAGGTTCTTCTACTGGTTTCTGACTAGCCTGTTCTACAACTTTATTACCAGTCATAGCAAAAGCATCAGTTGCTTGTGTATTAGTTACAGGAGCAATAGTCGGATTGTTTTGAGTTAGTTTATTTACTGGAGTTGGAGATGTATCTACTTTTGGAGCAGCTTTTGGTTGAACACCTGACGCTGCTTGAAGTGAACCTGCTGGAAATGTTGGTTGTGTGGTAGTGGTAGGGAAGTTTACCTGCGGTGCATAGAGTTTACCTCCATTCGGGATTTTAGGAGCGTTTGGTGTATTGATGTTGTTGAAGTCTAATGGATTCATATTTATTATATTATAACATATTTATTATTATACTGATTCACCAAAAAACTTTTTATGGAAAACTTGCATTTCTGATATTGTAGTTTCGACACCACGAAGTTCGACTTTAACCATAAGTGCCTGTGAAGTGTTGTCCTGCCCAACTGGAATATGAGCGAATCCTCGTCCTGCTGTTTTTGTTGAAGATGTGATTGTTTCTATGAGAGCAAAGTTATCTACTTGGAATCTCATTTGGTCGTTAGCTACTGCAAAAGGGAACGCTTCTGTTAGATTTACAGTATATGTACCTGTATTTAGTGAAATAGATGAAATGTGAGACATAAATCCAGCACCTACGCCTGCAACTATTTCTATCTCGTCACCGACTGCTGCAAGCGACATGTCCGCAACTGTAGTAAATGTATCTGTATCAATCCATGTTCCAACCCAGTTAGTTGTTGTTGAGCCTTGTATAGAGCTAAAAGGAACTCCATACTTTTCTCGTGTTTTAACTTTTACCAGTATCTTATCGTTCTCCCCGAGAGGTTTAAACTTTAGATAAATGTTGTTATAAACATCTTCAATGTTTTGTGAGTTCAGTTTAGGAGTTACAAAGTAACCAATATTTGGAATGAATGGATTTGTCCCACCGAAAACAGTTCTTGAAGTGCTAATAGATTGTTTTTGTCCAAGGTCTGCTGTGTACGCAAGTCTCCCTGAAAACTTTGAGTTAAACAAGAGGTTATTTAGCACTGCAAGAGACATTCTATTGTCGTAAGCAGACCAACCGTAATCGTTAGTTTTATATATGTACCATGCTTGGCTAACATTTCCTGCACTAGTTATGTCAATAGCAGTTGTAGCGATTGCATTATCATAGCTAGTTGCTAGTTTAAATACTGTAGAACTACTCTTTATAATGTAATAAGCTGTAGATTCTTTTAGTTCAGGAATAAACGTAGTAGAACCTTTATCAAAAAGTACAGGCATTCCAGTTACAATATCGTTCAGGTTTCCAGAGGTGAGTGTGAATGTGTTGTCGGTCGTGTTTACTGTCACATTACTTCCAGCTACACTCTGTATTCTTGTATAGCTTGGAGCGTACTTAGGATAAAAAGATTTATTACTGTCGTCATAACACCATATCCCAGAAGGGAAGTACGGTAACACTTGGTATCTACCGTTTTCTGTAAATGCAGATAGGTTCACATAAATTAAATCACCATCAGCAACCATAGCTCGATTAGATAAGGTTGAGTAGTCGTTTTGAGCATCAGCCCATTCAATGTTCGTAGCAAATACAGGAAGTACAGCAAGTTCGTCAAATCCCCCACCATTGAATCTCTGGAGTTGTCCTAGTGAGTTTACCGCAGCAATACTATCTTTGAATCGTTTGAGAGACATTATTTCAAATGTTCCTGCACTGTACGCTGAATCAATACCAACTTGTATATTTCCTACAACAAACAACTTTGCGTCACCTCCAGACTTACTTCTTGTAGCAATAAACAGTTGAGTACCATTTGATGCCATCGAAGATACGTTATATTCGTTTGGTAATGTAAGCACGGTAGCATTTACTGCCCAGCCAGTGCTTATAAACTTAACAACATTGCTATTTCCAACACAGAGTGATGATTTTGTGTCCCATACAGTTAGACATGTTGGATTTGAAGCCGAAAACCCAGAACCAGACACCGAGACTGTTGTCCAAGTAGTAGGTGCAGATTTGTACTTAACGTTTGTTCCATCTGACACAACTTCTGTTCCATTAAAATATATTACATCCTCTTCTACGCTTGGAGTAGGAGGATTAGTATCTGTATTTCTGTCAGAAAGTGTGCCAATTCCAAGAGTTCCACTAAATAAATGGTCTGAGTTTATATAAATCTCTGATTCACTAGGAAACATAGCATCAGAAGTATCAAAGTCTGCGTCATTATCCGTAGTAAACTGTGCGTAAGTTGCTTCTGCAAGCTTTATGTATCCTGCTTCGTCTAGGCTAATATTTTTAGACTTGTAAATTGTTCCACTAACATCATTTTTATTAGTCTGTGAATGTTGCTTTGAGCTTTGATTAGGTATGATATATGTCATATTGAGTTTATTATTGTTTTAGATACTTGGTCTAGTGGAAAACTTATTTGCTGCTGCTTTTTCTGCTCAATCCACTTGAGTGCTTCTTCAAGCTTTTCCTCTAACTCCTTTACCTTGTTTTGTAGTTCTTCGTTTGTCATTAGTTTTTATTTTGGTTAATCCAAGAAGATGAGTTTTTTGACTGATTAGTAAAACTAGAACTGTTCTTAGATTGATTAGTCCAGCCAGTAAATCGTAATGCGGCATTAAAGATTGTAAGAGCAAATGTTCCTACTGCTACAACCAACGTTCCTAAAATAGTTGAAAATGTCACATTTTGTAGTGTTAAAGCAAATGAACCCTGTGATACTGTCATGGTCACATCTCCACTTGGTGCAAGTGCGATAACAGCAGAACCAGTCTGCCCAGAAGAAGTCATATCAATATTAAAAGAGTATGACGTAGTGAATGTTGCGTTGCTATCTCCCACAACCGTTTGGTTTGTTGCTGCTCCGTTTCTAAGTGTTCCTGTACTAAATGAACTAAATCCAGTTGCATACACCAATCCAACAACAGCCCAACAACCAGAAATGGAAGATGTAACAGAGGGTGTAATTGGGTCTGCTGACTGTGCTGGAAAGTTAGAGTTATGTACTATATCTGACTGATTAACTCCTGTGTATGATACAAGTGTCCAACGTGTACCCCCAGATGGATAACCTGACCATGCAAATGTATTTGAACCAGAAGCAGGTGCAGCAAGTTTCCATACTGCTACTCTTTCACCGTTTCCTTGGTTTGACTCACCAACGTATGTCATCGCAACTCCACCGTATGTCACAGTTGCACCAGAAGCTCCTGTATTTCCAGCATACGAGTATGCAAGTAATCCTCTGTTTGAACCAGTACAGGTGTGAGAGCCACTACCACTTGTGGCTGCACTATATTCAAATCCTGTCTTTGCATCAAAAGCAATCGCCATACGTTTAAGCTAACTGTAATAGACCGTTAGTTTGGTCAAAGTCAATTATAAAAGATTGAGTGTCAGCAAGTGTCACTGATGACCCATTATCTACATAACAAATCAATTCGTCATTTGTTGCTGTATCGTTGTAAATAACAATATACCTAAATGTTGCAACTGAACCACCAGATGCAGTAAGTGTAAGGTCTGATACAACAAGTTTATAAGTACCTGATGTTTGAGCAGATGAAGTGACCGTTAGTGTTCGTGCAGATAGATTTGTATAAGAAATTTCTGTGATGTCTGCTAAAACTGTGTTTGACGCAGACGGTGCAGAGTTTGTGAGGGCTACTTTCAAAGTATCGGAACCAAGATTGTGTACTTTTTCCGCTAATGCTTCTACAAATGAATTAAACTTAGTAAATGTTGCCATAATTATATTTTATAAATAACCTGATAAGCTGTTATTGACTTTCATTCGAGCAGGAAACATGTCTTTAAACTTCTGCGAGTAGTGCCGCCTGATTCTTGCCAAAAAATCATTCCACTCCTTTTCTTTTGGAGTTGAACCTGTTGGTAGAGTAATCATATTAATAGCGTTAAACTGGTAGGCAATGTATACAGCTATAGCTTCATGGAATATAGGGTCAAAGCCAGGAGTTTTTGTAGTATCTGTAGTTGAAAATGTAGATACATCTCGTGAATACTCAACCATCAGAGAACTGTCTTGAGAGAAATCTGCTGCTGGATAAATCTTTATTGAGTTAGATAACACTCTGTAGTATTGTGGAATGGAAGGTGTATTGTTAAAGTTAGGTTCTGCTTCAAGTCTATTTATTTCTTCCAAAGTTATAGGAACAAGTTTTGTCCATGTGTTAGTCGTTCCTTCTTCAAGAAAGTACACACCGTTGAGTTGTACTGTATCGAGTGGGAGAGCGTAATCTACTTGATTTGCTACAAGGTTAGTCGTAGCAATAGGGAAGTCTGTGTTGTTTTTATCATCATATTTCCACCCACCATAAGCATCATGAATCTCGGTTAAAATAATCCGATTACCCATGTTTGCATATATAGTTTTTTCAGTAAGGGGAAAAGAAGTATTGTTTTGTTTAGTAAAAAGATTCGAGAGCGAAACAATGTCTTGTGATGTTGAGTTACTATTATATTGCATGTATATATTATAACATGCTTTTGAAAGTCAAGTAATTTATCCCCACTATTATTTTTCTATGAGTTTTGAGTTTGGTACAAGACAATGACCACCAATCGGTTGTCGTATTGCCTGGAGTACAGGACGCACATATTCTGGGTGTCCTAGCTCCTTATACCCATCATTGTAAGTCATATTAAAGAGTGTATATACTTCGTGGAATGAAACATTGTGTTTTTGACATAAAGAATCAGCTTTTAAAGTGAACTCAACACATGTACGATAGTATTCAGTGTCTAGTAGCTTACCTAGTTCACTAGATTCCTGCTTATCTAGCAATATAACTTTTAACCCTGCTCTACGAAATATATCAGCAACCTGTGATGCATTTTCACCCCCAATGAACTTTGGAAAAGTCATAATACCTTCGTATAAGTTAGGGTGTAGCCCTCTAATGGCACTATGTAAAGCGTCACATTTACGAGAAGTTCCTACTGGTACAGACGAGTGAATGATAGTAAACAAAGGAGAGAACTGCTTTTGGTACGATTTAACATCATCAATAAAAGTATCAGTATATGGAATACAAATATGCAAATAATCGTAGTGTGATTGTTCAGCATTTGAGCCAGTTATATCAACATAATCGGCATTAAATACTTTTACAATTGCAGTTCCTACTTCTCCTTTTCCACAAACTAAATGTTTTTTATCGTATCGCATATAAATATTATTTCTTCTTCTGTTAAATCATTAAACGTTGGTAAATACAGCCCACGTTTTGACCACTCATAGGCGTTACCAGATTCCCAGTTATGATACATTGGCTGCATAGACATAGGTTTAAAGAATAGGCGAGTATCAATACCTTTCTCAGTAAGAATCTTTCTAATCTCGTCACGTTTACCGCCGCAGTCTATATCATACATCCACAGAACGTCACGAAAAGGCATCTTATACTTAGCTGGTAGATGCTTGTCATACAAAGATTCTATATTTCTTCGCTTTTCTAGTATCTCACCAATACGCTCTACTTGAGCAAGCCCAATAGCAGCTTGAACGTTTGTCATGCGGTGATTATAACCAATCTTCTTGTGTAAAAATGTATGACCTTCGTCAAAAGCCATACTCTTGAGGTGTTCCATTTGCTGAGCGAGACGTTTGTCGTTAGTGATGCACATCCCTCCTTCTCCTGTGGTGATTATTTTATTTCCAAAGAATGAGTAGCAACCAATATCTCCTACAGGTTTTATGCCATGTGCTTCTGCCATGTCTTCTACTACACAAAGATTGTACTCATATGCAATACGCATAATTGATTTCATGTCACATTGTCTACCATAAATATGAACAGGCATTATTACCTTTGTCCGTTCAGTTATCTTTGATTCAATCTGTGCAGTGTCTATAGTTAGGTTGTCAGTACAATCTACAAATATTGGTGTAGCTCCACAGTACGTTACAGCCCACGCAGTAGCTACCATGGTAAAGTCTGGAACGATAACCTCATCTCCTTTACCAATCCCAAGAGCTTTGAGTGCAATAAATAAAGCATTTGTTCCTGAATTAACTGCAACTCCATATTTATATCCGTTATAACTAGCCCAAGCATTCTCAAACTTGCCTATATAATTACCTTTAGATGAAATCCAACCGCTTTTAATAGCGTCTGTTGCGTACTGCTCCTCTAATGAACTTAGGTCAGGTTTTGAAACTGGAATTAACATAATTGTTTAGGTAGTCCGATGAAGACCGTACCTTCTTATTACCTACATTATACACCGTAATAATACCAAGTCTATCGCACACTTCTTTTTCTGCGATAGCATCTGGGTGACTTTCATCACAACCAGAACAAAATACATCAGGCATCACCATTTCAAGTGACTTGCACACGTTAGAATCTGAATCAACTGATGCAACAACTTCGTCAACACCTTTGATATTAGCAATAAGTCTCATGCGTTCCCCAAGTGGCATGAATATAGCACTTCTTTTCTTTTTAGCTTGCTCATCATTTGCTACTATTACTATAAGTTTGTCTCCATAAGTTCTTGCGTCTTCAATAAGATTCAAATGTCCAACATGTGTAGGGTTAAAATGACCTGCAATGACTACCTTAGATGACTTTCGTATAGTTTTTTTAGATTCTTCCATGACATTTTTTTACCCCACTCTTTGCCAAGCTCTGAATACTTCTGAATATCCTTATTATACCACTCGTCAACATGTCTTGCTATAGACAATGGGGAAAATATAGCACTATCAAACTCTACCGCTATTTTTTCTTTTTTATACCCACTAACAGGTATTAAAGGCTCTTTTGGCAGCCATGTATTCATAGGAAATCTATCGCCACACATGACAAGCATTCCACTTGCAAATGCTTCCTGTAGAGGTAGTGATAGTCCATTGAACTTTTCTGGAAAGACGAACACGTCACCCTCGCTCCAAATATCGTCAAATGTTCCCACTCTAATTTCAATGCGTGGGTCGTTCACTTTAGCAATAGGAACTTGGCTACGAACAATCAACCGAGCGTCACTTTTAACATATTTCCAAGCTTCTATAAGCTCTTTAGTGCCATTTCTACCGCCCAAGCCACCATTTCCTGCATTATGTACAAAAGTCTTTGCTACATGCCGTATAGCGTGTTTAACAGCTACAGGAACAGGAACAAAGAACGCATTTTTATCTTTGTAGTAGTCCAAATCGAGTAAGGAAGGACAAAGTATTACATCTGGTTCATACGGTAGTGGATTTCGTGTGCATTCGTACATAACCATAAGGACAGTTTTAATTCCTTTTGCTCGTGCCTTTGGAATGATTGACCAATCAAACACTTCTTCAAAGAAGATGAGCGTGTCGCAATCAAGTAATTCATCTACGGAACTTACTCTATCTGGATACCATTCGTAGTGATTAGTTCGTGATGTATGAGGTTTAACATATGCAACGTCAATCAGACCATTATCATAAAATGCTTTGGCTAAGTATCCCAGTCCCTGCTCTGTTGCTAAAACTATTGAACCTACTTTAGATTGTTTCATAGTGTTCTGCTCCATTAGTTAATCCTTTGTCACCTGTGCCGTATTCCAATACAAGTATTTTCTTGCACACTCTTTTTAATTCTGATTCCATTTTGTCCCACTCTTCTTTCCCGAGGTTATTTACAATCATTGCTTTAACTGAAATCATAAACCCCACGTTAAACTCTTTATCGTTAAATGGGAGGTTCTTAATATCAGCAACCATAAACTTCTTGTTTGGGTAAAGTGACTGAGCTTCTTTGATAAAGTCAGGTGAGAAATCTATCCCTGTATACCTACCCTTCACCATCTCTGAAGCACGACCATACCCACAGCCTATATCTAGAACGTTATCACTTTCTTTTATTTCTTTATTTAGTATCTCTCGGTGTTTACTTTCAATATCTTTCCACATCTTGTCTCCAGCTACAAACACAGAATAATGCAAAGGATATTTTGCTTTAGCATTATCTAATCGCTCTTTCCAGAACTCTAATTTATCTACAGGCTTTGACATAGTTTTTCGCATTGCTTAGAACAGGTGTAATTATTGAGTACCCATTCGTAGTTCTTTTTAATTATAGCATTTCTCTCTTTTGTATGTGTGAGGTAGTAATCAATCTTAGATTTTAAATCATCGTAGTCCCCTCGTTTATAGGTAACAAGGTACGGATATTCTTCTTTCAGACCTTCTACCTCTTGGTGAATAAGGAACCCACCTCGTCCTAGTGTCTCTACGATTCTATTAGACCAGTAATGAGGTGAATACACTGAATCACCCACTACTATCTTAGACTTACCGTATAATCTGTTTAAATCTAATCCTCGTACTTCGTTAGTGTCAGCTTTACCGAACCATTGGAAGTTATAGTCTTTATCTATCTTAGACAACATATTGTTGCGTTCTCGATTATAAGGATTCATAGAGCCTACAAAGATAACATCATACTCTTTCTTGCTCGGCATAAGGACACACTCGTCATCATATATACCTTGTCTTATGCAACCATGTTTGATGTCATATAGTCTAAAGTTTTCTTGATGCCCACCGTCAGTAGTGAATACATAATCAGCTTTGAACATTTGAGCAGTCCGCAGTTGATACTCCCTGTTATACCCAAAGTATAAGTCGAATACCCAGCACACAGTCTTAATCTTGTTCTTTCTAAACTCCTTCATCACAAGGTCGGCATTAGCTACTCTAAACTTAGCAAAGAGTACAAAATCGGGTTTATAGTCTATAACTTCGTTAATTATCTGAGACCACCGAGCATTCTCATCTATTCTATGTACGTCATGTCCAATTTTCTCAAGGGAAAGAGCTATATGTTCTTCGTCCCACATCTTCTTAAATCCTCCAATGTAACATATTCTCACTGTAGTGTTTTAATTAGCTTAAATCCTCGCTTTAGGTGTTCAGCAAGTAATCTATCAGGAACATCTATTTCTCTACCGTCTTTACTCATGATATGAATTACTTGAGGTTTGATACTAGTAATGTTTTTCATTTTTATTGCACCAACCTCTTTCTCTATAATCTTTTGTACCGAATCAATGTCCAATACTTCGCATGTATCGTCTGATAGACCTTTATAGTACTCTCGTGTCCTATAAACAGCGTTAGGGTCAAACTGCTCGTAACGTTTAATTTTGGATTGTCTTTTGTCCTTGTCTTTTAGTCCAGAATGAATGAGCAATACAGGAACTTCCGAACCGTAATGGTACGCCCATTCAGGTGCAAGCCCACAATGTAAGGGACGATTAACAAAGTTTGTTACACCATTCCACTTCCAAGCTCTAACATTCCAAAAGCTCCACTTACGTTTCCACCCTTCATTCCATAAGTTCACTATGTAGACGTACATGGAATTGCACTTATCAGCAATAGATTCAAACTTCTCTCTTGTCATGTCGTGGAATACTTCGTCCATATCTAAACAGACAAGCCAATCAGGGTTATAGACAC
>Ga0181352_1000383_pt1 | contig 18980 bp, 26 predicted proteins | sample Fa13VDMLBSN_FD_130103 | JGI IMG/M metagenome (GOLD analysis project Ga0181352, IMG submission 130103) | Freshwater viral communities from Lake Michigan, USA - Fa13.VD.MLB.S.N | ecosystem: Environmental > Aquatic > Freshwater > Lake | place: USA: Michigan | collected 2013-09-23 | reverse complement strand
GTCGGTAGTAGAGATGATTGCATTACCAGCAACACCAAAACTTGTCCCATCAAAAGTCAGCGCACTCCCCGTGGTCAGCACCTTGCTGCCGTTGAGATAGGCCACGCCGTTGGCGGTGCCACCGGACAAGGTGACAGCCCCTGCGATATTCGCAGTGGTGCCCACAAACAAGGCCTTGGCCACGCCCAGGCCGCCGTCCGTCTGGATCGAGCCAGTGGTCGTACTGCTGGAATCAGTCGTGCTGTCCACGGTCAGCGAACCGGTCATCGTGGTGTTGCCGCCGATGGTCGCGTTGCCGGCCAGGAACAGGTTGCGCGGGCGCGTAGCGCCGCTCGCACCAATGTCGTAGGTGTTGTCCGTGAAGAGCAGGTTGCTGGTGATCGTGGCGTTGACCGTCAGCGTGTCTGCCGAGCTGTCGCCCACGGTCACGTTGCCGTTCAGGATCAGGCCACCAGTCAAGGTCAGCGTGCCGCCGACGCTCAGGTTGCCGCCTACCGTCGCGTTGCCGGCCAAGAACAGGTTCCTGGGCCGCGTTGCGCCACTCGCGCCGATGTCGTAGGTGTTGTCGGTGAAGAGCAGGTGCGAGTTGACCGTGCCGTTGAACACGATCAGGTCCGCTGCCGCATCGCCCAAGGTCACCGCGCCGTTGAAGGTCGCAGCACCAGAAGCCGACAGAGTCGTGAATGCGCCTGTTGAGGCCGAGCTGCCACCGATGGCCGTGCCGTCAATCGTGCCGCCGTTGATGTCCACGAAGTCGAACATCTGAATGACGTTCGTGCCATCCACATACAGGTGCGCCTTGCGGCCGTTCGGCACAGTGATGCCGGTGCCGGCCGAGGTCTTCACCGTGATGCTCTGCGAGCCTGTGGTGTTGTTCTGGACGATGTACTGCTTCTCGATGGTCGGGACCACCAGCTCGCGAGTACCCGTCAGACTCAGTGAGGACGTCACGTTGAGCACCAGCGCACGCGCGGCCTGCGCTGCGTTGCTGTTGGTGATCGAGATCGTCAGGTTGGCATCAGACGCGTAATTCGGATTGCCGTAGCCGACGATAGCCTGCTCGACTGCTGTGCCAAGGTTGGTATTGGTGATGTTGCCCCAGGTACCCGAGTTTTCACCCGTGGCCATCAGCTCAAGTTTTAGATTGCTGGAGTAGGTGCTTGGCATCTTCTGTTCCTTTACGTAGTGATCTGTGTCCAGGTCACTGTGTTGCCGTCATTGACAACCACCCAATTTTCAGCTTGGGAGTCGTCCACATTTTGCCAGTTGGGAGTCTGGGTGTCATCAATCACGCCCCAGACCAATACCGATCCGACCTGCCCTTGGGCGGACACACCCGTAAGGAAGACGGAGGCGTTGGCCGCCACGGTGACAGTGCCCACACTGGCTGTCGCCTGCAAGCCCGTGACATTGACGTTGACGCGCGTATCAACGACCACGGTGCCAACGGCACCTGTGGCGGACACGCCAGTCAGCGTGACGTTGGCATCGCTCGTTGTCGTGACACTGCCAACCTGGCCGGTCGCCTGCACGCCAGTGACCGTCACATTGGCATCGGCTGCCACTACAACGGTGCCAATCGCACCAGTGCCCTGCACGCCCGTCGGCAAGACGTTCGCCGTGCCGGTAACGGCCACGGTTCCCACCGCGCCGGAAGCAGACACCCCGGTGACCAGGACGTCCGCATTCGCGGTGACCGTCACCTGGCCCAGAAGTGCAGAGGCCGATACCCCCGTCAGCGTGACGTTGGCATCGGCCGAGATCGCTACAGACCCAACCTGACCCGTCCCGGTGGGTAAGTCGGCAAGACTTTCCCCCCAGGGGTCTTCACCCCAGCCTACGCCAGAGGCATTCCATCCTTGGAACGCAACGGTTGCATCTGCCACCTACGTTCCTTACGCGATGCGGATGATCGCACTGGTTGCGTCAGCAGTCGGGAAGATGATCGTGAACGTGCCGTTGGTCGAGGTTTTGGCCCCGCCAAAGTCCAAGATACAGACAGCCGGATCGCCCGCCGCTGAATCGTTGTAGATCATCGCGCCGTAGGCCGTGATGGTCGCACTGGTGAACGACAGGTCCGCGAAGTCGGTGAACGCAGTGGTTCCCGAGCTCGTGGGCGTGACGTTGGTCAGCGCGCCGCCGCCAGCAGAGTAGGTGCCAGAGTTGGCAACCTCACCCGAGCTGGTGTAGGCGGTCGTTGCGGCCGTGAACGACGGGGTGTTGTCGTACAGAGCCAGCTTGAAGGTATTGCCGGTGCTCGTCGTGAAGTTGTGCACCGCGCGCATCAGCTCCACTTTGAAGCTGGTGCACATGTAGTTGCCGCTGAATGCCATGATTACTCTCCTAACAGGTGGACCAGGTCCGGGTAGCCCGCCTCGCGCAGACGATTGGCCAGCGTGAGTCGGTCCTGCTCAACCGCCTCCCGAAGGTAGAACGCGACCACGCCCTTGACGCTCTCTTTGAAAGCGCGGGCCTGCTCGCGCACCGCCGGGTGCGACTGATCACCCACGTAGATGATCTTGTCGGCGGCCCGCTGCGCGAGCTCCTCGACAGACCACCCACGATGGGCAGTGGTTTCGACTTGTACGCCTCCAACGAGGACGGGTGATTGCACAGAGATCATGGTCCAGGGGACTCCGATTTAAGGGGAATGCGCAGCATGCCATCACGGTACTCGTCGCGACGACGACGGCCCTGCTGCTCGACACCCAGGCCTTGGATCGCTTCCTTGTACGACTGACGGAAGTACTGCAGCATCTCCAGCGGACCCTTGGTGTAGCTGTAGGCCTGAATCAAGCAGGCGTACAGCAGTGCCTCGGGCGCGTTGGTGCTGATCCACGTGGTGGGGTTGGTTGAAGAAAGCTGCGTGGGGCGGTAGATGTAGCCCAGCTCCACGGTGTAGTTCTGCGCGGGCGTGGGAGCCACGTAGAACGTGTTCTGATCCCACACGGAGTAGTACTTGGGCACACCGGTGTCAGTGCCGTCGGCCCAGTACTCTTTCATGAAGGACGTGTCGCGGAAGTCCAAGAAAATCTGGTCGCCCGCCACCGTGATCATCATGTAGCGATGCGTCAGGATGCCCGAAGGCGCGGCCAAAAACTTGTTGCCCGAGGTCATGTTGCCAGCGACTTCGAGCTTGAAGACGTCCAGGTCAATCTCGCGGAGAATCTGGTTCTCCGCCATCGTGATGAACGTGTTGATCACCGAGTTGGAGAACACATTGGCGTCCACCTCGGTGTAGTTGCGGATGTTGGTGACAAGCTCGTCGTAGGTCATGATGTGCTCACTGTGACGGACCCGACGACGCCCTGGGCGATGAGAGCCTGGCCCTCCACGTAGGGCCGCATGTCATTCGTGCCACGGGCGCTGCCGTAGCTCTGGAAAGCGGTGAAGCCTGGCGCACCAACGAACACGGACACCGGCTCGATGCGGTCGGGACGCGGATCGCGCAGGGCAATCGCGTCGCCCCGGTAGCGCAGAGGCTCCAGTTGCGGTTCTTTGGGCTCGTAGTCGTCCGGGCAAACCATGTACCCCTGCCAGTTCTTGCGCAGGGTGTTGTACGGGTAACGCTGGCCGCAGTAGTCGCACAGGGCCAGGGAGTACTTGCCGGTCGCGTAGGCCATGTCACACCCCCAAGTCCGGCACGAACTGCACACTGGCAGTGTCGCGATCCTCCAAGGCAGCGCGCTGGAAGTCCTCTTCGTAGATGGCCTTGAGCGCCGCAGCCCGATCAGGTGCGAACTTCAACGACAGGTAGTAGGCCAGGCCAGAAGCCAGGCACGGCAAGAAGCGGAAATTGACGTCCGCTGTGTTGGTGTAAGCCCCAGCATCCTGGATGCGCCGAATGCGGTAGTACACGAACGTGTACGTCTGATCGGCTGCAGGATAGAAGAAGGCCTTGGGAGCGTTGTCCCGCTGAACGTAGAACTGCGCGGGCCGCGCCTGCGAGGTCTTGTCGGGCACGTTGAGCCAGTCTTCCCGGCTGATGCGCTCGATGTAGACGTCGGTGTTGATGCCCTGGTTGTTCTGACGGATGATGGCTTCGAGCACGTTGACCGTGTCGGTCGGCAAGCTGATCTCGTTGACGCCCTGCGTCAACGTGTAGGTCGCCTGCTCAATCGTCCACAGGTTCAGCCCGCGATTGGCCCAGTCAAGGAACAGCAGGTTGAGCGAGCGGCGGGCAGAGTTAAGCTGATAGCCACTCTGCGCACGGATGCCGCAGCGCTCAAACGCTTCCTCGACCAGGTCGTCAATCGCGAGGTCGAACGTGGTGGTGCCCGATGTGCTCATCAGTCACACATGCCGCCCTTGCGGTAGCCCTTGACCATGCCGCCGCCCATCTTGCCCATGATCTTCTTGCCCATCGCCATGCGCTTGTGCTCGTTCATGTTGCCTTTGTTGGCCATGCCGCCCTTCTTCATCATGACGGGGCCAGAGGTCTTGCTCGGCTCCGACGTGACACGATTCTTCGGACCGCTCATCACGGCACCCCCGCCACGAGTGGCGCAACCCATTCCTTTGCCAGCCATGATCAGGCTCCTTTCTTCATTGCACGGCCCTTGACGTCGGCCGTTTTACGCTTCACGGCACGGCCCATCTTGTCGGCCATGCCACCCTTTTTCACCTTGCCGACGCCGTCGGCGGCGAAGGCGGGGACGGACTTGCCGCCCTTCTTCACCATTTTCATGCCTGCACTCTTCATTCGCTTACCCTACCTTTCGGATTTCATCCAACTTGGCCTCAATCCTGTTGAACCGCTGGTCCACGTGACTGAGGAACTTATCGAAGCGGTCATCGACTTCCTTGCGTGTGACATGGTCCCGAGCAACCTCTTCGCGAGTCCTGTTCAGGAGAATGCCAAGTCGGCTGACCTCGTCGAACTTTGCCTTCAACAGGAAGCCCATAGTGCCCACAATCGCCGTCAAAACGACGTTCCAGATCATCATTTCCACAGCTCAACACCTCCACCGCTTCCTCGCCTGGCGCAAGCGGCTGTTGGGGTCCTTCGCAGCCTCTGGAAACTGCTTCATCTGACCCTCCGAACGCGCGCAATACGACGCGCGCCGCTTTGCATCCGCTGGCGACGGCTTCTTTTCTGTCACCGCTGTCTGCAGCTTGCTACCAGGGTTGGCTTTGCGATACGCGGCCACACCCTTTTTGGTCATGCCAGCACCTTGCTTGGTGGGTCGGAAGTTCCCCGACTTCACCGAAGTCTTGATGCCCATGCCCTTCTTGGTAGCCATTACGCAGGGGCTCCCCCTTCGAAGAGCAGCGTGACACTCGTGATCTCAGCCGAGCTGAGGTCGATGTAGATGCCGCTCTCGAACAGAATCCCCATATCGGGGATGATGAGGTCCTGCGAGCCAATGGCTGCGGGCGACGACAACGTCAACTTGGCCGTGCCACCACTGGTGCTCCCATCCTTGAGAGTGATCGTGGCAGAGGTGGCCGTGTGCGTGAAGTACACCCCCAGCAAACGAGTGCGGCCAGAGACCGCTGCCGCAGCAGCGGTCTTCCGTACCGACTGAATGTTGCTGAAGCTCATGGCGGCCTCCGATTAAACGAGGTCGCGGGCTTGCAGGTACATCACCGTGACAGTGGCTGCGCCGGCTGCGCCGTTACCGTTCTGAGCAGTGAAGTCGGCCAACACCTGAATGTCGGACGTGCCCACGTCGGTAGCCTCAGTGTCCAACGTGCCACGGGTGGTGGCAGCGGTTTTGACGCTGGTGCTGGGGATGAAGGCGTCTGCATCAGCAGAGGTGCCCACAACGACGGTGGCGGTGCCGGTGTCATCGTTTGCGGTGGTGACGTTCAGGATAACGTCGATGATCTGCGAGCCAGCCGGGATGGTGGCCACAACCTGATCAGCGGCGGATGCGCCGATGATGTCGATGACAGCCGATTGAGCCATCACCGCGAAGCCGACGTTGGCGACGTTGGTACCGACAGTGGTGCCGGTGGTTTGGGAGATAGGGCCGGCCTTGAGCGGGCCAGAAAAGGTAGAAGCACCCATTTTGATCCTCACATGCGAGTGTGTTGGAGCGCATCTGTCTGCATGTCGTCAGCCGGGACTGTCAGATGCGCCGGTAACCCCGGAACTTGTCTTGAATATAACCCAACTCCACAAAAAGAAAAAGGGGTCCGAAGACCCCTTTTTCCGGCCGGGAAACCCCCAACCCTCTCTCTTTAGTCGCCAGGCGAGCCAAAGATGCCGCGAGGATCGCTGAAGCCGAAGCTGTAGCGCTCACGAGCCTTGTAGCGGACGTTGCCGGTATCGAAGTCGCCTTCGAAGCCGGTCTTGATCGCCACGCGGGTGAAGCCCTTCATGCCGTTGGGCGCGTCGGTCCTGATGAAGAACGCGTCGGGATCGGTCAGGAAGTGGTTCACGGTGTAGCCCTGCGGCACCATGCCCATGTTCCGGATGGCGTTGATGGCGTTGTCGGCCGTACTAGCACGAAGCGTGGACTTCAGGATACGGTCGGCAGTGAACATCAGCTCCTTCGGAATGATGAGCTTGAGGCCTTGGACAGCGATCTTCAGGCCGCGTTCGTCAGTGAACGCTGCGATGTCGATCAGGGCCTGTTCCAGGGAGGTCTCGGACAGGTCAGCAGGGGTGGACAGCTCGTTGCGCAGGTCCGGACCGCCCAGGGTGGGGTGGTCGGTTGCACACAGAGGCTTGCCGTCACCACCGATGGAGGTGGTGAAAGCGCCGTTCAGAACGGCGGCCGCCTTGATCTGCTTGGTCTGAGCCATCGAGCGAGCCAGGGCCTTGGTGTAGCGGGCCGACAGACGGTCGTAGAGGTTGTCCTCCACGGCTTCTTCGGTCAGCGAGAACGCCAAAGCGATGGTCTCGTGGGTGTAGCGAGCCGTGTAGACCTCTTGCGCCTGGTCGTATGCGACGCCAGCGCCTTCGTTCTTCACGGGAGCTTCACCGAAACCAGACTCCATCACTTCCTCTTCGAACGCGCGGTCCGAAGTTTCCATGGTGTAAATCTGCTCGTGCTCGTTCTCGTAGTTCTTGTACTCCAGGCCGAACAAGGCGTTCAGGCCAGGCTCAAGCTCCTTTACCAGTTGTGCGCGGGAAATTGCCATGATTAAGCTCCTTGGCCTGCAACACCGGCACTACCGTACAGGTGCTCGTTGATCTTCACTACCACCACGGCGTTGGTACCGAACTCGTTGCCAGGGACATCCCACAGGCCAACGATCTTCAGGTTCAAAGCTGCAGCTTTTGCGATAGTGGACGAGTCGAGTTCCATGGAGGACACACCAGTGGTGGTGCTACCGCCAGTACCTACGACGTCGGCGTTCATGCCGATCTGAGTCTGCGCAACAGACTCATCGACCTGGACGATGAACAACTGGCTGGGATCGTCAATCACGTCGGCAATGATCTTGCCAGCGGTGATGTTGACCGAGCCCGGATAGTAGTTCTTCCAGGTGGGTTTGCCCGAAGACGGGTCAATGTAGTTGCAGCCGTTGAACACACCAACAGCAGCGGTGTGGGTCGCAGGTGCGAACTTGACCAGGTAACCGTCATAGACGGTGACTAGGTCGCCTTGGTAAATGGCCCCGGACTGGTTATCAGCAATTTCGTAGCCGTACTGTTTCTGAGCACCAGTAGCGGACAAATTGCCGAGAGGACGCAGACCAAAGGGCTTATCGACGTTTGCCATTTGATGGTTCCTTCACAAAAAGTGTTTGATTAGTCGCTTTTCGAACCGCCACCAAACGACACTCTCGACTTGCGAGTGGGTCGCTCGATAACCATGCTCGAATGAGCATTGGACTTCATCAGTTCGTTGTCAGCGGCTTGCAATTGGTCGCTCGCTCGATCACGGTAATACGCATTACGCTCTGCAGCCGTCTCCTCAGGGATTCGTGCAAGCAAGAGACCTCCCACGCTGATCACGCCAGCATGTCGGCCGTCTTCAACCGTTGGCACATGGTAGTCAGGATATTCGTCGCCCCGAACCAGCTCGTAACCCTCGCGGATTTTGCCGGCCACATTGGTGCGATCTTCCATCCCTCCTGCCTCTGCCCGAATCCAACGGTGCTTGTACCCAGGTGGAGCTGGCGGTGCGTCAAGTCGAGACGGGGGAGCCCAGGGCTTACGCCGCGCACTCTTCGCACGAGATTCGGCCTCGCGAGTGGTGCGGTTGATGGTGGTGTTGGCGTCGCTCATGTTCTCACTCCTTCACGTACTTGGCATATTCCTCAAGCGGAACGCCCAGCTTTTTGGCAATTGCAACTTGACTTGGCGTCAGTTTGACAGTGCGGCGTGCATTCGAAATACCCGATGAACGGGATGCAGGTGCTACAGCTTGCACGTTACGCTGTACCCTGTTGGGTTGCTGATCCGAATCCGTTTGGAACTTCTTTGGAAAAGCCTCACGGATTCTACGATCTAACTCATGATAGTACTCGTCTGAGCTGGCGTCAAACCCCTCCCCCTGGATCAACTGCTTGTGGATACCCCACGCAGCATGGGTCATGACGGTATCTCGGCCGTACCAGGGGTTGCGCTCGGCCCAGTCTTCGACCCGAGGATCGACCTGTCGGGCCTGCTGAACCGGTTGCTGGTACTGCTGGGGCGGGGCGGCTTGCGCAGCCTGCTGGGCAGCGAGTTGCTGCATGTAGGCCTGGCGCTGGGCCGTCTGAGCCTGCACGCTGGCCTGTTCGTTGGTCAGCATGGCCAGGCGCTGCATGGCCTCGGTCTCAGTATCCACGTCGCCCTCTTCACGGGCCTTGCGGATGATCTGTTTCAGGGCGACAGCCTGGGTTTCAATCCGGCCGGCTGCCTCGGTCGTGCGCTGCTGATCGGTGTTCAGGTACTGATGCTCCAACTGCTGGGCTCGTGCCTGCACATTGCGGGCGTACTCCAGGGCTGCCTGCTCACGGCGCTGGGTCTCGCGTAAGCGAGCCGTCAGCTTGTCGATGCGCTTCTTGACGTTGTCACTGTAATCGTCCACCTCGCTGCGGTTGTCTCCAGCACCCGCTGTGCCTGAGCCGTCAACGACGGCCTGCGGCGACTGAGGCTTGTCCAGGAGCTCTGCCTTTCCGTCTTCGCTGATGGCGACGGAAGCAGGTTGCTCGTCTTCTCCAATTCGGTACTCCAGTTCTTGGTTCTCTGTACTCATTCCATGCTCCTTTACATGTGCAGAATGTCTTCGGGATCGTTGACCACGCCCAGCACCTCGTCATCGTTGATGAGGCGAATCTCGCCACCGTCGATGGGGATGCGGGCACCGGCGTAGCGGCCGAAGATGATCCAGTCACCTTCCTTGCACCACGGACCGGTGGGAAACTTGGAATCGTCACCGTAGGCCAGGTCACCCATCTTCAAGACGTAGCCGCACACGGTGGCCAACTGCGTCTTTCTTTGGGTCTCCTCGGCCAGGACGATGCCGCCCTTGGTCTTTTCTGCGCCACGGTAGGGCAGGATGGCGATCCGCCAGCCAGTGGGCTTGGGGATCGTGTCGATCACAGACTGATCGAGCTTCTCGGGATCGAACCCGTGCTCGGTATACGCATCGTCCAAGGCCGGCTGCTTGTTGGCAGCTTCCTCGGCCCACTTGCGTTCCAGCGCAGTCATGTTGATCTGCGGTACTTCGGTCGTCGCGGCTTCCATGGTTCTCCTTTCAGGTTACAGGTCCTCGTCTTCGTCGCCCGTGGCCTTCTTCAAAAGCGCTTTCACGGACTCTTCGACCAGGTTCAAACCTTCGAGGCGGCCCATCATGAAGCGGTAACGCTCCATGTCGGAAATACCGCCGCCCAGAACAATTTCCTGGGCCTGGTGGCGATGCTTTCTGATTTCTTTCAGAACTGCTTCTGCAAATTCAAGCATGGTCGATTTCCATGAAAAGCAGTCGGTTTAACGCCCCGACTGAAGGCGTTGGTAGTTGTCAGTATATCTTCACTGGACGGTTCCCGTCCTTCTTTTTCACAACCCTCGAAGGACCAGGTACTCCCTTGGGCTTTTTGATGACGTCACCGCCATTAGCCATCTTGCGAGTCTTGCCGGCCTTGTCGTAGGCAATGGCAGCGGCCTGTTTGATGGCAGCAGCTTTGCTCTTGGGCTTGCTGGTACCGATCTTTCCGTCCTTCTTGTAGTCGCGCACGATCTCGCCGATGTTGGCGCTGATCGTCTTCTGGCTGGAACCTTTTTTAAGCGGCATTTCGTGCTCCTTGGTTGAGGGGTTGGACCTTGGCGGCTTGCAGCGCCAGGCGCTGCTGATCGATCTGGCCACGCTGCTGCAGACGCTGTTGGTCAAGAGCCAAACGCTGCTGATCGATCTGGTTGTCGGCCTGATCGGCCTGGGCGCGCTGCTGCAACTCCTGCTGCTTGAGCGCCACGATGGGGTCTTCGCCGCCACCGCCCGTGAGCTGGTCCTGCAGGTCGCGCACGTCCTTCATGTACTGGGCAATGCGCAAAGCGACCATGCCTTCCTTCTGGATCGGCGAGACCATGCGGTCCGGATCGGTGCCGTAGGCCTTGAACAGGTCCGCTTCCACGTCCTCCTCGGCCTTGATGCGCACGTGGTCCAGGATGTGACGTTGCAGCATCATGGCCGACATCGGATTGGACTGCAGGATGGGCGATAGGCCCATCATCAGGTGGGTGATGATGTGCGCATCGTGCTGCTGGCCAGCGAATGCCTTGAGCTGCATGTTGTTGAGCACATCGGCGTTCTCGGTTGCCGGATCACGCGGCATCTGCGTGTTCTGCGGCAGCAAGATGCCGTCGATGTCGCGCACGTTGAGCGCAGCGTAGACACGGTAGTAGGCCTCGTACATGTTGTGCATGTTCGGGGCGCTCTGTGCGAGCTGAAGCTGCATCTGCGCAAGCTGAATGCGCTGCGCGGTGCTGAAAATGTTGGGGTCGGCCACCGGAAGTACCGACACCATGTTGTTGAAGTCGGTGCGCTTGACGCGGCGGCTTGCGCCAGGCACTTCGTACGGGTACTCGTCAGGCAAGAAGGTACCAAAGCCCTCGAACAGCAGCCTGAACTCCAGCGTCTGCGCATAGTGCATGCGCTTGTGGATGCTGGACATGACCATCGAGCCACGCTCCAGCAGCGCCAGCGTCGTTCCGACCTGTGCGTACTGGTTGCCGTCGCCAACTTGCATGTCGGCGGTGCTGGACAGGCGTTTTCCGGCGTCCACAAGGAATCCGAGCAGGCCAAACAGCACTTGGCTCGGCTCTTTGTACGGCAAAGGCAGCAGCGAGGCCGAAATCTCGGCTCCGCCAACGTCAATATCGCGCCATTCGCCCGGTTGGATCGGATCGGAGTCGTCCGCGATGCGCGCGCCCTTGGATTTGAAGCCCGCAGGCAGGTTGGCCAACGTGCCAGCGTCGATGAGCTGGCGCAAAGCGCTGGTTGCGCCCTTGGACAGGCCGCCAATGAGGTGCACAAAGCCCAAACCGTAGGCTCCAGGGCCTTCCACGAGCACGTAGTGCACGAAATAGTTGCGGCGCTGCTTAAGCGCGTCGTTTTCGCGCCAATTCCGACGAATTCCGACAACCTGGAGCGTGTCTTCAGCCAGTGTGACCACGTACGGCAGCTTGATTCCAGTCGGCTCGCCCTTGGAATCGATGTCTTCAAAGCCTGGGATGTCCAAATTCACCAGCATTTCGAGCAAAAACACCTCGCCGATGTCGTCCGTAGGCTGCACACCAACCACTTTGTCGGTTGCGGCCTGAATTGGGCTCGGATCAGCGGGCGCGGCGCTCGTTTGAACAGGAATATCGCGATACTCGCCGGCCACAACGCGCTTGCGGAAGTCGTTTGCGTCCATCGCAATGCGGTGCGTGATCCGTGAGCACTGGCTCATGACGCTCGAACCGTTGTACGGGATGTAGACGTCGTCTGCCAGGCACAGTTTTGACACCATCCGGCCCAGTTGGTAGTCGTAGTAGACCTTCTTGAAGGTCGAACCACCGTAGCCGCTGTAGAAAAGTAGCTGATCGAACTCCGGTGTGTACTCTTCCATCACCGTGGTGATCTGGTAGTTCATGAAATCCTGCACGCGCGAGGCCTGCTGGTACTTGTCTACCGTCTCTTTGCCCACGATTTGGGTGCGCACAGGGCCACCAGCAGGCATCAGCTCCTTGAAAGCCTGTGCCTGGAACTGCACGATGGCCTCGGTGAGCATCGGATGGGCCACACCAGCGGCCCCACGGAAGGGCTTGGTGCGCTCTTCCATCTTCAGGCCCAGCAATTCCAGGCCCTTGGCGTACATGTTCTCCCAGTCCGAGCGCGAACCCTTGTCCGCTTCGAACGCAGCGGAGACTTCGAGTGCGATTCGACCCAGGTCATCAGGGTCGATGACGTCCACGAGGTTGTCGTAGAAGTCCACCTCGGACGCTTTGTCTGCGCCAATCTCCACCGTCGCGCCACCGTCGTCTTCAATGATGACTTCGATGTCCATTTGCGGCTCTGGCAGGCCGACGACCGCGTCCAGGACGGGTGCTTGATTGAGGGCTTTGTCGATTGGCATGTGTTTTCCTTATGCAGCGTGGCTCACGGAGCCGCCGTGTTTGAATTCAAAGGGCTCACCGGTGAGCTTGTTGACCACGCGCTCCTCGAACGGCTTCTTGGCAAACAGGTTCGTGGCCGTGAGCAGCGCGCGCAGCTCCTCTTCACTGGCCTCAGGCGAGATCATCTCGGGCCAGTGTGTCCCTGCGTCGATGATATTGCGCACCTCCACCAGCCGCACCTTCGGATCGGCAAAGGCTTCCTTCCAATCCTTGTCCTTGCGGTAGAAGTCCTCCCACTGCTCGCCCTTGGCATCGAGCTTGACGTCTGGCTTGGGAGCATACACAGGAATGACGTAGCCGCGCTCGCCCGCGTAGGTCTGCGCCAGATTCGGGCTATCAGTGAGCCACACACCTCCCTTGGTGTTGAACTTGGTCACCGAGCGATCACCCGGCTGGCGCGAGAGCGTGCGACCTTGAGTAGCCTGCGAGCGCCGCGAATCACGCAGCGCGGCCTCCACTGCATCAGGCCGCTTCTGGTAGTTGTACAGGTACCCCAGCGTGTCGTAGTCCATCTGCGGGAAGGTCTTGCCCGAGTCCTCCTTCTTCCCGCGCAGCCACATCCGATTGGTATCGATGCCCTGCTCCTCCAGCATCTTGAGCATCTGCGCCGAAGAGAACTTCTCCTCAGGCACTGTCATGCCCGGGCCCTTGAAGAGCGTAGAGCGGCGAGCCGCCTCGATGAGGCCCTTGGGCCCGATCAGCCCAATGACAGCAGCCTTGGCCGCGCCGCCCGGCGAAGCCATGCTCGACAAGAGCTCTGCGCTCTCGCTGGCCAGGCCCTCCTGCGGCTTGGGCAGGAGACCCCGCTTGGTCAGGTAGTCGGTTGTGCCCACGACATCCTCGGCCTTCATCCGGCCGGTCGCTGTCAAGGGCAGTGCTGCCAGGTCCACAAGACCGGTCACAGCCTGCGGAACTCCACGGGCCACTGCCAGGCCCAGACGGCGAAGCAAAGCGGAGGCCGAGGGGCCGTCAGAGCCCTCAGAGCCCTCGAGCTCCTTGGCTTTTTTTGCTTCACCCCCTTCGGCAAACCGGCGCGTGGTCAGCGTCGGCTGCTCAAGGGTGGGTTTTTCCAACGTGGGCGCACCCAGGGTGTTGCTCATCAGACCACGGGCCGCGTTCTCCGCTGCAGCCTTCTTGAGCCGATAGCTCTTGGCCAAAGCCCTCAGCTCGGCCTGCGCAGAGCGGGCTGCCTTGGGCTTGATGTCCTTCTGCGACATCAGCGCCTCGTACTGCAGCGCCATCTCCTTGGGCGTCTCCGCGCCGCCACCAGTGGCCGGCATTCGGCCCACCTTCCCCGTGGCCTTGGCGCGGGGTTTCTCCTGCGCCATCAGCCCACTGAGCATGCCCTTGGCGCTGCCCACGGGATCAGTGTTGATGACCTCTTCTTGGTCCTCAGACTCAGCCATGTTGCTCGCATCCACCAGAGCGCGCATGGCGGCGATGTCAGCCTCACCGCCCTTGGCAAAGCCGGGCGGGCCGAACATGAAGGCGGGCGGTGTGCCGGGCGCATAGATGCGGTTGCCCAAGCGGTCGGTCATCATCCCGGCGTTCTGCTGGCCGCCCAGCATCTGCGGCGAGAGGTTGGGGTTGTTGGCAATCGCCTGCACGGGCGATGGTCCTTGGTACATGGCCAAGGGGTTGTACGGCGTGCTCACCGTGCCAGGGTTCATACCCGGCGCGGCAGGCTGATTCAAGCCGAAGAAGTTGCTCGGGCTGCTCGCTTGCTGGGCCGGGGTCCGTGGGCTGCCGAAGTCGGGCATTGCGCCTGGGGTCGCCGGGCCACGGATGGTGATGCCGCCGATGTTGCCAATGGGACCAATGCCGGCATTCGACCCTGGCGCAGTGCGAATATATCCGCTCCGCATTTCCCCCGGCAATCCAATGCCAAAGTGGCCAAACTCATCGGGCCCAGCTTTGCGCCAGTTGCCACTGTTGTCTGGCGGTGCCATGGCGTCCCGTTCCTCCTGTGTCTGACGCCGAGTGACAGGGTCGTAGCGGCCGAGGTTGCGCAGGAAGTCCTGGCTGATGGGGTTGAATCCGACCGAGGGCTGACGCTGAATGATCCCCGCGCCGCCCATGCGCTTGAGCGCAGTCATCGACTTGGGCGACAGGTAGGCCAGGAGCTCGTCGCCGCCACGACCTGCAGCAGCGACTTTTTCTACGGCCGCCAAGATCGCCTCGCGATCCATCTTGCTGCCGGATTCCACCTCTGACAGCATGCGCATGAGCGCCGCATTCTCCTGAGGCTCTTCTACCTCCGCCAACATCTCACGAGCTGATTTTTCCACAGGACCTCCCTTGGCCATAAATCGATTGGCCACGGACAACGAGCCAAAGTTGAACTGATCAGGATTGCTTACCACTTCGAGCGCCGTGGCACGATTGGCCGCGTCTTTCTGAGCGCGGCTCGCGGCTTCCTGCTGGTACTTGATGATCTCCTCTTCCTTGAACGGCAGGACAGGAGCGGTGCCCTTAAAGTCTTCCGGTGCCGTGGGCGCGGTCATGCCAAACGCCTCGGGCTGCGTCGGCATCGTCATCTCGAAGTTGCGCGCCAAGGTCGGTGCTGCAGGGCCCGCGTAGTCGCTCTCACGGCTGCCCGCGTTCCAATCGTTGACCGCCTTCTCGTACGCCGCATACTGCGTTGCGTACGGGCTGTAGACTTCTTCGTTGTACTTGGTCAGCGCTGCGTTGTACGCATCCACCTGCGCCTTGTACGAATCGTAGACTTCCGTGTTGTACTTCTGCGCGGCAGTGTTGTACGCATCGACCTGCGTCTTGTACGGGTTGTAAACCTCGGTCTGCCACTTGGTCAGCGCATTGTTGTAGTCCAAGCGCTGCTTCTCAAACGCATCCAACTCTTTCTGCCGCGCTTCCAGATACTCGCGATCTGAACCGCGCAGCATGGGCCGTTGGCCGGGATTCGCGATGCCCCCAAAAGCAAAATGCTGCACGGGTTGCGCAGCATTCAAATCGACAGGGGTATCCAGCGAATCATCGCCGGTTCCGCTGGGAAGATATTGATCTTGCATGGTGCCCCTGCCAAGTAGATAGTTGAGGAGATTTTATTTCTCAATAGTACTCGGGGACAAGGTCTCTGTGCGCGCTTGAATCAGTATTGTCGTCAGTCTGCAGGCTGATGAAGTTGCCCTGACGGAAACGCATGAGCGCCATGGTCGTCACGTCCACCATGTCATCGTTGTCCCCGTTGGGGAAGGCCGCGCATTCCTCAACAAGCTCCTCGGCCCAGTCCGTGTCCGGTGCCCACACGATTCCCGACTCCAGGATCGGCGCGACAGAGTTGGCCCGTGAGACTTTGTCCGTGCCTGCTTTGCGCCCGCCGGGCGAGTACATCGTCACCGGAATGTTCATCCGGCGAAGCTCCTGCTGCAGCGGGGTGCCCGTTGCCTTGGCCTCGATCAGGAGGTTGTCTGGCTGCCAGTGCTCGTACTGCTCCTTGGCCACACGCTTGAGCTCAGGGAAATCCCAGCGCCCGCGCTTGACGTCCAGCAGGATGATGTTGGCCCCTGAGTCTTCGTCGCGGTAGAACACGCCCCAGGTCGTGATGACAGAGAAGTCGGCCGTCTCCTTCTTCGAGTAGGCCGTGTCCATGGTCTGGATGATGTAGTTCACCAGCGGCGGTTCAGTGTGTGGCCACACGCGCCACCACTCCCTTTTCAGGATCGCGCCCTCGTCGTTCGTGGGCTGCTGCTGGTACATCGCGTTCCACTTCTGCACCGACAGCGAGGCCTTGACCGCCAAGAGCTCTTCGAGCTTCCAGAACTCTGGCCATAGGGGTTTACCCGAAGGCATGATGGCAGGCAGCTCGATGACCTCCCACTTGTCAGCGTTGTGCGAGGACTGTGCCTTGATCAAGCGGGCCGTCATGTCCTTGGTGCCCCACCGGGTCATCACCACCACGATGGCTCCGCCCGGTTGCAGACGAGTACGAGGGCCGCCCTGGTACCACTCCCACGCGTTGTCCAAAGCCAGGTCCGACAAGGCATCCTGCTCGGAATGCGGGTCGTCGATGATCAGAACGTCCGCACCGCGACCGGTCATCGCGCCGCCGACACCGACAGCAAAGTATTCCCCACCACGGTTCGTGTCCCACCGGCCAGCAGCCTTCGAATCCTGCTTCAGGCTCACCTCGGGGAAGAGCTCCTTGTAGGTCGTCTGGTCCATCAGATCACGGACCTTGCGGCCAAAGCGCACGGCAAGCTCGCTGTTGTGCGTTGCTTCAATGGCCTTGGTGCGCGGATCACGGCCCATGAGGTACGCAGGCAGGAGATAGGACGCGAACTCAGACTTCGTGTGCCGGGGCGGCATGTTGATGATCAGGCGCTTGAGCGTGCCGTTAGCGATCCGGTCAAAGGCCTTGGCCATCTTCTCATGGTGCGCGCCCAAGATCGCCTCGGGCCAGGCGTAGCGCACGAAATCGACGAAGTGAGTCCTCGCTCGCTCCTGCGTCTGCAGTTGCGCGAGTCGGTATTCGAGCCTCAGGCGCTCGGCTTCAACGTCGTCGGGGACAGGATGGTTCATGGTTTCACGTGGAGAGCTTTGTCACCAGTATGCACGGTCAGGCGACATTTTCGGCACAACCACCTGACCTGCAGCGGCTGGCCGTAGTCGTCGTGGTGCTTCTGGGCGACTGGGTCATGGCACATGGAACAGGGCTCGGGTGTGATCTTGCCCCGGCGCTGGTACACGTTGGCATAGGCACGGGCATTGGCGCGCTGGCGCTGATCAGGTGGCAGGTCCGCGTGCCGTGGGCTAGTGGCCCTGGCGTATGCAGCATGGCACACGCGGCAGTACCGCTGAGGCAGGCGGTCGTTGGGCTGACCACATTTTGAGCACGTTGTTTTCATGGAACGAATTGTATTTGTTCCACGAAAAATTGCAAGCCGAAATCGAGTTTTTTGCAAAGGGGGTCTGTTTCCGGGGAACAGTGAAACTGTTCCGGGCAGCACTGACCGCGTGAAACCGGGCCAAGGCCTTCGTCAACCGCGACCGGGGCCGTTTTTTGGGCCCGGCCACCACACCCGGGGGCCGCGCGCCACGGCCAGGGGACCCGGACCGGGCACCGGCGGCCGCGCACCAGGTACCGCGCACCAGGGCGCACGCGCCACGGCCGGCGGCCACCAGGGCGCACGCGCCGGGGGCCACGGATCGGCCACCAGGCGGCCAGGATCGGGGGCCGCGCACCAGGCACCAGGCGCACCAGGGCGCGCACCAGGTAGCACGCGGCCGGCCACCAGGCACGCGGGCCACGGCCCAGGGACCACGGCCCAGGGACCACGGCCGGCGGCCCACCAGGCGCGCACCAGGTAGCACGGCCCGGGGGCCTGGCCGGCGCAGCTCGGGCCACGGATCGGGGGCCAGGGCGTGCGATACACCGGCCACGGATCGGGGGCCCACCGGGGCGGCCCGGGGGCCTGGTTTGCCAGCATGCGGCCGGCGCATGGGGCCATGCAAAAAAAGACATAGATAAGGGCTCGGCGTGCGATACCGGGCGCAAAAAAGCCCGGCACCTGGCCGGGCTCGGGGCGGATACCGGGGGACCGGCTCAGGCGGGCATGCCGGCCCGGGCGGCCAGGTCCTGCAAAATTCGGGCGGCCGTGTCCAGGGCGTCGCCCTTGTCGTCGGGGTGATATTCGGCCACCAGGCGGCCGGCCGGGTCCCAGGCCTGCACCCGATATTCGGACCATTCCCGATCATGGCCGACGCGCACGCGGCCGACGGCCTGCACGGCCTGCACCTGCACCAGGCGGCCCACCACTGCGCCGGCCCTCATGCTGCACCCCCGAACAGGTCGGCGTCGGCGTCGGGCAGGTCGGCGAAGTCCACCGCACGGGCGGCCAGCACGTCGGCGGGCAGGGCGACCAGCTCCAGGCCGGCGGCCAGGCGGGCGGCCTTATCGGTGGCCAGGTCGGCCAGGTACTCGGCCCAGGTGACACCGTCGGCCAGGCGGTGGAACACGTCGGAGCGGCCGGACACCATCACGGGCCAGGCACGATCCAGCACGGCCACGCCGTCGGACACCAGCAGCACGTCGCCATGGTGAACCGGGCCGTACCGGGTGAAGTCGTAAGCCTGGCCCATGGCCAGGGACTGCAGGTCGATAACTTGAGGGTGCATCGCTTTCTCGCTTTCTGAAGGGTTTCCCCCGGCCCCATGCCGGGGACTCAATTTTAGGACAAAAAATCCAGGGCGCGCAAGCCCCCGGCGGCCAGGCACAAAAAAGCCCGGCACGCGGCCGGGCTCGGGCACCAGGTGCAGCAGCTCAGGCGGCCATGGCCTGGCGGGCGGCCCCCACCAGGTCGGCGGCCAGCAGCTCGGCGGCCCGGGCTTTCAGGGCCGCACCGGCCCCGAACCAGGCCGATTCGATCCGGGTATTGTTCGAGCGGCCGCGCGCATGGTCCACCAGCTCGGTGACGGCGTT
>Ga0181352_1000382_pt1 | contig 18984 bp, 30 predicted proteins | sample Fa13VDMLBSN_FD_130103 | JGI IMG/M metagenome (GOLD analysis project Ga0181352, IMG submission 130103) | Freshwater viral communities from Lake Michigan, USA - Fa13.VD.MLB.S.N | ecosystem: Environmental > Aquatic > Freshwater > Lake | place: USA: Michigan | collected 2013-09-23 | reverse complement strand
TTGCGTTAGTTATGTCTGCTTGTTCTACCGCTAATTACGCTACACACGCAATTCATAACACACCATCAACCACTCGTCAAGCCTTAATTTACGATAACCACGTTGTGATTGTAACTCGAACGAAAATGTCTGTTGAAGACTATAATAAAATAGTTGCCGTATCGGTTCAAAATAGAGAAGAGCGCAAATAGCGCTCTTTTTTTATTTAAATTCCCAATATTCTCCTTTATCGTCTTTTTCTGAGATTATAATTCGATCAGTACTAAATCTAGGATCTACTTTAGAGGTAATTTCTTCAATTAAAGGAACACTATCCCATTTAATACAACCTTCTGATTCTTTAGAATAAACATTATCTACTAAGTATTGTACAATAGTGTCTTTATCTAAAGTTATAAACCCGTGAGCAAAGCCTCTTGGGCAATAAACAGCATTACCAGCTTCAATAGCAAAATAATGTACTTTACCATAGTCCGGATGGTCTTTTCTAATGTCAACCATAAAATCAATAATAGCACCCTGTACTACTTGGACAAATTTAGCTTGTTCAAATGGTTCTTTTTGGTAGTGTAATCCCCTAAATGTATACTTGTAAGGATTAATACTAATATTACTTTGAATCCATTTTTTATCTAAAACCTTAATTTGGGAATTTTCTAAAAGTAAAGGATAAAATGTACCTCTATTATCATAGAATATATCTTGATAAAAGTGTTGAGGTACTTCTTTTTGCATACAAGGGATACAAGGCATAATAATTTAAATTAGATTAACATAAGATCTTTGAGCCCAATACTCTTCATTTCCATAATGAGTACAAACTTCTTCTCCGGGTTTTATATCTTGAATAGCTGTAAATCTAAAAACTCTATTGTTTTGGGGGTGAAGATCCCATTTAGCATTAGGAGTATTTGAATGATTGTAAACATCACCAAACCCCAAAAGTAAAACTGGGATTTCATTTTGAATTAAAGAATTAAAAGCATAATCAATAAACAAATCAGGGACACATTGATATGCTTTTCTTGGGATTTCTAATACAGGACATTCTTCAATAATTTCTCCTTTAAATATAGGAGAAGTAGCAAATACCCCCCATCCTTTACCAGGTGCTAAACCAATTTCAAGTTTTAAAGGACGTTTTAACTTTGTAATCATTACAAATTTTTAATTCGGTTTCTATCCCAATATATTTCTGTTAATTCAGGATCCAAAGTTTCATTTATAACTTCTCCATCTATTTCTTCAATAGTAATTTTTTTAGCATCATAAAGATCAATTTCAATCCCACGATGTTCATTTACAGTAATAGGATTAATTTCAAGAGCAAAATTATCTTCTGTTGAAATAGTTATACTACCAAAAGGTCTAATAATATTAAAAATATATGCTACTTGATGATTTCTATCTTCATCCCAACCTACAAAAAAGTTTAAAAAGTATTTTCTAGTCTTAGTAAATTCAGGAGGAACATCTCCATGTTTACGAACACCTGTTGAGGTTAAGGTAGCAGGTAAATTAGGTTTTTCAGGAAGAATGTAGTGATTCATTTCACTTACTTTAAAACACTCTTCCATAAAATCTTCTGAGATGAAATTGTCTCGTCTTGAAATTAAGTCACGATAAAATGTTTCAGTAATAGTGCCTTTTAATTTATCGTAGGCAGTTTGGACTTTAAAACCAACTGAAGTTCCATCTATACCTTTAGCAGGGCCATGACTTGTTGGGTGAAATAAATGACATACAGCATTATAAGTTTGTAGTTTATCTAAACAAACTTCTCTAAATGATTGGAAATTAGCTAAATCAACATCGTAAACTAACCAATAAGCAATATCATAATTTAATGTTTTAGCAAACCCTAAAGTTTTAACTATTTGTTCTAAAGCAGCATAACCATAATCATAAAACCAATTAGAGATGTGTTTGCCTGAAGATGACATCCAATGGTTAAGAGCTCTATCCATCATTACAGGATTTGATTTATCAAAAATCCAGTAATCGCACATTTTTTGAGTTGATTCAGGGATAGGATATCTACCAAATACTAAAACATCTAATCCTAATGCTTTAGCATCTGTAATACTTTTTTCTAAAGCTGCTAATTTTTCTTTAGTATTACAATAAGAACCAAATATAACTATTTCTTTCATTAACCTACATTAAAGGCAATTGCGATACGAGGTTCGGATACTGGGTTTTCTAAAACCATATGTCTAAACCAAAGTGGGAAAATATTATATAAACCTACTTCAGGTTTTGAGTAAATAAAATCCCAAGTAAAAGGATTAGTATGATCTTGAACTGGGTACTTTTGAAGGAGTCTTTCAGTTACTGGGTCTTCAAATTCTAAAGCAGATGTACCTTGTGGGGCTGTTAAATATAGTACTCCTGAAAAAGCACAATCATAATGAGTATGGCTTTTATGATACCCACCTTGATCAAGAGCATTAGCTAATAAAAATACATTATTTTTTAGTCCACGTCTATGGAACCCTTGTTTTTCAAGGAATGTACAACCTAACTCGTATACCCATTCTTTCATTTCTTGAAACTCAGGCATTTTAACTAAATCAAATTCAGGAATACCATGAGTTGTTCTTCCTTTTGGGAAAAAATCAGGATTACATGTTCTTGGATCTTTTAATAATTCCTGGACTAGAGGGAGATATTTTTGGGCTAATTCAACATTATACCCCCAACCAAGGGGCACAGCAAAATGCCCATCTACATTCATTTCCATTTGTTTAGGTTGAGAAGATTGAAATGAAAAATCTCCTCCGATTTGTCCTTGTTTCATATTATTGATACCAAGCTGTAAAAGCTATTCTTTTATTTTTAACACCTTTAGCTACTTCACTTACAAAGTGGGGAGCACCTCCAACAACATTAAACATTGTAAGTGCATTAAATGGGGGATTTACTGCTTTATTAACTACTTCGTTACCCCAATCCATTCTCATAAAAACTCCACCATAATAAGGTTTCCAATCTTTGGATAAGTGATACACCATAGCTACTCTACCATTATCTCCATCTGTGTGGGGTCCATTATAGTGTCCTTCTTCATAACAAGATACGAAGCTATATTGAGGTATATAAGTTAAATCTGAAAACCCAGTTAAATTTTCTACTATTTTAATAAACTTTTCACTAGAAAACCAATTTAAATACGGATGAAAATCTTCGGTTCGACGATAGATGTAAGAAAATCCATCGTTAAAATTTACTTCTCGAGCATGTTCTATCCTTTCAGGGAGAGTAGGATCATTATCTTTAGTAAGATACATATGATAATATCCTTCTTCATTAACAGGTTCAGCTGAGTTTCCATAGTTATAATTTGAGTCAGGGTGAACGATTAAATCCCAATCATCTTTATGTTTATGAAAATAATAAGTATGCAATTCATTAGCTACAGATTCAGGCATAAAATCTGTCCAGTTGAATACTTTAAAATTATCCCAACTATTTTTTAAAACAGTTAATTTTTCAGCACTAGCTGAAAATTCAAAGCTGTAAGGATTATTATAAGGTTGATTAGTAAAATCTGTACCTATTTGACCTCTTTTAATATAATTCATAATTATAACTTCTATATCTCATATAAATATAAAATATACCCAATAAAGAATCAAGCTACACTTAAAGGATTTAACATATCATATCCAAAAATTTCAAAATCCTTTTTATATTTAGTGTTTATAGTTTCTATTAAATAAGGAGTAAACATTTTAGAATAATTAGGTTTAGGTAAATTTAAAATACTAGGCATATCTAATAAATGGGGAAATTTATCCTTAACTTCAAATCCCAATTTTTTAACTATATTTTCTAAACCTTCCTCAAATTTAAATATTTGGTAATTAACATTAATATTTTCAAAAAACTTATATTGCTCTAAAGAATGGTATGAATGATAGTTATCTTTTGCAGGGTGGTTAAAATATTCATCAATGCAAGAATCTAAATACATTCCCTTAGCATTATCTGGGAGCATGTGGTAGTTATACTTAAAATTGGTAAAGGGTTGAAAAAACAACTCAGATAAAAATTTAGTATAGGGATTCCTAACTATGGAAAATATTGTCCAAGAATTATCTACAACACATTTATTTGAGTTAGCTATCTTAAGAATAGTTTTTAAACGATAATGCATAACAGGATAAGGAATTAAATCACTTTCATTTATAGAAAGATCAATTCCAAATCCATGAACTAACAAACATTCATTCCTTTCGTAACCATAGTGATTCATAATAAATTCCTCAACCGAAGAACCTCCAGTTTTAGGAATGTGAACAAATATAGTTTTTTCCGGAATTAATAACATACTAAGGAGTAACTACACCTCGTTTAGAAACTACTTCAGATGATTTTCTATTAGCAAAATTTATAGCAAATAATACATCTTTAGTTTCAAAGTATTTTACTATAAAAGCTGCTGTAAAAGTATCGCCTGCACCCGAAACATCAATTGTTTGTTGGGGATTTGGTGATGGTAAATGAGTATCTTTATATTTGGCTCCATCACTACCTAAGGTAGTAATAATATTATCAGTAGACAAATCAGGGTTATTTAAGCGCTCGGATTCATTTAACTTTACAAATGTGTATTTTTCGATAATATCATTTGTAAGTTTACGTTTACTATCCAGAATTGATAGTTTTGATTTGCGAGCAATTTCTTTTAAATCCCCATTAGATAAATATCCTTTATTATAATCACTTACTATTACAATATCAGCTTCACCTAGCATTGTATCAACCATAAGACTCCATTTAAATGGAGTGATTTTGTCTTCACCCTCATCTACCCTAAAAAACATATGGTTAGATTTTTTCTCTACATAACGAGTTTTAGTAATAGTTTCGCTTTGCCCCAAGAGCATTGTATAATATTCTGGGACTAGTGCTTTGATATTAGCTATAGTATTACCCGCCATTCCTTGATTTTTAACCGTTTCAATCGGGTTTAAAACAGGAACCGGTGCCTCGGGTGATAATCGTTTAATATCGCAGTAAACGAATTTATCAGTGCAGATTTCTCCTATGACTAATACTTTCACGCTCATCCTCTTCTTTCTTTAATTGTAGATCTAGTGATATAGCAACACAAAGATTATTTAAATCCTGAGATTCAATTGTTGCTAGATCTTCATCGTCTAGCATGTACAATACATCCATGGGTTTAATAATCATTCTCTGTATACACCATATAGTCGGGACGAGCTTTTTTCTTTTTCTTCATAGACTTATATTGGGTTTGAGCCCATTTGTGCCATTCCATGAAAGCTTCGTAACGAGTCTTTGCTGACATTTTACTCATAACAGTTACATTTACATTGTTTATTAATACATTTACTTGGCTTACAAAATACGGAAGAAAGGATAGTATAGCAAGCCCAAATAACAGCAGCTATTACTAAAATTAATTCCATATTACTGTAATTTGTTTATCACTTCGTGATTATTTTTTATGCGTTTTTTAAACTTAATTTGTGTTTTTTTACTAGCAGGTTTTTTACCTGTTATTCTTTTTTTCTCGGATTGTGCCATTATCTACCTTGCCCTCTGTAGGCCTTTTTATAGTTTTTACTTGTTTTAAGACTAGATGTTTTAGTTTTAGCATGAACACCTGGGCGAGATACGTCTGGTTTTTCCTGGAACGAGGTTGTAGTTTGAGATTTAATTTTGGCCATTTAAAGAACAAATTAACATTAGTAATAACTGAACAGTTATACATATGTTAGAATTTATCTTTAAGTTCTTCGGCTAATTTTTTAACTTTTAGAATATAATTAGGATCCTCAGCATAACCCATTTGTGATAATAGATTATAGTATTGTTGATCATTTCGTGCTTTAACTAAACCACTTGTTGCCTGGTAGTAACCATAATCTTCAACTGATGATTCCCAATGATCGTAAAATGCATGTCCATTTTTAGTACCTTCACAAGTAGTAGGGCGACGGTGTGATTGTTTCATTCCAAACAAATTATGGTTTTGTTTGAATACTTTTGATTTAAAACCGCCGGTTTCAAGTGTTGCTTGAGCTAAAACAATATGGGGAAATTTTAGGTGCTTATCTTTAAGAGCCTGAATTAGAGCATCTTGGCTAAAGTAATTTCGATCCATATAGATAATAAATTCTTTCTCATATAGAGTAAGATGATTTACTTGAATGAATCGACCTGCAGTATAGGTTAAAAATAAAACTAGAGCTGCAATTGAATAATGCTTAAACCCAAATCGTTTTAGTTCTAGGTTTTTACGGTTGTAAGTATAAAACATAACCTTTATTTTTTAGTTTCTAATTCTTTGATTGCTGACGCAATACGAGCACATCCTTCATATTCTTCGTGTGCTTCAAAAATTTCTAAATTTTGTTTTAAAGTTTCAACTAAATTATTTCTGTCTAAAGTAATATCAAAAATTGTTTCTTCTTCTTGAACATGTACTTCTAAAATAGGGACAAAACGTTTTTTGCTTTTAAGATTTTGAAGAGCAACTTCAACAATCGCCTTAGATATTTTAATATCTTGGGTCTGAAGCATTTCTTCAAATTCTTCTACGTTTTTTACTGTGATTCGTTTTACCATCAAAATAAGTCTAAAAATTTCCCTTCACTTTTCTTTTCCCCTAATTTACGAAATTTCTCATCGTTCTCCAACATTTTGTCGGCCATTTTTTCGAGGTGTTTGTTTTTTTGATTAGCGTAATCGTTTACTAATTTATCGTGTTTACGCTTTTTTTGATCTAAAGGGTCTTTACGTTTTTTCATTTTCGAGATACTAAACTATAAGGATCATCATCATTTTGGGGTTTATCCATTAACCCTAATTCTTCAAGACGCTGACGGGTATAGTCATCTATTTCCCATGTTACTTCACTTTCATAAGTTGGAACATGATCTTCAATACCCTTAACTTGTTTGTCGCTAAATATGTCTCCAACTGTTAAAAAATAATGGTTGTAACAAAGTAACTCAATATTTTCTTGTCTGTAATTTTTCTTATTATTATCCTTAAAATGAAGAAGTAAGGGCATTTTATAATCACTTACACGACGCTCATGAAAACCACACGTAGCACATTCTTCAGCTAAATATCCTTCAGTAATAAGTCTGTACTTTAACTTATCAGGACTAAATGAAGAAGCATCTATTCGACCTTCAATAATATCTAGTAATGCAGGTTCCTTACCATTACCTTTTAAAAATTTAGGAATACCTTTACCTGCCTGATTTTTATGCTGTTCAAATAAACTTTTATAATCAGGTTCAGTAGCATCATAATTTTTAGCCCACTTTTTATAGTGAATGTAAGATACATGTAAGTAACGAGCAGCCGCCCTGTTTGACTGGGTGACTTTCATTGCTCGTAAAATATCTTCTTTACTAAGTGGTTTAGGATCAGGCATTACTCATCGATTTGATCTACATTTTCCGAAGCATCTGGAGAAATGTAATCATCATCGTCTGTACTAAAGAACTCAGCTTTAGATTGACCCGCGTATTTTTTACGCATTTTATTTTCAGCAATTATATAGTTAATAAATTGCTTTTCTTCCAGAATAACAACATCAGTGTAAGAGTGATCACCCTCACCTACTTGAACGCTTAAACCTCGCTTACGTCCGGTTTCGCTACATTTAACACAAGTTTTGGTATGAGGAAGAATTTCTACTCGTTTTGGGTGAATTTGTTCACTGCATCCAACACAATATTTCTCCATTGTTACGGTTTCGAGATACATATATAACCTATTTAAAAATTAACCTTTAAGATTTTTGAAAAATTTGTAAAATTGTTTATGGGTTTTGAAAAAGTAAGTTTTTCCATCTTCATCTTCTAACCCTAAAAGACTACCATCAGCATCAAATCGTTCTAGAATATACCACCAGAATACATCAGCTTTAAAATAACCATATTTAAGAACTATTAGAGTTTCAACGGCGTGATATAAGTACTGGGAAAATCCAGCTATATCTACTCCATAATTTTCATATAGTTCATGCTCTTGTTTCCAAGCAGACTCTACTGTTTCAAGTAGTTCTAAAAATAAATTTTCTTCCCTTTCCTCCTGTGTTTTAGGGGACTCTTTGATTTGAACCCCAGTACCAGCAAGTTTTTGAAGGAGTTCTAGGATTTGGGAATCATTAATCATTTAGAAATAGAAAATACAGATAAAAAAGATTTTAGATTTAGTTGTTTTCTACTAGCAAATTGTTTTGCTGCTTGCAATCTTGAAAATGCTATAGTTGAATTAATAGGTTCTTGACCTGAATCGTTTTTAGCATAGAAAAAATACTTTTTTGGCATCCTTTTTATTTTTATTTAAATTTACGAAGTAATTTTGAATTATCCAAGGGATTATGCTCAGCTCTTGCATCCCATTTTAAACCAAAAAAATCATGAGCTAACATTTCTTTACGAGTAGATTCAGCACTTTGTTCTGGAGTTTTACGGGTTGAGACTGATGCAAAATGGTAAAAGTGCTTATATACACGGAACATTTCCATTTTAAAATATTCACACTTTAAAAAGAAATCCCAATCAACTACGTGGGGAGAAGGATACATTATATCCCAACCTCCTATAGCTAAGTAGTCATATTTGTACATTGCAAAAGGTAAAGTACATCCAGTTTTATCTGGTTCTTGTGATAAAGATTGTTCGTAATCCCAAAATTTATATAAATCAAATTCTTCAGTATTTTTACCTAAATCATAAATGTGAAATTGTCTAAACATTGAAGGTTTAGGTTCAATTTGATTAAGACTAACTACTCTACCTTTACATAAATGTGGTTCTAGTTCAATATCCCAGTTTTTAGGAAATACATTATCATCATTTACAATTAAAACATAATCGTAAATAGCATTATAAACTCCCCAATTAGTAGCTACAGATAAACCTTGATTAGTTTCTAAATTTAGTATTTTAACTTTAGGATACTTATCTAAAACAGATTGATTTAATTCTAAAAAACCATCTACTACAACTATAATTTCATTTTCATTTACTTGCCCTTCAAAAGCAGAACGTAAACATAAATCTAAATATTCAGGTTCCTTGTAAGTAGGAATTATAACTGAGATCATTTTAATTCTCCGGTTTCGATTTTAGTATAACGATCGTTTTGATTTTCTTGACGATCAATCGTTTTATTGTGGGTAATACTAAATGCTTCTTCAAATGGTAGTGTAGCATAAGTTTCATATCCACTTACCATACCATGAACTTGATGCCCCGACCATTGGATTTTTGGATCATTTTTGTAAATGCGTTTTTGAGCATCAGGCCAGTTAACCCATCCTTGTTCGGTTACTCTCCAACCCCATTTAGCAATATGTGATGGAGTTAACCCTTCAACTATATTTTTACGAGCAGTAATTAATAAATCTACACCTTCATTTGTTTCTAGAAGTGTAGGTAAATACGCCATTAGATAGTAATTAGGGATTTCATCAGCATCTAACTGGAAGATATAGTCGCCTGTACATTTACTATTTAGAAAATTTTTATTTTCAAGAAAATTTTGTTGAAAATTGAAAGGATATGAATTTACTTGTTCGTATTCATTTAATACATTCATTACCTCATCTGTAACTCGATTTTGGTCGTATACAACTACAATTTCATCTTCTTGCTGTTTGTTTTCTAAAATGAACTCAATAAGATTTTTAATTTCTTCGTGTTCATTACAAACTGTTAAACCATAACTTATTTTCATTTTACTTTTTGAATAATTAATTTGTAACCAGCATCTAGTATTTTCCAATTTTTATCTCCAGGTAAAGCCCATTGATATACGTGTGCTCCTTTTCCTAGAGCTGGGTAATTAACATTAATAGTTTCAGTGTTTAAACCACCTTGATCATTAGGAGTTAACCATTCAACCCACCATCCTTTATACCAATTATCATCAATAATAATAATAGAACCTACAGGCATTTGAGACTCAATAATTTCAAATTCTCTCCAACCATGTAAAGCACTTGGCAGAGGATCTTTTAGATTAACATCCCAAGAATCTAAATGAACTAAATTAGGTACGTAAGGAGGGTTTTTAAGTAAGTTTAAAGAATCATCGGTAACGTGTGTAATTTTTAAACTAGGATCTATTTTGTTATAAGCTTTATAAACTTTAGGTTCATGTTCAGGGTTTATATCTACTGAATAGAATTGGCCCTTAGTTTGATTGGCTAAATAAGCAAAATAGTATCCAACCATTCCATCAGTCCAAGCTTGACTTCCTCCAGTTTCAATACTATAAATAGTATCAAATTTAAAGTGCTCTTCTAAAATTTTAGTTACTATTGTAAGTTGATGAATTCTATCAGACACAGGACGCCCATTAGCTTCGCTATGTTTTTTATAAAGTTCTAAAGCAGTTTTAAATACACTCATATTATTCGGCTTCGAAAACCCCAATATAATCTAAAGCTTCAATATAATCACGTTCATCAAAATGTTTCATAGTATCTTTATCCATTTTGAATTCGTAATCTTTTCCTTTTTCTTTAAATTTAGCTTTTTCTTCTTCAGACATAGGAACAGCTTTCATAGCAGCCCATTGCCAATTGAACCCACGAGTACCATCGGCAAATACCATTCCTTTATTAGGAATATTAACTACTGAAGGCATCCAAATAGTTCCATTTTCGTCTTCACCCATTAATTCTTTATATAATTCAGGAAGAATTTCCATTTGTTCTTTTAAGAATTCTGAGTCACGCTTCATAGCAGTATTTGCTTGAAAACCACAACCATAGCAATGGTAAAGTTTAATTTCGCTGCTTACTTCTTGAACATAACAAGCATCAGAGCCACAACGAGAGCAGGTAGTTAGATTATCCATATTTTATAGATTTGGAAGTTTTAATTCTGGGAGTTTAAGTTCTATTTTTTTAGCTAGATTAGGAAGGTTTTTAGAAAGAATTGTATCTAATTTTTCTTTCATTTTTTCCCAATTAAATTCAGTTTTACTTCTATAAGCTTGACGTTTAGCTTTTTCTAAATAATTTTTATAGTTTTTCTGAATATCTTTCATAAGGGTTCCTATTTGACCATGGTCAGGAGAAAACCACTGAGATTCAGCTAAAATCATATTAGGTATTACTGCACTAGGGTGAACATTTTTTAAATTACCTCCTATAATAGCACTAAATTCAGGATTAATAAAATCCATATGACCACTCCATCCTGAAACCATAATTGGTTTTTTAGAAAGGCTAAATTCAAGTAATGGGCGACCAAAACCCTCACCCTTAGTTAAACTAACCATAGCTTTTACTTTGGGATGGTTGTATAGGGCATTCATTTCAATATCAGTTAATTCACCATGGAGGAGATATATGTTAGGTAAATCATTTGAATTTACACTACTTTTAATACTTTGAATCTTTTTCAAAATATCTTCTCGATCCATGTAAGAAGCACCTGCTCCGTTTGTTTTAAGAATTAAAGCAGGCTTATTTTTTTGGTTTTTATAAACCTCATAAAAAGCTTTAATTAGTAAACCTACATTTTTTCTATCTTCACCTAATTCTCCCTGTAACCAATGTCCTACAAACAAAAATGCAAAGTCTTCTTTAATATCTAATTGTAGAGGATAAGATGACGATGTAGAAATAGACTTATAAATTTCAATGTCTGCACCCTCAAATAATACTTCAATAGGTTTAGTTACTTCAACAATACCTAAACTTTGTCCTTGTTGGTTTTTACTTTCAAATTTTGAATTTAAAAATACTTGTTTTGAATGTTCTGAAGAGACCAGATTTAAATCCATTCGATTAATTCCTTCAACCCAAGAACCATGAACTATAGTAGTTTCCATACCCGCAGTTACACCAATATTATATTTTCCTACTGGTTGGAACTCATTAGGAACTGTAATTTGCATCCAAATATCAGGTTGTTCTGTAAATTGAGGTTGATCGTGAACATAGTCTAAAAGAAAACTCCATTCTTCATGATCACTACAAAACCCAAAAGGTGTATTACCCCATCTTTGTGAAAGTAATTTTACATTGTATTTATCACTTTTAATAATGGCTTTAATTAAATCGCGAGAACGAGCACCATATCCTGAGTAAGTATCAAATGGTGAACTTATATAAAACGTATTTTTCATTAGTATAACAATTTATGAGGTAATCTATCTTCTTCTAGTTCAGTTACGTTAATAAATTCGTAATTTGTTCTAGGTTTAAAGTTTTCAAATGTTTTATCTATATTTTTAATAACTCGTTGAGCCATAATTTCAGCTGTAAATCCTGCTTCTTCACTTAAAGCCCATTCACGACCTGCTTTACCTAATGCTTTTCTTTCTTCACGAGTCATATTATATAGTTCCATGATTCTAGTAGTAGCATCCTCAGGATTACATCTATCATCCCAAATGTAAGGTGTGGGAGGTGAGCCAACTAATGAACGATTACTTGGGAACACCGGAAATGCCCATTTACCATGTTTACGGTATTTACCCGTGTGATTTGATGGAAATTCGGCGTCAAAATCAATCCAACTACCATCTTCAAATTCAAAACGCATTTGGTCTTGCATTCCACCTGTTACGTTAGCAATAATAGGTAATTCACATAACATAGCTTCAGTAAGAGACAAACCCCAACCTTCATTTGATGTTAACAAAATCTGGGCATCTGCCATGTTGTAGAAAAAGTTAACTTGTTGCGCTGTAATTTTACTGGTAGAGAAAATAATATTTTTATAATCTTTACCAAATAAGTAATTATTAACTGCCATTAAATCTGTTCCAGCATCTGAAACTAGTTCAGTGTGTAGGATGAAGAGACATTTATCGGCTTTTTCTTTTGGAAGTTGATCAATAAAATATTTCCAAGCTAATAAAGTATCTGGGATAGATTTGCGGCGAATATTTCTTGAATTGAAAAATAAAACAAAGTCAATATCTCGTTTTCCTATAATGTTAGACTTAAACATCTTAAAATCATTATAGTCAGGTGAAGTTTCATCAATTGGGTGGTAAATATTAGTACTTACACCATGAGGAACATAATCAATAACCTTATTTTGAGTCTTCTTACCTAAAACAAGTTTATTAATATTAACTGTTTGTTTTGAAATACCTAATAAAGCATCACAAGATTCGTAATATGCTTTATTATACATTGGAGCTGGGTAATCATCCCAAATGTTTAAATAAATAATAGGAAGTTTTTTTCTAACCTCATTTTCGATTTGGAACAACCAAGTAAAATAACGAGGGTCTGTAATTAAGAAAATAGCATCAATTTTATCTTGCTTAATTAAAGTTCTAATAACATTGGCATCACCGTACCCATTACTAGGAATAACATGAACGTATGAATCATTTATTCCTTTTAAGTTATTAATTTCATCACTTAGATCAAATCTTTTACCTTGATCAGGATGTTTAACAGCCGCTCCTAAATTGATCCAGTTGTAGCGATGAGCTGTGTTTAAAACTATTTCTTTACCCATGTTACCTACACCTGAGGGTAAACGAATATCATCTGTGAGCAATAGGATTTTTTTCCTTTGCTCTTGGGGGATGTAACCTTCTATCATTTATTGAATATCTAGATCGTTGTGGTTATGTAATTGTTTTCTAAAACTCTCATCTGTAAGATACAAATGAATTGCTCGATCGGCAAGTTTTTGGAAAGAAAACTTTCGCTTTACACACTCAATTTTAAATGTTTCAAACAAGTCGCTTTGTATTTTTACGCTTGTTAGTGTCATTTCTTTTTTACTCATAACATTATATTTTGATATACATATATGTGGATTCTATCAAAGTCGATTTTTATCACAAAGATTTGTATTATTAAATTGACAATATTTACAATTAGGGGTTACTACTTTTAGGTGGGGACCTTCATTATAAGAACCATCTTTTGAAAATGCCATCTCAATAAATTCATTAATTGATTTAGTTGCTTTATTGAGTTTTACTTTACCAGAAGCAGGTACATGTAATTGTACTCTAGGATCTGGGAAGTCAGGGTTACCATGTAGTTTTCTTTTAACGATAAAGTATTCAATATCAATACTATCAATTGGAAACCCATATTGTTCACTAAAGAACTTTTTGTAAAGAACTAACTGCATGTTTTTTACTTCATCAGTTTTTTCTTTATCTCTCCAACCACGAGTTGAAGTTTTAATGTCTATAATTTTAATTTTATTCAGTGTTTCATTATACAAAACAACATCTAAAAATCCCTTATAAACAATGTTTTTATATTGAAAGTTAGGGGTAAGTAAAATTGGAACTTCAATACCTACTAACCACCAACCTCTTTTACTAAAGTATTTACCTTTATTTCTCTTAAACCAAGAAAGAATACCTAAACCATCCTCATAAAACTCTCTTAATTGTTCTGGGGATGAGAAGTGTTCTTTTTTGTTTCGTTCGTAATCAGTTCTGTATCCTGCTCTAAGTTTTTCTTCAAATTGCCCCTCTAAATTAATTTGGTCAGCTGCAGTTTTACTTACATTATAAAATGTAGTTAAGTAATCTTGCAGTACAGCATGCATTGCAGTGCCAAATGTCATATGAATAGATACTTCAGACTTATAATGCCCATCCCGATATTGGAGCGCCCACTTATGTGGGCAGCTCTCAAACATCGAGAATTGACTATACGAAATCATTTTTTGAAATCGATAATCAACGTCTGGGGGCGTGAATTGTTGTACCTCTTTAATTATTGAGGGTATTTTTCTTTTCATATTTGTTATTTAATCCTGGGAGTTGGAATTGTTCGTCTCCAGGTTGATGCCAAGTAAAACCTATATTAAAGTAAACCCTAGAAGGATGAATTAAAAATTTATTGTTCCAGGCAAAATATACTTGAATAAAAGCAGTAACAGTATTTCCTACTGAGTGGTAAATTTTATAGGTTTCTCTAATGTCATAAAATTCATAACCTAAATCAGTGTAAGCTTTAGAATGATCTAATTGACCCATTTCTTCATAATCATCCATTTCACCAGGAAGTTTACCAAATTTTTGATAAATTTCACTTAGAATTTTAGAAGAAGTAATACCAAAACAATTAGCAGCGTGAGTGGGATAATAATCTTCTTCATATGCTACTCCACAAAGATATCCGCAGTTTTGGTATTCGTTAAAAGTTTTAACTAAATAATCATCAAAATTATTATCTACTATAAAATAGTCGTCTTCATTAAAAATATAATAATCAAATTCTTCTTTATATTTTTTAAAGACATCATTCCACGCCCCATATGAAAAACCTTTATTTTGTCTAAAAATAAGTTCAACAGGAGTATTTTGAATCTGTTTAGGACATAAATTTAAAATTTCATTTAAGTATGAAATATCTTCTTCTCTTAAATTAAAATTAAATACAATTTTAGCTAAATTGTGTTTATGTTGAGAAAGGGTTAGTATTTGATGTTTAAAGAATAAAAGTCTATCCTCAACTTGAGGTTGAATTTCAGCTCGTCTTTCGCCTAAATAAAAATTAGATATATAACAAACTTTAGGAGACATAAATTTTATATTCTTCACTAATTGAGTTAAAACGGTTTCCTAATTGATCTTCAAAAGTACCTTTACACTGCCCGTAAATAAATGTGGGGTAACATTCTCCACATTTTTCATATAATTGTTTATATAATGAGGCATCTAAATTTCGAGTCTGAGGGTATGGAAACCAAATATGATTTTCTGAGTTACATTTAATTCTCCAAGCTACTTGAGATGAATCTACTTTACAATATGGGTCAATAGGAGTATTATAATGATTTAAATTATAAGTGCTCCCAGCATGACTGAAAGAAGTGGTTTCTTTACTTTGAGTATAATTTTCTTTAGTAGGATCATAAAATAAAACTTTGCTATAACAGTGATTAACTTCAGGATTTAGTTTAAAGTATTCATTTAAATATTCTAAATATCCCGGAGTAAGAGCATCATCATCGCATAACATTAAAGCTACGTCACAATTAGTGGTTTGCAAAGCTTCATTAGCTAATTTACCAAAAATACTTCCACCTTGTTTAATTTTATCTTCTACAGATGAATTAGTATTATAAAAAATAACTTTACTTAATAAGTCAGGAGATAAAATTTCTTCTACTATAGGTTTACCTGGGGTACTACTTCCATCGTCTATAAAAGCTATAGTAAAATTTGTATAGGTACTTTTATTAATGCTTTGTAAAGCATTTTTTACCATTTCAGGACGATCATAGTAAAAAAGTAAAATAAGAAATTTTAAAGTTTCCATTCAGGTTTTAAAATAGACATTATAATAGAATCTACCCATTGATCTTTTTTAAGAATTTCTTCGCGTTTAGTTCCTTCTTCTTTAAAACCTACTTTTTTATATAAATTAATAGCGCGATTATTAGTAGCTAAAACTTCTAAAGAAATTTTATGTAAATCTAACTTTTCAAATAGGTGAGGAATAAATTGCATATATGCGGCATACGCTAACCCTTTACCTCTATAATCTTTATGTAAATCTGCCCCTATATAAATGTTTTTATTATCCTTAGAATAATTAGAGGTTCTAAAGTATCCTACTTTTTCTCCCCTTCTTGTTATTAGATAAAATTGAGGTGATGTTTTTTTAAACCACTCTTTAGTTTGTGCTAAAGTATAAGTTTCAGATGTATGTAAATATTCAGGAGCACATTCATTTCTAACTTCACATAAAAATTCTAAATCTTCTTCAGTTAGTAAAGATATTTCTATATTTTTAAGATCAGTTATAGGTTCTACAACAACTTTTCCATCAGAATTTCCGTAGTATTTTATACTAGGTTTACCACTTATATTACCTACTTCTAAAAAGGGAATAGAACATTCTTCAGAAATGTCTAAAACATCAAAACCTGTAGCTGTAATAAGATTTAAAAATGTTACTTGGTTATCTACTCCTTCACCATAACCAACAGTTCTATTAGAATTTATATCAAATATTCTAGAATATCTGGTGTGGATTAATTTACAAGTATCATACTTAATAAATCCATTACTAATAGCAGCATGAGGAGGTTTATATTTAGGCCAATATAAAGTAGCTACAAATCCAGTATTTTTACCTTTTAATTGGTTATAAAAAGGAGTATGAAAATCTTCAATAGTAGGAATATAATCATCTTCACAAAGAAAAGCATATTCAGGAACAGAACGTTTAATATTCTTTAAAAGAACATGTTCCCAAGCCCCATAAGAAAAGCCTGAGTTAGGTTTTATATCACAATCTACTAAATCTTCTAGTTCATATTTCTTAATCAATGAATAGATATCTTTATAGATCGGAAGAAAATTTTCTACTTCATTTTCATTAACTATAAAATAAACTTTGTTTAAAACTTTAGAATTTTTTAAAGTATTAGAAATAAATTCTAGATGTTTTTCAACTAAAAGATATTTGTCAGTATAAGGAAGATCTTGATATAATTTATTCCTTCTCTCTCCTAAATAGAAAGCTACTACGTAATCGTATTTAAACATACAATATTAATTTACCAACCTTTTTTAATACAATCCGCAATATATTCTCTTTCTTCAGGAGTAACCCACCAACCAACTGGGATAGAAACTACTTTTCCAATAGTTTTATCTAGTGTAGGTAATGGTGTACTAAATTCAGAAACACAAGTATGTTTATCATTACGTTCATGTACTTGAGAAACAGCAATTTTACATTCATCCATCCAACGATAAAAACCATCTCTATCATCAACTAACATTGAGTAAATCCAAAATGCAGACTCATGACCTGAATGACGTTCTAGAAGAGTTACTCCGGGAGTATTAGAAAGATTTTTATCATAAAAATTAGCATTTTCTTGGTGTTTACCTACTATATATTTAGCATGTTTTAAGTTTTCTATACCAACAGTAGCATTAACATCATTCATATGGAATTTATAACCCCATTCTTCAATATCTGCTTCACAACGAAAATCTTTTCTATCACCATCTCTATCAATTCCATACCAACGAATTAATTTACCTCTATCGTGAAGTTGTTTATGGGGAGAAAATAATAAACCACCATCTACTGAAGTAATGTGTTTAATTGCTTGAAGAGAAAACATAGTTAAATTACCATGAGTTCCAATATGTTTTCCATTGTATTTAGATCCAAAAGAATGAGCTCCATCTTCAATTATAGCAGGTTTAAACCCATAAAGCATATAAGCTTTATCTTGAATTCTTTTAAGTCTATTTAAATCATTAGGGTAACCACCCCAATGAACCGCCATAATAATTTTAGTTTTAGGAGAAATTTTTCTTTCTAAATCATCTAAATCCATATTAAGTGTAGTAGGGTCAATATCTACCCACTTAATCTTTAATCCATGTGCTAAAATAGGCCAGTTAGAAGCTGTACAAGTCATAGCAGTAGTTAATACTTCATCTCCAGGTTCAAGACCAGGCCATATTGAAGTAGAAGAACCCATACCTTCAAATACCTTAGAATTTTGAGCAGGTTTTTTAAGTAGATGTATAGCTAAATGTAATGCTGAGGTTCCAGAGTTTAAGGTTTGGATATAGTCATGGTTAAAGTGTTTTTTAAGTTGATTTTCAAATTCTTCAACTTTAGGTCCTTGACCTATATAACCACTATTAAGAATTTTTGCTACTTCTTCAGCAGCAGTATCAGCCATAAAGACTTTAAATAAGGGGATTTTGTTTTCTGGGCTAAACATAATTATTTGTATTTTTCTATATAATCACTGCAAATGCCGGCACATTGAGAGGTATCATCTTCTTTCCATTCTGGGAGTACAGCTATACTTCCTTTAAGAGGTTGGGTACCTGGGTAAGCCCACATTATATTTTTACTTGTTAAAGTTACTTTATCTGTTTCATGCCAAAAATAGTTTAATCTACTTCCGGTAGCATCTAATGTAAGAAACATTTCTAATGCCTCCAAGTTTTTACAATGCATCCACAATTTAGAGTGATATTCATGTA
>Ga0181352_1000381_pt1 | contig 19023 bp, 15 predicted proteins | sample Fa13VDMLBSN_FD_130103 | JGI IMG/M metagenome (GOLD analysis project Ga0181352, IMG submission 130103) | Freshwater viral communities from Lake Michigan, USA - Fa13.VD.MLB.S.N | ecosystem: Environmental > Aquatic > Freshwater > Lake | place: USA: Michigan | collected 2013-09-23 | reverse complement strand
TTGGGCGCACAGCAAGGGTTGCAGGCTGGACTTGCCAATCAACAGGCTCGTATGCAGGCGGCTCTTGCCAACCAGCAGGCTGGTCTGACTACCGGTCAGCAGAACCTTGCCGCACAACTCGGTGTTCAGCAGTTGGGAGCGCAGCAGGGTCTACAGGCTCAGTTGGCTAACCAGCAGTCTCAACTTCAGGCGCAACAACAAGCCCTTGCTCAACGTCAGTTTGGGGCGCAGTTTGGTGAGCAGTCACGGCAGTTTGGACAGAACCTTGGTCTTCAAGGTATCCAGCAGCAGTTGGCTGCGGCAGGCATGCTCGGCAATCTGGGTCAGCAGCAGTTTGCTCAACAGCAAGGTATCAACCAAGCCCAGATGGCGGCGGGTCAGCAGTTACAAGGTCTGGAGCAGCAGAGGCTTCAGGCTGCGTACGAGGACTTCCTCAACCGGCAGCGTTACCCGTACCAGCAACTCGGCTTCATGTCAGACTTGATTCGCGGTACGCCGACCGCTGGCGGGGTTCAAACCATTTATGGCGCACAAGCCAGCCCAATTGGAGCCTTAGCAGGACTCGGCGGTCTCTATATGGCCGGTAGAGGCCCGTAAGTAGGAGATGTAAATGGCACAGTCACTTCAAGGCATATCTGCGCTTGATCCGCGAGTTGCGGCGACCGATAAGTTCATCCAAGAAAAGCAGATTCCTCCCGATCAGGTTGAGGACTTCTTGCTTGGCATGGGGGCTGACCCGCGTCTGGCTTCTCTGGTATTCAAATACCGCAAAGTGAAAGAGGCGGCAGAAAAGCAGCAGAATGAGAAACCCTCGACTAGCAACGTCGCTGATGAAGTTTCTAACCAATACGCTCAATTAAAGCAACAGGAGCGTATGCGTCAAGGCGTGGCTGGTATGCCGACGCCGAATCTTGCACGTGCAGCGATGCGTGGTGGTATTACAGGCGAACCTGCACCGCAGGCACAAATGGCTGGTGGCGGCATCGTTGCGTTTGATGATGGCGGGTCTATACCGCGCAACCGTTCTCTCGTGCCATACAAAGCGCCGTTCTATAAGCGTGCGGCAGGTGCAGCCTTGGGGCTTGCTCGTAGGCATCCGCTTGGCTTGGCGGCGAGTCTGCTTGGCCTTGGTTCCTTAATTGGCGGGGACGAAGAGGAAGCCCAGCAGGTTGAAGACGCAAGTGTTGAGCAGATTCCTGAAGGTCTCTCGGCAGAAGACTACCGTACGCTTGCTTCCATGAATATGGGCCAAGACCAAACTGGTGCTGGTGCTGCAAGACCTCTTTCTGCGCCGCCGAAATCTGCGGCAATAGACCTCTCGCCGTTAGAGAGCAGACTGGCCGAAGCAAAGGCTAGGTTGCCCAAGGACGAGCAGGCAGCGATTGATGCTGAACTTGCTAGAGAGAAGCCATACCTTGAGTCGCTGGCAGCGCGGCGTTCCAAGATTGAAGAGCAGGAAAAGAAAGGCACGACCTCAGCAGAGAAGAAATTCTGGCTGGCGTTTGCACAGGCTGGGTTTGCAGCATCTGCCAAGGGTGCGCGTAACCTTTGGGAGACTTTGTCTATTGGCGGTGCCGAAGGCATGAAAGCCTACGAGACAATCAAGGATAAAGAACAGCAACTTCTTGAAAGGCTGCAGGACAAAAAGTTACAACTTGACGATCTGGAAGCACAGGTCAAGCGTGGCGCAACCAAGTCTGGTATCGACCGGCTTGATAAACTTCGTTCTGAAGTTACATCGGCTCAGAGTGAACTTACCAAAACTCAAGTCGCCGTTGGTCTGGCTGACAGAACCGAAGCCGGTGCTAACTATCGCGCTAGACTTGCTCAGGAAGGTGCTGACCGTCGTGCTTCTACGGCGAGCAAAGCCCTTAGACTTGATCAGGCAATCGACAACGCTATCCTAAAATCGACCGATCCGAACCTGACCGAACAACAACGGCAGGCTGCGGCGAAGTTGGCTAAAGAACTTATTGCTCAACGTGCGCGTAAAGAGGCTACGGAGTCTGGAGCGCAGTCGCAGGCAGCAAGACTTTCTATGCAGCGTGAGTTGTTAGGACTCGGTGGAGAAGGCGACGGATTTGGCGGTCTTGCTGTAGAGTAATCTCATGCCTCGCTACAAAGTCACAATGCCCGATGGGAAAACGTACTCCATCGAAGGGCCAGCGGGGGCTAGTAAAGAACAGGTGATCGCCGCCGTTCAGCGACGTATTGGTGCCGCTGAAGAAGAAACCACGCTAGGTGGCGAAGTAAAAGAAGCCTTCAAAGGCGTGATTCCCGGTGCTGCTGGGCTGCTTGAGACGGCGGCTACAGGTGCCGCTGCGTTACTGCCCGAAAGGGCAGAGATGGCTGTTCGTGGTAAAGCCGCTGAATTGGCTGGTGCTGCACGTGAAGCCTTCAAGGCTACTCCCGGTTACGAAGAATCTACGGGCCGTAAGTTCGGTGAGGCTCTCGGCTCGACTGCCCCGTTCTTTGCGCTTGGCCCACTTGGTGCGGCTGGACGGGCTGGTGCAGTCGGTCTTGGTGTCGGTGCTGGCGCAGGTGAGGCACGGCAACGTGCCGAGATGGAAGGTGGTGAAGAAGATAAAGGTCTCGCTACAGCGGCGGGTGCCGTTATCGGCGCAAGCGAAGCCATACCGGTATTCAACTTTGTAAAGCGTTTACCACGTGACGCACAACTAACCATACTAGATCGCATCAAGCGAGGCTTTCAAGCAGCCGGTGAAGAAGGCGCACAGGAAGCAGCGGCGCAAGTTGCTCAAAACATTGTGGCTAAAGGTTTGTATAAGCCTAGCCAAGAACTGATTGAGAGTGCTGGCGAAGAAGGTGCTTACGGCGCGGGTGTTGGTGCTTTTATTCAGGTTCTTACAGACATGGCGCTGGGGCGTCGTGTCCGTGGTGTTCAGCCTCCTCCAAGTGCTGAAGAGAGATTGACTGAGGAAGAACCTCCTCCGACTGCCCCTCCCGGTACGCAGGCTTCTGTAAAGGAAGAAGTAGCCCGGCAAACTAAGGAAGAAGAAAAGGTTAGGGCGGTTATTGACGAAGAGAAAGATGCAGCCAATGAAGAGGCGCGGCTTGAGCGCGAAGCCGTTCAAGCCTATGAACGTGAGCAAGAAGAACTTACAGCGAGACGCGGTTATGACGAGCAGACTCTGCGTGAAGCGGCAGAGGCTGAAGCACTTGCTCCGGTAGATGAAGACACTCCGTACATGCGGCCTATGAGTGAGGAGGCTCGTGCTGCCTTAGATATGAATCTAGGCGAGCGCCTGATGGGGGATGAGTCAGAAGAAAAACGTATAAAAGAAAGCGCGGGTAACGGTGCTGCGCTTCAATATCCAGATTACAAATCATTTTTAAATGCTGGTTTGCAAGCCGGATTATCTGAACAAGATATTGCAGAAATTACGGGCGTGCGTAATGAGCAAGATTTTTTAGACCTTCGGGAACAAGAGATCAATCAGTTTGTTGAAGCCCCTGCCCAAGACGCTGTGCGTCGTGTTTACGAAAAAGGTGGACAGCCGTATTCTTCAAACGCTTTTGGCCCCGGCAGAAAGGGTGTTGAGTATATTGACGCGGAAGGGGTACAGCAATTTGAGCCGCTTGAAGCCCCGACCGTAGAAGAACCCGAATATACGATGCGGGATGCCGCCCTTGAGGTGTTCAAGGAGACGGGCAAGACCAACGTAGATACGTTACGTAATCGGTTGGCTATTCCGCTACAGGAAGCCAAAGAACTTAGGCAGTCTTTAATTGACGAGGGCGTACTTGTAAGGCGTGGCAACACCTATATATTGCAGGAAGTAGAGACGGCTCCGGCTGCTAAAGCAGAGGAGGTTAAAGATGCAGACATACGCGCCAGAGATATTGAAGAAGTTGACGTTGGAGCAGTTGGAGGAAGCGATGTACTGCCTCCATCACGACCTGTATCCGCAGGACAAGTTACTGCAGAGCCTGCAGTTGCCCCAATGGAACGAGTTGGCGAACCTGCTGCAGTTGCTCTTGCGGGAGCGGAGATCGTCGAACCTGCACTAGAAGATATTGACGTTGCCCAAGAAGAACTTGAGGCAGCGCAGACCCCATCTAGTCCTAGAAGAATACGCGCAGCGGCACTGGACTTCGTCCGTGCTACTGGTAAAGCAGACCCAATTAGTCTTCAGCAGACACTTGGTATAAAACTTTATGAAGCCAAAGCGTTACGTGAGGCGCTTGTTGGCAGTGGCGATATCGTTCCCGTACCGGGTAAGAAAAATCTGTACACGGTGTTTGAGGAACTCAAGACCACGCCAGTAACTCCAGCGCGTGAAGGCCGTATTGAAGGTGAGTCGCTTACCGCTGCCAGACCTGAAGTGCTTCAAGGTGCGCCACGGCCTGCTGTGCGTGAAGTATTGCCAGAGGTTTCTGAAGAAAAGCCCGGTGTTACGGCGGTCGGGAAACGTACACAAGTTAGTCCAGAGTTTCAGTCTACGTTAGACGATTTGCGTCAATTAGCCGCTGCACCTGATATGGAAGGTAGGCAGTACGGGCTTGATCTTGTAGGCGGCGAAGCGCGTGGTGTTACACGCAAGAAACTAAGTCCTGCCGAAGTTAACAATGCTAAGACTTTGGGACTTACTAAAGAAGCCACGGCATACGCTGCCAATCCTGCCGGTGTTGCTGAGCGTAGAACGCTGATTGAGGCTACCAAAGCCAAGCACAAGGGGCTTGTAGAACGAGCAGTCACTCTGCAGAAACAAGAGTCAGATAACCGTAAGATTGGTAAAGAAAAAATATTAAGCGACGGATTTTTCCGTAGCCTATACGGCACTCTGTCAGACCCACAAATAACTATGGGTCAACTTGTTGAGGCTGAGAACAGGTTAAAGAAAAGCGAAGCCAAGTACGGTGAAGTTGTCGCTCCGCAGGTGGCGGCTGAACAGGCTACGTTTGAGGAAGACACAGAGTTCCAAGAAGCAGTTAAGACTCAAAAGGCCCGTGCCGAAGAACGTGAAGAAGCGGAGAAAACCGCCCGTGAAGAACGCCGTCGTACTCGTAAGAGAGACATCGGGCTACGTTTTGAACGCGGTAAAGGCGCAGGCATGGACGCTGATCGCGTCTACGAAATTGCCACCAAGACCGCTGCTAACTGGAAGAACAAGCCGCGTATCTTCGTTGTGCAGTCTATTGATGAACTGCCAGAGACTTTGCGTGCCAGAACTCCAGATGACGTTAGCGGTTTCTACATCAACGGCGATGTGTTCCTGATCGCTGACAACGCTACCACAGAGGCTAACGTACGCGCCACGATGTTCCATGAGTCTTTAGGCCACTTCGGGCTTAAAAACTTGTTTGGTCGTCGTTTACGCGAAGTGATGTTAGACATCTATCGCACTAACCCTGCGATGCGTAAAGCCGCTGATGGGTATTTTAAGAGGTTTCCAGACGCGTATAAGTACATGAATGACGCTGATCGTCGTTCTATGGCTATTGAAGAAGTCCTTGCCGAGGCTTCTTCTAAGGGAGTAATCAAAGACGCAGGTATACGTGCGGCGTTCAATCGTGTTGCTGCCATGATCCGCAAGTTCATTCGCGGTATGGGCATACAAATCAACTACAGCAACAACGATGTTCGTCAGATTCTTATTGAGGCGCACGATACGGTTACCACTCGTGAACGCGAGGCTAGACTTAGCCCGTCTGGCGAACCGATGTTTCAGCGCAGGCAGGCTAAAGAACGTCTTAGCAACGTCTTCGATGTAAACACTACCGCACCTCGTTACGACAACAAGATTGGCGACGGCGTACGCAGTTCGCTGGGCAACGTGTACGACAATTTGCGTGACGGGGCCATCTCGTTCCTGTCAATACCGCAGATTGCCGAGGTGTGGGCTAAGGAACTTCCGTCTGTTGCTAAGTTAGACACGCTACTTGGTAATCGTGGCGCGACCGAAATGCGTCGGCGTGAGGAAGTTAGCACCAACGTAACCAAGTGGTTTGAACTGTCTAACAACTACAAAGACAAACCTGAGACGCTTGAAAGGTTCTTCAAGGTAGCGAACCTGACCACGGTTTATCAGGTTGACCCGCTTAAGGACTCGGTGCAGGCAGTCCTCAAGAAACCGAAGGACAAGATGACGCCCTTCGATAAAGTTTCTTATGACATTGTCAGAGAGTACAACAGTCTGCCTGCCGATCTCCGTAAAGCGTACAAAGACCTGCGCGAAGATTACGAGAACAAGTCGCAACAACTCTTCAAGTTGATGGAGCAGCGGCTTGGTAAGGATGTTGTAGACAAACTCAAAGCCAAGTATGACGCGAAGCGTTTGCAGGTGTACCTGCCGCTCTGGCGCGATGGCAATTATTGGTTGTCCTACACAGACAAGAACGGCGAGACGATTGTTGCCGCATACGCGAGTGATCTTGACCGTCAGCGTGGTGAGGACGCTGCCCGAGCAGAGGGCGGCAAAGAGTTTTCTACGTTCTCAAGACTGCGCGATGCCCGTCGCAGCGGCCCCCCGCCGACTGGGTTCTTGGGCGATGTAGTCCGTGAGATGGAGAACAAAGGTGCGCCGCAGGACATGATTGATGCGGTGTATGAGACTTTCTTGAACTATCTCCCGGCAGAATCCATCCGGCAGATGTACCGTCCTCGTGAAGCCTCGTTTGATATAGCCACGGGCGTTGATCGCTACGGCGTGTTCGGCTTTGAGCCTGATGTGTTTCAGGCTTACGCCAACGTGGCTACCCGCATGGCGAACCAACTCACGAACCTTGAGTACGCCATTCCGCTTGAAGAGACGATGAATGAAATCTACAAGCAAGCGGGTGGTGAGCGTGTCACTAACAAAACGCTTGGTGCCGTATACAGTAACCTGAAGAAGCAAGTTGACTTCATCCGTAACCCAGAAAAGAACTGGCTGGTAGATGGGGCAAGTTACTTCAGTTACATATGGTTTATCGCCGGTAACATTTCTTCGGCACTTATCAACACGACCCAGTTGCCCATGGTTGTGGCTCCGTTGCTGATGGGTAAGTACGGCGTGGCTAAGACCACCGCTGCCATGGACAAGGCCATGAGCACGTATTTCAACGGTGGTTGGGATACGAACAACGCTGGTAAAGGCGCTTTCCCGTCCGACTTCACGTTTGGCGAAACCGCCAATTTAGACCGTAAGTACAAAAAGTTATACCAGACAGCCGTTGCTCGTTCAGTCATCCGTCGTTCAACCGGGTACGAAATCACTGAGGCACAGAAGGCTGGCGTGAAAGACTACGTCGGCATCAAGGCACGGGTGACTCATGGTCTTGGCTGGCTGTTCCAAAACTCCGAGCGTTTCAACCGCGAAGTCACTCTGCTTGCGGCATTCGATCTTGCTTACGAGAGGACTAAGAACGTAGACAAGGCTATCGAAGAAGCCTTGAAAGTAGTCAATGATGCACACGGTTCTGCTCTTGCTGAGACCGGGCCGCGCTTGTTCCAGCAAGGGTTTGGTAAGGTGATGTTCACCTTCAAGCGGTTTGCTCAAGCGCAAATCTACTTGCTCAGCAGATTGTTCAAGCAAGCATTTGGCGATGCTGACGCTCAGACGCGGGAAGTTGCACGCAGCCAGTTGATAGGTATTTTTGGTTCGTCTTTCCTCATTGCCGGTCTGCAAGGCATGCCGATGTATGGCGCAGTAGAGTTCTTAGCGAACCTGCTTATGGGCGACGATGACGAGCCGTACGACTTCAATGCTTACGTAAACGATAAGTTCGGTGAGACGGGTCGCAAGGGGCTGCTCAACCAGATGATCGGCGTGGACGTTGCATCTCGTACCGGCTTCAACGGGCTGATCTGGCGCGATGACCCGAGGCGCATGGCCGAAGTCGGGCCATTCTTGTACACGCTAGAGCAGGCGATGGGGCCAGCCTACGGCGCGTTCCTTAGCGCACAGCGCGGCGTAGAACTGTTTGGTGAAGGCGAGTACATGCGGTCTATTGAGGCTATTACTCCATCCTTCATACGTAACGGCTTCAAAACTCTGCGTATGGCAGAAGAAGGCGTAAGAAACAAAGATGGTACGCCTGTCGTTGAGAACATCGGTGGCTACAACTTGATGATGCAAGCGGTTGGCTTCAATCCTGCCGAAGTTGCAGAAGCCCGTGAACGTGCCGGTGTTGATGCCAAGTTTGATTCCAAGTTAAAGAAGCGTCGTGCGGCTTTGATCGACCAGTACAACGCTGCGTGGCAGGAAAAGGATCGTCAGGGCATGCAGGAAGTTCTGGCTGACATAAAGAAGTTCAACCAGAAGAACCCGCGACAAGGGCTTATCATCACACCGGAAACGCTGATGAAGTCACTTAGCGGTAGACGTTCGCGGCAGTTGCAGTCAGTAGATGGTCTGTACCTACCATACGGTGTACGTAGCCGCGTAGAAGAATTGGCTGGCAACTAGCCAATACGCCAGACCCTGACGCCAAGATGTCCGTCCTTGGACGAGGCATAAGCCTTCACCCTGACCTTGGCGATCTTGGCGCAGGTGTCTAACTTATACAGCATCTCTGCCGGTTTGACGGTAGGCACGAAGAAAGAATCCCCGACTTCCATACCGTCAAACGGAAAGACCCACTCAGGCTCCTGAAGCCTTGTCCCCGTCATCTTTGAACTTCTCCAAGAATTCCCTAGTTACGGCAGGATCAGCACGGAAGGCATAAGTCCATATCGGTGAGGTCACGCCACCTTTCCACCCCGTTGAGAGCCGCATCTTCTTGGCATCTACAAGGGTTCCCTTCGCCTTCAACACCGTCTCCATCTCTTCTGTGCTGACGTTGCACTCCGTGACTAAATACTTTCTTAACTCAGTCTTGGAGATGTACTGCATGTTGGTGTCTATTTCGATTCGCGCCACGATGGCACCATAGGCATCTGCGATCTGCCTACCTTCGTTGAACACGAGAATACCGTTCTGGTACTTGAGCAAAAACTCCGTGATCAGAGCCTCGTAGTCCACCTCGCCGTCTTTGATCGTTTTGTCTCTGACCATAATTGATTGCACCAGTACGTAGTTGAACAACCTTTCTAGGTCGTAGTTGACGATGTCGGCTTGAATGGCTAACTCCAGCCCAGCGAACGTGGAAGCGATGGCGTTCTCGTAGAACCGGTACGATGCGTCCGTGCCGAACCGCGACTGTCTGATCCGCTCGTGCCAACTGTTTAGTGTCTTGGTCGCGCCCTCGTCGCCCACGTGCATCAAGTGCTTGATGTATTCAAACCCGGCCCACCCGTAGTTGGTGTTGAATGGGTCAAAAATTTCTTCACCCAGTCTGGGGTTGTCTGCCATGGCCGCAGGCCGGTTGATGCGAAACTCCATGTAACGAGCCATCTCACCAGTCGGGTTACGCTTGGCGGCGAAAATCTTGTCCCGCATGGACTCGTTAGATGTCATCAAGCACAGTTGTGACGCAGTCAACTCCTGCTCACGCTCGGCATTGACGCTCGACTGCAACCGAATCTTGCCCTTGCCTTGTGCGACGGAGTGGATCAAGTTTGAAAGTTCTTTCGGGTCTTTGTCCTTGACCTCGTCCAAGCACAGGATAATGTTCTTCAAGTTGAGGGCGCGTTGCACCAGACCGTTATCGGTCGCCTTGTATACGCTGACGTTCTTGGGATTGGCGAACACGCTACTAGCCGCAAGCAGCGCACCAGTCTTACCGCCACCAGTGTTGCCGGTGTAGCAGAAGGTCATGCCGCTCGTGGTGCAGTAGCGCATCAGCGGAGAGCCGAACGCCATGCCAAGAGCAAAGGCATGCATCTCAAATCCCGGCGTGTTCAGTTTATTGGCACACTCCTGCCACTTCTCGTAGGAGCCGTGTGGCTCAAGCATCTTGGCGATGCTCTTGACCATCGGAGACACCGGAGCATGCCGCTCCTTGCCGTCCCGTGTGATCTCTACATTACCAATAACGAACGCATCGTTTTCTAGCGTCCATCCCATCTGACCACGTACCTGTTCGGCAGCGTCCTGCGACTGTAAGTAGTGCGCCCATTTCGTCATGTATTCCACCAATTTAGGCCATTGTGTTTGCGTGGGCGGGGAGATACCCGCCCTGCCAAGCGTTCGCTTGAATTCGTCCAGTGACTGCATCGACTCGTGAGTCAGTTCAAACTCGCGAACCTCGTGCGGCAGCAACGCACGGATTGTGAATATTTCGCCCTCAGTACGGCTGTACATCCGCTTGATAGGAAAGAAATCATTAGTTGATATTAGAGTCGGTTCTGGCTGGTATCGTGTTCCGTCTTCGTCAACTTCGGCGGGTGGTAGGAAATAAATTCCTCCGGTTCGTCCACGTACATAGGGACGGATCGCAGGTGGAAGTACCGGAACTTCTTTGGAATCCTCTTCGACCCGAACTGCGTTCTCCTTGGGGTCTTCCGTGGCTTCGACAAAGCGCCTTCCAACGGCAAGAGGGTTTGTGATACGGCCTCGGAAGGCGCAGCCGTCGCACTTGCCGGGGTTGAGATCGTTGAACTTGTCACACGAAAACGGTTTACCAAAAGACTGATTAGCCTTGCGAATTGTTGCTTCATAGTTGTACTCAGGGTGGTCTTCAGACATCAAGTGGATGGATGCTTCCCAGTCGGTGCAGTGCCGTGCGATTGACAGCCCTGCGTACCACAACGGTTCTTCCAACGTGGTAGCGTTAGTTAGAATATGCTTAATCTGAGCGCAGCCCTGATCGCTCAGACTTTTCTCTGCGATGTCTTGGAACGTGGTCTCGTAGTTGTCGAGCCGCGCTATCTTCTTCGTGTCTTCATCAAGCCCCTTTGGCAGGAGATCAAGAATTGATCCACCAGTGCTTACTTCGCCTAAGTAACTCTTAAACATGTCGAAGTCGTACTCGACGAACTCCGTGTCCAAGAACTTGGTCGGTGCCGGTGGGTCGGTCTTGTAGTTAAGTGTCTCGGGGCAGCGCAGGATACGCGCTGCGTCTGCCGTTACGGCAGGATCAATCTTGAGATAGTCCAAGCACATCTGCTTGAACTTGGTGGCGTAAGCCTTCCATTCGTCGGTCGGTACGTCACGGTCAAGAATCCAGTAAGCATGCACCCCACCACCCGAATCCACACGGACAGGAGGCGGCAGGTCGTACTGCTTGACGAAATCGTCCAACGCAGCAAGTGCTTCTTCTTTGCTGCGGTACTTCTTGACGTTCTCGCCAACGTCAAGGTCAATAAAAAATGTCTTGCAGAACTGAGCGTAGTCAGTCTTGCGGCTATGACCCTTAAAACTATTTAGTGCTACGAATACATTCTGGCCTCCATTTGCAAACTCGTTAATCACTACAACCAAGTCGTCGAGTGTTTCCACGAAGCGGTGAGTTGTTTTGTCATTCTTAATACCGGCAACACAGTAAACACCCTGCGACGGTAATGCTTTCTGATAAAATTCTTTTTGCATACACTGCCACAGATAAAAAAGGCGGGGTCAGCAGTCCCCCGCCAGAGAGGTGTCAAACAAACCTAAATCAAAGATTCCCTCCCAGCATTTGAGAGATGTATATCTTCGCGTCGAGAGAGTTACGAGCGGGAAGTACACCCTGCTTCATGTCTTCCTCAATGAGGTAGATGAAGGCTTCGATACGAGTGCGCTTCTCTTCCCTTATACCCTGTCCTCTGAACCACGCATAGACCGTAGTTCGTGACGTATCCAACGCTTTAGCCACGTAAGCCGCAGGGAGGTTAGCCTCGACACATACTCTGCCAAGTTTCACCCCCAAGCGGTTGGGGTCTCCGTCTTTTAGCGCGACTAAGAACTTGTCGCCGTATGAGCGAGGCATGGTAACTCCTTACTTCTTCGCCCACTTCTTGACAACGTCGGCAACGTCCCCGTTCGGAGCAGCCTCGGCTTTCTTAGTTGGCTCACGCAACTTCGGTTCCTGCAAAGCAGCAGGGCCAGTGACGATGGGGCCAGAAGTCTCACCTTCGTCTGCTTGATACACAGTCAACTTAACGGCTGCTTCTGCCGCTGCCGAGTTGCGCTGACGGGTAATAACTTCAATATCCGATTCGTCCACCGCTGCAACGGGTGAGAACAGCACCTTCGGTACAGGCGACTTAGTGTCGAACTGCATCTTAGTTACAACACGCCCTGCCGAAATGTCGTTGCTAGCCAACATCTGAATGTAGGGACGGAACGGATACTTGCCGCCTTCTTCCTTGCCAAAGCAAGACGTTGCAGGAAGCACCAACTGCATGACATCACCGCCGGGGTTATTCGGCAGCACAACCGCAGTTCGCCAAGACAAACGGCATGCCGCGCCGCTGCCACCCTGACCCGATCCCTTGACCGACCACTGGCAAGAATCGCAAGACTTGGCTTGAGGATTCTTTACCTCAACGTCAGGCGTCTTGGAGTCGGTTGACCAGCAGATAGGTGCGATCTTCTCGCCTTCCTTGTATGCACCAGAGTAGTAGGTGCGGCTAGCGGTGTGAGCCATCTTCACAAAGATGACGTTCATGTGCCGGTCTTCGATAGACGCGACTTCCTTGCCACCTGCCATCTTGCGGAATACGCCGCCCTTGATGCTGATGCGCTTGACCCCGCCAGTGCCGCCACCGGCTACGGCACGAGTGTCATCGTCGAGTCCAGTCTGCACCGTGGCGATCTGGTTCTTCAAACTGACTATGATGTCGTTACTCATAAATCCTCACTTACTGTTTTTGCGTACTGTTACACCGAACTCTCGCATCACGTTGATGCCGGGAGGTAGCCCGTCATCTTCATGACCGTTGAGAAACTCTCTGAAGTTGCTCTGATGTATACGCCGCTCAAGCAAGTGCGGAGCCTCGTTATCAAGAACAAACTTGTAAAAGTTATCCCAGTCTTGGCAGAAGAAACGCTCGTTCAACTTCCGCATAACGGTGCCGTGACCAGTCTTGATACTGTCAGCGTTCACCGAGTTGCAGATGTCGAGTAGCGCGGCTTCGATCTGTGTGGCTTCGTCTTTGAGTGCTTTGTCAGCAGCCTCAAATTCACGTAGTAATCTTTCGCGTTGATCACGTATGGCAATAAACGCTTCGACTAACTGTTCTGTATTCACCGTATTCACTATGCCTCCTCACTGATTACGTTACTGTACAGGTCAACTATTTTTTGATGACTGTCTACCTTGCCTTGCAGCATGGCATACATCTTCTTCTCAACATCCGAGCCTTGCAGGTGAACAACAGTCATCTTGTTCTTCTGCCCGACTCGTTCAATACGTCCGATGCACTGCAGATAAGTCTCTACGCTCATCACTGGCGACCAGAACACAACGGTGTCAGCAGCAGTTAGCGTGATGCCGTGCGCTGCAGATTGCGGCTGAATCACAAGCACTCGCGGGTCGGTCAAAGATTGGAATCGTTTGATGATCTCTGCGCGTTCTTGTGCTGCAACTGAACCCTGTATGACCTCGCTCGTGAAACCTTCGCTAGTTAAGAACTTCGTGACTACATCAATAGTATGGATGTACGGAACAAATACTACAACCTTGTTTGACGTTTCATCAAGTACATCTTTCAGTTCGCGCAGTCGCGGAGAGATGTCGAACTCAATGACTTGCTGCTTGTCGGTATACACCGCACCGCCGCTGATCTGTAGAAGTTTATTCAACGATGCTGCTGCGTTTACGGCGGAGATTTGTTCCCCTGCTGCTTCAATCAGCATCTGCTGCTTTAGCGTTTTGTAATACTTTGCTACCTGCGAAGTAAGCGGCACATCGCGTGTCTGATAAGTAAGTTCTGGTAGATCAAGACACTCTTTCTTGGAGTACCTCACTGCGGGCTGTAACGCTCGGTGTACTTCTTCTTTGTGCGTCGGTCTAGGCAACCACTTAAAGCGGCTTACCTGCTGCATAACTTTATCTCGCCACGCCGTCGTGAACTTCGGCACGCGCTGGGGCGACACGAGTCTTGCAAGACCAAACGCATCAACAGGTGACTGTGAGGCGGGTGTGCCAGTCATCATCCATAGCCACGTGTCGGGCGTGAGTAGTTTGGCTAGGGTCTTCCATCGCTTCGTCGATGCCGTTTTGTAAGCGTTTGCCTCGTCAACAATGATCAAGTCGAACTTGGCAGCGACGAGTTCATCGAACACCACGTGTGTGCCGTCGTAGTTGATGATCGTGAAGTCGTACTCGCTCTCAATGATCTTCTTTCTTTTCTCGCTCGTGCCGTAGGCCACGGCGCACGTACGGTGCATGGCAGTCCTAAAAACATCTGCTTGCCACGCCGAATACATGATAGATAGAGGACAGACCACCAAGACTTTCTTGATGATCCCTAAGTTCATTAGATAGTCAGCGGCCCAGATAGCAGCGGATGTCTTGCCCGTACCTGCCTCGTTGAAACAGAACGCACGTTGTCTAACGGACAGGAACGAAGCCGTGTCTCGCTGATGTTCAAACGGCTTGTATACGCCGGGCCAGTTGTAGTCTCGCAATATGGGTGAAGGAAGTTTTGGAAGAGTTATGTTCGGCTGCGCCTGATCAATGATGGCGCTTGCTACAGATACTTCCTTGTGATCCCAGAACAAAACTATTTCTTTACTGTTGCCTTGTGACTTAGTGATCTCGCACTTCTCTACATGACTGTAGATATCGTCAGCAAGGTTGTAAGGAATACTGAACTGTAATGCTTGGTTTTCAACTATGTTCATACTGTACCTATTTGTAAAAGCCCGTCTCGTGGGCCAGACGGTTGACGCTTAAGGTGGAGGCTGTGCGGGGGGTGCCCAACACGCGGGTGCCTTACCGTCAACTGACGCGGTTCGCGGTATCACTCCCGCAGGGGAAGGGTGAAAGAAAACCCCATCCAACGCACTCACGCCTTACGTTGAATTACTTCATCGCTCCGCTCGACTTGCGACGGAACGAACGATTCTTAGATGGTGCCTGTAGACGAGTGCCGTCGCGGTTGGTGCCGCCTTTCGACAACGCCTTTACATGTGCCACATCTTTACCTTTTCGGTCAATACCTTTTTTGTCGTACGACCGACGCGCACGTTGTCGCTCCATACGATCTTCATGTTCGTCACGCGCTACCTGCTTTTTGTACTCATGCTTGTAGGGGCGCGGCTTGTTTACATACGGCATAACTACCTCACCTTGTAGAACTTACATTTCTCGACCGGACACCAACCGCACAAGCCAGTTGGTTTCTCAGGCCACATGTTGTTTTCGTACGATAACTCTAATCTATTCAAATCGGATGCAAACTCCATCCAGAGTTTGTTTATATCAGAACGCGAATACTCTTCCGGCACGAACGAGTTCCTAGTTATGAACAGCAGTCCCGCCTTGATGTTGACCACCTCTGGGAAGTGGCAGTAAGTCATCAACGCCATCAACTTCAACTGCTTCGGGTCAGGATACTTGTTGCTGCCAGTCTTGTAGTCGATGATGTATGCGTCCTCACCGTCCACGATCAGCAAATCAACAATCCCACGAACCCAACGGTTCTCGTCGTCAAACTCACACGGCGTCTTGTCCAGTCGCAGCCCCATCTGATATTCGGGGTATCGGTTCCCCGGTATCTTCAAGAGTTCATCAAGCACAGGCTTGTAGTGTGCGTAGTGCTTGGCAAGCGGCTTGCCTTCGCGAACGTAGTCCTCGACAGCCTTGTGAACCTCCGTTCCATACAACATCTGCTCTGTAACTTTCTTAGTTACAGACTTGGCAACCTTAACTTCGTAATACTGCCGAGGGCAGTTCACAAAGTCTTTAAGGCTACTGTACGACCATTGAATCATTCGTTGTCACCCTTAACGTGGACACCCAAGTCAGCCAGTTGTTTGCGCTGCTTAACTATGGTCTTCCAGTAACTATTGTTCAGTTCTCTCAAAGTCTTCATGTAGATTTCCTCCAACCGTATGTGCTCCTTCAGCAGAGTAACTTCTGCCTCAAGTTCCTTTATACGATCAGCACTCTCCATAAGACTGTCCGTGTTTAGTCTCACAGGCCACAGGCAGACCTTTAGCCCAGTCCGGTGGAGTAGACATTACTTGTGTTATGAACGCAAGGGCGTCTTGAAGTTCACTCGTGCGTACCACGATAACGGCAGCGTCATGCACGGTCAGCACGGGCCTGTATCGCTCACGTAGTTTAAGCATCTGCTCAGCCACGATGATACGAGCAAGTGCCTGCACCACGTTCTCGACTACCGAACCTCCCCAGATAGATACAGCACCCTTGCGGGAGTCGTAGGTCATGCGTTCATCTTCGATACGCAAATTCGGGTATCGGATATACAATCCATTAGGCAGTCGTAGACCTGTGCTGTTTACTCTTACTGCATCGTGTTGCCCCAACGAATACTCATTCATCTCGCTAGTCCAACCTGCGATATGACTCAGAGCCATCTCTGAATCACGCCACAAGTCCACGATCTTGTCGTTGATGCTGCGATACAGGTTCACGATCTGCTTGCACTCGTCTTCTGGCAAGTCGGCTCCCGGCGGCTGCGTCTTCAGCGTGTGCCGTAACTTCGCTGCACCTGTGCCGTAGCCAAGTCCAAGGATGCAGGTCTTACCTACGAACCGTTCGACGGGATCGGCCTTGCTGATCGGTCGCTTGTAAATCTTGCTAGCGAACCTGCTGTATACGTCATCGCCCTCACGGAACTGCTCAACCAGAGCATGCTCTCCTGCAAGCCACGCCAGAACCCGTGCTTCGATCTGTGAACTGTCACAGTTAATAACGGTGTAGCCTTCGGGTGCAATCACCGAGTTCTTCAGTGTCTTCTTTTTCTTGTCGCGGCTAGGCAGGTTCTGGAAATTAACCGAGTCAGTCCCGGCCCAACGGCCTGTGTGAGCGCCGTAATACTTGAGCGGGATAGGTAGCCGACCGCGATTCCTAGCACCAATACCGATAAAGCGTTCAATGCGTGACTCCTCTATGGTTGACTTAGTACCCAAACGCACGGCGCACAGTTGCTGTACAAGCGGGTTATCGGATTCCAGTAATGCGATAAAGCCCTCGTCGTTCTTGGCGAGAGCGAAAGTTTCCTTGTTCGTTGTGACACTGACTTTCTTGGGCGGCTCGACACCGTGTTCTTTTAAGACAGCAGCGAACTGCGGGTTGCTTGCCAACTTCTTGCGTACATCTTCTTCGGTAGCCGCGCCGAGTTTGTCCATCAGACCGCGCAGCAGTTCAGACTTCTCCTGTTTGATTTCTTCAAGACGCTGTAGCAACAAGGCGTCGTCAACATGCAGCACAGGTTGCGTATACATACGCAGCGTCATGTCGATGAGGTCTAGTTCCGACTGCGGGAATCCTTCGGCAAGCAGAGCGTTGAATAACCTGAAGGTGAGTTGAGTATCGTTTATGCAATATTCCGCATAACGCTCAAGTTCTTCTTTGTTGAAGTCAGCGCGGCGTTTGCCAAGAGCGTTGACAACCTCTGTACCTTTCTTACCCAACGAGTACCGCTCGACTAGTGCGGCCAGCGAACCTCCCGCATCAACACCATGTATTGCACGTGCCATACACAGCGTGTCGAAATAGTACGCCGGGACTATGTTGAAGATGAACGACAGGATCGCCCCATCGAACTGAGTGTTATGGCAGAGCAGCGCGGAGTTGCTCCAATCAACTTGCCCAAGCCATGCCTTGATCTCGGCATGCGTACCGCTGAACCACATCGGGGCGTCATCGTCGATCTTCATCGACACGCCTATAACTTCAAACTTAGGATTGCGTACGTACTCCTCAGTAGTCAACCTGCTAAGGCTGAAGTCCTTGGCGTAATACGTTTCAAAATCAAGTGTTACGAACGACACGTTTATTACCTTTTTTTAATGTGGCGACTTCTTCGCGCAGCCGCCTGATCTCGTCGTGACATGCCCAAAGCACCCCACCTACGGTGAGGAACTTAAACTCTGTAGTTGTTCCAGTGTCATTGATCTCGTTCGGTAACGCACGAATCAAGTCCAAGATGTCTTCTTCAGTTTCCATTGTTGGACTCTACTTCGGCACGATGAAGTCTCGTTTGACTTGATCGCGTACCAACGTCAGCAGTTTGCAAATCACATGCGTCTGTGACTTGGTTTTACCGTTACGGTTCAGCGAGTCGAACTCTGCGGAGTAAATCTCAATGATGTCCCACCGCAGCACTTCCAACTTACCGTCATCGTCGATCTTCGCCCACACCGTTTCGGGCATGGCAATCTTCTTCACGTGTTCTTCGGGGATGATCAAGTATGCATCATCGTCCTCGACCGTCTCTTTCTTAATCTCACTCATGAACAATCTCCTTGGCTACGTTCATCCATTCTTTCCCATATTCAACATCTACCCAATCCTTGAACCACGGCCCACCTCTGGTGAAGTGAACGGCTTGCGGGTTCGGGCAATCATCTTTCGTATGCCACCCTTCCAGATAGTTGTAGGCAATCGGCAGATCGCCTATGCATGCGTCCCACAAGAACCTCAGTTGATGGAGGTACATGCCAGACTCACGGTTCACGATCTCGGGGGTGAGCGTCTTAACGTGTAAGTGTTCACAGTTCCACAGGATCATGCTCGACCAATTCTTACGCGGATACTGATGTTGCACCGCCCCGTCCATCTTCGTTGACTCTTTCGGCTTGTAGTCGTGCTTCACTACAACCACGCCGTAGTACGGGTTCATGTAGTCCTGCAACGCAGCGACATCACCTCGCCAGAAAAAGTCACAGTCCATGAACACCGCCCACCCCTTGTACCCTGCAAGGTGCGGCACGAGGAAACGGGTGAAGGAAAACTCTGTCGATGACAACGGGTCATGCTCACGCCAGTACAGGTTCCGTTCGCGCATCTCCGACTGCTTGATCGGCTGAATGTCGAGCGGCACGGACGTATGCTTGAGCAGAGAGTGACGGCACACTTGGTACGCGATGTCTTCGCGGCTGTCCCAACCGATGAATATCTTCACGAGTTCTGCCACTCCACCTTGTAGATGTTTCCCTCAAGATCAAAGTCGATGCGGACATTGCACTTCTGATGGTACGGCCCATAAGAAATCAGTCGTGCATCGTCAGGTGTAGCACG
>Ga0181352_1000378_pt1 | contig 19258 bp, 36 predicted proteins | sample Fa13VDMLBSN_FD_130103 | JGI IMG/M metagenome (GOLD analysis project Ga0181352, IMG submission 130103) | Freshwater viral communities from Lake Michigan, USA - Fa13.VD.MLB.S.N | ecosystem: Environmental > Aquatic > Freshwater > Lake | place: USA: Michigan | collected 2013-09-23 | reverse complement strand
AGCGTGAGTATTCATAGTGCTTGTTGATCAACACTTGAATGTTGGTGTCGCTTTCAGCGATCAGGGTAACTGCATCGGTAGCGGCTTTTGCAGTAGCAGAACCACGAGCAGGGCTAGGGATGTTAACAGTGTCACCCTTTTTGCCTTTGAAAGACATCTTCTTGACCAAGTTAGCCAAGACGAGATTCTTTTTATAAGCGGCAACAATTTCATCACTCCAAATCTCTGGAATGAAGTTAGCTGCGGAAGTAGTGGTTACACTGTTTGTTGGGGAAAATGCTGTATTAGCCATGATTAAAACTCCTAAGTTAAATTATCGAACACGACCTTCAGAATAGGCTTGCATGATTTCATCACTTAAAGCCTCATATCTCTGTGGGTCTGTCATCTTGAGACGAATAAGGTCAGTCCTTCTATAGACTCGTTTTGAACTCTCTCCAGAGCCACCTACATCCACTTGTGCGGCTTTCATGCTCTTTGTCCTCTGTGCGTTACCCGCTTGTTCAGACTCTTTAGCTTTAATACCACGCAACTGTTTGAAGGTAGACAACAATTCATTAGCCGAATCATAGTCAAAATCACCATCAGCCTTTGCATAAAGTCCCATGCGTACAGGTGAAGATTTCACCCAATTTTGGAACTCAGAATCATTGACCACTTGGGAGTAATCAGGGTGATCCTGTGCCAGCTTCTGCTGAATTTGCATCCGTTTGAACTCTTGACCAGCTTGTCTAGCCGCAAGTACATCTGGATGTCTATCAATCGTTTCTTGAACTGCTCTTTGAGGATTCTCAAAGAAATCAACTTCAGGCTCTTCCTCTTTTACATGCTGTTGCTTAGAACTAAGGTTTTGCTTTAGCAACTCGTCTGCTAATTTACGGACTTCACCGACCTCTTGTGCCTGTTTACCAATTAGCTTTTCAGCTTCTTGGTGCATCCGTACTACTTCTTCTAAACTTTTAGACCTGTATTTCTCAGGAAGTTCAGTTTTAGCTTCTTCAGTTTCAAGTTCGCCTAGCGGCTCAGATTCATTGTCAATCAACATATTTATGTTCCTGCCAAAATGGTTGTAGGATAATCAACTCGGCTTATCGCTTATGAGTTGGCTTTGCGCTCCGCATTTAATTTGTCAGTATGTCTAGCCTCAAACCGCCCATAAGCGGATGGGAAATGACCAGACCAACCTTCAAGATTAAAGCTAGGTGCGCTTATGACACGATGGGCAAGCCCACCGCACCCACACTGCACCTCAGTGACCTCATAAATCACCAAAGCCTCAGTGCGCTGCCCGCAATCGCAAGCAAATTCAAACATTCTTCTCATTCAAATCCTCGTATGCTCGTTCACTAACACTTTTTAGTGTTTTTAGCCAAGTCAGGATAGAAATCTCGCCTTTGCGAAATTGTAAACTTTTTTCATCAGTAATGGTAGACACATTATTTAATGCTTCTAACATTACATCAATATCTTCTATAAGGTCAAGCCAACCTTTTTGGGAAAAAAGATCAAACCTCGCCTCATAATACTTTTGTAAATCCTGATTCATTTTGGCTCTACATCAGTAACTACTTCTAAGGCATCTTTGAGTAACTTAAAGAAAGCGTCCCTGCCTACTTGAAGCTGATCTGCTGCGAATCTAGTTGAATTTAGTTTTCTGTCCAAGTCTGCAATATGCTCAAGCAAAATGCGTTGTTGGTCAGTAAAGTCATCCAATTTATGATCTACGCCATCAATTGTAATGATCTGGGGTTTGTTTGTATCTTTACCCATTTTCATTTCCTTTGTGTTTACAGTTATCAAAATGCCAGCGTTTTGCGTTACCAGAACTACTAGCCATGTTGCAATGTGGACAGATCAATTTTGGCTTGTTAACTTGCCATGCGCTCATTTTTAATAAAGTCTCTGGCGTATGTTTTCGACCAATATTTATTTGTCTCAAATGCTCTTTAGTCTCTTCTGATTGCTTAAAGGACTTCATTCTCTCATCAAGTGCTTGCCTTACATGAGATGGCATCTTTCTGCCTAAAGCCTTTTGTCGTAATTTATTCTTACGCTCATCAGAAAAAACAATTCCTGTATTTGCTTGCCTAATTTTTTCAATTGACTCAAAAGTATGTTTATGACTTTTCCCTTTGAGTTTTTGACTCATTAGCTGTTTACTTTTTTCTGAGTGTTTTAATCCTGTAATACCTTCACCACCATCGGTCAAGTTAACAAGCGTTACACCTAACATACGCAATTGATTTATCTTTTCAATTTCAGCAAGCAATATCAATTCTTCAGACTCATCTTTGCAAACTATACGATAACAAAATCCACCAGCTTTGTTTACAACATTATGCCAATATTGGTTTCTGTTTTGTTTAGAGCAATGACGTTTGCCTTTACCTTTTCCAACATAAAAGACTTCTCCCGTATCTTTACGGATATGTTCATAAACATAAAAAGAAGTCATTTAGTTGTTTCCTGTTTTACCAAGGTAGACCAGACTGCTGAACAGGATTCTTTTGTGCATCGATTTGGCTTTGCAAAGAGGCTTCTACAGTATCTTTACCCAATGATGTTTGAACCCAACCAACAACCATTTCTTGAGTTAGGTCGTCATAAGGAACAAAGGTTTCGCTCTCTTGGGTATAGCCACAAGTGCCATAAGTAGATGCTGAATAATCACCATCAGTTGCTGAAACATTGTAATGAACAGTAACGACAAAACCATCAGAGGTTAAGCGATCCATTTGTACGATTTGCCAGTTGTATGTAGTAGCCATGATTTTCCTTTTAAATTTATGCAATTCTCATTGCGGAGTAAGTAACTGTTTGAGTAAGACCAGATGTTTGAGTGACTTGTACAGAGTATCCAGACATAGATATTGATATGTTGGCTCCTTTGTAAAGTAAAGTTGCAACAGTAGATGATCCACCTTGAGTATTTACAAGATATGTTGCAGCATACAAAGTTACAGCGGCAGCACTTATGTTTACAGTAACCATCCAAGCAGACACAGTTGAAGGGGTTGTAAACAAAGTTGTAGCAGTAGCATTTGCGGCGGATACTGAACCAGATACTGTGCTATGAATACCACCAACAAGTTGCTTGGCATTTGCGGCATCACCTGTGGTTGCCGTAGAACCCACCAGCATGTTACCGCTTGAGTCTATACGGGCACGCTCTGTTGAATTAGTGCCAAATACCAATGATCCTGTTGTGTATTGTTGAACAACGCTCATGTCATACGGACTATTATTATCAAAATAAATCTGTCCGTAAGTAGTACCACCATTTGCAAAGTTAATACCAGACTTAATTGCACCAACACCATCAACAGTCAACTGCTTCATTGCAGTACCTGAGTAGGCGTGTAATCGAGCAGTTGGAGAGGTTGTTCCTACACCAAGTTCACCATCGGCATCCAGAGTCATTGCCTGAGTAAAGGTAATGGCGTTTCCTGCTGTGCCTGATGGGGCGTTAGACCATTTGTGTTCACCATTATGTAGGCGATACATTAGTGCAGTAGTTCCAGTTGCCGCATATTTCCAACCAGCGTTGTAATAGGCGTTCATAGCGTAAAAAGTGTCGCCAGAAGCACCGCCTATGTTTACACCTCCCAATGCACCGACTTGTAATCCAGTAAAAGTAGCCCAAGCACTAGGAGTAACTCCCAAGCCTAGATTGCCTGAGGAGTCGAGGGTTGCTTTAGTTGTGCTATTTGTACCCAAATACAATGGGTTTGCGCCATTAGTCAATAACGCAGTTCCGCCTGTAAAACCACTACCAAGAATAGAACCAGCATCACCAAAATAAGTGTAGGCTGTTCCGCTTCTACGAAACTCCATACGAGTACCAGCCGCATTGGTACTATCAACAATAAAGTCTAAATTTGTTGTGCCAGAAACATGAAGTTTTGCCGCAGGCGAACTTGTACCAATACCCAGACCTGTGCTGGTTAGGCGCATCAATTCGCCATTGACTGAGCCATCGCTGCTTGAAAGATAAAACTGAATCTGACCAACAGTAGAAGAATTTGCGCCCCATGCACCAAGCATTGTTGTGCTTGAACCTTGATAGGCCAAAATGCCTCCAGTTGCGTTTGCTGCAACTGCGCCAGATACTCGCAATGCGCCATTTGTAGATAGCTTTTCAGTAGCACTACCACCAACAGTTAAGTTAGTTCCATCAAAAGTAAGCGCAGAACCGCTTGTAACAACCTTAGAGCCGTTTAAATACGCTACTCCGTTAGCAGTACCTCCAGAGAGGGTTACTGTGCTAGAGGCCGATAAAGTAGTAAAAGCACCTGCTGCGTTATAAGCAGATAAATCAAGCGTGCCACCTAATGTTAGGTTTCCAGAAGAAGTTACAGTGCCTGACAATGAAATGCCACTAACTGTTCCTGTGCCACCAACAGAAGTTACTGTTCCTGATGAACCGCTTGCCCATGACAAAGTGCCACTACCATTAGTCACCAAGGCTTGACCATTTGTTCCATCAGCAGATGGAAGTGTATAAGTTGTCGATCCTGCCGCTGCCGCTGGTGCTAAACCAACATAACCAGAAGTAGAGCCTGACAGTCTTAATGTGCCTTTGACATCTAACTTAGAGCCTGCTGACTTACCAATACCCAATCCTGTTGCGTCTAAGCGCATATTTTCTGAAGATGCAATGCCAAACAGAATTGCAGTTTCACCACGAACAGCTAACGCACTATTTATTCCAGGCGTTATAAGTGCATTTGCATCTCCAAGATATCCCTGAACACCGCCATCAGCAGAGTTTGAGAATCCTAAGTAGCCATTGCCAGTAGTGCCACTGGATATTGTTAAAGCTGAGTTAGTACTTTGAAATGTTAACGAAGTACTTGTAGACAATGCGCTTGTAGAAGACGCAAAAGTAACACCATCAGCAGTAAAAGAAGTTAAACCTGTACCACCAGATGTTGTAGGTAGTGCAGTTCCAGATAAAGTAATCGCTAATGTTCCACTCGATGTAATTGGCGAACCAGTTACAGACAAGAATGTAGGAACAGTGGCGGCAACTGAAGTAACTGTTCCTGCACCTGCGCCAATTGCTGTTCGGAATGTAGATGCATCTAATGCACTTACAGTATTGTCAGCATTGAACCGAGGGAATGTAATTGCAGATGGGTTTGTCAGTGTAAATACATTAGCGCCAACAGTCGTAGCACCAAGATTAGTTCTTGCATTTGGGGCCGTAGAAGCACCAGTACCGCCATCAGCAATAGCCAAATCAGTTATACCAGTGATACTACCACCAGTGATAGTGACATTGTTTGCCGCTTGGGTTGCAATTGTTCCCAAACCACCAATGTCAGCAGTCGTTAAAACAATAGCACCAGTACGACCCGCAACAGAAGTAACAATGTCAGTTTGGTCTAATTTCTGCCAAACAGTGCCGTTAAAAACAGCCCAATCGCCTACTTGCCAATCAGTTACACCATTCAAATTGGTAGAACCTGCGGTTGCAACAATGTAGTAGTAACCATTTGTGCCAACGCTAGAGGTTAGTGTAGGTGTATTGGTAGAGGCATTCCAAGTACCTTGGTAATCCAAACCACTTGTGATACCACTGATCTGTGCTTGCAGACTAGCTAAAGTATCCAACACATATTGGCTCGTACCACCACCATTGGTGATAACTTTGATCTTCTCTGCTATGTCAGCAGTAACAACTTCACCCACATTGATCACACGAACAGAGGACAAGTGAATAATCAAACTGCCATCAAAGTCGATGTGGGCATCTGTGATAGATACGCCATCTTTACCATCTAGACCATTGCGACCAGGCAAACCATCGTAACCACGAGGGCCAATAGCACCATCTTTACCCGCACGACCATCTTTTCCGTCTTTACCATCTCTACCATCTTTACCATCTTCACCACTCTTTAGATTGGCAATGAGGTTTCCTGTTTCGTCATATCGCTGTTTAAGGTCAGCTTCAATCTTCTTGAGAGCCTTAACGATCATCTCTACATTGGTAGTGATCTTCTTTCTCTGAATTTCCTTGCTTTCTGCAATGGACTTATGAATTGACTCTAGTGCAGCTAGTTTTTCATCGTCATTGAGTGCATCTATGTTAATCATTTCAAAGCTCCAGATAATTGGTCAAGAAAGTCGTTTTCAATTTGCTGTAGATTCTTTTGTTTGTCAGCCATTTGAAGTTCAACTATTTTACTCTTGTTCTTTATATCAGCTTCTTTGAGCATTAACTCAGCAATTCTCACTCGCTTATCAAACTCATTGGACTCATTTCCTTGAGGAAGATTCTTTGTTGTAGAGGCGATCACTTTTGCCTGAACTTCTTGTGGCATCAATTGTGCCTCAGTCATCAACTTAGTAGCCTCTGCACGATTCTGCTCTGCTTGTGTAGTCTGTACAGCAATCTGAGCCTGTGCCGCTTGCAAAGCCAACTGCTGTTGAACTTGTTGCATCTCTTTAGCCTGTGGATCAGGTTGACTCATTTGATCCAAAGCACCAATCAACTCATATCTGTTAGACAGTGAAGAATTGTTCAGAATACCCTTCAAAATCAACGGCAACACTGGTGTATTAGGGCCAAGGGTCTGCAACAAGCCAATAAACTGCTGTTGCTCATACTCTCTGGCAATAATACCCAAAGTAGCAGTCGGAATGAACTTCATGTCCACAGAAGGATAACGCTCTGGGTCAAACTGCATGTATCTGAATGCGGCTTTCTGGATAAACGGAATCAAGAAGTCTTCTTGGAAGTTAACCAAGGTACGCTTGTATTTCTTGATAATGGTCGCCACAGCCATGCTCATGCCAGCGCCATCACGACTTGCCTGACCAACCATACCTTGACTGTCCAAAGTGCCTGTCGCTTGCAATAACATGCGCTCAAACTCTTTAGCAGTATTCAGGTTGTTCAGACTTGTCTCACCAAACTTGAATGGGAACAGAATCTCAGCGGGATTACCATTCGTCATGAACGCTTTGCCTGGCTTTACCTCAAACTTAGCGCCTCTAGGCAAGCGAGTAGCATCCATACCCATCATTGGGCTAGTAGTGAGTGCCAAGCTGTCCAAATGTGACCTAACTTGGGCATCAATAGCCTTTTGCATGTTGTAAGACTTCTCAACAGTGCCACGACCAGGCAGTCTGTTAGGAACAGTATCGTCTTGATAGGTCAGAACAGGTCTGTCCTTCATCATGTATGGGTTTTCTTCTGCTTTCAGAAGTAGTCCATCATTGGCAATCACAACAATTGCCTCAACCATGTCGGAATAGTCCTCTGCTGCTGAGTCATCAGGGAATAACTCTTCAACTTCTACATCTTTTTCAGTCAGATACTCTCTTGGAACTAAGCCGTAGTATGTCAAAAGACGCACTTTTTCATCACGATATTGGCTTAACTCTTGAGTAGGCTCTAAATCTGTGTCTTCATAGGTAGGAGTGATGTCTACCTTGCGGTAAATACCCTTCTCAATGCCTTCTACGATCTTGTGGATGCCAACATACTTCTCAATTGCCACACCCATACAGTCATCAATAGATGTTCCGTTAGGGTCGAACAAGAAGTTCTTGGGGTTTACGGGCATTATCTTGACGGCAATGCGGGTTTTCTCAACAACACCAATAGCGGCTTGTCCCATTTGACCAGGAATTGTCTGTGTAGAAGGCTCAAAAACCTTCTCTGTTTTGACAACAATCTCACCAATGCCAGTTCCGTAGATTTCTGCCATCAACTCAATCTGGTCGATAGATTTACGGATTTTGTCTTGTTTAAAGTCTTCCATTAGTTGAGCTTTAAGCATCTCAACATCCAATGGATTGCCGTTTATGTCTTTGAGATCGTCTTCAATGTCAAAGAATTCACCTTGACCAAAGATTGCTTCCATGATCTCTGCATGGCGAGTCTCTACGGCTTGTTGGGTAGCGGGAGTTACGATTCTTGAACGCTCAGAATCACGGGTTTTATCTTCAGCAGCCCATTCGCCACGGAAGATACGCTCGTATTCTAGGTAGTCATCAAGGAAATTGGTGTTTCGATAGTCTCGCCATCTATCGCAATGGTCAGTGACGAATGCCGTTAGTTCTTTGTCATTCTCTGTCGGCTGGTAAAACTCGTTTTGATCCATTATTGGCCCCTTATACGCCAGATATTACATCCATCGGTTGCCATTCATCGGTCTCAGAGTCATCAAAATAGCTTGTGACTGCTAACTGATCAATGTATGACAAAGCGTCAGGTAAATCATCGTGAACGCCCTGTGATGGAAACATAAGAAGTTGGTCAACAAATGCATCCCAATCTTCTTCGCTATTCAGGATGATTCTCCCATGTTCGAACCTTCCTTGCAACGACCAAATGATTCTATCCGCTTTTTTCCTATTACCATGCGTCAAATCAACGATATGGCTGTACACATTGTTTTCCGCATCAAGTCGCTTAAATAGGGCAAAACAGCATTCTTCAGTGCCCCCTTCTCTATTCCAATGCTTAAAGGGCGGTAATCCCTCATCTTCATCAGAATCTTAGCCGCAGTCTCCCGAATATCCCACCTTCCGTGTTCTATCTCTTTGACAAACCACTTACCATCCTCAGTCACCTTCACCACAGCAATAGCAGACTCATCCAATCTCTTCTTAGAATTAGCCGCTTGTTTGGCAACTTCCTCAAATCCCGCTAAGTCCACAGCTATATAGTAACTACCATACTCAGGCTCTTGCCCGTACTTAATCCATTCTTCCTTAAAGACATCAGCACCCGCATTCGAGAAAGAAGCCAAATACTCTTGTTTAAAAGCAAAGCTACTCAAGGTCTTCTTAGCACTCTCAATCTCTTTAGGGTCGATCAAAGGGTTATCTTGGGTTGTGAAGTGCCAACTCTTCCAATCCTCATCCTCTCCACTCTCACCCAACTTAAAGGTGTCGTGAAACCAGTTTCTACCCTTTGGAGTCCCAATAAACAAGGCTCTACCCTTCTTGTCAGACAAAGAAGCCCGTATAACCTGTTCCCATGCTTCAGGCTTAATATCCGCTACCTCATCCAGTACGGCATAGGTCAAAGACACTCCACGGAGCGTATCAGGTCTATCAGCCCCACGAACATAAATCCTAGCCCCGTTTATCAGGGTAATATCTAGATTATTTACATGGGAGTTCTGTATGACTTCTCTTCCAAGGTCTAACAGCAAGTCCCAGACGATTTGCCTTGACTGCCCCATTGTTGGAGAAACATAGAGTACTGCCGAACCAGGAGGACAACGCAAACCTTCGATTAACAAAGTTGTGGCGGCTAATCGAGATTTTCCACACCTACGACCTGCGGCAACCACTTTAAATCGTGCGGGGTCTTTAAAAACAATTTGCTGCCACGGCAATAGTTGGAAATTAAGATCAGCCATAGAACTTGTTTCTCTTTTTTAGGTTATCTGTTTTTGTAAGGATTTGTAAGTTCCAAGGAACATTCAACCCACTTACCAACTTACCACGCAAAGGCACTATATGGTCAACATGGTATTGCTCACCAGTGTGCATTCCAAGCATATTGGCGGTGTAGTAGTACTCTTCTATCCTCTCAAAGGCTTCAGCATCTAGCCACTTGGGAGTTCGCAATAGTATTTCAGACCGCTTCTTAGACGAATACACGGCTTGTTTGTGCTTATTGTTTGCTCTCCAAGAAACCATCCTTTGAGCATAGATTGACTTCTTTGCTTCGTAGTTTGACTTCATCTTGCTTAATCTTGATTCTTTTTTAGCTTCAAAATCAAGACTCATGCATTCGCAACAAGTGCCTTTGTCTGTATAACGCTTTGAGATATGCCCATGCTTACAGGGTTTGCCAGTAAAGTAAAAACGCTCACCATGCTCTTTTGCCTTTGAACGCTCTGCCGCTTTACTCATATTTAGCCTCTATGTCTTCAGCATTGTTAGGCTCTATTATAGTCGGCTCTCCTAGTCCTGTAATATTGATCGTTACAGCACTCCTCTGACTCTTATCCTTCTCAAACATGCTAACAGGAAGAGTCCTGTCTAAACACATCTTCAAAGCCACCAATTGATGTGGATGCTCATCATTCAAAGCAATCTCAATTACCTTCTGAGCAACATCCTTACCTCCACTCCTAATCATCAACTCCTTAAGCTCTTTCAACCTCTGGTGATCAGTCTTAGGCAATACAGCAGGAGGGTTATCAGCAAACCTCTGTATGGTCATCTTGACGCTTCCCTTGGGTCTTCCTCGTCCTCGCTTTAGTGTTTCCATATTTTCCTTTTTTTGTGGGTGGGGGGCTACATCAATATCTACACACACCACTCTACCCCTCCCCCCCATCATCTCACTACCACCTCACACTCACCATAGGGTTTCTACCTACTGGTTTACCCTCATGGGTTTCCTTACAGTACTGGCCAGGCATACAGCATAGGGTTTACCCTAGATAGTTATGGTTTATAACTAGTTGCATAAGAGGATTAGATGCACCTTTTTTCATGTACTTGAATTGATCTAGGTTAGTCATTGTCTTATCTATCCCTTGTCTTATCCCTTACCCTATTCCCTACTGATTGACATGGTTAGGGCTATCCCTTTTCTTTTCATCTAGGTTAGTTACTAACCCTATTGTTTCCAAGGGGCTATCCGTTCTATATCCGATTCCATGCAAGTAATGGTATAGGCTCAATAGGTTTTCAAAACCTTGGCTAATGTTGCCATGTCCAGCACTCAATAGTATTTGCAGCTTAGGGTTGTCTAATTTCCGTCTAAACTGTACTGTATCTACTTTGGGTGGCCTTGCCATTGTCCTAACCTTACAAACAATTAAATTAAAATAATTGTACTTTATTAGGGTTTGTCCTAATAGTTTTTTGTTTTTTTGTTGCTAATCTATGCATACCGAACTAGCGGATCTAGTGTCAACTGATAGGTGTTAACAATGAAAAATTCTCTTTTAGATGTCTTTGCAGCCATTGTGATAGGTCTAATACTTTGCATAGGTCTACTGGCTTATTTTGATGTTTTGGTTAAATAATTTTCTTTTACTGATAGGTGTTAACAATGAAAAATCCATACAAAACAATTCTGGCTGCTCGTGGCTTACCCTACAAAACAATTTTGGGTGAATCGTCAGCGAAAACAATTAAGGGTGAAAAAATTGGTTATTTAACGGGTATCGTTTACCTCGTACCCGATGAAATACTTTGCCCTTTAGCAAAGCTTGCTGGCTGCTTCGAGGGTTGCCTAAAAAGCGCAGGGCGTGGCGCATTCAATAGCGTACAAAAAGCCAGGGAAGCAAAAACACAGTTTTTTTACAATAATCGGGAAGCTTTCATGCTTTCATTGTGCGCTGATGTATGGTCTTTAGCTAACAAAGCAAAAAGAATCGGGTTAAACCTCTTGGTTCGTCCTAATGGTACAAGCGATATCGTTTTTGAAAATATTATTGTGCATGATGGAAAAACAATTTTTCAATTATTCCCTGATGTGCAATTTTACGATTATACAAAACACCCTTCACGCAAATTAGACGGAAAAACAGCGGGTAATTATGATCTAACCTATAGTTTTTCAGCCATTACCCCAAAACCGATATCAATTAAGGGGCTGACTAACCCTAATAATTCTCGTACGGCTGTAGTTTTCCAAAAACAAAGCGATATCCCTTCTAATTTTCGTGGGTGGCCTGTAGTAGATGGAGACAATAGCGATGTGCGCCATATCGAACCAAAATCAGTAGTAGTGGCCTTGTATGCCAAGGGTAAAGCAAAAAAGGACAATGGCGGTTTTGTTCAAATTAGGGGTGTTCACTATGCTTAAAACAATGAAAGCAAAATATTTCGGAAAATGTAATTTATCAGGGGCAATCATTAGGCCTGGTGATTATATTTTGTACGATACAACTACAAAAAAAGCGCAACTACAACCCGATTCGGATACTATAACCTTTATCGGTGAAAACGGGCCTTCTACTTTTTATAGGAATAGAAGAGGACGATGCATTGATGCGCCATGCTGTGGCTGCTGCACTATTTAAGGGGTTTTATGATTTATGCCACAATTGCCCTGATTTTGAGAATAATAACTAAACGCTAACCTACTAACCCTCCATTGTGAGGGTTTTTTATTGTCTAAAATTTAAGCCCATAGTGGCTTTTTTTTGGTTTATGCTACCCTACTATGCATTGATGCTAAAAAACGCCTAAAACGGGCTTTTATCGTGTTTTGTAGGCATGTCTTCGCACAATTTACGGATAGTTTCGTTGAGTGCTGCCAATTCGTCCATTTTGTAGACAGCCCAAAGCCTTTTTTGTCCATGTATGCCGTTTAAGCTTCCACGATGACAATCTGCACATAGTGGCATTGATGTAAACCATTGTCCTTGGTGGATTTCATGGCATTCGCTTGGTGGTGGTGATTGACAAATGATGCATGGCATTAATTTGATTCTTGCAATGTGCAATCGTTCACCTGCATTTGGCTTTGGTTTGTTTTTTGATTGCATCTATTGAGTTGCCTTCACTTCCATTCGGGCAGAATATTGTTCGGTTCTCCAAACTTCAATTCGTGCTTGTGCTGCGGTCATTAACCATCGATAATTCTCTTCCTTTTCTACCGCTTGCCTAATGCCTTCCAATATGCCGATATAGTCTTGGTGGGCATAAGCAAAGGTTTCTTGTTTTCCCAAAACCTCTGTCCCTGATTGACTCATTAATTGGGCTTTAATTGACTTGCGATATTCCTCTAAATACATGCGGTCTGCTTTGGCTTTGGCATATAAAGGCGCTGTATCTATTAGATACTGAATTGCTCGACTAGGATAATCCATTATGTTATCTCCGTTACTAAGTCATTATTGGACTTAATGTAGTTTTTGGTTTTCTGAATATATTTTTCAAATTCAGATCGGCTAATGCTTGATTGCTGCAGGTCGGCATATTGAATTAACTCCCTAATTGACTGTATGCCTTCACCAGATAAGCCCATGCGCTTAGTTGATTGAAACCTAAGTGCTGCCTGGTGCAATGCTTCTTGTGCTTTTTGGCAAACAGGTAAAACCTCATCTTTTCCGATGCCGTTTCTAGCCATTGTTTCACTTAGGTTCAGGACATCGACCAAAGTTCTCCAATCATGGATTGTCCCTTGACCTTTGGTGATAGCGTCTAAAGCCGAGTATTCAAGCATCCGCAATTGGTCTAACTTGCTTCTTTGGGTAATGGCTGCACCAGTGATGGCATGGGTCAAAGGATCGATAAGCGCCCATACCTTGCGTTTAGTTTGCTTCCGCATTGCTTTCTCTTGATCTTATAGCCTCTCCAATGTGCATTGCTTCTCTAACCTCTGCACACTCTGGAAAACCTCCTTTTACCCAAAAATCAACTGCCATATCCGCCAATTTTGCACATTCATCACGCTCGGCAGAGGCAATAAGGTTGGCAAAGCGTATAAGACCCTCTTCATCAAACTTCAAGCCATGAATAGTGTGTTCTATTGCCAACTTAATGATGTCTTCGTTAGTCATACATCCTCCATCTTGTAGTTCAGCTTGTGGTTTTGGAAACGCATTGCCGCTTCCATTTCCAATTCTTTGAAGTGTTCCTCAGAGAATAACCCGATGACATTTCTGCCCTCAAACCAAACTTCTTTAATTGACTCGTTATAGGTTGAGTCCTCGTCCTGTTCGTACTCGTAAACGACAGTAACGATCTCACTACCTTCGCCTGTGGTTGTGTCAAATTCCCAAGTTTTTTCCATGATATTCACTCCTGTTAAAAATTAAATGTTATTCCTGTTTTGCAAGGTTTTCTATTAGGAATTACCCTAATGTCTGAATCATTCGCAAGGCGGCTTCTGGGTTGTCTATTCTTGCCAATGTACCGCCACACCAATTCTCGAAAAAGTCGGCTTGTAGCTTGGTTAAACGCTTTTTAGAGTCCGTCTTGATCTCCACCAAGAAAGTGTGATTCTTGTAGCCAACCAAAAGATCAACTGGTAAGCCAATAATCCAGACGTAAGCCCCTGCACCTCGCAAGGCTGAGACTATTTGTTCTTGGTTTGCATCTACCCTAGCTGCTCGTCTCATTCAAATGTCCCATCTTTAATCATATTCATGTAGGTGCGGATACGATCTCTAGCACCAGAGCCATAGATTCGCTCTGCTCTCTCTAGCCGACCACGCACAAAGTCACGATCGTTGTTTGTTTCCCAAGTTCGATAGAGTTCCCTTGCTTCCGCTTGTTCAAGAGTTACCCTATCGTTTGGGTTTTCTACATTTTTACGACTCCAAGTCACCAGTTAACTCCAATGCTTTGTTTATCAGGTGTAGAGGATAGGGTACGCCTTCACGAACCTTGTCTAGTAGTTTCATAGCGTCAGAGTGCGACATTTAATCTCCACAGAAGCAAGAAATAGCTTCTTCGTCCTTGTCAAACATATCAACTTGTTCAGCAGCGTATTTGTACATTTGTGCGTAAGTAGGTCTGTCAATAGCAAAGAACTTTCCATCACCAGCACATCTTTTTGCGGCTTCTTTCTCTTGCTTAATCCACCACAATGCTCTTTCTGGCTTTTCTTGGATAAGGCTAAGAATCTGCGCTTTAGGTTTCAACATACATAAATCACAGTTTCCGTGCATTGTTTTGCCGTTAATGTTTGGCAGACCTAAGTCAAAATCTTGTTGTTTCCAAAAGTTGCTCACATCTTTAGATGAAATTCCATCATATGCCAATGGCAAATGCACAGTCTCATGCTTGCCCTCTGGATTAGGATTTGCCCTAAATTTAACTACTCGCCTTGGCTCATCAGCACGAATACCAATAAAAGTATCCCATTCATCCCAACCAATAGACTTTAAATATCTTTGCATTGTTCTTGTTTTCATTTGACTTGAGCAATACCTAGACCTTCCGTTTGGTAAAGATGGTTCATAACGCTTGATTACAGATTCAAATGGTTGTCCATCTCTTGACGCTGTTTGATAGTTAACAACTTTAAATGAGGATTCTTCGTTTTGAATTGCAAATTCAAGCCATGTAATTTCAACATTCCAACGGACTGAACATTCATTTATAAATTCCAAAGTTGCATTTTCTTCTTTTCCTGTATTACAGAAAAGAACTTTTGCTTCTTTTGGTAGGCTCATCTGGTGAGCCTGTAACACTTGGTAAAGCATAAAAGCTGAAGTTCTGCCACCAGAAAAACTGATGCAAGTGGGCTGAATAATTTCAAATGGGTTACTCATGCTTTTCTCCTTAATTCAGCCATTCTTGCTAAAGTCTCCAAAGATGGAGGAACTGCTTTTTTTCTGTCAGCTTCAATTTTTAGCAAAACATGGTTAGGCTCATTTGATGGCGGAACTGTGAGCCTTATGTTGTCGGCAGGATTAACTTTTGGTGCGTTAGTGTTTCTCACCCAATTACGCCAAGTAGCAAACCAATCTAGCTTTACACCTTTTTGACCTGATTGGGCAATCCAATAATCTTTGAATTGGTCAAAGACTTTGGTAGGGTGAAGTTCTGGTCTTGCCTGTTGACAAAACTCAGCCCATTCAATTGGAAAACTAAAATCAGAAGCGAGGCGTTTGCCGAGTGTCTTCTTTTGTGTCTTGTGTTCTGTGTCTTGTGTTGTGTGTAATGTGTTATGTGTAGCATTGCTATCGGATTGCGTTGGCAATGCGTTCGCATCCTTCTTACTCCATCTAGCTTTAGCAGAAGCACTTGCCTTCTCTGATTTATCACCAGCTTTGGCTATTTCCTTGTTTGCTCTGTGATGAATCCATCCATCGTCTGTGCGCTCGAAATACTCTTGCAATACGATTGCAATGCTTTCGGTATGCGAACGCATCCTGATTTGTCTTGATACTTCAGCTTCTTCAAGTGGAATTGGAGTTTCGTGGAGATAGTACCAATCAAGCAAGCGCCTGTAGACTAAATCCTCCATCTCAGAAAGATGGGAAGTGTGACTTTGATAGTCACCAATGTTGAACTGGTAATAGTGCATATTGTCCGCTTTTTAAACCACCCTTAAAGGAATTGCCAGCAGGAGAAGGGTTAACTCTTTTCGGTGCGCTCATGACTTCGCACCTAGCTGGATTCCATAATATCAAAATAATTCTACCTTGTAAACAATCTGTTCACATCAATAGGTTTGTTTAAATGATTCTCTAGAGTCCTAGCAAGCAAAGCTGTGACAGAAGCAGAGAAGTCTTCAGGCTCATTCACATAAGCACTAGCCATTGTCTGAGCATACTCAAGCAAGGTTTCGGCACATGTTTGTTCAATTTGTTCGATGTTCATATGAGTAGCCTAGCATAGAAAAAAGTTGCGTAAATTAGGGAAAACACCTATGTAAATTCTGGAATCTATGTGGCACATTAGTGGTGTGGATAGTCCACATTAACAGGAGTGAATATGCCAATACTTAATGGGAAAAAGGTCATAGACCTAGAGGTTGATGGAGTTGACAGCAGAGATTATCCAGATTTCTCTGATGCTTACTTCTCAGGTGGATGCTACGAAGATGGAACACAATTGACAGACGATGAGTTAATTAGACTCTCCGATCTGGCGGCTGATGTTCTTTGGGAAATGGCTTTCGATAGGCTCACATGAAAACATTATTTCAGACCTACTTGGAAGAGTTCTCTGACATCCAATACTGCCCTTATTGCCTAACAATCAAGGGAAACAGAATAGTTTGCTGCCAAGAAGCAGACTTCATCCAATTCAAGGATTTAGACCTTGATCAACAAAAGCAAATCATTGAAGACGAATTAGATACTTATTGTATTTAATTGAATACTTAAAGGAGTTAATATGGGTTCAGTACACAAAAAGTTGATGGAAGCAAGAATGTTATTACAACATGCTCCACTCAAAAAATCAGGTCACAATAAGTTTGCAGGGTATTCATACTTTGAACTAGGTGACTTTCTGCCAACAATCAATTCAATCTTCTATAAGACTGGTTTGTGCGGTGTAGTGTCGTTTGGCAAAGAGTTAGCTAGTCTGACCATCACAGACTCAGAAGATGGTTCAGAGATCGTTCTGACAAGCCCTATGGCAGAAGCCAACCTCAAGGGATGTCATCCTATCCAAAACCTTGGTGCGGTGGAGACATATACCAGGCGCTATCTTTGGGTGTCAGCAATGGAGATTGTTGAGCATGATGCTTTAGACTCCTCTGCTCCTTTGAAAGATGAGAAGCAAGCTCCTGTGATCACTCCTACTCAGGGAGCGCAAGACAACATTCCAATTGAGGAACTAAGGTATCTTGAAGAAGTAGCAATCGATCTGATTGCCATGTGTGAGCAAGGTGATCCCAAGGCAGCTTGGGTTAAGTTGGAGGGAGAGAACCTAGATAGCGAACAAAAAGTCGCTCTGTGGACACTCCTTCCTAGTAAAGTGCGTACAGCTTTGAAAAAAGCAAAGGAAATGTAATGGAAAATCGTAAAGACAATAGTGGTGTACTTTTTCGCAATGACAAAATTGAAAACGAAAGGTCGCCTACATATAAAGGCAATATAACTGTTGATGGCAAAGATTATTGGCTATCAGCATGGGTCAAAGAAGGCAAGAGCGGTAAATTTATGGGTTTAGCAGTATCGCCCAAGGAAGAGTACAAAGCCAAGCCTTCAGAGAGGTCTAAAGCGACCAACTTTGATGATGGGGATCTCCCTTTTTAGTAAGTTTAACGAGGGAAAGCGGATGCTGGAGGGAGGTAATAGCCCTCGCCATTCGGGAGACCTTGTGGCAAACAGACGCAGCGAGTACCTCACCTAATAGGAGTCAATGATGAATGATATTTTTAACAACATGAAACAGTCAATGGATAGATTCTTTGGTACACCAGCATTTAAGTTGGCACGAAAAGAAAACCCTGACACAAGCAAAGATTCTGCTGAACAGGTTGATTCAACCAAGTTAGAGCAATTGGTCTATGAGGTCATTGCAAAGTATCCGAATGGGTGTATTGCAGATGATGTTATGACCCATTTTCCGAATCACGGCATACAAACAATTAGCCCACGATATGCACCACTAATCCGCAAAGGTTTTATTGTGGATACTGGTGAAAGACGCAAGTCTAGTACAGGCAGAAGCCAACGAGTTATGAGGGTTATCAAATGACATTGCCTCCACATTCAAAGATCAGCTATCCATCTACACCGACCAAAGACTTCAAATGGGAGTCAGGATCGGATGTCCAGGCACTGTGGAAAAAGCATGGATGGAATCCACCTTCAGAGAAGATGATTCCTCCACCACCAGAGAAAGTAGAAGTCCCTCTCAGGAGAGTCAGATGAGCCTTATAAAACTTCTTGGTTGTTTACCAAAAGAGCCAGATTCAAAGTGTCAAAACTGTAGACGATACGGCTTGTTAAGTGATTCTTATGTGACTTGTACTAACAGTAAAGACAGGGCTTGTATCTATATTCCTATTTCTTTACAGGCAAAAACATGATGCCACCAATTGACTTGGGTGCTGTTCATGCCTCTAACAAGTTCAAGTTTTGCAACATGTGCGACACATCAAAGCCTCCAGAGGGAGGGATTGAGATTGGCGTTAAGTGGAGTTGTCAGGCTTGTTGGTTAAAGAGAATCACAGGCGTTCATTTGAAACAGAACCGAATTAACGGGGGTGCTAAATGACTAAAGACGAAGCACTCAAATTAGCATTGGATGCATTGGAAAACTACGATTGGCAGACTTGGGAACAAACAAAACAAGCCATCACCGCCATTAAAGCCGCACTAGAAGCGAAGGATGAGACACATGACTGAATGGACAAAAGAGGAAGACGAAGCCTTTAACGAGGTTGAAAAGCAAAGCAATCTTGGCAAACAGATATTGAGAGACTTAGGGCAGCCATATCACTTTGATGTTTATGTCTCTCCATCACAAAGAAACCATGTACTAGAGGAAGTCGCTCTAGAGTTTGACAAGATGAAACAATTTGGTGACACAGCAGAATCATTTGCTATTTTTGTAAGAAACTTGAAAGGAAAATTATGACCTATGCAAACATCGAAATGAAGATAATTCAATGGGCAGAAGCCCGAAAAATTATCCCTCACAGCACACCAGAGACTCAGCTTCTTAAAGCAGTATCAGAAATGGGAGAACTAGCCGATGCGACCATTAAAAATGACAAGGAAGCTATTGTGGATTCTGTTGGTGATGTCATGGTCTGTCTTGTTAATTACTGCGCTCTTCAAGACATAAATTTGGTAGACTGTATGGAAGTTGCATACGATCAGATCAAGAATCGTAAGGGGACTCT
>Ga0181352_1000377_pt1 | contig 19258 bp, 20 predicted proteins | sample Fa13VDMLBSN_FD_130103 | JGI IMG/M metagenome (GOLD analysis project Ga0181352, IMG submission 130103) | Freshwater viral communities from Lake Michigan, USA - Fa13.VD.MLB.S.N | ecosystem: Environmental > Aquatic > Freshwater > Lake | place: USA: Michigan | collected 2013-09-23 | reverse complement strand
CTACTTCGGTGAACACGTCGCCCAGCACCGCGAAGAGGCGGTTCTGGCACGTCAGCATCCCGCGCCCAGGGCTGCTCGTCGCCGTTGCAACACGCGTCACGCCGGGCGTCGGATAGAGCGCGAGGCTCGCGGACGCGCCGGGCGCCTCGGTGCGCTCGACATACCAGTTCACCGTGCGCTCGCCATCGGCCAGCGGCGACTGCGCCGTGTAGCTACCGCCGATAAACGCGGGATAGGCGGGCATCTAGAACGCGCCCCGCGTAAATGACGACAGCGACGTGTCGTTGCGTCGGCCAAGGCTGCGCACGAGCGGCGTGCCCAGGTCGGCCTCGCGCGTGTTCGCGCGCTTGATGGCGGCTTTGCTGGCGACCGCCAGTTCGACGGCGACCGGTGACGGCGACACCTGAAACGCGGGCGCCAGCTCCACCGCGAGATTCGTCCGCAGGAAGCGGCGATAGCCGGGCGGCAGCGACACCACGTCCGTCAGCGCGCTGAACTCGGCGAGCGGCGTCGGGGTATACAGCACGCCCTGCAGACTGCTGCTCGTCGGCACGGGCCAACACGTCAGCGTGCCGGTGGGGAAGGTCGGGTCGTAATACCAGACGCTGGGGTAGGTGGCCTGGAACGCTTTCTGCGCGATGCCGGCCCAGGCGTCTTCGGTCAGCGGGCGCCCCAGCAGATACTCCATCGCCGGGGACTGCGACGTATCGACGTAGCCGAGGTTGTCGATGGCCTCGGTGCCGGTCGGGCGCGCGACATTCACCGTGGCCCCGTCGCCGACACTGTAGGTCGACACGCCAGACGTGAGCGTCCACGTCGTGCGCGTGCGCCCATACATGGTCAGTCCTTCGGTTGCCAGCGCGTCGAGCCAGTCGTTGACACGGTCCAGCGCCAGCGCACTGTCCTCGGCCGCCGGCACCTCGCCGGCCGCCAGCACCCCGAGGTCTTGCAGGGCCGCGGTGATGGCGTCACCGATGGTCATGATTTAGACCTGGTAGAGCGCCACCAGGGCCGTGGCCGTGGTGCTGGTGCTGTTGATGCGAATAGGCGTGATGGGCAGCACGGTGCCCGCCGGCACGCCGGTGAACGTCCCGGTCGTGCCGTCGCCCATCACGGCGACGACGTTGCCGGTGCCACCCACATAGACGGCTTGGGGCGCGGTGGCCTTGCCGTCATCCGGCGTCGTTTCGCCGATGTCGACCGTATCGCTCGGGGTAATCGCCACCCACCGCTGGAAGGAATCGCGTGACCGCATGAGGTCTCTCCTGCGAAAACAAGAAACGCCCGGTGGCAGGCCATGGCCCACCACCGGGACGACGTCACGCGACTAGGCCGCGCCGGAGCAGACGCGCACGGCCCATTCCGGCCGCACGACCTTCATGCCGAACAGCACGTCGAAGCGCGCCTTGAACGCGTCGGTGCTGCCGTCGTAGAAGCGCACGAAGCGCATCGAGACGCCGCTGTCCGGGTCGGTCTTCACCGACGCCATGTCGACGCCCTGGGGCTTCTGCAGCTCGGCAAACGCCAGCGCGATGGCGCTCTTGTGCCACGCCATGCCCTGCGCGGTCAGCGTGTTGGCCGCGCCGAGCACCGTGAGGGCCGCGTTGTCGGCCGGCGAGCCGCTGACCGTCTGCGACGCGCCCGACGCCGTGATGGCGGGGTAAATCGGGATGGTGGCGTTGCCGGAGGCGTCCGACGACACGTTGGCCGTCACGACAAACTGCTGCAGCACGCCGGTGCTCGACTTGCTCACCGGGTTGACCGCATACACGCCCGCGATGGTGAACACGTCGCCGACCTTCAGGCGCGCGGCCGCCGCGGCCGTCCAGCCGTCGGTGATGAGCGAGGTGCCGGTCTGGCTGGCGCCGTTGACGAGCGGGGTGCCGCCGAGCGGGCCGACCGTGTGGGTGTAGACGTTCTGGTCAAGCTCCCAGTTGAAGCCGACCACGTTCATCCCCATCTCGCCCTCGTTGTACTGGGACGAAATCTTGGACGACGTGTTGAACAGCCCCTTCAGGGCGTCCACGATGTTGGCCTGCATCTGCGGGCCGAGCACCATGGCGCGCTGGCCGTCGCGCGGGCACGCGAACTGGTCGAGCTTCGCGCCGGCGTCGAGGTAGGTCGACAGCGCCGTCGGCACCGTGCCGGGCGTGCCCACCGCGTTCGCCACCTGCTGGTAGGCGTTCTGCAGGATGTACTGGTCGACGTAGTTGGCGAGCAGCGTGACCTGCGGCTTGATAATCTGCTCGCTGAAGGACGACAGCGACAGCGCCATCTCGGCCGACGTGATGCTCGTGTCGACACCAATCTGCTGGTCGATGGCGAGTGACGTGTAGTCGTCGGTCACGTTCTGCGCCGAGTAGGTGGCGCCCGTCCGCACCGTGTACTGGTTCGGCTTGCGGATGCGGATCGTGGTGCCGGTCGCGCTCTGGTTGCCGTTCTGGCCGAACAGCGCCTCAAACTTGCGGTCGGTGTGCTTGGCGGCGGCGAGGTTGTTCTTGAAAATCCTCAGCGCCTCGAGGGTGATGACGTCATTGGTCAGAAAAGAATTGGCCATCGCGTGTTATCTCGCGCCGAACTGTTTGCGCACCGCTTCCCACTCCGCGAGGGAGTTGATGTCTTTGGGGTCGCGCGCGCCAATCGGCACACTGGCACCGCGTCCGACCGGCTGAATCGGAGGCTTTGCCTGACTAGTGGGGGAGGGCGTCGACACCGAGCCGCTAGAGGCAGCGTCGAGCCTGGCTTCGAGGCGTCCCAGCTCACGCATCGCGAGCATGGGGTGCAGCGCAGCGATGCGCCGAAAGTCGTCTTTGTGGTCTGACAAATAGGTCAGCAGCCGGCCGGGCTGCTCGTGATGCAGCACGAGGTCGGCAATCGCCGTCTCGCCCGTGGGCGTTTCGCCAGGCGCCAGCGACAGCGAGGGCCGCGCATTCAGCACGTCGGGGTCAAGCTGCGCGAGCAGCTCCGGCTGCGTCGCCTGCGCCTGCTGCATCCGCTCGGCGAATGTCGACGCGGCGGTCGTGCGATGCTGCTCGACCTGCTGGTGCTCGGCCTGCTGCTGCGCGAACTGCACGAACTGCGACAGCTGCTGTCGCGCGGCCCACTGCGCCTGCGCGCGCACGTAGTCGCGGTAGGTCTCAAACTGTTCTTCGGTCGGCTCCGGGTCGGTCGCGTTGATGGGTGCCGGCGGCATCTGTGCCTGCGGCGTCTCGGCGGGCGCCTGCGGCTGCAGCTGCGCGCGCAGCGCGGCAAGCTCCTGCCGCGCGGCCTCGGCCTCTCGGCGCGCTTGCTCGCGCTCCCACACGATGCGGTCGATGCGCTGCTGCGGGTCTTTGCGCGCCGGCTTCGGGGTCTCCGGCACGGCCTCGACCGGGGCGTCGTCGGTGATGGCGTCTGAGGTGGTCGGGTCTGCCGACGCGGTATCGTTCCCGCGGGCGAACCGGCCGCGCTCGTCGCGCTTCGGCGCGCGGGCGTCCTGCTCCTGCAGGAGGCGCTCGCGGATGGTGTCGGCGCTCTCGCTTCGGTCGGGCAGCTGGGCGCTGTCGCGCAGCAGCTGCGGGCGCGCGGCCTCGTAATCGGCCAGGGACGTGATGGCGGCCGGGTCTGGCGCGGTGGGCGCCTGGGGCATCTCGGCGACGGTGGGCGTCTCGTTCATGCGCTCCAACAACAAAAAAGGCCCGCCCCTCACCAGTGCTGGTGAAGAACGGGCCAGAGCCGCCGCTGCGAAGCGGTCGGACGTCTTGCCTATCGGTGGCGCTGTTTACCGAGCCGCGCCGTTCGCTCGCGTGCGCGCGCCCGACGTGGACGCACGCTCAGATGATACGGACAAATCTACGCACCGCACGCGTGTGGCGCTCAACACCTCAACGTATTGAGGTTTGCCCCCGGCGAACTGCACCAACACGGGGCCGTCGTGGCGGTCGCGCCAGAGCTGCTCGAGTAGCTCGGGGAAGGTGGCGGATGGTAGACTGGGAGCTGCTTTACTCATCCAGACGACCCGAGGGACGCCACCCGTTGACGGTCACCAACCCACGCCCGGTGGGTGGCTCTGTGGCGACCGATGAGGTGACACGATGACGACCCCAGACACTTGGCGACCTGTCCCGCTCCGACTCCGCGTCATGGAGCACGATGACGCCCACTTCGGCGAAGACGTGACCGTGCTGCGCTGGAATGCCGAAGACGGTGGCCTGGCGCAGCGCATCTTCCGTCCTGGCGACTGGGAGATCCGACCCGCATGGGCCGACGGCGTGACGACGCCCACCCCCGCCAGGCGCCCACGGCGCGGGCTGCGCGCCGTGCGCTTTGAGGGCTACCGCTTTGGCACGGGCAACGTCACCCTGCGCTGGCGCGCGGAGGACGGCACCGTCGCGCAGCGCACGTTTCTCGGGAGCGTGTGGGACATCATGCCCGCCTGGGCCGAGCGCGACTACCATGCGGCCGTCACCGCTCGTCAGGCGACTCGCTGCGACGTGGAGCGAGTGCGCCCAGCCCAACCCCTAGCGCCGCCAGCACCGGGAGTGACTCCGCGGGGTCTTTGAGCGCCTGCAGCACGGCCGTCAGTCCGCCCTTCGACATAATCCTGAGCAGGTTGAGGTGCGAGGGGGACGTGTTGGGGTCTTTACTGACCCGTCGCAACGCCTTCGCGGAGTCGGCCATACTGGCGACGTCAGCCCGCAGCCGATAGGCGGCGGGCAGGCGCGCGAACTCGCGCAGGAGCGGCACCGTCACTTGCCGCGAGCCTTCTGGCCCCCAGTCGATGGAGACATAGCCTGACTCCTTCGCGATATTGCGCCCGGCGCGTGACCCGGCGCCCCGCGCGGCTTTCTCGTCCAGGACGCTGAAGCCGGCATCCCGCAGCGCGTCGCGCTCTCGCGTGGACAGCGTCTTGCCCTTCACGGTGAAGATGTCCGCGCCCGTGTCACGGTGCTGGATGACCCAGTCATCGTTCGCGAGCGGTGGCAGCATCGACCCCAGGGTGCCGTTGGCGCGTGGCATGTCGCCGCTCGGTCCCGGCCAGACGCGCACCACATTGCGTGCGCCGCCGCGCGGGTCGAACTGCACTGACGTCACCGGGACCGCCTCTTGGCCGAGCAGCGTGCCGAGATACCGCGCCACGAACGCGGCACGCCGCTCGCTGTCCGCCGTCAGGCGACGCCCGCTGGGTGCCGTGTCCAGCACGACCGGCGTCGTGTTGACTAGGTTGCGCTCGACGCCCTGTGGCGACGCATAGTGCCCTTGCCCTTCCAGCGGCCGTGCGGCGCGGCCCGGCAGCACGGCTTCGACCATGCGCGGGATACCGTCGTCGCCTCTGACCGACTTCAGCAGGCTCCGGCTCAGCTTGTCCTGCTCGTCCTGTGGGAGCGCCCGGAAGCCTGGCATCACGCGGCTCGACGCGCCAGGCGCCGCGTCGACCATGAGACTGCCCGTGACCTGCCCAGGGCGCGCCGCGCCGCGCCGGTAACTTTCCGACCGTTCGGTCTCGAGCGCGTCGCGAATGAAGTCGTCAATCTCGACGGGGTCGCTCTCTTTCGGGATGGGCTGTTTGCCGAGGACGTCGCGGTCTTTGCCCCGCCGGAAGAGCGCCTGCGCTTCCCGCTCCCAGTCCGCAAACGGCATCTTGGGGCTGGTCGCGATGACGGAGCGCGCGCCACCCACGCTCGGGTCTTTCACGCCGGCCGCATGAAACGCGATGTCGCCAAGCGTCCCCTGCACCATATTCGGCGACTGTAAATGCCCCGGCAGCCGGAGACGCGCGGCGCTCTCCGCAAACGACGGCGAAGGCCGGCGGGCAATCTCTTGCATCCCCATCCACACCTTCGCCATGAACATGAACGGGCTTTCCCCCCTGGCTGCGGCCTCCTTCGCCATCGCCTCTGAAATCAGCCGGTAACCTGGCCCCTGCGGGGTGGTGTCCGACGACGCGCCAATCGCGCGCATGAGCCACAAGTCGATAGGGATGTCGTCGTGCAGGCCCAGCTCGGCGCCCGCCAGCGCTTCAACCTTCGCGGCGAAGATGCGCCCGAACTGCATCGCGCGCTTCAAGTTGTCTTCCACTGTGCTGGGCCGAGGATGACCCGTCGACAAGGACGCGCCGACGCGCATCATCTTGCCTGGGCGCCCTGGGTCAGGGACCAGGTGCCCGAGGATGTCCTCGGCTGACTCGCCCGCCATGCTCCGCAGGAACGCCTCAATCGCGTTCAGCGTGTTTGCGTCCGTCTGCTGCCCCGGCGAGAACGCCCCGAGCAACCGCGTCACCTGGACAGCCACGCTCGGGTCGCCATTGCTGAGGTGATACAGCCAGCGGCTATCGCCCCACTGCTCACGCTCGGCGCGCTTCACGCCCTGCTCATATGCCAACGCGACACGCCGTTGGGAGGTCTCATCGAACGTCGCGTCGCCTGCGCCGGTGCCTTTGCGGAACAGCTCGTAGACGGGGCGCCGCTCGTCAAAGTTCACGCCACGGTAGTTCGACGGCAGCGCGGTCGTGAAGTAGCCGTCGATGAGCCGTTGCGCCTGTCGGGCATCGCCCTTGGAGAGGTCGTTGCGGATGATGTCTTTGATGGCCGTCTGAATCTCTGACGCCTGCGGGCCAAACTTCTTGGGGTCTTTCCCCGCAGCTATCCACTTCGCGCGCTGCTCCTCGCGCATCGTCGCGGACACACTGTCGAGATACGTCTTCAGCTCCGGCGGGAACCAGCCGGCTGAGCCTTTCACAAGCTCCTCGCTGGCGTCGTCGCCGATGTCGTCGGCCACATCCGCCGCCACCGCGCCGGCCGGTGGACCCAGGTCGCTCCCCGCCCCTGTCCCATCCCCCCAAGCGGCCGCATCCACCTCGTCGGGGTTGGCGGCCTGGAGGCGCTCCAGCGCCGACCGTGCCGCCGCCGACATCTGGCGCTTGCTCTGGCGCCCCGTCGACCGGGCTTCGTCGGACACGCGGCCGTCGTCCACGAGCAACGTGCCGTCATCGCCGCGCCCCACCAGCTCCCACCCCTCCTTCGTCAGGCGCGCGAGGTCGCCCTGCAGGCTTGTCCCTGCCCGTGGCCCCAAATTGCCCACCGCGCCCGTCTCATCCGCGAGCCGCGGATACTGCGCCGCGAGGTCGCCCAGCGTACGCGCGACGGCGGGGGAGGCGGCGCGGCCGGCTTCGACCGCTGCCCCGGTGCCGGCGCCAAACGCCCCGCCCACCGCGGTGTTCAGCGCCAGGTTCTCGGTGAGCGGACGCCCCTCGGCCCAGTTCGTCGCGACCGTCGACGGCGGCGCCATCAAGAGGCCGGTGCCGGCCGCTTGCATGGTGCGCCGCACCGCGTTGTCGGCGAGGGCGCTGGTCACCTGCGGGAGCGCCGATTCGGCCGCGTTCAGCCCCAGTCGCGTCACCGCGCGACCGGCGCCCAGTGCGGGCACCGCGCCCAACGCCCCGGCCACGCCAATGCTCCACGGGTTGACCGGCGCCTCGGGCCGGTCATACCGCTGCCCCAGGAACTCGCCGAGACTACTGCCCAGCGCGCCCCCCGCGGCGATGCCTACCGGGCCGCCCAGCGCGCCAACGGCGCCACCGAGTATCGCGGGCACGGTACGCAGGCCCATGCTGATGGCCCGCTGCGTCCAGTCTGCCTCTGGGGCTGGTGGCGGTGACGTCGGCGCCTGCGCGGTGACTGACGGCGCCTGCGCCAAGAGCGACCGCAGCGACCCGTCGCGCCGGCTGGGCACCAAGAACCCCTCCTGCTCGGCGATGGACAGCTCGTCCGGCGTCAGCGCGGCTAGCTCCTCTGCCGTCGCCGTTCGGAACCGCTCGCGCAACTGCTCGCGCGGGTCATACGTCAGCGCAATATCAAACCCGCGCGGCGTGCGTGTTATCCGGTCTTGTGGCATGTCCTATCTCCCTAGCAGAAGCCAGCGCAGCCGACCCCAGAGGCGTCGCTGCAGCACGATGTCGCTGATGCGCACCAGCAGGCGCGTCTGCGCGGCCTGACGGTCTCGTCCTGACGTGCGTGGTGTCGGCATCGTCGTCCTCTAGTCGTGCGCGAGCGCCAAAAGCAGCGTCGCGATGTCGTCGTCGTCCCCGCGGGCCGCCGCGTAGCGGTCGACCCACGCCACCGCCGTCAGTGTCGGCGCGGAGAGGCGGCACACGGCCGCGACCACGACCGGCGCCGGCGGCGGCTCAGGCGGGGGCAGCACCAGTGCCACGCGCGCGGCCACGTCGACGCGCGGCGCCCGAAGGCGCGCGGTGCCCCGCACCGCATACGGCTGCGGCGTGGTGAAGAGCTGCGCCGGGAACCCGCCGGTGGTGTCGGTGTGGCGGCTGGCGACGGTGCCAGTGCCCACCAGGCTGGACGGCGCCGTCTCAAGCGCGCCGGTGCCCACGATGCCGGTGGCGATGACCGCACCGTCGCCAGCCACGCTCGACGCGGCCGTTGTGACGGCGCCGGCGCCCGTCAGGGTGAGCGCGCCCGCGCCCTCAAGTTGCGCCGCGGCCGTTGTGAACGTCCCGGTGCCGGTGACCGTCTCACCGGCCGTGCCAGACAGGCTGGCAGCCGCGGTGGTGACCGCGCCGACGCCAGTATAGACCAGTGCGCTCGTGCCGCTCAGACTCGCGGCGGCGCTCGCCAGCGCACCCGTGCCGGTGTAGGTCTCCGCGCCGGCGCCGGTGAGACTCGCGGCGGCGGTCGTGACCGCCCCGGTGCCGGCATAGGTCAGCGCGCCGGCACTCGCGAGGCTCGCAGGGGCGCTGGACAGCGCCGAGATGCCCGAGTAGGTCTCCGCGCCAGTGCCGGTGAGACTCGCGGCCGCTGTGGTGACGCTACCGGTGCCCGTCGTCGGCAGTGTGACCGTGAACGTGCCCGACGCATTGAACGTGTGAATGGTGGTGCTGCCACTGGTGGTTATCGTGCCGCCCGTGGCCGTCAGGCTGCCGGTCGTATAGCTGAGAATGACGACGCCCGAGCCGCCATTCCCGCCGGCACCGTCCGACTCGTTCGCAACCCAGCCGCCACCGCCCCCGCCGCCGCCACGGTTGGCCGTGCCATTGGTGCCGGTGCCAGTACTGCCCCCCGCGCCGCCCCCACCAGTGCCACCACTGCCAGCCGGGTTGCTGTCGCCTTTGCCGCCACCCCCACCGCCGGCCCGCGTGACCGACGTGCCCGTGATCGAGGACGCGGTGCCCGCCCCACCAGCCGCCGTCCCGCCGACGGCCCCCGCGCCACCACCACCACCCGCCAGGCCGTTGGCCCCAGCCGCGCCGCCCCGGCTACCTTGCCCCGAGGTGCCGGCCCCGTAGGTGTTCCCGTTCGAGCCGCCGCCGCCAGACCCACCGCTACTGCCCGCCGCCTGGCTGCCGCCGGCGCCACCCCGCGTGGCCGTGATACCGTTCCACGACGAATTAGAGCCGCCACCGCCAACGGTCACCGTATAGGCGGTCGCCGTGACGGTGCTCGTGCCGGTGGTATACCCACCCGCACCACCGCCCCCGCCGCCGGCCCGGTTGTTGCCGTTCCCCGTGCCGCCAGCACCACCGCCGGCGATGATGAGATACGTAACCGTTGCCACTACGTGGGTATCCAGCGTTGTGTCGCGTCATCCCACGTCGCGCGCACGCCGCGCGGGTGGGGCACCGGAGGCTCCCAGTCCCACGTCGTCGGGTTCAGGCGCCACGACGCATACGGGGCCGGTGGCACAAACACGCCCGCGACTGGGTCATACTGCCCACCGACCACGGCGTAATTCCCACGCAACGGCACGCCATTCGCCCGATGGGCATTGCCGCGCGTGTTGTAGGAGGTCTGCTTCCAGCGCCCGCCCAGCAATTGGGCGCAGAACGCCTCGCCCTCCAGTCCTGGCGGCGGCCCCGCATCCTCGTCGCGCACGACAATCACCTGCAGGACGACGTTCCTGTCATCCAGCTGGGCAAAATGCGCCATTAGCCCTTGTTTTCGGTGTAGGTGAAGGCCGTGACGCTGACCTGGGCACCCGCACTGATGGCGGCGCTGTTCAGGTTCAGGTCGCAGCCCGACGTGCCCACGCTCCCGTCGAACACCACCGTCGTCCCGTCGCTCTTGAGCGCACGGAACCACGTGGCCGTGCCGGTCGCAGCCGCTGATGCGTCCGAGGTGATGGCATTGGCCGTCGCGACGCCATTGCTGGCCGCCCCAAACGCAGTCGCATTCCAGCGCAGCTCCGCCAGCTTGGTCTGCGTCGTCACGGCCGTGTCGGCGGTCGCCGGCTGCGTGCCGTCATACAGGCGCAAGTAGCCGTTGTTTAGGAGCGGGCAGACGGCGTCTGCCGCCGCACTCACCGCCACGTTCGACCGCTTCGGGTTCAACGCCATACGTCACCGTCTCCTTCGTCGCCATACGTCAGCCCCGCCAGACTGACCGACGCCTGCGGCGTCACGCTGTCCAGATTCACCACCATGTCCGCGCCGGGGTCAGTCCCGACGCGGCCGTCATACACCACGCGCCCGTCCTTCGTGCGCGCGCGAAACCACGTCACCACGCCGCGGCCCGTCGCCCAGCTCGCCGGCAACGGCTGCGCCTCAGCGCGGCCCTCGACCGCCGGCGCAAACGCGGGCACCGGAAACAACAGCGTCACCAGCGGCGGCGTCGTCACGCGCGCGTCACACGTGGCCGGGGGCGTCCCGCCGTGCAGCTCGAGGCTGCCCCCATCCAGCTGGCGACACACGGCGTCGACCGCGAGGTTCCGCACCCAGGTGGCCCGCCTCACAGACCACCGCCCAGATGCAGCTCGGCCGCTTCCGCGGCGGGTGACTCCTGGCTCGCTTCAGCCGCTTCCTGCGCGGGCGTCTCCACGTCGAGCGGCGCCTGCAGCGGCGCGTCGAGCAGCGACGGCTGCGGCGTGCTCTCGAGGCCCACCACCAGGCCCGTCTCCGGGTCACGCACCACGCGATACGTCTTCGGTGTCGGCGGCTGTTTCACGGCCTGCAGCAGCATGGCGAGGTCGCGGGCGCCGCCGCGGGGGCCGGCGAAGAGCGGCTGCTGTGCATACTGGTGCTCGAGCGCCAGCGCCTGCGCTTCGTTGTCGGCCTGCTTGTCGAGCAGCACGCCCTTGGTCAGCGCGTCAATCTTCTTGACCTCGATGGTGGCCGCGTTCTTCATGCCTTGCAGCTGAATGTCTGCCTGCACCTTCATGCGCTCCAGCTCCAGCTGCGCGCTGTGCTTGACCTGCTCGGTCTTAATCACCTGCGCGGCCTGCGCCAGCTGCTGCTGCATCTGCTGCACCTGCTGCTGCAGTTGCGGCACGAGCACCTCCGGCGGCGGCCCGCCCGACTCGTCCTCGCGCAGGTAGGGGAACATCTGCGCCCGCTGCTTCTTGAGCAGGTCCGCAATCTCGCGCGCGCCAGGGAAGTCGCGGAACTTGAAGTAAATCGGGCCAATGAGCGGCATGAGCGCCGGGGACGCCGTCAGAATCTGCCCAATCTCATCCGCGCCCTCCTGCAGGCGCGTCTGATAACTGCGGCCGATGCTGACGCTGACGCCGTAGGCGCCCTTTGACAGGTCGTAGTGCTTCCGCTTTCCTGGCGGCATCGGCAGGGGCATCGGCCCCACGCCCGGCAGCGCCTGCGGGCGGCCCGTCCGCGGGTCCGTCACAAACGGCTGATTGATGAGCGCCTGCGTGCTGTCGTCCTCGCCGTCGAGCAGCTGCACGACGCGCCCTGGGCGGTCGTAAATCCGCGGGATGAGGTCCAGCACCACCTTGGCCTCGTAGGTCATGGCGATGTCGGCCAGGTTCGCGATGTAGTGGCTCGTGCCGGCGTCGCTCTGCTGCTGCAGCGCCAGGAGCGCGCGCCCGCTGCGCTCGCTCTGATTGAGGCGGCCGAGAGCCGGGTCGAACACCGCCGTCGTGCTTTGGATGAACGCGTCCGCTTGCTGCATCAACGCCATCGACGTCGACATGCGCGACGCATCGACGGGCACCCGCTGCGGCGGCTGCGCCGGCTGCCCGGCAATCGTGGTCGGCTTGTAGATGAGCGAGGGGAAGTTCCGCGTGTTCGCCTGCTCCCACATGCGCTCGTAGCCTTCGTTCTGGCCCTCGGCCATCAGGAACGGCGCGCGCGGCTCGAGCGCGGCAATCTCGACGGCATTGCTGGCGGCGTAGTTGAACAGACGCTGCCCGTCGCGCGCCGGGCGAATCATGCCGACAAACCGCCGCTCGCCGTCAAACGGCTGCAGCTCGCGGCCCAGCACCGGGATGATGGGGATGTAGCGCCCGTTCCACTCTTGCGCCGGCGTCAGCTCCTCAATGCCGTTGATGACCGACCACCAGACGCGCGGCGCCTTTACGGCGCGCCGCTGGGCATCGGGCCGCACCAGCGCCGCCTCCTCGGGCGTCACCTCATCGGCAAACACCGCGCGCCCGTCCGCGAGCTGGACGTATTCGCGGTCGACATACTCGACGCGGAAATACTCGGCAATGAGCACCGCGTTCGCCTCGCCGTCGACGCGCACCCAGTCGGGCACGTCACGCACCAGCGCCTGCAGCGCGCGTGCGTCGTAGTCAGCCATCGCGCTCTTGGGATACTCGCGCTGAAAGCGGTCCATCGACAGCCAGGTGCAGATGAACGCATACTCGCCGTCCGACCAGTCCGGCTCCTGCGCTGACGGGTCGAGGAACACCATGTCCTGTTGCAGGATGCGTTGCAGCACCACCTTCTGGTCAAACGGCGACCCGCAGTGCTCGTCGTAGACCGTGTTGACGCGGTAGAACCCCATGCCGGCCTTCACGGCCCGGTCAAACGCCCAGCTCCGCGCCTGCTGCGCGCGGCTGTCGCGCTCGATGTGCCGATATAGCCCCTGCAGCATCTCCGCCGTGTCGGCGTCGGCGTCCTCGCTGAGCGGGTGAATGTTCACGCCCAGCTGCGCGCTCTTCTGCTGGTTCAGCACGAGCTGCACCGGCTGGTCGAGCTTGCTGATACTCAGCGTCGGCCGCGGCGGGATGGCGACGTTGCCGATGATGGTGCCCTCGCGCTGGCGCCGGCTGTCGGCGTCCCACTGCAACTCGGGCACCTGGAACGCGAGGTCTTCCTGCTCCCGCTGCCGCTGGCGCTCGTATGCGTCGCGGCTCGCTTTGAAGCGCGTGAGCGCGTCGGTCAGTGTCTGTGTGTCAGCCATGTGTTAGACCCAGGCATAGGTGCTCGACGCCGCCAGCGGGCGCCCAAACAGATCGTCTTCGTCGCGGCGGGGCCGAGGCGCCGCCGGCACCTTGTGGCGCACCGCCAGCCCCCGGAACGCGTCGGCCGCGTGCGAGGCCCAGTCATGCACGGGCGTCGCCTTAAACTCCTGCAGGCGGGTGTTGTAGTCGCGCCGGTAGTGCTGCAGCGCCTCGACCAGCGCCTTCGTGCGGCCCAGGTCGAACCAACAGCGCGGCAGCAACAGCCGCACGGCGTGAATACCGTCCTCGACCTCATTGCGCCCACCCGTGAGCCGCGGCGTCACCTGGAACTTGATGCCAAAGGTGCCCGCCACTTCCAGCCGGCTCTTGCCGGTGCCCAGCTCGCGCACGGCGATGTCGTGCGGCGCCCAGTGGGTGCCGTAGGTGTAGCCGCGCGCCTGCAGCACCTGGGCGTAGTGCGGGAACCCTTCGCCGCTTGCCTCGTAGTAGTCCACGATGCGCACCTCGCCCGAGCGCAGCGACTGGCTGAACACGACGCTCGTGCTGTCGCCCACACCCAAGTCCCAATCGGTATCGACCGGCAGCGCCGGGTCTACGGGCACGGTCGTGAGACGCCCGTCCGCGCGCGCCTGCTCCAGCTCGGTGGCATAAATGCTGCCCTTCACGGCCGCCTCAAAGCTGCACTCAAACTCCTGGCGATACTCGTCGGGCGTCATAATCGCGCGCGCCGCTGTCAGCTCGTCGTCGGGAATGAGCTGCGTGTCGCTGGCTTTGAACTCGAGATACGCCCAGCCCTCGGTCGTCGTCGCTTGGTCAGCCACCTGGCTGAATTGGTTACGCCCGTTGGGCGTGCCCAGGAACAGCGCCCAGCCGCGCCGGTCGGCCAGCGCCGGCCGCACCACCTCGCTGAACACGTTGGCTTGGTGCATCCCGAACTCGTCAAACACGACGCCGTCGAAATACTGCCCGCGCAGCGTGTCGGGGTTGTCGGCCCCGAACAGCTGCACGCGCGCGCTGTTGGGCAGGTTCACGATGAGGTCGCTCTCGCGCTGCTCGATGCCCGTGAGCGGCGCGCTGAACGCCTTCAGGTAATCCCAGGCGATGAGCTTTGCCATCCGGTAGGTCGGCGCGATGTAGCCGAACCGCGGGCGCGGCTTGCCGCACTCCAGCGCCGCCACCAGCAGGTGGTTCACCGCCGCGACGGTCTTGCCCATGCGCCGGTGGCACACGGCCACCACCCAGCGGTGCGTCTCGAGCGCCTGGTGCAGCGCCACCTGCTGTGGGCGCGGCGCGTAGCCGAGGTCGACAGCCTGCTCGGGCGCGTCGTTCACTGCACCCCGCCGTGCGGCGTCATCCACAGACACGCGTCGAACCGCCCGTCGGCCTGGCGCAGCATGTCGTCGGCCGCCTCGCGCACGCGGCGCTCCAGCAGCACGTCGCCGTCGACCCGCAGGCGCACCGTCCCGCCGTCTGGCGCCCGCACAAGTTCAACGCGCTCGCCGTCCGCGTCGTCGATGACCACCGTTTGGCGGCGCCTTACCATGGGCGCCTCACCACAATCGTCACCGGCGCGTCGGCGTCGCCCTCGACCTTAGTCGGCATCAACTTGCCAACCAGCGTCAGGAACGCGGTCGGGTTCGCCTGCGCCTGCTGCAACAGGTAGTCGGCGCCGCCCGCGCCCTCGAGCGCCTGCAGCACCATCGCGCGCACCTCGCCGGTGAGCTTGTTGGGCGTGCCCGGCTTCCGGCCCGTCGGGTTGCCGCTCTGGCCCTTAGCGAAGCCCACGCGGCTGCTCCTTCTTGCTCTTTACAAGTCGGCGAGGCGCTCGCAGGCGCGCCAGCTCGGCCGCCCGCTGCTGCTGCACCTGGCGCCAGAAGCGCATCGGCACGCAGCCGCCCGGCAACACGCAGGCCGTCGGGTCACACGCCGTGAAAGCGCAGCTCATGCCGCCACCTGGTCTTCCCAGCCGGTGAGGTCGGCGCCGAGGTGTACAAGGAACGCCTCGACGGTGTCGACGTAGGCGGCGAACTCGGCCGAGCGCAGCGACGGGGTGCGCTGTCGGCGGGCGAGGCCGGTGCGGGGGTCGAGCGGGAGCGCCAGCAGCTGCTGCGCGACGGCGTCGTGCAGCGCGGTGGGGCCGTCATCCCAGCCCAAGCTGCGGGCCGCGACGGTCAGGAGCGCCCAGTAACGGGCATTGGCAGGGTGCGAGCGGCGACGCGCGGGGCGCACGACTACCTCGACCGGCTCGCCAGCCAGGCGCTGGCAGTGCGCCGCAAAAGCGCCAGCCTCGCGGAGACGCACACGTCCGTCGGCATCCACGGTCGCAGCAAACACCACCACGACCCTAGCCTACGACCACCGCGCACGTGGTGCGCACCGGCCCCGCGCGACATCTCAACTATTGGAGATTTATCCTTCGGTCGCGTCTGCCCGCGTCACCCGACGCACCGTCGTCGGACTGACGCGGAGCTGCTGACATATCTCAAGCCGGGACCGGCCCGCGGCGTGCAGCTGTTGGATGCGCCGGCGCAGCGCCGCGCGTCGGTCGTGCGCCTCGAGGACACACACCGGACAGCGCCGTCGGTCTGCGCGGGCCGCCGCGCCGCGCAGCGGCTCTTGGCACTCGACACAGACGCCCCGCGCCGAGGGCGCCGGCAGCGTGAGCCTCGCCGACCTGGTCGGGCGCGTGACCGCGTGCGCCCCCATGCCGTACACCGACGACGTGCCCCACTGGCAGGCAAAGCGCGCGTCGTCGGGGCGCCCCGTCACACTGCCACGCCCATCCCACACCACCACGTAGTCCACGGTCCTCGCCATCATCATCACTCCACAAAGAGCGGCCTCTCGGCTGATGTCTCCCACTCAGCACTTGTGTGGGACATTCGTGTCTGGACCCCTCCGAATGACGCCAGCGGACTGCTCGCGCGTGCGCCGGCGCGTCCCACACACTTGGCACACCCGCACGCGCTCGATGACGTCCGCACGGTTGCGTTTCTCTTTGACCGCGCCAGGTCGCGGGTCTTTGCACACTGGGCACCCGAGCGCCGCGGCCTGACCCCGATTCATGACTGCGCCTCCAAGTGACCCTGTCCACAGCAGCGGCAGGGCGCGTCCACGAATATGCAGCGGCCCGAGCACCGCTGGTGGTCTCCAACGCCGCAGAGGTAGCACACCGACTCACATCGCTCGGCTTCCTGGTCTGCGGCGCGTCTCGTCGTGCGCCCGTCGTGTTCCACGATGCCCGCCCGTTCGCCGAACTCCACTTCGCAGGCGTGCCGGTGTTCAGCTGGGGTCACTGCGCCTCCACCTCGGTCATCCGAGTTCCGATCCACCGCATCACCGGCACTGCCATCGAGTTGCCAAGCGCCTTGTAGCGCGGCCCGTCGGCGGCCGGCGCGCCCCGACGGCGTTTCACGCGGCTACGGGGTTCAGGTTTCGGAAATGGCATCGAGATACGCTCCTATGAACTCTGCCGCAAGGGGCGGCACAATCGCATCCCCGTAACCACGCAGCCGCATTACCCGCGCTTCCGCTGTCGCGTTGGCATAGCCCGCATCGTGCGAATCGCCGCTTGGCACCAGGCCACGGGGTAGCCCATCAACCAGCGGGAAAATGCCGGGTTCAACTGGCCTGGCTTTGCCGTCTCGGCAGGGGAGCCACTCGAGATAAACCCATGCGCCTGACGCGGAAGTTGATCGATGCGCGTCCGGGCCGTGCCGTCTGGATTGGTTCCGCTCTCCGACATCCCCGGCGTGTCCTCCCAGTCCCGCGCCGACGGCGTCGACCAACTGGCGAGTCTGGCCGCATCCAAGAGCGTCGTGCCCTTGTTGCCGGTCAGCATATAGCCGTGCCTGGCGCTGCTCTGCGCATCGGTCTTCGTTGTGGTGGGCCACGCCGCCAGTGTCACTTGGTCCTGTAGGTTCACCGTGTGGCCGCCCGCGATGCGCTTCATCGCGTCTTGTTGGCCTCCACGGTTGCTGTCGTCCGTCGGCGTGCGCCACAAACCACAGGCGCTGTCGGATGTGCGGAGCGCCGACGCTCGCAGCAGGCAGACCGACCGACCCGACGGCGTAGCCTTCTCTTTCCAGGTCATCGCACACCAGGTCGAGCCAGCCGTGGGCACTCGCGCCTTCAACCTGCTCACCAAAGACGACGCTAGGGCGGCACTCTCGGATGAGCCGATACCACGCGGGCCACAAGTGCCGCTCGTCGGCCGTGCCCCGCTGCTTGCCGGCGCTCGAGAACGGCTGACAAGGACAACTGCCGGTCCAGGCGGGCTTGTCGTCGGGCCATCCGGCCAGACGCAGGGCGTAGGACCAGCCCCCGATGCCGGCGAAGAAGTGGCACTGGGTGTATCCCACAAGGTCGGCTGGTTGCACGTCGGTAATCGACCGCTCATCTACGTCTCCCGGCGCAATATGCCCGTCGGCGATTAGCTGCCGCAACCATGCGGCCGCCTTCGCGTCGTGCTCGTTGTAGTAGGTCAGCATTCGCTAAACGCCGCCGCTGTCATGCCCTTACCACGGCCCATGTGCGCTGCGCCTCTGCCAGGTCGCCGCTTCCATCCCACTGCACACCGACACGTAGGTCATGGCGCTTTCACCCCCGCGGTGCGCTGCGCCGCCAAACGCGCCTGCACGTCGCGCGCCCGCAGGAGCAGTGGGTTGTCCGACCAGCACCGGCACCGGCGCACCGCCGGCGCACCACCCAACTCGGCCGGCGCCCAGCCGCTGTCGTCACATTCTGGGCACCACGCGTCGTACTCAGCCGTCTGCACGATGGGCCGCCCAGTCGGCAGCGTGCCGACCACCCGCGGCGTCTCAAGCGGCGTCGTCAACACCGGCACCTCGGGCAGGTCGCGCGGCTGCGCCTCAATCAGCGCGCGCAGCTCGGCGGGCGCCGGGAACCGCGCGCAGGTCTTCGCTGCGTGCTGCACCGCACGCCGCAACGCCGCCAGGTCGACGTCCTGTAAACCCAGCCAGTGCGTCTGCAGGCTCTGGGGCGGGAAGGAGAGTCCACGCAGGCCGTCGAGCGCCTGCTGTAGCTCAGGGAAGGTCACAACGGCACCTCCTCGGTCGGGCGCCAGCTGTCCCAGGCATCCACCTTCGCCGCGACCGCGCGTGGGGCGCCCATCCGCGTCGAGCGGTTCAGCCAATTCACACAGAACGCCGGCATCCCACGCGCGGTCTTCCGGTGGCCGGCCTCGGTCCACGCCAGCGCCTTCCGTAACTCCGCCAGCACGTCGAGGTCGGGATACAGCTGCTGCCAGGCCTCCAGCTGTGACGGCGTCAACGCCCACGTCGGCTCCGCGCCTTGACAGACAAATGTCAGGACGGGAGTGACGGCGGCGAGCGGCGGCGCCACGGTCGTGGCGGCATCTGCATCTGTATCCGTATCTGTATCTGTATCTGTATCTGTATCTGGCGTTTTCGCACCAGGCTTGACCGGTGCTGGCCTCGTGCGCCGCACGGGCTTGCCCGGTGCAAGGTTGGTGCTCCACTCGTCAGATGCCGAAGGAAACTGCGAGGCCGGCTCCTTGACGTGCGGATGCTGATGGCGCGCGAACGCCAGCACTTCGATGTACTGCTCACCCGCGTGCGCGTATTGCGCGATAAGGTCGGCTTTCGCAAGCGCGACAAGGCCCGCGTCGACGTCGATGGCGTCGTATGGGAACAGCGACGCCTTCAGCCGCTTCGGGCGACGCAGCAGCCGGCCCTCGCGGTCGGCTTCGGTCCAAAGACCGATGAACAGCAGCCGGTATTCAAACGGCAGGTCGGCCAGCTGCTCATTCAAGAAGAACTGCGGCTTAATCAGTCGTGTGCGCGCCATGCCTCATCTCGTCTCAGACACAGCGCCGGATTGTGGTTCCCGACGAGCACCCGGAACCTGGGAACCACCATCCAGCCGATACCAGGGCACCTGCCGCTCGGTCACGTAGCGTTCCGCCACCAACCATCGCACCACGTCGTTGAGCGTCCCGACGACATGGGCCAGGCCGGCGTCCATCGCCAGCTCGCGGAACGCCACCTGCGCCGGTCGCAGCCGGTGCTGTTGGCCCTGGCGCTTGACCTCAATCCACACCTGCCGCCTGGCCGGGGGCGGCCCAAACGCGAGCAGGTCGGGGATGCCGGGT
>Ga0181352_1000376_pt1 | contig 19288 bp, 29 predicted proteins | sample Fa13VDMLBSN_FD_130103 | JGI IMG/M metagenome (GOLD analysis project Ga0181352, IMG submission 130103) | Freshwater viral communities from Lake Michigan, USA - Fa13.VD.MLB.S.N | ecosystem: Environmental > Aquatic > Freshwater > Lake | place: USA: Michigan | collected 2013-09-23 | reverse complement strand
GTTCTTCTCCCGCAGCTTTCGCTCTGCCCACCTAGCCCCATAAAGCAAATCAAAATTTGCGTCTTTCAGTTCTTTAATGTCTTCATCGTCTAAACCTATCCACTCGCGCCGTGGTGGGGTGGTGTAAAACGGCTCTTGCTTCCACGTTTCAATGCCGTCTTTGTCGATGCTGACTAGTGTTCTGATAATCCCATTCGCCACTGGCTTTTGCTCCGGCTTGCGCTGTGGTGTGTTTTTACCGGCATGAAATCCAGTCATGTAGGCAATAGTCAGATCGTCAGATTCTTGCTCCGGCTGTTCTTTCTTCTCGTTTGGCACCCATTGCATGATCTGTCTCTTTCTCCACCCTTGGGCGGTCATAGTATTATTCCAGTATTAGGGTCGCGGAACAGTTCAGGTTCCCACTTACCTTCCTCGCTGCGCCGACCGTCAATCGGCCAGTAATGGTCGCAATCCTCAGGGCCGAACTGCTGCCGGACTTGATACGGCCGGTTCGGTGTAGCCGTGTGGCGGTAGCAGGTGTCTTTCTTGTTGCACCCAGCGCCGGGGCACATTGTGATGTCAGGCATGATTACAGTCCTTCCACAAAGTAATCGGAGGTAGGAGTCTCCCACTCTTTATCTGGCGCTGGCGTTATCCACGCTGGGTCATGCCACACAAGTCTGTTGTTCGGATACGCTATCCACTGCCCGTCATCCAACGCAATGACGTGGTGATTCTTATGTTGGTCAGGCACTTCACTCCAACCCGTCTTCATCCAATCGACTGTGAATAAGTAGTTGCCAAATCGTATCTGTCCATCGCGTCCCAACGCAGACACTTTGTGGTTCTTCAGGAACGCAAACGAATGCACCGCAAACTCGTAACCGTAGCTGTCCCACCATGCGCAGTCTTTTCCGGGTATTGGGTCACATGGCTTGCTACATATCATATTGATAGGTACCCGTGCCCACTGCGCACCTGAGTTCAACATGACCTGAAACATGGGCACACGAGCTGGCTCTGCTCTCAGTCCAAAGACAACAGCCGGTACGAACTCACCGTGGTATTTTTTCTCGTCAAACAAGAACTCTTTGCGCACGTACACTTTTAGGTACGGGGTGTCGCTGATAAGCGTGCTCATCCCAACCACCTCCCGATTTGCAACACTATGCCGATCACCGCGATACCGAACCCCATCATCATCACCGCGGCACACGCATCTTCCAGCCACACGCGCTTTTCGTTGACCGGATCGCAAAACATCACGAACGCAATGAACGAAATTAACACCATGAACAACCCGCTCCAGAACATCATACGGTCTCCTTGTTTAAATGATATCTAAACCTACAGTCTTCTTTAACGCAGTCTTTACACCAACTCGCCAGTGTCTTGTACCGAGTCTTTTGGTACGCGGTGGGCGGCTTTACTGCGCGACACATCGTGCACCGCGCCGGTCGATCCACCGGTCTCTTGGTTCTTGACGTATGCGGCATATTCTTTTTACAGTTTGCGTACGTTAACCACATTGACGCGCCAGAGCATATTCTTGCTGTGGGCTTTGCCGTCAAAATTGAGCACCAACCCGCTCTTTTTCAACAACCCTGCGTCCGCCATTTTGCTCAAACACGCGCTGACGCGGGGTGTGGGTTCGTTCAGCTGAGTGGCGATGTTTTTGGTCGACGTTTCGCGGTTAGCGGCCCGCACAGCGCGCATCGCCGCGAGCACCTGCAGGTAGCGCGGGGTCAGGCTCATTTAATCCTCGGCAGGCAGGTGACTTCAATCACGCTCGGCACCATGGTGTTGTTCACCCGGCGGCGGGCACTGAGCACGATGGGGCGCAGTCCGGCGGCCTCGCATTCGTTGATCCCGTTAATCACCTCCATCCGCGTGAGCGGGGGCACCTCTTTGTCCACCACCAGTTTGCTGGTCGACTCCTCGCTCAGTTCGCCCGGTTTGTTGAGCGTCGAGCAACCTACCGCCAGGGTACACAGGGTAGCGCCGGTGAGAGCGCGGAGGGCGGTGTTCATGTGTGAGTTCATTTGTGTTTCTCCATTTTCGTTTTCAATTATTTCAGTTATTGTACGAGTTTGCTCTGTAGGTACTGGGGGCGGAGCCTCAACGGTCTGCCCGCCGTAAACGGCATTGACCGCTGCGAGCGCCAGGGCCAACTGTTCAAAAGTCATATGGTGAGTTTCTCCTTAGTTATCGAGTTAATGGTATCTTCGTCAACACGCAAGTAGTGATTGGCCCGGCCGACCGGCTTTTCTAACTCAACCCGCACCAGGCAACCACTTTCCAACAGCGAGGCCACCGCCCGCTCTTTGCGTTCCTGCGACCCTTTGACCCCGCCCTGCGCACTGGGGAGCCGTTCGTAATGTGACCTTGACTTTCCAGGGTCACGCCGCACCAGGTCTAAAATATCGTTCGACATCCGCTCCCAGCTTTCCTGCTGGCGAGCCTCTTTCAAATCTTCTTTCAGCTGAACCCGCTCGCCCGGTTTGAGCGGCCGCGCTATCGAGTGAGAGAACCAGATGTCGACGTCGTTGCGTAATACGTCTTTGTGTTTCTCTCGGTTGGTGACCAGGTCGAATGTTAGCTCAGAAAACTTGACCGGGAACCTGACCTTGGTGGCTTTGAGCACCCGAGGAGAATCGGCCGGTTCACCGTCCTTGAACACCAAGTACACCCCCTGCGCGTCCCCCGTCCAGGCCGACGCCCCGCGTGGGCTCATGTTGTCCGACTCACCGCTGCCGAGCACTTTGGCTGTGTGGCTGACGATGATGATCGGAAACTCAACGAACGCCTGCTTGATGTATGACATCGCGCGGCCGACCTCAGCGTTGTCGTTTTCGTTCTCAAGGTCAAACACCGCGTTAGCCGTGTCAAACACCACCAACGGTAGCGCCGAGTAAATCTCACCGTCGGCGGTCGGGTTGTCTACCGTCCAGTGGCGGTATTCTTCCGCTACCTGAGCGATTACTTTCGGGTCTAACCGCTGCGCGGCAATCACCCGCACCCGTGCGTCAAACTCAGAGGCCGACTGTCCCGTGTAGCCCCAGCTGAACAACGAGTAAATCACCCGCTGAACCTGAACCACTGACTCGGTAATGATGATGACGTTACGCCGCACCACCGGCTTGAGCGTATAGTCAGACGGGCAGAGGTGCGCAGTGGCGAGCGCCATAGGCACAACCAGGGTTGTCTTGCCGACACCGGGCGCTCCGGCGAGCACGTTCACCCCGGTACTCATAAAGTCGTCAAATATGTATTCGAAAATCGTTACGTCATTCGCGCCGCTAGGTTGAGAGCGTTTCAGACTGAGCGGATGCGGCTCATTCGGGTTAGTCGCAGCGGCCGGGGCGGAGGCGTTGTTGCCCTGCCAACCGTTGTCAATCGCCATACGGAATATCGAACGGTAAGTTATTGAGTGCGGGGTGTCAATATCCCGTTCCCACTTCCGCCGCTGGGCGGCCGCGTCGAATTTGTCGCTACGCGCCGACCATTCAGTCCAGACCCGGTAGCCGTTCTCACCGTAAGGTTTGAGCACTATCCCCACATTCACCCACGTCGTATAGTCATCAGCGTCCACGTGCTGTAGCGCGGAACGCAAATCGTCAAACGTCTGCGCGGTTGCCACGGGCACCCCCGCGCGCTCGGTCAGGTTGTAGTTCACCGGGGCGCGTGAGCGCGCGGCAATCAGCTTGGGTAGCGGAGAGGGTTGGGCCGGTCGGCTAGATGACAACGGCGAGCGGCCCGCCTCCCAGCGGTACTCGCCGGACGGCCCGAGCGTAGGGGCGACGCAAATATAGCCTTGATGTTTCAAGTCAAGCCCCGCCCCCAGAGTACCGGGGTAAGTCACGGTTTCATCAGCGGTGAAGAGGCGATGCTCTCCGCCGCCCTGCGTGATAGCCGTGCAGTCTGAATGCAACACCCCGTGCTCTGCCTCGAGAGCAGCGAGAGACTCCCGACCACCGTTCTGCGGGTCAATGTCTAGGGCCAACAGTCCGGAGGCAGCGAGCGCCACGCCTATTCCCGCGCCGGGGTCTGTCGCCCACCAGTCGCGAATCACTTGCTCTTCGGTGGTCGCGTCAAGGTGGCCGTGCGGGGTGAGTTTGGTGTGGGGGTGCTTGCCGACCTTGTGACCCTTTTCGGTGTTAGGGCGACCACAACGGCACTGGCCGTGTTCATCAACCGACCAAACCGGTAACACCGCCCACCCGAGCTTGGAATAGGCGAGAGCGTAATCAACCGTCGTAGGCGCAGCGGCTACCACCGCAAACTTGTTTTCTTTTTTCAATTACTGTCTCCTGGAAACGCTTCGGCCATTACGTTCCAGTAGCGGCCGCGTTTCTGTACTTTGACTGTGTTCGGGGTTTGAGCGCCACGCACCTGCCACAACAGCTGACGGGCGGGGGACGGCAAGTTTACCGCAAGATTGCGCCGTTTGAAAAACTGCCAATCTGCAGCCGTAGGGCGTTCCGTAGTGACAAACAAGGTTGCATCGATGCGCGCGTTCTCAGCGGTGGTGCAGGTGTACTGAACCAACAACACCGGCGCGTTAGGGTTACGCCGAGTCGGTATAGCGACCGCGCCCACCGCGTGTACTTGCACTTCTAGAGTAGAACCGTCGGTAGCCTGCTGCCCGGTCATAGGGTCGATGGGTAACAGGGTTTTGACTCCGGGCAGCACCCGGCGGGTAGCACGGTTGCGCGGCTCCGGTATGGCCGGTATAGGCTCGCTCGCCTCGCCGCCTTTCTCCCGGACAAACGTCTCGATGACGTCTACTCCACCTAGACGCTGTAAGTTGCCGACATAGTCCAGCAGCAAACAATTCTTTTTACCCTCAAACAGCCGAGTGCCGCGCCCTTGTATTTGAACCCAAAGCGATGAGGACAGCGTGGGGCGGAGGCAGACGATACAGTCGAGCGCCGGTAGGTCAAACCCGGTGGTAATGGTGTCAACAGAACACAACACCCGTATGTCACCGGTGCGGAACGCTTTAAAGATGTTGGCGCGTTGCGCTTGGCTCATGTCGCCGGTAATGACTTCAGTTTCCCAACCCGTAGCGCTGCCAATCGCTATAGCGGCTCTCATAGCGGCGGTAATGGTCGGGCAGTACACGGCCACGCGGGTGCGGTTTGCCGCTAGGCGAGCTACCGAGGCCGCAACCTGCACGAGCCACTTAGCGGTCTCGCGCTCGCCGACCTCCTTCATAACATAGTCACCGCTCTCAGCGACACCGTCAAGGTCGAGCTGGACTTCGGTTTCAACACCGACGAGCGGGGACAACCAACCTTCGCGCACCGCATCGGTGACGCTATAGGTGAACGCTAGGTGATTAAACCAATACTGCTCATCCTCACCGTAAATGAGACCGTTGTCCATGCGCCACGGCGTGGCCGTCATAGCTACGCGTTGAGCGTTGGGGTAAGCGCGTAGCAGCTTTTCATACTGACTCGGCTCATCGCTCGAGTGAGGCACGCGGTGCGCTTCGTCTATGATGATGAGGTCAGGTTTGGGCAGCTCACCCTTGAGCGCCGGGGCCATTATACTCTGCACCGTAGCGAACGTCACCGCCGCGTCGCGGTCACTGCGCCCCAGGCCCGCGCAGATGATACCGGCCCGCTGCCCGATGACGGTTTCGTAGGTCGCGGCGTTTTGCTCAACCAGCTGCTGAATGTGCGTCAGCACCCAGACGCGTTGAAACGCGGTGGCCAGGGTTGACAGTATGATTGACTTGCCGGTGCCGGTGGCTAACTGTAAAACGGGGTTGTTCCCCGCCCTAAGGGACGCTATAGCGGCGTCGACGGCACGTTGCTGATAGGATCGAAGTTGCATGTTTGCTCCAGTTATACGTTATCGCCGCGAATTATAGCCTCAATTCTCAGAAAAGGGGGCGATTGTTTTTTCCAATCAAGTTTTCAAACACGATTGGAAAATTTTTTGTCGCGGGCGGTTTTTCTTGAAAAGTTGAGGCTATAATTCTTTCCAGGTTGAACGAAGCATGAGTCAACCGGGAAAGAAAAACATAACTTGATAACTAGGAGCTCACTATGAAGAAATACGCAAATCATCTTGGCTACAGCGACATCACCCCATACGAAGTCGTCCGCGTTGTCAGCGACAAGACCCTTGAGATCCGCGAGATGGACGCCCAGCGCGACGAGTCAGTGAAGCTGGACTGGGTTGTCGGTGGCTTCTCCGGCATCTGCCTGAATCAGCGCGACCAGAACTGGTTCATTACCAGCAACGAACGGAACCGCGTCACCCGCATCCGCTTTGGCAAGAAGGGTTGGAAGGATGCACATGGCCGCCGCTTCGAGCTGTCCGCCGAGCCGGTCAAATTCTACGATTACAACTTCTAATTCAACATAACTTAAAGGAGAGAAAAATGAAAACGTATTCGAACAAATTTGCAAGCATAGAGCAGCAGGCAGACCGTACGTGGTTGGTTTTCAATGAAGTAACTGGTTTACCGGATTCTGAACGCGATGCAGACGACCTGCAAGATACCAGTAGGCCAATTTTCTATCCGGATTATCACTCTGCTAGAACCCGAATGGTGGAACTCACCACCCGTTATAAGCATCAGATCTCAAAATATTGATTCAACCGGGGGCCGTAGCCCCCATAACTTGATAACTAGGAGAATTAAATGAACATCACTGTCACCATCAAAGATCAATACGGTTGCCGGGCGGTTCATCCGGTTTGTGAAACCGCCAAACTGTTCGCGCAGTTGGCCGGCACCAAAACCCTCACCAATCAAGCACTGAGCACCATCGCGGCTCTCGGTTATGCAGTGTTGGTTGAGCAGCAAACGATAACTATTTAACTAGGAGAACTCACATGGCTAAAATGTTCCGCGAAGCCGCCAAGTTGCGCAACAATATTGAGGGTTGCGTGCGCGCCGCTCCCGCCCCTATGAACCAATACGAAGTATTTGAGTGGCCGTCGGTGAAAGAGGTAGTTGGCCCGAGAGGGTTCAAGAGGGTCGAGTATGCGCTGCTCTGCTTAGCGCGCGAAGGTCGATTGATTCGTGAGCGGCTCGGTCATATGGTCTACGTTCGCCCGGCACCGATTGAAAACACCCCGCCCTCGGATGTTGTAACCACCGTGCCGTCTGTCGACGTAAACGTAGACAAGACTACCGGCGCGGTGACCGTGAAATGCAAAGGTATAGAAGTCCGCATAACGATAACAGGAGATTAAACATGGCACGAAAACCTCGCCCGCTGTCAGATGCCACAATCCGCGTAATTGAAGTCATGAGAGAGTTAGGCGGCCGAGCTACGTCTGGGCAAGTTGCAGAACGGCTCAAGGGTGAGGTTAATATCGTGTCCCGTATGCAGATGTTGCACGATCGCGGCATAACATATGCGGTAGGTAGCTTCAAGTCAACCATACCCGGCGCGCGAGCGTTTGTAATTTGGGAGTTAGATGAAGAAAAAGCCGATGAAGTTTTAGCCCTGGGTGTATCTAGCAACAAACCGCGGATTCGGTTTAAAGTCAATCAAGAAGACATTTTCTTACAGATGTGCCACATATTAGCGGGTAAACCGTTGGGAGGAAAGAAATGATAGCTGTTGGGTTCGTAATGTTCTGCTTAGCGTTAATAATTGAAATAATCTGGGAAGACGTTTTATACCGGAACAAGTGGCGCGAGTTTGGGGTTGTTTTGTGTTTGCGCGTCGGCTTGTGTTTGATGTTTTTTGGCGTAGCAACTTGGCTCTGGAATAACTTACCGTAACTGAAATAACTAGACTAAAATTAAACCGTTTCATCTCAAAATAAGGAATGAAAAATGAACCAGAAATTGATCGAAATTTGGCGTCACATCTGGGCGATGTTCTACTACTGGGACACGCAAACCGACGACACCGATACGCTGCCGGAGGCGCTCACCCGCATCCCGAGCATTTACAACAAGAACCAAGCCCAGCGTATGGAGGCGAGCAGGCGGCTTCTGCGCGCTCGGCGTAAGTACTGGTACGAGCAGAAAGACATCAGCTGGGTACCTACCACTGCCGAGCGTACCGACGTCACCGCTACTATCAACGAGTATCTATGCGCTCAGGGTAAGTACACTCTGCAAGAGCAGGTTACCATCAAACGCGCGGCCGACCGCAAACGCTACTCGTGGTTCGTTCGCTGGGAAGAGTTTGCTCAAATCAAACCTGACACCCCGCTCTACCTTCAACGTATTCGCATAGCTAAATAACTCACACTTTATCTGGATTGTAGGTAGCGCGCCCGATCCGAAAGTGGTTGAACCGTTCTACACACATAAGGTATAACTATCATGGAAGAATACGAAGTCACCAGCCGGAATGAGTTTATCGCGGCGCTGATCGCGGCTTCTCAACCGCACAAACACGCGGCCTCAGCGCACCCGTTCCGCATCACGCTCATCGGCACGAGATATACCTTCACGGCATCCGAAGGAATGCACGAATACCGTGCCTACAAAATCGCGAAACGTCTGCGTCGCATGCCTCAGCATCTTTGGAGCGCCACTCATGCGTGACTACCGAGAAGTAGAGAACCGGCGCGATTATTTCGATGCGTTGTACCGGCTCAATTTGACGCAGAAAATCATGCCGGGTTTGGTTTATTTGTACATGCCGGAACTGGCCGCGCGTTATGGTTGGGATGATGAGCAGAAACTCTGGTTCGCATTTCTCAACGGTATGACGCAAAACCCGATCACGTCGCTACGGCTGTTTGCGCGGCTCCCGTCAGTGCCGCCCGCCGGGGTTACGCTTTCGGCTTTCACCGACTGGTTCAACACTGAGTGGGAGACGTTGCAGTTTGACACCGACCGACGTTACCAGAAGAAAAACACCGTGCAGTCGATTAAAACCTACGCGGCGCTCGTAGCTGAACACGGCTCGCAGCGGGCGATGCTCACCGGCAAAACGTGGCCGCAGCTTTGGTCGCTGGTGCGTGACGGCTACTACACTTTCGGGCGGCTGTCGGCGTTCAGCTATTTGGAGTATGTTCACCTGAACGGGTTCGGCACCGACTGCGGAGACCTGCTTTTTGCTGACAAGTCGGGTAGCAAGTCTCATCGCAACGGTATGCTGTTCCTGCTCGGTCATGACAATCTGGTCTGGGATAAACGGTTGCCGAACGGGCAGGACGGCAACTATATGTGGTTCAAGAAAATGTGTGACTGGCTAACGCGAGAGGCAGATACCTACATGTTGCAATTTGCCGCCTTCAATTTAGAGGTTCCGGACGTCAGTCGGTTTACGTTAGAGTCCAACCTGTGTACGTTCAAGAATCATTTCTTCGGTCACCGGTACCCCGGAATCTACGCAGATATGGCGCAAGAGCGTATCGAGTGGGCTGACGAGCGCGGGCAGTCGTCATTTACCGCCGTGTTCAAAGAAATTCGCGAAGATAATTTGCCGGACTGGTTGCGTTCTGAGTGCGAACCGGCTAAAATGAGTATCAAAGAGAAGGCGGCGTTGTTCCCCGCCACTGGCGTACCGTATAGAGCTGATAACTTTCTGGAGATTCAATGAAACATGCGATACTACGCATTGCCGGCACGTTCGGGTCTGGCAAGACCACGGCCGCCCGGCAGTTCATGGAGTACCCGACTACTGAGCTACAGCGCGGTGGTAAGATCCAAGGGTACCACGTTGACGCTAACACCGCGTCAATCACGCAGCCGATTTACATCATCGGTAAATACGACAATGTTTGCGGCGGCACCGACGTTATCAAGACCCAAGCCGACGTAGCCGAGCGTATCCTGCTCGCTCATCCGCATGGCCACGTAGTGTACGAGGGCGCGCTCGTTTCGGCTAGCGGCTTGGCAGGGGCGGTAACGCAGGCCGTACACCCGACCGAGTGTGACGTATATGCGTTCCTTGACACACCCCTGGAAACTTGCATCGAGCGAGTCAAGCAGCGTCGTAAAACGGCAGGTAACGACAAAGAGTTCGACCCCGTGAACCTGGTTGACAAGTTCAAGAGCGTGGTCAACTGTTACAAAAACTTGAAGGCCGCCGGGTATGATGTCCGGCTTATCGATCATACCGACCCGCACCCCCAGCTTATCGGCATCCTACAGGAGTTTGAGCATGCTTGATAAAAACCGCTACCCGATGCCAACATCGGCCACCGTTCGTTCCTTAGAGGGCCTTCTCTACTTTGTTTGGGAGCGTGAAGCCGTTCACCTCGCCAAGCGTAGCAACACGCCGCGTGAACTGTGGACTCAAGACCCGGTGCTCAAGAAGTACAAGTTCACCAACATCCGCCGCCGTGATGACCGGGTCACGCAGTGGATAGAAGCTAACATCATTCGGCCGAATTTATCAGACCATGATTTGTGGTTCTCACTGCTCATAGCGCGGCACATTAACTGGCCGCCGACGCTGCAAGTGTTACTGACAGAAGAAGTGATACCGTGTGCTCCGGGGTATTTTGACGCCGATGAGTTTGTTGACGTTGTTGAGCATCTGAAACGCTCGAGTGCGAAAGTGTATGGCGGGGCGTACATGGTGTATCCGACGAAAATGCACAAAGGCGGGTGTAAAAGTGCCGCGATAGCTAAGTACATTATAGGTAGCGCGGTGCAGCACGCCCCCTACATAAGCAAAGCTGTGCATGATGTACGGCGGATAGAAACGACGGTCGATGCGTTGTCGCATTGTTTTGGTATCAGCACGTTCATGGCCGGGCAGGTGGCCGCTGATCTCAGCTACGCGCGGGGGCATCTCAAATCTGCTGCCGATCTTTACACGTTCGCACCTATCGGCCCTGGTAGCAGTCGCGGTCTGAATTATTTGACGCATCGCAAACCGTTCGCGACTTGGAAACAAGACGATTTTAACGAACATTTGATAGACATCAACCATCGTATTAAAAACCGGCTACTCATAGATGACCTGACGCTGCACGACGTTCAAAATATCATGTGTGAGTATAGTAAATACTGCCGCGTGGTGCTGGGCGAAGGGCTGCCCAAAACTACTTACAAACCCGAAACGGAATTCTGATATGGAAATAACTGCACGTAATGTGAACCAGGCGTTTAGCGAAGTGTTCTGGCGTCTGAAAGCTCACAACCTGAAGCCGGAACAAACCCGTAACGGCCCGGTGTTAGCGTTCCCTGAGCCGGTGACAACGACATACACCGCGCCGGAAGAGCGCGTGTTGTTTCATTCTGGCCGTGACGCTAACCCAATATTTCATGTTTTAGAATCTATTTGGATTTTAGCGGGGCGGCGGGACGTTGCGTTCTTGCAACAGTTCAACAGCCGTATCGGGAACTATAGCGATGACGGCATAACCTTTAACGCAGCTTACGGCTACCGTATGCGGCATCATTTCGGTTGCGACCAATTAGTAGAAATAATCAAACTGCTGCGCAGAGAACCGACTTCGCGCCAGGCCGTTGTTCAGCTGTGGGATCCCGCCGACCTAACCCAGATCACCAAAGACAAAGCGTGCAACACCGAAATCATTTTCGACGCGCGCAACTTGAGCGGACTTAACATGACGGTGTTCAACCGGTCGAATGATATCTGGTGGGGTGCTTACGGTGCTAACGCAGTGCACTTCAGTATTTTGCAAGAGTTCGTAGCGCAAGCTGTCAAGATGCGCGTGGGGGTGTACCGCCAGGTGAGCAACAATTTTCATCTTTATACTGAGCTGTATGACGCGCAGAAATATGTTGACCAGCCGTTCAGCGCAGAAGATTACGATTATTATTCTCAATGCACCGTTGAGCCGTTACCGCTGATGGTTGACGCTAACTACGAGCAGTTCCTAACTGACTGCGAGACCTTCTGCCGTGACCCGTTCAACATGAGTCGCGAGTACAAAAGCCCGTTCATCACTCACGTTGCGCGGCCGATGGCGATGGTGAGTCGTATGCGTAAAACTAAAGAGTCAGACGGCCGGCACTACGCGGCACAAATACGCGCCGAAGACTGGCGCACTGCTGTGTTTGAATGGATCGGAAGGAGGGATAAAAATTAATTGCGGCGCGAGCGTATTTTTGGGCTATAATTCGCTTTATAACTTTTAACGACTAACTGAGGTACCTATGAAAACCACTCTCAAATTCATGCTCGCTGGTAGCGAGGTCACGCGGTATCACACCGTGACTACGCTGCGCCGGGAAACCGTTGGTCATCATTCTCACGGGGTGGCCTTGATTTGCCGGCTGCTCGACCCGGCCGCCTCCGCGCAGCTGTTGACCGCCGCCCTGCTGCATGACTTAGCCGAACACGAAGTCGGTGATATTCCGTCGCCCGCCAAACGTGCTTACGGTATCGGTGAACAGATTTCAGAATTAGAAACCCGGCTGTTAGCTGGGGCGGGTCTCTCGTTACCTTTACTTACTGAAGCTGAAAAAAGAACACTCAAGCTCGCCGATATCGCGCAGGGGGCGTTGTTTTGCGCCCGCGAGAACAGCCTCGGTAACCGTAACATGATGGCCGTGTTTGAGCGGTATATGAGCTACGCGAACGAGAAAATTCTCGTAGGCCGCGAGCGTGAATTGTTTGACATTATTCGTCAGGAGGTATGATGAGCAACGCTAATGAAAAGCAGGTCGGCGGCAACCACTATAAAGTCTCCGGCGGCCGCCAGCACTGGGATCTGATTGATGACTTCAACGTCGGTTATCTTGAAGGCTGTTTCACTAAGTACGTCACTCGGTGGATGAGCAAAGACGGTTTGAAAGACCTGCGTAAAGCGGAACACTTTGCACAGAAACTGTACGAGAAACGCAGCGCTATGAATTCTGTTGAGCGGTGCCCTAACGTGCCGACATTTGAAATTTTCCAGTACGCCTCGGCCAACCGCCTCGGCCCGGCTGAGTTTCAGTTGGTAGAAAAGGTGTTGACTTGGAAACAGCCTAGCGATTTGTTAGAGGTGCTTCGGTTGTTAGCCGACTTGATCAACATCGCGCAGATTGTTGAAGACGAGGGCGCGATGCCCGGCCCCGGTTACGTTAATCAAGACTGATGAGCACCTGGGTGTTTGATACTGAGACGCTGCCCAACCGGACGCTGTTCTGCGCTAAAAACGCAGACACCGGCGAATGGTTTGACATCTGGCGGCATGAGCCAGAGGCTCCGGCTCGCCTGATGAAATTCGTGCAGCAACCGGGGGCGACGTTCGTCGGGTTCAACAGCCGGTCATTCGACTGCCCGGTGGTGGCCGCGTTCTGTTTAGGCCGTAGTGAGATTGAGATTAAACGGTTGGCAGATGACATCATCGTTAATCGGCTCGCGCCGTGGGTTGCGATGCGTAAGTTTGCGTTGCGCTCGGTCATCATTGATGACATAGATTTGATTGAAGTTGCGCCGTCGTTTGTAGGCCTCAAAGCGTATGGTGCGCGCATGCATATGCCGCGCCTACAAGACATGCCTATACACCACAGCGCGACCATCAAACCTGAGCAAGAGCCGATGCTGCTCGAGTACTGCCACAACGACGTTGAGACTACCGAAGAGCTGCTCCGCCAGCTTGACGGAGAACTCACGTTGCGCGTTCAAATGTCGCGGCAGTACGGCGTTGACATGCGTAGCAAGTCGGATTCGCAGATGGCTGAGCAAGCGTATATCACTAGCATGAAGCTCAAACGCGGTGATAACGAGATACCTAAAACGATCACGTATACGCCACCGGCGTTTTTGAAATTTCATGATGACAACCTAACGCAGTTACTGTCACGGGTGGGCGGTCATGTTTTTGAAATGAACCTGAGCACCGGCCACGTCGTACTGCCCGAGTTTCTAGGCGAGCAGACCGTTAAATTTGGCCGTGGTGAGTACCAACTTGGCGTAGGCGGCATTCATAGCGCACATGACCGTAAAGTGTGTCACGTGGCCGGCGATGACGTTATCTGCGATATTGATGCAGCGTCGTTCTATCCGTCAATCATTCTCGAATGCGGGTTTGTTCCTGCTAGCCTCGGGCGTAAATTCGTTGACGAGTATCGTCAGATTTATGAGCGGCGGCTTGAGGCTAAACGCACTGGCGACAAAGTTACTAATGAAACGCTCAAGATCTCGCTGAACGGAACATTCGGTAAGCTGGCCTCACGGTACTCGGTGCTGTACTCGCCAGACCTGATGCTGGCCGTTACGTTAACCGGGCAGTTCACCCTGCTCATGTTGATTGAGTGGCTTGAGCGGGTCGGCGCAGAAACACTGAGCGCTAACACCGACGGCATCGCGGTGCGGTACCCGCGTTATCTTGATGAGAAAGTGAACGCCATGGTGGCGGAGTTTAGTCAGGTTTCGCGGTTCACTTTTGAATTTACGCCGTACCGCGTATTGGCTATGAAAGACGTCAACAATTACATTGCTGTCAAACCTGACCGTAAATTGAAAGTGAAAGGTATCTACTCAGAGTTAACGCTCAAGAAAAACCCTACCGCGCAGGTCGCGGCCGACGCAGTCGGGCAGTGGTTAGCGCACGGCACCTCGTTCACCGATCATATACGCAGCGCGCCGTTCGTTGATTTCATCTCGGCCCGTAACGTCACGGGTGGCGGGCAGCAGAACGGCGACTACCTGGGTAAAGTGGTGCGTTGGTATCAGAGCACCGATGTTAGTATGGAGCCTATCCGCTACGCAAGTAACGGTAACAAGGTACCTAAAACCGAGGGTGCAAGGGCCTGCATGACGATGCTTGAGAAAACCCAACACCCGGCCGATTTAGATTATGGCTGGTACAACCGCGAAGCTATTAAAATTGCGGTCGCTGTAGGTTGTGAGAAGTTTCTAACCGGCGAACAATTAGAGTTAATTGCTCCGCCACCAAAACAGAAAAAGGTACGCAAAAATGGAACCGGGTAACAGCCGAACCGTATATGTAGTTCAGGTAGATTACAATAAAGATCTGTCTGATGCGAAGAAATACGGGCAGTTGCGCGCCGTGTTCAGCAACCCGCGCAAGCCGTACGACACCGACGCAATGGTGGGTAAAGCGCGCCACGTGCTGGAAAACTGGGCCGACGGCGACTACCTATTGATGATCGGCGACCCTACGCTTTGCTCAGTGTGTATGGGTATCGTGCTTGAGCAAACCGGCAACGTCAATGTTTTAAGTTGGGACAGAAACACGTTCCAGTACATACCGCAGGCTTGGGATTTCGATTCTAAGTCTTACGATTTCGCAACGGCGGAAGACTAACCGCCTCTACTCAGAAAGGAGAAACAATATGTCAAAAGAGAAAGTGCAAGATTGGCAAAAGAGCCTGGTCGTCGGTAAGCAGAAACTGCCCCCGCGCATCTGTATTTACGGAGCGCACGGTATCGGCAAGTCTACGCTCGCCAGCCAGTTCCCCAACCCGATTTTCATCAGCACAGAAGACGGCATCGACGCGCTCGAAGTCACCAGCTTCCCCAAGGCTGAAAAGCTCGAAGACGTCGTAGAAAACGTCAAGACGCTGATCAAAGAAGACCACGGTTTCCGCACCGTAGTAATCGACTCGGTTGATTGGCTGATTGAACCGCTCATCATGCAGAACGTCGAAGGGTCGCACGAAGCCAAAGACTTAGCCTACGGCAAAGGTCAAATGTTAGTAGCAGAAGAGTTTCGTGAGATCCTGCAGGGGCTTGACGTATTGCGTCGAAAGCGCGGTATGAATGTGGTTCTGCTAGCCCATGCGAGCGTTGTGCGTTACGAAGACCCGCGCACCGAGCCGTATGACCGGTATCAGCCGAAAATCCCGAACCGCTGCAACGCTCTGCTTCAGGAATGGGTCGACGTTTTGGCTTTTGCCGCATTCAAAGTCATCATCCGTAAGTCTGACGTCGGCTTCAACAACACGGTTAGCCGTGGTGTGACCACCGGCGAACGGCTGTTGCATTTCATTGAGAACCCGGCTTACGCCGCAAAGAACCGTTATTCCTGCCCGGACACCGTCGAGATGACAATCGAAAATGTTCAGCAGGTTATCCCGGTAGTAGTTGAATAACTAGCCTAACTATAGGAGAAATATCATGGCTAAATTTGGTTTCGATGTTACCGAAGTAGAAGCAGACGCACCCGTATCGTACGATCCGATCCCGGACGGCGAATACGTGCTCAAGGCGCTCGACGCTGAAGAGAAAACTACCGCCAAAGGCGACGGTTCGTATATCAAAGTGAAGTTCGAAGTCGCTAACGGTGACTACGCGGGGCGGTTTATCTGGCAGAATTTCAACGTCAACAACCCGAGCGAGAAAGCGCAGCGCATCGGTCGGCAGCAGATCGTCGCGTGGGCTACGGCCTGCGGTAAGCCGGATGCTAATGACACCGACAAACTGCTCGATGCGAAATTCAAAGCGGCGGTGTCGATTGAAAAGGGCACCGGGGGTTATTCAGACAGCAACCGCATCAAAGCGTTCTTGTTTGATTCTGAGGCGAGCAAGCCGAGCAAACCGGCGGCCTCGAAACCCGCCGCTAGCAAACCCGCTCCGGCGGCCGCAGGTAACAAACCCAATCCTTGGGATTAAGTCTCACGGGGGAAAGCGGATGTTGGTTCGGAGCTGCACTCGAAGGCGCGCCGGGCCAAACGCAGCGAGTACCCCACCTTTTTGGAGAACGACATGGTAGCATTACCACCGCGTCCCGAGCAACAGATCATCGATCGCATCTACGGCGCGATTGAGAAAGAAAAAGCCGAACCAGAGATCTACCTCGGCCGCCTCGGAGCGTCCAGCGTCGGCGCTGAGTGTATTCGCGCGGTTTGGCTGAGCTGGCGCGCGTATGCGCGGAAAGTGTTTCCAGGCCGAATGGAACGGCTGTTTGAAACCGGCCACCAGCAAGAGGCACGCATAGTTGACGATTTACGCCGCGCCGGGTTTGAGGTCTGGGATAAACGCGAAGACGGTAAACAGTTCGAATATACCGACAAAAGCGGCCACCTCATCACCAAAGTGGACGGTGTCATCAAAGGGGTGCCCGAAGCTGAGAAAACACCTCACATTTTAGAAATCAAAACACACAACAAAAACAGCTTTAGCGGTTTAGTCAAGAAGGGCGTTCAAGAAGGTAAGCCGGAACATTACATTCAGATGCAGGTCGGTATGTTGCTGAGCGGGGTTACGCGTTCGCTTTACGTGGCGCTCTGTAAAGATGATGAACAGTTCTACGTCGAGCGTGTGAAGGCCGACAAAGTTGAGCAGGACAAACTGAAAACCAAAGTTATAAAACTAGTTGATGCGCGGATTAAACCGGCTGGCATCAGCGAAAGTCCCGACGCATTCAGCTGTAAATTCTGCGATATGAAACAAGTTTGCTTCGGCGAGATCGCCCCGCTACGTAACTGCCGCACCTGCTCGATGTGTACCCCCGGCGATGAGGGTAAATGGGTTTGCGAACTAAACAAAGAGACATTGAGTTTCGACAAACAACGGTTGGCTTGCGAACACTACGAGGTTCTATGATCACTATCGGTATTGACCCTGGACTTACCGGCGCAATCGGAATACTCTCAAACGGATTATATCTAGCTGTAGAGGACATGCCGTGCGTCACTAAGGGTTCGGGTAGCGTTAAGCGAGAGGTAGATCCTGCGGGGCTGATTATGCTTCTGAGACGCCATGCTCCGGCGGATGCTGCGGTGTCGGTTGTTCTTGAGAGAGTTAACGCGATGCCGGGCCAAGGGGTGTCGTCTACTTTTAGTTTGGGCGACAGTTTCGGCTGCGCGCGTTCGGCCGTGGCCGCCTGTCGGTTTGAGTTGGCTTACATCGGCCCGGCGCAGTGGAAGAAACATTTTAATTTACAGCGTGACAAAGAGCTGTCTCGCGCTTTGGCGGTGAGAATGTTTCCCGATGCCGAGCTACACTTGAAGAAACACGCCGACCGGGCAGAAGCGTTGCTCATGGCGCGGTGGCTGTATGAGAAACGTCAAGGAGACAAAGTATGATTGAAACGCGCATCAGCGGTATACCCTGTCTTGTAGAAATGACCGGCGGGGAGTATCATAAACCAGACCGTCAAGCTGACAGCGACGTAGACTTTCGCGGCGGTTGGGCAGACTTTGAATTTGAAGTGTATGACCGACGCGGCCGTCCGGCAAACTGGCTGAAAGCTAAACTGAATGACGCAGACCTGGAAAGAATAACTCAGGAACTCATAGCCGCAGCTGAACGCTGATGCCGTGGGCGTATATCTATAAACTGCTCGGATTCAAATCACACTGGAATCAGTCGCAGGACGCGCTACTAGCCGCTATCGCTAAAGCCGAGCGTGACGGTCAGTTTGCCGCCGCAGACCACATCCGCATAATCCTGGAAATGCGGAACGTGGTTCATTTTGAAACTCCCAAAAAAGAACCCCGCACTAGGCGGGGCTAAGTTGGGGAGTAAATCACTACATGGCGAAACAAACTTTACCTGACTTTTGCGTCTTCCGCCTCAATATCTTTTAGTAGGTCTGGCCCCTGCGGTAACGATGCAGCCCCTTCAGATTCTAACTCTTCGCGCAGGCTAGGTACCCGATCCGCCGGGGTGACCATGATGCCGGGTTCCGGGGTGGTCGGCGGCGGGAGCGCCGTAGTAACGCCGGTCACCGCCCCAGCCTCAGCCGCCGTAGCCCGAGCCGCGCGAGGAACCGCTGCCGCAGCGTGATTTTCTAACAGCTTGACCACGGCCGCCACTTGGTGCGGGTCTTTTGACATGAGCATGTCAGCCATTTTAGAAGCTGTTTTCTCAGTCATCTCGGTGCTGCGTATCGAGCGAGCGACCAGACCTGTCAAAGAAGGCCAGAAACCGCCGGTCACTGCTGAAGATATCGCCTCGCCCACACCCGGCCCTTCCTCAAGGTTCTCACGCATCTGCATGCGCTTGCCGGTCTGGCTGCCGCCGAGTACGCGGTTAGATTCTTCAAATAGTTGAGCCTCACGCTCTAATGACGATTTGAACAGACGGAACTGGCCGGGGTTGTCAAACAGCGGCTGCAGTTTCGCCTGCACTTCGGGCGAACCGATGACACGCTGGGCAGCGTTGAAGTTGCGGCCGGAAGAACCGAAAACGTCTTGGTAAATGTTGCGCGCGACACCGGTGCGGAAAGCGTCTTTTTCAGCTTGGCTCATGCCGGCGACCATGCGCACTACTTCTTCGTGCTTGAGTTTCTTGAAATCTTCAAACCCAAGCCGCATCGCATCAATCACCTCGGCATCGCCCGCATAGGCGCTTCGCGCTAATTTGTATTCCGGCACCAAGTCATCGATTATAGACACGAACTGTTTGCGTAGTTCCTTGAGCGCCGACGCCTCAGCTGATGACATACCCTGCGCGCTACGGAACCCTGCGTCAATGTTAGCGTCAATACCGCGTTT
>Ga0181352_1000373_pt1 | contig 19409 bp, 32 predicted proteins | sample Fa13VDMLBSN_FD_130103 | JGI IMG/M metagenome (GOLD analysis project Ga0181352, IMG submission 130103) | Freshwater viral communities from Lake Michigan, USA - Fa13.VD.MLB.S.N | ecosystem: Environmental > Aquatic > Freshwater > Lake | place: USA: Michigan | collected 2013-09-23 | reverse complement strand
GGGGGGGGCATGACAAAGAAAACGCGCATTCCCTTGCGAGATATGCGCGTTCTATTGCAATCCTGTGCGTTCTATTGCGTAGATTCTTGCATCAAATCACACGCATATACGCACGGCGCTGCGGGTTCAGTCGGCGGTGATTGTCACCGTGCCATGATACGGCGTAAATTCGTGTTCATTTTCCGCGCTCATAGTTACGTGTTTGCCAAAGTTAGGCCCGCACACTCCATACAATTCAGCATTGCGATACGGTTGCAGGTAAATCGTGCCGCTTGGTTGCCCTATCATCAAGCGGGGGAAGTTCGATGCTGGTACTTTCGGGTGTTCTGTCACTCGTAACATAATTTTCGCCTTTATGTTTGTTCAACGCTTCCGCGAATTGCGGGTTAGCATCGCCATTATAACACCGGCAAGCACCAGCGTCACAATTTGCTTTGTGTCTATCCATTTGGTCAACGCGCCGCCGACAACATCAATACGAACGCCGCCCGCTGGTATGATGCTGTCCGGGATGCGTAAGTAAATCCCTTCCTCAAGCACAACGTTAAGCGGCACTTTCAGAACGTCGCTGTTCATACCGTTCACGCCCGCGATTGCTTCCGCGTAGTCTGCTGATCCTGCAAACTTGATTGCGATGGATTGAAATGTATCGTTCGGGCCGGTTACATAATCCATTATTTTCGCGCCTCTAAGTTATTGATCCGGTTGTTTTGATTGCTTACACGTTCGCGGATAACTTCAACGTCTGTTTTTATTTCCTGCGTTGTCGTTTCAACGCGCTGCATTGTTAATTCTTGCGCGGTGCCGCGTTCCTTCAATTGCTTTATTTCTTGCATGAACATGCCAGAGGAAAAGATAACACCGGCGAGGGCAAGCAATCCGCCCGCGTTCTGAAATACAAAGCGCAAAATGTTACGTTCACGCGCAAGGCTTTGTTCTGCACGTTCATTATTATCATTCGCAGACATTGGGTTCCTCGTATTGTTTCCAGAATTTACCGCCGAACAGTTTAACGCCGATAAAATAAACAAGCGGGATAATATGCGTTCCCATGATTGGCGTTTTTCCTGCGCGTTTCATGCAATCATAAAGCCGTTTATCCGCTTCGGCTTTTGTGATCCTCTCGCCGTTTTCATTACGGTGCGTTCTATAATCGCGGTCATGTTGCTGGCAACAATCCCCATACGTCAAATCGGGGACGGCGGTGCATCCGTCGCCGCGTATGGCTTTCCACGATTCTATACACTTGTTAATCATGCTATCAACGTGCCGCCGTTATCCGCATAGATTTGTTTTGCGCGGGCAATTGATATTGTCGGCTGGCCGTATGGTGAATAAGGCAATGAGGCCCATTCTTTTGCCGTCTTGCGAATCGCATCCGTAAAGCGCCCGGCTTCAACATCGCGCAACGCGCCGCGCTTTCTGTCAATCGCCCAAAGCGCATATTCATCTTGCGACTCTCGCGAAAAATCACGCGGGCCAACCGAGCGAATAAAATCCGCCCATGACTTAACAAGAATTTGATACGCGCCCGCTGCGGTTGAAAAACACGGCGGATTGATATTTGCAGCGCGGCAATACGCATCTGATAACGGCGTTCCTTTCCATCCCAAATTGGCGGGATGGTCTGACATATCCGAGAATGCGCCGCCGCCCATTAATCTATTGTAGCCGCCGCTGTCTGCGGTTCCTTCGCCGTGGCGTATCACTGTCAAGAATGCGGCAATGTTTGCTGCGGGATCATTGGGCAATGGCGCGCTCCATATTGGCGGTTGATATTGCGGCGGCGCTTGCGGTTCCGGTTGCTGCACAACAGGCGGCAAATTCCACCAATAAGCGGGATCGGGCGTAACGGGTTCCGGCGCGATTTGTTGCTCTAACTCCCACCAGTAAGGCGCGGGCGCAACGTAGGGATCATTCCATTCCCCGCCGTATTCAGGCAATGACCAATCAATTACGGGCGCAACCGGCGCAACGTAGGGATCATTCCATTCCCCGCCCCAATCCTGAACAGGTGCGGGCGCTGGTGCGGCGCGTGAATCACGCGGCCAGAACAGAACAGCGGCGGCAATGGGGATAAGCCAAATCATATTACACGGCCCAAAAAGGCGAGGCGTATGTTACGCCGTTAATAACAATACCTAACCAAAATGCGGGATCGCCAGCGGTCGGCGCATTGCCGAGAGTGCCAGCACCAGCAGCGGCGCGGTCTGTCTGATTGATAAGGCGAAAGCCGTTATCATTTTGAATTACCATGCCGTTGCCCGTCATAACAACAACGCTAACGCCGTCTAATTCGTATGCAATTTGTGCTTCGCCGCTGCCGTTGTCTGTCGTGTATTCAACCTGATAATTGTTGACGCCAGCAAAGGCATTTTCTTGCATTGAAACGTTACCGTTTACAACGTCAACCTGCACGGCGCGGGATGCTGTTATCGTTCCGTCTGCGATAATCAAATTTTCCGTTACGGTTGCGCCCGGCACTACTTCAATACTATGCGTTGCCGATTGTAGGCCGCTTGTAACGCTGTCCGTAATCGTGCCGGTTCCCGCTGAATTGATTGCGCTTGATTTTGTTGCTCCGGTTGTGTTTGCGCTTTGCGAAGTAACAACGCTGTTACTGTTCAGATTGTCAACGGCTTCAATGTAAATATCCGCGCTTGTGCCAGCGTCTAACGCCGTCGCTCTGACATTCGCTTGATAATTTCCGTTCACCGTCAACATGTCAACAAAGCCGCCCGTCAAATCAAGCGCAAGGCTTACTTCGTTTGACGTAACAATATCCAGAACGTTGTAATAAGCGTTATCCGGGTTAAGCGTTATTGACGCGATTGTTACGCCGGGATCGGCGCTAAAAATGTCGAAGCCGCCAACGTCTAAATTCGCATCCATCGGGTTAGTTACGTCACCGCCGCCGCCGCCGCCAACCGCTTCGATGTTCAACAATCCGGGCGTTGCGTAATCAAACGTAACGGAATTATCGCCAGAGGTTAAAGCGACTTCCGTAAAGCCGCCCGCACCGTCTGCGAGTAACAGCGTATTCGCGGCAAATCCGCTTGCATCGAGGCCCAAGCCGCCGCGCACCGTGGAAAGTTCGGCTTCCGCAGTAACGGGATTTACACCGTCTGCAATCAGAATGCCGGTTAATGACGAAAGGATGAAATCGCCGGTAACTTCCAGCGTATCAAATACGGGTTGCGATGATTGATCGAACGCCAGTAATATCGGCTTGTTGCTTGCCTGTGCGCCCGGCGTAGGGTTTGAATTTCCGCGATAGTCTGAAAGCATTTTTATCCCCGCGTGATTGCCGCGTATTGCGTTTGATTTGCGGCCAGTGTGAACAGGCCCGTAAGTTTCAGCGTTTGCGGTTCAAACACCAGCGTTCGCCCGCCGTTCAATCCCATAACCAAATAATTGTTACTTGCCACGAATCCGCGAATTAACTGGATTGGGCCATTGACGTTATTAAATGTGACTTGCTGAAACGGTTGCAGGTCATGCGTGTATTTCCGTAAAACAATGTTGCTATTGGTAAGCGGGTTATCAATCGTGGCGATATACAAATATGAATCGTTCGCGGCAACAAACGTTTGATTAAGCGCGCTTGGCAATATTAAAACGTTGTTGAAAAAGCTGTTTACGCCGGTCAACAAATTCAGCTTATACATGCCTAGCGATGTTTGATCGAACGGCGAAATCCTGCCCAAAAATAACGTATCGCGCCCGCGTGTCGGCCAATTGCTGATATTGCCGTTTTCGGTCGCGCTTGGTTCCGCTTGCATTCCTGTAACGGTATTTATGATGTTAAATGATTTGTCATAAATTCGCGTTGATGCGTAATGCGGAAACGGCTGGCCCGCAGTATTGCCGACAAACGAAACAACAATTTGATTTGCATTGTGTTCGGAAATCGCAATACTGCGTTGCGCGATTGCAGTAACGCCAGCGGGATCGGCAAGCGTTACATTGCCAAGCGATGCGCCCGCGTTGCTGAATTGTTCAATTACGCCCGCGCCCGCGTCAATCATAAACTTGTCTTGAAACGCGGAAGTATTGCGGCCCAATCCCGCGCCGAAATCGTCGGGCGTTGCCGCAGCGATATGCGGCAAGGTGTTATTGATTGCCAGAATGCGGTAGGGATCGCCAGAGGCGTGATACATGAACGCCGGGTAATACGGCCCTGCCGCGAAACTCGCGATTTGCGGAAACGATAACGGCGAAAGCGGCGGCATTAAAACTCGCTCACATAAATGCGATTGTTCGGCGCGTTTTCACTGATCGCATTGATTGACGCAAACGGCACCGGATTAACAAGGTAGTTTGATTGCGGCGTAATTTCGCGCCCGATGCCGACCGCTGCGGGCTGGCCTGATATGATCCAAATTGAATCAACGCCGGTATTCCGTATGAGAATCCAGCGAAAAATTGACGGAAACAAAATTAACAGCGTTGACGTAACGCCGACAATCACGCGCCGCGCACCAATCGGGCGGTATAAAACCGGAACCGCGCTTGCCTGATCCTGCGGCAACGGGTTCGCGTTTCCGCGATAGTCTGACAGGCTGGACGGATTCGCCACGTTTAGCCCTCGACTACAAGCCCATTTGTCGCGGTGTTCAGCGTGAATAAAGTAATGGAATTGATCGGCGGAATTTGCGGCTCGTATGATCCGCCCGCAAGTAACCGGACTGCGCGGGTTTGCTTGATTACTAACGTTTGTTGATCCGTGACGGCGCTAAAGTCTTGCACGGTGTTCGGCGCTTCCTCGAAAACAATCATTAAATCGCCCATGCCGACATTTTGAATCAGCAAATAGCCGCGATTTTCATTTTGCGTTAATACCTGTTGCTGCCGCCAAATATCGTAATTGAACGGGAACGGCGCGTAATTCGCATTGCGCGGGCGTTGTTGTTTGAGAATGGCCGCAAGCAACGCGGCCATTCCATCCGGTGAGGATGCAACCGCGCCCGATTGTTGCGCGGCGAGAATGATATTTCCCGCCTCTTGCGGTGCAATACTTGCCCGGCGCAAATCCGCAACATTGAATTCATAACCGGGTTTTGATGGGCGCAATTGCATGATTTACCCCTTACGTGCCAAATTTGAAAAACTTGGTTCCGATGAACGAAAGCCGCAGATTGTAGATTGTCGCCGCCGAAAAATTGGTAACGTCAATGACAACCTGAGTTTGCGCCCGGAAAAAACGCGGCGTCGGCAAATGGTAGGGAAGCGAACCATAGCCGAAAATGGACGGAATCGGCACTTGCGCGGCCATGAGTTTGCGACCGCTGCCGCCGTCCTGAATGCTGCACGATACCAGCGGGATAACACGGCTTGAATCGGTTTGTGCAGCGGCGGCAACGTCTGCGAAAAAACAAGCATCTTCCCAAAGGAAATTGCTATCCGCTTGCACCGTGAAACTGCCGTTTGCCGTGCCGCCAGCCGCAGCGAGTGCAGGAAAATCAAGCTGGTAAACGAAAAAATCGCGAACGCCGAAAATTTCGTTCAGTTCCTCTGCCGTCATTTTTGACAGCGTATTGTAGTCGGGGAGTGCTTCGTTCATGTTTGCATACCTCAGTAAGAAAAAAGAAAAAACGGCGCACCGTGAAAGGTGCGCCGTTTTCGTCAACCGCCGAAATCGGCGCAGTATTTGATTACTGGCTGTTGCGGTAGAGGATGCCGCCCATGTTGATGCCGATGCGACCGGCCAGCGAAATCGCCACCGCTGCGGGCCAGTTCAGCGTCACATTGAAGTTCTGCGACGGCACCAGCAGGATCGGCGGGATCATTTCGTAAACCGGGCCGCCGAAACTCGCGTAATCGACAACGGTAACACGCGATGCCGCTGCGCTTGTCGTATCGGACAGCGAGGATTGCCCGGTGAGGCCGGTGCGCGGCGGGAATTTCATCAACGGCGCTTCATCCAGATACGGCTTGCTGCCAATGAACAGTTCCAGCCAACCGGATTTGCCGACGTCATACATGTCATTCCAGTTTTCCGCGACAACCGCGCCGGTCGCAGAAATCGCGTTTGCCGGGAAAAAATAAATCTCGATGCACTCGACCAAAAACGACATGGGCGCGGGAAGCGAACCGGCCAGCGTCATATTGGTATCAGCGAACGTCTTGCCGCCTTGCCCCTTCGGTGTCTGGAAAAACTGCAATTGCGTTTGACCGGCTTGGGCATACGTCTGGAAATCGTAAAGCGATGCTTTGATCGCTTCGACTTGCCCGGCGCGGTTCACGTTGTATTGATTCAGTTCTTCCAGCGACGGGATGCCGTATTGATCCAGCGTATTGATGCCAGCGGCGGCGACGTATGACGCCAGCTTGATCGGGTTCAGGTGTTTCATGTTTGCATTTCCTCAAAAATTAAAAAATGGTTTTGCCAGGGTGAATTGCCGGGATTGGGCTAGAAAGTGCGGCCCGTTCCGAAACCCATGCCGCTGCGCCGTTTCATCGGCGTTACGTTGCTGCCAGCGCCCGGCCCGGAAACATACAGGCCCATGCCATTCATGGCGGAAGCGCGGCCAACCTGCGGCGCGGCTGCGGCACCGCTGTAAGGCGGCGAAGCGCGGCGACCGGGCAGGTAGTAACCCATTCCGCCCAATTGGATGCCAGCTTGCCCGGCGAAGTCGCGGATCGCGTCGGCCATTGTCACCGTAAGCGAACCTTCCGCCATTTTCGCGGCGGTTGCGGCTTTGACGCCGACCTTTTGCGCGGCCATGCCGAGAGCAACGGCGGCGAGGGCTTGCGTCACGTAACGCAAGCGGCCCGTCATAAACGTGGCTTGCATGTTCGCGGGCAGGATGCGCGGCACAACGCGGCTCATAAACGTATTGACGCCGACCGCGCCGACAGCGCCAATCAGCGCGGGCGTGAGCATTGCCAAAGGTTTACGGGCGACTGCGCCCAAATTGATCGGATTGCGACGGCGGGCCGATGATTTGCGGCCACGGCGAACGCGGCGAGTTTTCCGCATGATTGCGACTCCCGTAACGGTTGAGGATTTTGCGCGACGGGCGCGGCGTTTTTTGCTGCCGCCACGTTTCGCACGATTTGCCGCCAGCATCCGGGCGGTTGCGGCTTTTTGCGCGGCGCTGCGGGTGCGCTTTTTGCCGCGTTTTGCGGCTTTCTTGCGACTGCGGCGGCGCGGATTGACTAACAGCAGTTCAGGCATGTCATTTGCTCCGGTGAAAAAACTTTACGTTATCTGCGGTTTCGTTTTCTGTCCACGATTCCGCGCTCTGTAAAGTCGTATGCTCCACCGAGCAAAAACAACCGTTTCCCGTCTGGTGACGCCGTTAGTAGTGGCCGGGAACCCTTCGCGAATTTGTGTATATAGCTTTCCTGCACACCGTCGCGAATTGTTGTGTAAAGGATACCGTCGCATTCTCCGACTGTCAACACGGCTTTAGGCATTGCCGGTATCCGAATTTTTTTCGCTTCAATATCGTCATGGCCGGTAAAGGCGTGATAACGCCGGGCGGCTTTTTGCGCGTCTGTTGAAAACGTGCGGGCCGCTGGATTGTGCCGCAGCGGTTTGCCGAACGGATCGTAATGCACGGCGAGGCGCGCATTTTTCGGATACGCCAGCGACAAGGGTAACGCGCCATGCGGGTGCTTTTTGAAGTAACAGCAGCGCGCCGCGTTCATCGCTTCGGCTACAGCGCGCTTATACGGCAATCCCGCATCCATTAAAACGCGGGTGTTATCTTCAATCGCGGCGCGTGAATATCCCTCTTTCATTTGTCAATGACAACCTTGATTTGCGACTGAAACATTTTAGCCAATGCGCGGGCAATCTTTTGCGCTTCGGCTTTCGTTTTCGCGGGATACGCGGCGGGATCGAACATTAACCATTTCCCCGCGTGTTTGCGATAGAACCGGATCGCGGCGCGTTTTGCAAGGCGGCGCACAGGATTCGCGGCACGTTGTGCAACGCGGTCTGCGTCTGAAAAAATTACGCCCGTTGCTCCATCCCATTCGCCAATGTTTTTTGCGCCGCCAATATCCTTGTCGCCGTAAAATTCAGCGTTCGGATTGATCGCCTTAACTGCGCGTTTCCATGCGGCGTATGTTTGAAATTCGCGTTCCCCCATGTGATTCACCGGGTTACTTTGGCGCGGCGCATCGCGGCGATTCTGCGCGTCAATCAATGACTGTTTTGCATCTTGATGGGATGCAAATTTGCCGCTGATCGGTGTTTGATGCGGGCCTTTGACAACATACCAGCCGCCAAGCAAGCGATTGTAAACAACGCGAACGCCGGTATTTTTGCCGGGATTGGGGAAATATCCCTTTTCAACGTTGGCGCGGCGGCGGCGGATCAATCGCTTTGTTGGCGCTTTTCCCGTTGCGCTGGATTTTCGCATTGCGTTGCGCGAACCCATGCGCGGGCGCGGATTGTGCGCGTATTGCTCCGTTGAGTATTCGCCGCTTTTCGCGAAAACAAACGCCATTGATCCATCGGGTAACTCGCCGCCGACAAGCGAACCTTTCATGCCGTATTTTGCCATGAGTGCGGCGGCGGCTTGAAAAAACACTTTCGATTGACTCGCGCCGCTTCCCGCTTCGTGTTCTGCGGTGCCGTATGGTATTGAGAAACGGCGCGTTGTCTGATCCGGGCCGTTGATTGTTGCAACCAAGCGGGAACCGCGTGTATTTGTCGCGGGTGCATATTTAACGCGGATCGCAAGCATTATTTACCCTTCCATTTTTTCAGCAGCGCCGGGCCAAAGTAAAGCAAAAGCCCGCCGATTACGATAATTCCCGCCATACCGCCAACCGTTTCAACAACAGCGCCGACAGGCCCGCCGCTGTTTACCAAATCTTCAACCTGCGCGGGTGTCATATTTGGGTTTGCGTTGACGTATGCCCATTTGCGTTCAAGTTCGTCATTGTATGAATTCAGCGCGTAAACAACGGAAGTAACCGCGCTGATTGATCCGACAATGATAGCGACCGGCACCAGCGGAATAAAGCCCATGCCCGCCATTCCGCGCTGAATACCGGAAAGCCCGAACGTATCACGCGCCCAAGATGATGTTGCAGAAATTGCATCTTGCAACATTTCAACGGCGGCTTGCGTTCTATACATGCTTTCAAGTTCCGCTTCCCATTTGGCGTATTCCGTTGTGCCTAAGTCGCGGGCCTTGCTTTCATTCGCTAAATGACGTTGCCGCGCCGCTTGCATGGTTGCAACCGCGTTTGTCCAGCGCGTTACAGCATCGCGCCATTCCGCTTCTATGTCATTCAGCCATTCAAACATGGCGATTACTTCCGACGCATTGCAGCGACGAGGCCGACAACAATAAGCCCGCCGACCGCGACAACGCCGAGTTTTTGCAAATCGGCGGAAACGCCAACGTTTACTTGCGGCGCAACCTGCGCGCCCGTAATAGGATCAAGCCCCTGTTCAGCGCGGGCAAGGTTCACTTTCAGCAATTCGCGCTGCGTATCGTATTGCATAAAACCCTTTGCCAAATCCAGCAGGGTATTGCCCCATGTCGAAAGCGGATCACTCTGCGCCGGGTTTGCTTCACCGAGGCCCGCCATGCCTTGAACGCCAACCGAACCGGATGCAACGGCTTGCCCGGCATTCAGCAAATCCGGGCGTTGCTGCATAACACCGGCATACGCTTCGGGCATTTCCAGTTTCAGCCAACGGGCGAATTTTGTGATTGCGCTGCCGTGCGATACTTCGCCGTTACCTTCGTAGAAAAAGCGCAAAAGCGGTTGATACGTGTAGGGATCAAACCCTTGCATTCTGTTCATGGTTGTTACCTCTTAGCGATTTGACAACAGGAAATACGCGCCGATGCCAACGCCCGATAAAATCATTATCGTGGTCATTGACATACCAAAAAGGGTGCCGCCCCCGTATCCCGGCGAACCCGGAAAAGGCGATAAACCGGGCTGGCCCGGATACGGTTGCGACGTTGACGGATAGCGATACTGCGCGGGATATTGCGGCGCGTAACGCTGCGCGTTCAATCGCGCAATCTCAATTTCTTTTTGCGTTTCCAGCGTTTCGACTTTGCCCCATGCGTTCACGGCGGTATTCAGCAAACCCGACCAATCGAAAACGCCCGATGCGCTTGGCATATCCCATGAATAGCCCGCGCCCGCGCTTGCCGGAATCGGCGCATCTTGCGTAAGGGTGCCGTCAACAACATCTTCATCCCAAAAGCCGAGGCCCGCATTTTTGCGGTAAGTAACGCGGGCGGGATTGATTGCTGCAATGCCTTGTAAATACATGATTGTTACCTCTTAGCTTTGCGTTTCACGCGGGATTGCGAATTGCCTGATTTTTTGCCGCCCGATGCAACGGCCAGCACTCCGAGGCCGATTAACACCGGGATCAACCAAGCGGGCAAACCTTGCATAAATCCCGCCGTTGTTACACCAGCGCCGGGCGGCGGCATTTCCGCGCCCCCGCCACTACCGCCGCCCCCGCCGTATGATACTGATTCGCCAACGGGCGCGCCGACAGACAAAGCGCGGGCGCGGGCTTCGGCATCGTCTGCCGCCCTCGCCGCTTCCGCCTCGCGCTGCGCTTGAATCATCGCTTGCCGGTCTGCCGTTTCACGTTCGGCAATACTGCGAAGCAATGCAGTCATTGCAGGATCGGTGCCGGTTTGCGACGTTCCCGCATTCACGCCAGAATTTTGCGGTTGATCCTGCTGAACAAATACCGGCGAAATCTGCGGCGATACCTGCGTTTGAACGTTTGTTGTTGTCGGCACCGTTACGCTAATATTTGCGGGCGGCGCGGCGGGCGCGACAGCTTGCGGCATACAACAACGCCACCAATCGTTTGCCATTGGTAACAATGTTGACGGCGGCGGGCAAAATTTGCGCGCTTCCCATTCCATGTAATTGCCGTGAATATCTTGGCAATTCGGATTGGGCGCGGCGCTTAATCCCTGCAAATACATGTTATCGGCTTCCGGCGTTTTTGCGGCGCATTGCAACGGCGAACAGCAAAAACGCGCCGAGGCCCGCAGCAATAACCATTGGATTGATTTGCGGCGGTTGCTGGTATTGCGGCTGCGGGATCGCATAAGAGGGCGGCAACATGCTGCCCGGCATCGGTGCCGCAGTCATTGACGCGCTGGCATTTATCGCGGAATCCTGCGGTTGATCCTGCTGAATGAAAACCGGCGAAATCTGCGGCGATACCTGCGTATTTACCGCCGTTGATGTATTCACCGTGTTCATGTTCGCGGGCGCGCTTGGTGCGCCGCCCCCGCCGCTTTTGTTGCCGAACGCGCTGGCAATGCCTTGCGCTGCGGCGATGTATTCAACAAACGCAAGGCCCGACATTCCCGGTTTTGGTGAATCGCAAGCGCATATTCCGCCAAGATACATAATTGTGCCTCTTTCAGTTATGCCAGTAATACGGCCCGGCGAGAATCATAGTTTCATCGGGCGACCATCCCGCTTCGACAGGTTCCGTTGTTTCCAGCGGAATCCATGCCGCGCCTATTTTCGTTTCCAGATAAACATGCGAGAAAATTTCGGGTTCAAAACCGATTGCAACAAATCGCGTTGGGTGTCCGATTGATCCGAGCAACGCGGCAAGTAATGTTGCCTTATCGTCGCAATCGCCCGCCATGAATTGAAGCGTTTTATCCGGTGTCTGCACGGTTTCAACGCCGTCAATATCCAGCACGTAACGCACTGAATCGCGAACAAACGCATGTAATTGCCGCACCTCACAGGCAAAATCTTTTTGCCCGCAATTGCGAGTAAGGCGCATGGCCGTTTGACGCACAGGCATGGATTTTTTTCCATCCTTTACGTAACGGCTCATGCGCCTCAGTGTTTCCACTATGCCGGGGAACCCTTCGGGAATCCCGACTAGCTGCGTTGTCGTGGGCGTATCTAATTGCATTACGGGCCTTAAATCATTACCGGGAATTCTCAGCCCTGCTTATACACCCGCAAATTTACAACGTCAACCGGCTCCGGTTCCGCCACCAGCGCCGCCCCCGGCGTTATCTTCGGGCGCATCGGTGAACGCTTCGCGTATTTCCTTGAACAGCGTAACGAACCATTCGCGATGCTTTGCAATATCGGGCCATAGTGTCTGCAAATGCGCGACCGTATCCGGCATTGCAAGCAATTGTTCAAGGGCGGCTTCCGGCACTTGATCCATTACAACCTCTGCATACAATACAGGATCATGCCCGGCATCGGCTTGGGCGCACAAAAATGCAAGGCCCATTTGCATTTGTTTCAATTGCGCGGCTTCTAATACGTTCATTTCCTCGCCCTCTGGTGTTTGAATTTGTTGACCTGCGGGAGTTTCCGCGCTGCCCGGCGTTGCTGCGGGCGGCGGCAATTGCTGCAATGTATGCGCGGCTTTACCGCTGCCCACTACATCGAGCAACGCCGGTAATTTATCCAGCACTTTCAGCCAAATGTCATTGGCGTTTGTTGTGCCTCTCGCCGGTGTATCTTCGTCACTACGCGAACCCGCGCCGGTTTCTTTCATAATCCCGGCAATGGCGCGGATTGTTTCGATTACGTTCGGTTGTGACTGCGGCGCGGTGACAGGCGCGGGCATTATTTGTTTCATCAAACCCGCAACCTGCGCGAATATTTCCATTGGCGACGGGCCGACAACGGGCGGCGGCATTGCCGCTTTAATTGCAGCGGCCAGCGTTTCCGGCGTAATGCCCTGCATTTGCTGCGGCTGGCCTTGTTGCTGCAATGCTTGCGGATTGTCGCGCAGCATTTTCAGTTTTGCATCCTGTTCAGGCGACAACAGCCAATTGATAACCGCGTTGCCTTTCAAAACCTTTTGCCCGGTAATGATTCGCGCATACAGTTTTACGCGATATGCGGCGGAACCGAATTTTTCCGCGATTGTTTTCAAATCGTAATCCTCAACCGGGCCTTGCCAAATTTTTGATTCAACGCTTGTTTTCGTATCAATATGCGATACGTGAATGGTTGCGTCTGATCCATCCGAGGAAATGCCAAGTTCCGCCATTGCGCTTTCAAGATACGGATTCAGCACTTCGCCGCTTTGGTATTCCTCCAGAAAATTACCGGGAAGTTCTGCGGGCGCGGTTGCCGCCTTCGCTGCTTTTGCCATGATATTCACCTTTGATTGAATGAAAAAGGGCGCGTATCCGTGAGATACGCGCCCATAAACTACCCGAAAACCTGCAATAAAGCTAGAACAAACCTAACGGAAACCTACCCGTTACCTAGCCCAAACCTTGCGGGTTACTGGTGTCTGCCGGTGCTACTGGCCGGATCACGCCCTTGCTACAGAACCATTCAGGGCGCACAACGGGGAACATCGCGGCGGGAACCAATGCGCCGCCCTGTTGTGTCTTGATTGTGATTGCGACCAATTGCGGCGACGATTCGCGGCATTCAAGATTGCCGCGCAAGTCTTGCGGTGTTTTCGACAAATGCGAAAGCGCGCAAGTGCCGCACGTTACTGCGTTACTCATCGCCGCCGTCTTTTTCGACTTCGATAAGTTTCACATCGAAGTAACGCTTGCCGGGCCGCTTTACCAGCTTTTCAACGTAGAAAACGCGGCCCACGTATTCCGGCTGGCCGTTCGTGTCGAGGCCCGGATAGCCCTCGCGTATGGCGCTTTCCATGACTGCGGGCACCAGCAAATTCATTGCCTCGCCGGTTGCGACATTGCCCACAGGCATGACCGTGGCGGGCTTTTCTTTCGCCTTTGCCGGATCGGGATCGACATACGTGCTTTTGACCATCGGGCCGGTAACAACCAGCGTATGCGGTTCGCCCGGTTTGAGTGACAACGTGGGCAAAATCACTTGCTTCCGCATCTTGAAACCTTCCGGCAATTTCATCGGAAGCGCGACGGTTTGCGCTGCGGGCGCGGCGACTGCGCGGGATTGCGAACGTGCTGCGGTTTTTGTTGCCTTTGCCATGATAGTTACACCTTTTTCAGATTGCCGCGCTTTGTATCAGCGGCGCGGCTTGCGCTGTCTTAATTTGTTACGTGCGTGATTATTGCATTGAACCCGCGACTTTGCCAAGCGTTTGCAAGTGCCTCATGCGCGGCAAAAATATCGCGATAGTGCGAAACCGTTACAACGTGCGCCGGTTCGCCCTTGCCCGGTTCAATCTTGAACGTGAACGGCGTAAGTAATTTTTGATACCGCCGTTGCGTCATAAGGCCGTGCCGGATCATAACGGCGATTGACGAACGGGAAGCGCGGGCGCGCAATTCTTGGTTGTAATTCATTTTTGCGCCTCGACTACAGGCAACGCGGCTTGCATGGTATCCGCCCATTTTTGAACATCAGCAATTGCGGTTTCATACTGGCCGCGCTTGTATTTCTTGCCGCTGTATTCGCTTGCCATTTTCAGCATGACCGGGCCAGTTACGCCGCGTGTCGGCATCATGCCGCATTTTGCATACAGTCGTAAGCCCGCGATTAAAACCTTCGCCCGGAGTAAATTTGTCGCATCCGGGCCAACATAAGCAACCGCGCCGCCTTGCCTCACGCTGATAAAACTTTCTTGGGTTTGCATTTTTGTCCTTTCGTTCGGCCTTAATTGACCGTGAGGCAATTATAGCGAAAAACGCGGAAAAGTGTCAAGCGGTGAAATTTATGCGGCGAGTCGTGAAAACGGGCGCTTTTCGCGGGGAAAACGTGGGCGCTTCGGGCGTGTAGCTTACTTCCTCCCCTCTGGCAACCGCCCATAATTGTGCATCCGTCAACCGTGCGCCCTTGCTTGCGGTTTTATACTCGCGTTTGCCGTTCTGCGGCACTCCCCGAAAGATATACAGTTTTTTGCCAGCAATGCCCGCCTTGTCGAAATCGCCCTCATGCTTCCATTGCCCTAATTTATCTCCGAGGATCACGCCCGCGCCTTTTTCCGCGACCGCAATGCTATCCGTATCGCAATACAGCGGATCACGCGAAGATGATAAAGCCCGCCAAAGTTTTGCGCGAACAAATCCCGTAATACTCGCGCCGGTTGCAACGTTGTAATACCTCAATTGCTCGTCTGTTAATTCGCCCTCTGCCAATCCCCACGGCCCTAATTCGCCGGAGAATGACCAACCGGATTTTTCCAGCCCGCCAATTACATCCATCGGCACAATCATATAGTTACGATAATTTTCAGGATTGGCGGCGAATTTTCCATAAAGCGAATTCATTAACAGCTTCGCAAATAAATCGTTCGCCTTGTCTTTTTCCGCTTTCGCCTTTAGGCGCATTTCGTAAAAATGATTTATGTAATCGGAAAATTCAACATGCTCAGAAAATACCAGCGATTCAATGACAGTTACATCAAAAATTGTTTTCGATTCAATCGCCGCAAGATATTCCCATTTCGTAATTGTGTATTCGCGGGTTTCATCGTCGGCGGGAAACGCTAAACCGAAATGTTTGCCAGCCTCGCCGCCAAGCCCGCGAAAGGGAAACGCGCCGCCAGATATGCAGCGAACCCGGTAAAAATCAGCGCCCTCGACATAACCATCTATCTGCATATATTCCGCAGAATACGGATGCTTGTGAAGCATTGCTTCCGGGTATGCGCTGTTAATATCGTAAACCTGAAACGGCTTTTCTATGATCCCCTGCTGAAAACACTGAACGCGCCCGCCGTAGTAATAAGGCGCAAGGTCATTATAAAAATCTGCATCTGTGCGAGGCAATGCGCGTTTACTCACCTTGCCCCAATATTTCATTGCCGCGCTTGCTTGCGTCAATTGCATACCGAACGATTGAACAAAGCGCGTTATCAATTCATGCAAATAAACGCAATCGCTTCGCAGATAATCGCTAATCAGTTTCCAGTTATGCGGTTTGCGCCGTTCGCTTTCCTCCATGATTGAATAATCAATTTCATCCTTTTTATACGCGGCCAGCGGCACCGGCAAAATGTTGTATGAATCGCGACATTCCGCAAGCCCTAGAAACATTTTGGAAATGCGCCCATTGATAATCATAATATCGTCATACGGTTCGCATTCATCCAATAGAAAATGCCAATCAAATTTGCCGCCGTTGTGCGCGTAACAGATTACGCGCTGCGTTTTCAGAAACTCGACAAATTTTTTAGTGCTGCTGAATTGCCGGTATTCCCGACCGCAGTAATAACCCCATACGAAAGGCTTGGGAACGCGATGTTTGCGGAAAGGATCGGTTTCGCAATCACAAACGGCGATTGGGCGGGCCATTACTCAACCGTTTCGCAAAGGCAATTTTTCCATTTACTGTGGTGCATAGTCGCGCAATCATCGCACCACAGCCACGAACCGCTAAGAATGTTCGCCTTGATTAAATCGGAATCGGCCCGCGCCGCTTCAATATGTTTATGCGCGCCGCTGCCGCGTCTATCCCATGCGGCTTTATACGCAATGCCGTCGCTGCTGTATTGATACCCATACAGCGCGGCACGGTGCGCCTCACGCGCAACCGCGCCCGCGATTGTTTCCTTTTCAAGTAAAGGAATAACATGCGGATCAAGTGCAAAATTTTCCATGATGTTCGCCTTTTTGAGAAAAAATTTTTTAACGCTTGAACGTCTTTTTATTGCCAAAATCAAACGTTACCCGTTCGCCGTCAACAACCGTATAGAAACGGCCCATACTGCGCCCGGTTGCCTTGATTGTGGCTTTGTTCATCTTGCGAACATTCCACCGCGTTTGCGCGATTTTCAGCGAGTCGCCGCAAATCAAACGCCAGATAATATAAGCCTCACAAACTAACCAATAGAACGCCGCTTTAGCCTTTTTCATTTTCTGCCCTTTCGTTTGAGATAGTTACGTTTTTTGCGCTTGTTTTCTGCATTCGCCTCGCGCCCTGCGCGAATGATTTTTGATAGCTTCAATACATCAACGCGCTTAGGCAATACATAGCCGACAATCCCATCTAGCCATTGATCCCATTTGTGATACTTCGGCGCATCCCCGCGATTGCCGGAAGTTTTCGGCAATGGTTGAACGCCGTCATATTGGCCCATCCATTTGATAATTTGCTCTGTGATTGTTCGCAGCGATTTACCGCGAAGCGTTTGATTATTTCCGTTCTGGACAAAATAAACGGAAGCGCCGGGAATCTTCGCAGCGGCGCGTTTTATTTCAGCTTCGGGATTTTTTGCGAGGGCTTTTTGATTGAACGGAATAAATACACGTTCGTAATGGGGCGTTTTTATTGATACGCCCTCTTTCAACATTTTCACTTGCGGCGCTTTGGATTTAGCGCCGGGCATTGCTAACTTCGGATCGGAATACGGGAGAAACGCAACCTTTAAATTCCCGCTTGGCGTGTCACCGTGAAATGATTGCTGCAACCTCTGTAAATTCTTTTTTGAGCGCGGGCGAATGACTATTTTAGGTTGCGCCTCTAGCTGCCTTACATGCTCGAATGTTTCGCGAATTTTGCGCCGCTGGTAAGGTGTCCAGCTTTCAAAGTCGTGCAGGTTATAACCGTCTGCCGCATCGAAACCATACGCAAGGGATCGCAAACCCTTAATGCCGTTTTCATCGTCGCCAAGTAATGCGGCGCGATATTTGGCAATTGACCAAGTGAATTTATTAGACAATCAGAAACCCCCGACCTATGCCCGGAACCCCCACGGCCCGGATTGCCCATTATACGCCCGGCACTGGATCGCGCAACATGGCCGCTTGCGTTGCGCCCGGCACGGTGCTAGTATTCAGTTTGTGCGGGCTTTCCGCACTTTTAACAAACCATACGGAGATTTGCAAAAATGGCGAAACCCAAGAAAACCGCAACACCCGCTGCCGACAAGCCCGCCGAAACCAAAGCCGAGAAATTTGCGCGGCTTGGTATGGCCCGTGTTCCCCGCGCAATCAAAGCAATTACGAACATCGGCAACCTCGCCGGATCGGGTTACGAGTCAACAACCGAACAGCGCGAAAAAATTGTTACCGCGCTGGAAAGTGCCGTTGCCGCAGTCAAGGCACGGTTCAGCGGCACCAGCGACAAAGGCCCGACCTTTACCCTCTAAAATTTCTTGGCTGCGGCTTACCCCTTCGCCGCAGTTTTCGCCCGGCCCGATGTTCAGGCCGGGCTTTTTTATTGTTGACATTACCGGAAACATTCGCGTTATAATTCGCCCATGCCGCAGCGGAAACCCCCACCCTTCCGCGCCCTGCGGCGATTTACTCGCGCTGGCTGGACTCCCCTGATTCAGCCCATGCGATAGCCGACCGAAAGGCGGCGCAAACGCCCGCACAACCTGCGGGCGTTTGTCTTTTGTGGTATGCTTTTCCTGCCGCGTTTTGCGGTTCCTGTCAACAACCAAAAAGGTAAATAAAATGTCACTCACTTCAAAACAACGCGCCGACATAATGAAACGGCGCGACGAGAAAATCGCACAGGCGGAAGCGGATCACGCTGCGGCCCTCGACGCTGCCAGCCGTGCAGCGCCGAACGCATCCAACCGCAACCGGATCGCCGCCAAATTTGCCGAGGCCAAAGCCGCAGCGGAACGCGAAGCCGCCGACGCCATTGCGTCAGAAACGCCGGTTCCCGCACAGGAACGCAACAACATGACGCCGCAACAAATGTATGCGCGCCTTGAACAGAATGCGGCAATCGTCGCGGCCTTTGGCGAGGAAATGCGCGCCGCTGCCGAGGAATACGATACGGCCCTTTCCGCTGCAATCGAAAGCGGCGACCTTACCAGCGAGGCCCGGCAAAACATGCGAAGCCGTTACATTGAGCGCACGAACGCGGCGGAAAACGTCGCAAAAACGGCGCTTATGGCTCTCGACAACGGCGAGTAACAAACGGTTTACGGGCGCATTACATCGCGCCCGTATTCATTTTTAAAAGGCGAAAACATGCACAACGCAACGGATAACTCATTACAAGGATTGCAAGCCGCAGCGCGGCGGCAACAAGAGCGCGAGGATTTGATTGAAAAAGATGGATACCTGCGAGGCTGGAACGATTCAGCGCGGGCGAGTGAAGCGGGCTTTCCGATTACTCTGCGCCGCGAATATTGGCGCGGGTTCGTTCACGGTTGTATCATCGCCGCGCTTATCCAAATCACTGTTGCAATAATTAAAATGGCGACGCTATGAAAGGAAAACAATTTACGACAATGCCCGGCACCACGGCCCTGCAATTGAATACAGGCTATGGCGGGCAAACGCACATGAGCGCGGGCCAGACCGTTACGATTGTTTCTGATCCTGCTGTTAATGAAAATCGTGAGGCTTGGGTTATGGCGATTTACGCCGGTTCGCTGATCGCAATTCGCGTTATTGATTTGCAGGAAATCAATACGCAAAGGCCGCAACCGTATCCCGCCGACTGAACCCGCAGCGCCGTGCGTATATGCGTGTGATTTGATGCAAGAATCTACGCAATAGAACGCACAGGATTGCAATAGAACGCGCATATCTCGCAAGGGAATG
>Ga0181352_1000371_pt1 | contig 19506 bp, 18 predicted proteins | sample Fa13VDMLBSN_FD_130103 | JGI IMG/M metagenome (GOLD analysis project Ga0181352, IMG submission 130103) | Freshwater viral communities from Lake Michigan, USA - Fa13.VD.MLB.S.N | ecosystem: Environmental > Aquatic > Freshwater > Lake | place: USA: Michigan | collected 2013-09-23 | reverse complement strand
CCACAGGAAGATACTCCTGTAGGAGCAGGGGCTAGATCTGCTATAGAAGGTGCTCTTCCTACACTTGGTGCAACTGCTTTGTTTGGTGCAGGGTGGACTGCATCTGAAAATTTAGCTCAAAAAGCTGCAGCTTTAGCTGCAAAAACATCTCCTAAACGTATTGCTCCATATACAGCTGTTGGTTCTTATGGGGTTGTTAAAGTTTTAGGAGGATTAACTGCTGCTATACCAGCAGGATATGCTTTACAAACAGCATCAGATTTAATATTTGAAACAGTAGATCCAGATGGATATGAATTAAGAAAAGAAGAAAAGAAAAGAAATCCTACGGCTACTACGTTGGGTGATGTAGCTTCTGGAATATTAGGCATGAGTCCAGCTACTGTGTCTACAGGTATAGCTAAAGCATTAGGCGAACGTGCAGCTAGTGGTGTTGTTCAAGGAGCTTTTAGTGCTGGTGGAGATGTTATTCAAGGACAAGCTCCTGACTGGCAAAAAGCTGGAGCACAAACAGTAGCTGGCTTTGCTATGCCTAGCTTTAATCGCTTAGGTCAAAACGCATTTAATTTAGGGCAAGGTGCTTCTAGAGCAGTGTTACCTAATTCCTGGACAAAATTTACTCCAGAGGTAGCTCCTAAAGCTCCAATAGTAGATGAGAGTGGAACAATAAAACCTGCTACTACTGCAGATGAAGAATCAGCTTTTATTAGAAAGCTTAATGAATCTATAGAAGCTAAGAAAGCTGCTACTGAGACAGGCTCATCTGGTGAGCCACCTCTTCCTCCTCGTATAGAATCTACTGTTGATGTTACTAGTAACACGGCTATAGATGAAGTTAGTCGTGTACAGAAACAGATAGACTCTATAGATAACCCAGTCTTAAAGAAGATGGCTATAGAAGGTTCTGTAGTTGATCCTAAGATGGCTGAGATTACAACTGTCTCTGCTTTGGGTGAGCACATAAAAACTACATTAGGCCCAGATCATTTGGCATCTAGAGTACTTGATGCTCTTCTACCTACACTTCCTAAAGACAGTCCTTCTAGAGTTCTTAAAGCTGATGAGTACAATGCACTCTATAAAAGTCTAGGCGGTACAGATAACACCAGAGCTTTCTGGCATCCAGATGCAGGCATAGTAATGAAAGAAGGGTTTGGAGATAACTCTTTAACTGCAGCACATGAGATTTCTCATGCTGTGCTTCACAGCAAAATAGAAGCTATTAATAGCTTACCTGTTAATCATCCTGATTATATAAAGTTAACTCAACTAGTAACTGATATTACTAAATTGATGGATTCAGTACGGAGTAAGGTTGAAATAACTCCAGAAAACAAAGCTTTGTTTGATTACTCTTTAAATGACCCACATGAGTTTATTGCTAATGGGATATTTAAACCTAGGGTAGCAAATGCTCTGTTAAAGATTGAACAAAAACAACCAGGGTTTGTTAGCAAACTTGTTTCATATATTGGTAAGTTTCTTGGGTTAGACCCTAAACAATACACGGCACTGCATGAGCTGATTCGTCTTACGCAACGACTAGCTAAAGCAGAAGTTTCTGGTAGCCAAGGTACTAGTTTTGGGCCTAAAGGATCTACTTACAACTTAGAAACTAAAAGAAAAGATATTTTTAATAAAGATCCTGACACTGCAAAAGCTTGGAAAGCTATAGGTATGTTTGATTTAGCTCAACCTGTAAACGAAAGATTTTCTACTGTTAGCAGGGATGAAGCCACAAGAGAAATTTATAAAAAGTATCTAACTAAGAAAGACGTTTTAGATGCCGCCAGAATTCAAGGCAATATAAAATCTAATCCATCTACTAAAGAAGGAAGTGTTGGACTTCAACATATCAACAATCTTCTTGATAAACGAAGTGATGGAAAATGGTTGGAAGAAATAACAGATCTTAAAAAGAATAAACCTTCTGAGATGGAACGCGCTGGTGAATTTTATGGAGAAATGCAAGACAATAGAACGGCTGGTGAAAAAGCAAAAGATACAATGTCTTATAACAATGAAAAAGTTAATTTTTTAAAGAAAGATTCTAAAGAACTTGAAGATATGGCGCATAACCGCGCAAGTAATTCAGCACATTCTGATCAAGCAGAAGCTTATCAAGAAGCTAAGTCTGAAGGAATAACTTTATCTGATGCAGAGTTAAAGAAAATATTTGATAACACTTATAACAATGAATATTCAAAAGAATTAATTAAATTAAAAAATCTTCAAAATACTCAAGGTACTAGTTTTAAACCCAAAGGATCTAAACTTTCTCAAGACATCCAGGACTCTGTTCTTGGAGAGCAGTCTAAGAATGAAGAGAATATTGCTGTAGCTCATACTAGCCCCATTAGGATACGCAATGAAACACCACATGGTGGTGATACAGGATGGAGAGGAAACGTAGGCAGGGGTGAAGATGCTGCAGTCTTTGGTGTAGGTACTAATGTTAGTACGGGCACAAGCGTTAATAACAAGTACAGAGAACAATTTCAACCTTATGAAGAACTTGTATTAACTACAACTTCTGCTGATGGAACACCTACTACTACTAAGAAAACTTTAAAAAGATATTCTCCAGAAAAAGAATTGTGGGATGAAATTAATTACATGGAAGTAAGGTCTGTGTATGGTGTGCCATTTTTTGAAAACATTTTTTCAAAATATGCCAGGAAGAAAGGTATTGAAAGAATAACTCGCCATTACGAATCAGAACTTAATGATAGCAAAGCACCTTTTTCTGACAATCCTTTTGTTACTGGACATAGGGCATTAGTTGCTACTGAAAAATTAGACCTTCTTAAAAAATATGATTGGACTAATGCAAAAACAGTAGATCCAGCTATAGGAAAGTTTATGGGAGAAGAAGCTCCTACATTTCATATGACACTTAAGGCTAAACCTGAAGAGATTATGGATTGGAATGCTCCTATAAGTGAACAGAATCCTAAAGTACAAGCTAAAGTACAAAAGCTTATAGATAGATTTTTTCCTGCATTGCCTGAAAATTTATCTTGGACTAAAACTGTAAATACTAAACCCCTTAACTTACAAAAAGAATTATCTACTTGGACAACACAAATAGGTGAAACTAAATACATCATTAAAGAAAAAGAAGATTTAGTTACACCAACTAATGAACGTTATTACCAGCTATTACAATATTCTAAAGTAGGTGATGGATGGTCGGCAGATACAACTATAGGAGAATATTCAACTTTAGAACAAGCTAAGATAGGAAAACCTAATCCTACTGGAGAAGATATATATCGTGCGTTACAAAAGAATTTTAATAAAATAGAATTTGATTTAGAGTATAAAAGAGCTCGGTATCGTACAAGTACAGATTTAAAACAAAAAGATGCACTAGGAAAAGAACTAGATGTTGAAGAAAAACTTTTACATTTAGATTATTACGTGCCAGAAGAATATAAATCTGCTGCTTTAGCTACTGAACAGTTGCAGTCTTTGGGTCTTGTTGCTCACGTATTTAACTCTAATGCTGGGCAAGGAACTCAGTTTCGTAACTACATTGTTTACGATGATGCTCGCCTTAAAACTAATGCTATTGCTTTTGTAAAAGGTTCTTTACTAGAAGAAAGCCCAGCTATAGTTAAAGCATCTAAAGACATAGATGTTCGTTCTTTAGTTGAGCATGAGTTTATTAAACACGCTGAACAGATCTATGCCAATGAAGGTGAGGGAGCTGCTTTAGCTTTCTTTAGAGACTGGAAACAACACAGTATTGACAAAAGAATATCTCTGCCTAATACCGAAAAGGGATTAGCAGATACCTTCTTTAAACTACGTACATGGGCTATGGCTGACCGTATGCGCTATCGTGTTGATTACGATGCAACTACATATGGCAGGGAAATCTCTATGCGGGAAAGGTTCTTCCCGTCTGAAGAAATGGCAATCCAAAAAGAACAGATGGATGGTATCAGAGAGATAGCCTTTAGAGAACGTGAAGGTCAGAATGATCCCCAATTCTTAGCCCAACGTGCAGAAGTTGAAGCTAACCCTGAACTCAAAGCCAAGTATGACTTCCTGACTGAACGCCTTAAAGCAGGTGATACAGAGGTTACTGCTCTTATCCAAAGGATACGTACTCTTACGGGTGATGATCGTGTTGTAGCAGGCTTAGAAACAGGCCAAGCACGGTACATTATGAAGTCTAAGAGGGAACGTACTCTTGAAGAACTGTTGGGTGGTGGTAAAGATAACCCCCTAATAGAAAGCAATAAAGAAGCATCTTCAACTAAAGGTCGTTCTCTGTTTCAACTTGAAGATGGTCGTGTTATTCAAGTAGAAAAAGTTGGTGATGTTGAGATGGTTCTTGAATGGAAACTTAATAAAGAGGGCACACCATTTCCTTCTGTATGGGCTGATAAAGATGGTTCTTATCATGCTGCTCCTGGGTACATTGCTAAAGGTAAACCAGGAGAAGCTCTTACAGCAGGTAGCACTATTCGTGTTGCTGGTAAGGACATGGTTATTAAAGATGGTCAAGTCCACAACATAGAAAGACTTACTCCTTACCGTTATTTTAAGGATGCTGAAGCTACACAATACAAGAAGATCATGGAGCTAGAGAAAATGGCTCGTGAGTTAGAGCTTATTGACAAGATGAAAGAGAATAAGTTTTTTAATCTTGCAGCAGGCCCTGATGCAGAAAAAATCCCAGCAGGATGGAAACAAATTACAGACGTAGACACACTGCCGCAACTGAGAGGGTGGTCATTTGATCCTAAGGTAGCTTGGATTATTGAAGACTTTGCTAAGACTTGGGATAAAGGATGGTATTTAAGAAGTACTGACTTCCTTATTAAGAACATGATGTTGGTTCCTATACCTCATATATTTAATGAGGCTGCTCACCTTTGGGCTCTTAGAGGATTGTCTGGTTGGGTAACTCCTAAAGGATTAACACGGTTTGGTAGCACTCTAGGGCCTGCATTTAAAGACGTAGCAGAACAAGGTCGGTTCTATCAGGAAGTAGCTAAAGAAGGTGGCAGTCTTCTTGGTGCTGATCCTAGGAACAATGAAGTCTTTAATGCTATGGGTAGGGATTATGTAGAAAGAGCTGTAAAAGTTCCTGCTGTTAAAGCTGCTCTTGCTAAAGTTGGTTATTCCGTTGCAGACTTTTATAACGCATGGTCACAAAACTCTCAAAAGAGTATGTGGTTTACCCGTGACGTTATGTATATGCAAGCTCTTAGGGAAATCATAAAACTCAATGAGACTAGAGGTACACCAGTAACAACTAAACAAGCTATAGATCTTGTGCAGGATCATATGCCTGCTTATCGTTTGCCTACTGTTATTATGAATAGCAGGCTTCTATCTAAAGCACTGCAAAACCCTTATCTTGCTGTCTTCTCTAGGTATCACTATGGAGTAACTAAATCTATAGCTAACATAGGTAAAGAATTAAACCCGCAGAATCTTAAAACTGCTGAAGGTAAGCAAGAGTTTAAAGATGGTATAGACCGGATGCTGGCTACTGTTGTAGCTATGACTATTGGTTATGCTGCAGTAGATGCAGTTCTTGAAAAAGTATTTGGCCCAGGAACTACAATGCGTAGAGCAGGGCCATTTCACCTCTATCACGCCATAGAAGAAGCAGCTGTTGGTAATAAAGATGCAAGTGCTTTCTTGTTTGCTGTGTTTACATTTAATCCTGTGACATCTACCTTAGGGCAGTTAGTTACTAACAGGCAGTTATACAAGAACAAGTATCCTGAGATCTATCATCCAAATGATCCTATAGAAGATAAAGCATCAGATGTAGCTTCTTATTTAGGTAGGTCTATACCTCAAGCTGGTGGTATCTTAAGAGCCAGTGATCAAGACAATTACGCTGGGTTTTTAGCTAAACAGTTTGATGTAAAAATTAAAACTCCAGAACAGACTAGAGCTTCTGAAAAGTCTAAGAAACGTGAAGCTACAGAAGCTAAATACCGAAGTATTAAACGAGAACAAGGGGTCTACAGACCTTAATCTATGGCTTTTACTCTTCCTCCGTGTCCTCCAGGTGATACCACTTCCAATACTTATCTTTGGAAGGATTGGTTTACTAAGATCCAACGCCAGCTAGGGCCTGGTGCTTCTGGAACCATTGCTTGGAGTTCTATTGACTTTACAGCTAGTAACATTACTAGCATTCTTACCCGTAGGCATAACGATCTACAGACTTTACAGGGGGGTACTACTGCACAGTACTACCACCTTAGTTCTGCTGACTATGTAGGTAATGGTACGGGTACATTAGTTAGGACAACTAGTGCCAGTCTAACAACCCCGTTACTAGGAACACCGACATCAGGAACACTTACTAATTGTACTGGTCTTCCTCTTACTACTGGGGTGACTGGTATCCTGCCTATAGCCAATGGTGGTACAGGTACTAGTAGCCCTCCGTATGGGGTCTTTATTGACACTACAACGCAGACTAATCCTGTAATTAATACTAGGAATTTAATAACGTTTAACACAACTGTAGAAGCTACAGATGTATCTATAGGTTCTCCTGCTTCACGAATAGTGATGGCTAAAGCTGGAACATATAACTTCCAGTTTTCTGCACAACTAGATAAAACTTCTGGTGGTACAGGCCCTGTTTATATCTGGTACAGGTTAAGTGGAACTGACGGAACAAACTCAGCAAGTAAAGTGGTTATTGCTGGAGTCAATGACGAGAAGATTGCTGCTTGGAATTTTGTTGTGACTGTAACTGCCAACCAGTACTTTGAATTGGCTTGGAGTTCTCCTGAAATTGATGCTGTTATATATGCTGTTACAGCTAGTTCTCCTGTTCCTGGTATACCTTCTGTCATTCTTACAGTTACAAGGGTAATTTAATATGGCTATAGTTAAACGTAAGCCTGTAAAAAGAATTCCCAGTACAGCCAAACCAAATACTCCTAAAAAGGGGACGATCAGCCCCAAAGGTGGGACGTACCTAGATAAAGGTATTGAACTCATCAAGTGGGTGGACACGCCGTTTAAACTAATTGCAGTGGTAATCCTAGCCAGTCTGTTCTTCCTTGGGTACTTTGCATGGGATTCTAGGCAGGTCATTCTCCACGCCATCACTACGGCAGATCATTTGCCGACTTTGAAAGAGCAGGAGAAACTACTGCCTATTGCTGCTTTGCTTCAAAAGGACACGGATGCCGTGAGCGTGGTTGTTTACAAGGCAAACTTGGTTGTTAATAGCCGTGTGACCGTTCTGGCTATTGGCAAAGAGGGCAGGGATAAGAGCATCGACGGCAGTATGAGTAGTCTTTTTTCGGCTAGTTCTGAGCGTAACGCAGCGATGGTAGCTATGCTTAACGGCGAGGTGATGTGCAGCAAACTAGAGATATCAGGTAAAACTACGGAGTGGGAAGCCAAGCAGGGTGCAACGTATGTCTGTAGAGGGTCTATACCGCCCGAAGTAGGCGCATTTGCTGGGTACATAACCGCTGGTTTCAAAGTGCAACCTGAAGACGTAAATGCAATTAAAGTTCGACTTAACGCAGCAAGTACCGAAATGGCAAAGTGAAACAGGCATGGCTTCTCATATTCCTCCTGAGTCTTTGTGCCGGAAGTGTGGAGCAGCCCTGCTTGGTTTCAGAATTCAGACATCTTGCACTATCCACAAACGATCAGATAGAGAGAGAGAAACTTGCGCTACTGTGGCTGAAGAAAATAGGCCCTTCTTGCTCTTTAGAAAAGATGATTATCATCCGCAACAATAGGGCAAATTGGATGGGAACTGCGGATACAAAAAACATTGACATACTGGTAGAGACCTTATTAGAGAGGAAGAAATAATGTTTCCAATAGGCGCGTTGCTAGACATTGGCTCAAAAATGATTGACAAGTTTTTTCCAGATCCTGCTGCTGCAGAGTCTGCCAAGTTAAAGCTGTTGGAGATGCAACAGAACGGTGAACTAGCACAGCTCAACGCAGATGTAGCAGAACAGCATGAGCTGACAGACAGACTAAAAGCTGACATGGCATCAGACTCCTGGCTATCCAAGAACATCAGGCCAATGACTTTGATTGCCATTCTTGCTGGTTATTTTGTCTTTGCCATGATGTCGGCCTTTGGTATAGATACAAACCAACGGTATGTGGAACTGCTAGGTCAATGGGGTATGTTGATTATGTCCTTCTACTTTGGTGGTAGAACGTTGGAAAAAGTACTCACTATGACAAGGAAACCAGATGCAGTTAAGTGAGCATTTTTCCTATCAGGAACTAACCCACACAGATCATCGTCAGTACGACAACACACCAACAGATACAGAGTTGGCTAACTTAGTTAGGTTGGCTAACTTCCTTGAAGAGGTCAAGGTTGTTCTTAATAACAAACCCATAATGATTAACTCTGCCTTTAGATCTAAGCAGGTTAATGACGCAGTAGGTAGTAAGGATAGCAGCCAACACAGGATAGGCTGTGCTGCTGATATACGGGTTCCTGGGATGACTCCTGATGAGGTAGTCAGGGCAGTCATAGGAAGCAAGTTACCCTATGACCAGGTAATAAGGGAGTTTGACAGGTGGACTCATATATCAATACCCAACCTCAGTGTTGATAAACCCAGACAGAAAGCTCTTATTATCGACAAAGCTGGAACAAGGATATTTGCTTGATATGGAAACTATTCGGGTAGTTCTCGGTCTAAGAGAAAGAGTTCCTAGAAACAGCAAAGCAGTTAGCTGGAATATAATAAAAGGACTTTATTCAGGATGGCTGTTTCCTTTACACCAGATTACTAATAAAAGTAAAAGAAAGAATAAAGAAGTAATTACCCTTCCTGTTCAAGACAGTACTGCTTAACTTTTTCAGCAGCTACTATAATGTCCTCAGCTACCAGCTTAGCTTGAGGCCATTGCTTCTCTTGCAGGTAAGCATACATCTCTGCTCTTAGATACTTGATGTCTAGTAGATCTTGAGCATAGTCTGTACGTGGTTCAAACATCTCTAACTGTGTCATTGTTTGATTCCTTTAGGTCGAGGAGCCTTGCGCTTCCTTGATAAAATTGAGCCACTTTTCTTTTTCTTCAAATCCACACCATTCAATTCCCTGTTTAGTACACCATTGCCCGTAAGTTGTTGGAGAGTTTTTATAGAGTTTTGATTGATGTCGTTGGAAGACAATGAGTATCCTAATGGAGGGATGTTGTTCTTTGATGAGCATAAGTTTCTTTCTTCCCTCTGCGTCAAGAAGCCCTTTAGTTTCGATGTACCATCCTTCTTTAATAGTCCAGTCTGGGGTGTATCGCCTCTTTTGTGCGGGGGAAGTAAAAGCCAACACACTGGTTTCATATCCAAGATTAAATCCTTGTTCTTGCAGAATCTTGTTGAAGGTTACTTCAAGCCCTGACCTATACGTTCTGCTGTCATGTCTCTTGGGTCTCATCGTGTGCTTTCCATGTACCATTAGGTTCACGCCATATCCATAGCAGCTTGCAATTGCTATGATACCTGTCTACATCGCCATCATACATAGCTTTACAGGCTGTGTAGTACTCTTCAGGTAACAGAGGATCAAGGATTTTAGCTGCTTTTACAGGCCCAATACCTACAACTCCAGTAATTCCATCAGACCTATCCCCTACTAAAGTCTGTATGTAAAAAGACTTAAGCCCCTGGTCTGCAGTAACTTGGGTAAATTCTTTCTTTACAAAGTTGTAGTGCTGGCCTGGGACTTGGAGCATATCTTTATCTATGCTGCAGATTACCGTGCCTGAGGGCCGTTGGTTAATTCCCATACCATCATCAGCCTCATAGCCTGTACAGACCTCTGCTTTCCAATGTGTTACTAGGAACTGCTTACAGGCATCCAGGTGTACGGGTCGTATAAGAGCAGCACGGTTGGCTTTATATGTGGGATCTATGGTGTACCTAAAGTTTGTTTCTTTAGTACCAGAGAGAAAAGCTTTGTACTCAGTAGCATCTGTGGCTGAGATAATCTCTTTCATTAGAAGCTCTGTTCGGATCAGAGCTATGGACATATCATCTTTCTCTGCACTAGCTGCACACCGGTATGCCACTATATCTGCATCAATTAAAGCAATCATTACTCACCCCTTTAAAAGCCTAGAGGTAACTATTGTTTAGATAGTTACCCCCAGGCAGTTGTTGCTGTGTCGGCTAACTACCGTATGACGGTAGTTGTAGCCGCTGTTTGCTTCGCTTGTTTTTGTTCCTGCTTTTTAAGATCCCTCTCCCTAAGCGTTACATAAATATGTTGTTGGTATTTCTCCAACTCTTTATTGTTTAGCTTGGTAAGGTAATCTTCAATAGCATTAGGATTTAGTAGCAAACCTTTCATGCTGCAGCCTTTTCTTCTACAGTCTCAGCTTCTGCTTGGGCAAGATCCAGATCCCCTGCAGTGTAAGCCTCAAACTGACGAGCAATTGAAATGATTATCTTTGTTGCATCATCGTTAAGATCAAAAGGCTTGCCACCACGACATCCAATAAAGAGTTCTGTGGATCGGGCAAGAGCGTTCTGACGAACAATACTACGATCTCCATGCAGAGGAGGTATAGGAAATACCCGTGCGTTAAAAGTAGATGTACTTTTGCTACTAGGAACAACACTTACAGCAGTAGAACTAGCAGGAGGAGCACCAGATCCTTTGGCAGTAACAACAATGTTCTTACCTTCTAGACCATACGTACCTGTCTCACCATCAAAAGAAATCTCATCACCTGTGTTGCATGGAGGCTTCTTGAATCCACACTTAACCCATGTTCCATTTACTTTTATAGAATAGGTTGGTTTTACGCCCCACTTGGTGGTTACATCTTTAGTTGATTCTGCTTCTACTACACCAGTCATTGAAGACATATCTAAATCTCCGTCAATTCAAACCAATTTTTACCCACTTTGCATCCTGCGTTTAGCTTCAGAGCTAATGGGATTCCGAATGTTGCTTCATAAAACTCATGTGTTTTGTTTAGTATTGATCGCACCTCCGTTATAGTTTCAGTAAGGACATCATTCCTTACATCAAGCATGATGCTGTCATGCACAGTGTTAATTAGTTTGACACCAGGTTTATCAATTAGTTTCCTAAATAATATACCTAACATCATTGGGACTATATCGCCAGTAGCAAGACCTTGCACAGGATAATTCTTTAACTCTGTAGGACTGAATGTGTATTCACGACTTGTGCTGTATGTAGATTTATATTCTGAGAATACATACACACGTTTAGTCTCACTTACCCACCTCCAGGTTCTAGATAGTTTGTGTATGTCTCCAACATAGTCATAGGTAGAAAGTTTGTCAGCAGATGCTGCCATTATGTTGTGCCAATCTTTTACTGATGGATACCTTGTATAGAACGTAATAATAAAATTCTTTGCAACGTCGTAGGAGCAGCCAGCATTCTCAGCTAAGGTGTTAGCACCAGCTCCATAGATTAAACCGAACGTAAGGCGTTTAAACCACTTCCTGGTGGCATCGTCAGGATACTTGCCATACATATTCTTATACAGCTCTGAGTGAATGTCATTTCCATCAGTAATATCTTTGATAAGGCGTGTGTCTTTGGTGATGTGTGCAAGAACAGCAACCTCAAGTTGACTAAAGTCAAACTCTACCAACTGTCCATCATCACCATACCTAGATACAAATACTTTTTTGATGGGGTTGTTGCTGATGTTCTGCAAGTTAGGAGAAGCTGAACTCAATCTACCTGTGGATGTAGCTACATGATTTAGTCTGCCATATATACGTGCTGTTTCTTGTTCTTCTATTATATGTTTACCTAAACCTTGTATATATGTACTTAGTTGTTTACTTACTTCTCTATATTGTTGTAGTAGTAATACTAGTTCTTTTATATCTGGGTCTTTAGTCTTGTCTACAATGATACTAAGAACTTTGTCATCAACAGAAACTTTCCCAGTTTTCTCAGACTTCCAAGCATCAAGAGGTATAACACCAGATACTGGAAAAGTATTTACTAGAGTAATTACTTTTTTATATTTTACTTTTCCATTCTTAAACATACCTACAGCTTCTTTACTTTCTACTTTCTTAGTACCCCCAAACAACAACTTACTCCATTGAAGAGAGCTGTCTACATCTGTAATGGGATATGCGTTAGCAGCAGGGCCAAACTCTACAGATCTTTTTTCTAAAGTAACTTTTGTGTCTGCATAGGTAGTCGCTACCTCAACGGTATAGTCTTTGAATGTTTGTATGTCTACTTCCAAACCATTAAACATCATCTCAGTAGTGCAATGAAGAGCTTCCATCTGACTAAGAAACAAATCTAATTGGTTTGATTTTGTTGCTGATTCCATTTGCAACATTGCAATGGCTTCTGTATTACAAACATCTTGTGTTAAATACGGAATAATTAACTCAGAATCAATTTTGTCTGAACCAATTCCCTGTGCAAAGTAATCACTTATTTTGCTGTCTTTGATGGGTAGTCCATACTTGATAGACATCTCATCTAAAGATGCCCACTTAGCTTGTTGTCCTGTCAACAAATACTCTGCTAATTGAATATCCCACAGCCTTTGGCTTTGTATAATCTTTCTTTGTTCCAGGCTTTTTGTATGACGTAACAAGTAAAGCAAATCAAAAGACATATTAGAACCAACAATAAAGTCTGGTTTATTTAAATCAATTGCTACAATTAGATGTTCACTAAAAGATTCTGTAAAAATTAAAGGATCTTTACCAGAAACTTTTGTTCCTAGAAACACAATTGAATTGAATGGGTGCATAGGGTGAGCAAGCCCAAATGCTTCTGGTGCATTCAATGTTGTCTCGACATCTAGTGTTAGTAGTGTCATTTTTTCCTTTCTATTTTAAGTACATCTTTTACTGGTGGTGTGTGAAATGCTACCCACACAGCACAGATACCCGCAGCGATGATCAGGGCTAGAGCAGCCCAAGCGAACCCGCAGAGAAAGCCGTGCCTCCACGCAGCCTCGCGGTGCGCTTCTACCATTGCGTCTATCTCATTTTTATCCACCGTTCTTCTCCTTGAGCAGGTTCTCTACGTCTTTCATCATGCGTTCTTGGTAACCGACATTTTTTGCAAATATGTGATTGATTTCTGCCCCCGTCAGACCTACCCACTTGCGTTGTATAAGGTTCTGAACATCGCCACACATTACCTTGACCGAGTTATACCCTTCAGTATCGTTTCTATCTGCAAGGTCATACGCCTCTTGCATGATACGGATTCTTATCGGTTCAAACTCTTCGTTTGTCATCCGTTCTTCTCCCGTTCGATGGCTTTGTCAAATTTGTGCAAAAAGTCGTCCAATGTTTCATTGTTTTTCCGATCCTCTTCCGTCAGCTTGGTATCGTAACGATAATTGGCTTTGTAACGCACGTTGTTAAGATCGTCCTCAGCTTTAGGTTGCTTCCACGGTGTATTCCAACTTCCCTTAACCACTGCACAACCACAGATTTGGCAGTGAGCGTATTGATCTCCTGAACCTCTATCCGTTTTCGTTAGTCGGATTAGATGCCCCGTCTTTTCGCACAATGAAGTCATGTGTTCTTCTCCTTGAGTTTGGCTTCTACTGCCCTCATTGCCACCTCACGGTCAATCATAAAACCGTCTGCGTCATAACTACATTGTTTCATCTCCTTACCCGTCAGACCGATCCACTCTTTCTTTTCCAGCTTTACCCGCAGGTCTGTAATCGTCAGACGCAACCGCCCGACTTCTTGCAGAGCGCACTCATAGTGCTTTGGGCCAGCTTGGATACAGCCAGCGTAGTGTGTAGTTCCGTTCCAATCATCCTTCCGCAGGGCGGCGTTCTCGGCTTCGGCTTTCTCTGCCCTGTCGCGCATTTCGCCAAGTTCTTCCATCGTCACGGACAAGTTCAGGCGCAGGGCGGCGATCTCTACCATCAGTTCGTCAAACTTTTCACCTTTGCCATCGTCAAACCCATCGGCGTAGTCGCTCATTTCCCTTCTCCCTTTCTTTAAAGTTCCGCAATGCCACACCGTGTATCTCGGTGCGAACATCATCACACCACCTCCGTATAGTTAGACTGCCTGACCGTTCTCTTGGTATCACCCCAGAATACTTGATGAGTCCTGATGCCCTTACGCATCTTGCCTTCTTTGACTAACTGTTCCAGCCGCCTACGCGCAGCAGACTCACCAACTTTAGGCGTTAGGGTTTGCCCGTACTCTTGTGCTGTCATTCTTAAACTCCTCGATGGTCTTAGCTACGTCTGTGTGGGCGGCATCAGTAGGGACGTAAGCCGTAGTCAACAAATGTTTACCGCGCATCTTGAGATACGCGATTGCTTCCGACCGCTTGCGTATGTTGTATTCACTGCTCATTTTATTTTTTCCCAGGTTTTTGAAAAGGCTGATTAGATGGATACCCTTTACCTCGTTTGCTTACTGCTGGTGAAGGCGGAATAAACCGCGCTTCTTTATGTTCTTTGCTGCCTCGTTTGAGGCTGCTCCATTTAGATGCCATTATTCATACCTCGCTCGTAGAGTGTCTATTTTTACAATGTACTTGCCGTGCCGTTCACTTTCTATCTGATGCTTACCGCCTCCTGGTAATTTGTTTTTAGGAACATTGATAGTCCGAATGACTTCTTCGTCTGGTGTGGAAGGAGCCTGGTATTTGCCGATAGTTATAACCGCGTCTGCTTCGCCTGGTTTGTCCGTTTTGCTTCCACGTAGAGCTTCCATACCAATGAATGGCGGGTCTTTCATCTCGTCTACACCTGCGGTTAGCTGGCTTGCAGCTATAACAGGGCCGTACTCCCTTGCTAGTTCCCTTGCCCATTTGTATAACTTTCCAAGTCGTAGGTCTTCACGCTCTTCTTTGTGAAACCCATTAACTTTATCTAGTTGATCAAAGATGATTGCTCCTGGTTGTACCTCTCTAAACAGGGCAGTCAGAGTACTTACGTGGTTGGTGTTGCCATCAGTAATCAATACTCTTTTTCTGTTGCCTCCCATATGAGCGTCATACTTAATCATTGCGTCTTTATGGTCTGTCATTAGTTCTTTAGTAGTCAGCCCTAGTGAAGCTTGGACAACCCTAAAGAAGACGGTATCGCTTTTTTCTTCGTTGTTAACCCACACCAGCGGTCTGTTCATAGGTAACTGTGGAGCTATGAAGCTGGCTTCACTTGCAAGAAAGGTTGTTTTACCTACTTCAACCCGTGCTGCAATGATAATGAAGTCACCACTCCTAAGCAGTCCTAGAGACCTGTTAAGAGCCATTAGCCGCCACTCATACCCTGTACTACTAATACGATCTACAACCCCGCTAATGTCTGGGACTACAAACAGTTCATCTTTGTCAATGTACCGTTCTACAGCTCGTAATCCTTGAGTTGATAGAGCGTTAATAGCTTCAAGATCTGATCTACCATCGCGTGCTTTATTGCACTCTTCCATGATTTGAGACAGATAATCTACTTCTATAAGGCTTTTGATTACTTCGTCATAAGCCAGAGTTGGCTTAAATGTTTCCATCTTTTTGATAGATGAACGTATTACGGTGATTTTGTCTGCAGTAAGTCTGATCGCATAGGTAGCTAACAGATAACTTCCAAACGGTTCCCAGTTGATACTAGTAACACCTGGGAATGCTTTGTAATACTCCCCCATAGTATTAAGTATTGTTGCTGTTTCTGGTTGTACTACATGGTCTTTTATGTACTGCCTGTACTTGTGGTAGTTAGTGACAGACTCGGCACATAAGTGCATTACATCGAAGTCGATAACATTCTCCTTTAAATTGTTATTGAATTAATTTGTGATCTTAATTCTTTTACAGTTAGTTCTTTTGGTTCTAGTGGACTAGTAACACGCATTACTGTTTGTCCTGGAAGACAGAGGTATCTCAATCTTTTTTCTATCTTTCTTGCACCTTTATCACCTGCATCATCTGCATCTAACCAGATTACAAACTTTGCGTTTTTAGTACCTGTAAGGGTTAATCCTGTTGCGTTAGACATAGTAGTTTTAAGTAAAGCTATTGTTGTATGCGATGTATCCCTCCAGATACGATATGCACTAGCGTAATCTTCAGTAATAAATATAGTTGAACCAGTTGCAGGAAACCAAGCTACATCACTTGCATAAGCTTCTGCATAGTAGGTAGTGTATTTAGGCCCACCAGAAAATGACCTAAGTTGATACCCACTTGTATGCCCCATGTTGTTATTAATACTTAGACATAATTGCTGATTAGGAAGTTCCTGAAAATAATGAGCATCTGGTGAGCTGGTTAGTGGATTTATGTGATGTTTATATAACCAGTTCAATATAGCTGGATCTTTTACTTTAAATCGTTTATCACTTAGTTCTAAATACGGACTTCTAAAGACTCTAGGAGTATCAGAATCTTTATCAAACAGCCAGCGTCTAAGGTTTGTACCATCAGTATCTAAGTCACGAACAAACCCAGGCTCTTGGCAGTGATGGCAGAATGCAACTAGACCACCAACAACCCTCTTAACGTAAAGCCTGGATTTAGTGTCAACCCCTGCTTTACAGTCTCGATGGTTGTTTTTTGATTGCTGTCCTAAAGCTAAGTGCCCTCCATGCACTTTGATTTGTTCTCTATCAATCATGTTGTTTTAGTCCCATACACTTTGCGAAAGAGTTCCCGTGCTACTTTTTGATGTGTTTCGGTCAACTTGTTGATGTATGTAAGCTCTATTGCTGAGAGCAATGTATAACCAAATGCCATCTTTTTACAGATAGACAAAGTTGAACGGGGAGACATCGTAAGTCCCAATTGACCTGATGTATACCCTTGTCGTATAACATTTACAAAACGAACAAGAGCTTTTGTATCTGCTTTGTTTCTTAAAGGGAATTTATTTTGTATCAGATCTATCTCAACATCTTCTTTGAGATATTCAAACTTCATAGCAGTAGTGAACCTATCTAACGTTGCTGTGTTTTGTACGTTAGTACCACTATGAGCACCTGTATCATCACCCTGTCCTTGAGTGTTGCCAATAGCTACAATCCTAAACTGTTGGTGAGGAGTAATAAATTTCTCTTCAGCAGTTCCAGGCATTTCTTTAAGGAAGAGTTTGCCATTCTCTTCTAGAAGCCATTGCATACCCATAGCAATCTCTGGAGGAGTTACATCCCATTCATCCCAAGCTACTACTGCACCGTAGCGTACAGCTTCTGTTACAAGGCCATCTGCCCACCCTGTAGAACCATCCTTGGCAGTTACACTACCAAAGACCATAGATGAGTCCATGTCTCCAGTGCTGTTTATACGAATGAATGGACGTTTTGTATGGGCACAGAGCTGTTCAAACAGAGAAGTCTTGCCTACGCCAGTTGCACCGTATGCCAGGATCTTCTCATTCATTTCCCAACCATTTAAGATATTAGTAACATGATCCTTATCAAGGTAGTACGTAGGATCTATCTTTGGGATAAAGCCCCTGATCTTTTCATCCCAATCATCTTCATTAAATACTGTTACTACAAAGTCTTTGTCTGGTGAAAACCTGACAGCAGTACCAAAAAGTTTAGTAGCAAGCATTTGATTAGGTTTAAGATCACTTGCAGTTATTTTCTTTACAGAAGGAATGCTTAAAGCTGCTTCTGCAAGATCTACAAATGCTTCAGAAAGAGTACTAGGTGTAATTGCTTCTGCTTCTAATCGTTTAGCCATAGCTTCTTTAATTGCTATCTTAACCAAGTCTTCTACAGGAACTACTTTAGAATCAGTGCTCATTAAACAATTTCCTCTCTATAAGTTCTAATAACTTTTGGGGTATATCTGTAGCAGTACTAACTACTGAGTTATCTTTGTAAAATTCAGTAACTGCATCTGAACATAAACCCAACCCATAAATTTCTACTTTCTTTTGTTGCTCTATCTCTTCTATTACTTTTAAGGTTAATTCTGCTAGACCAGAAACACCTCTTGATGCTGCTGGCTGTCCATCTGACATTACAATCAAAAGCCGTTTCTTTTCCCTGCGTTTTAACAGCCTGTCATATGCCCACAAAATACATTCACCATCAGGATTACCAAGCATTGAAGCACTTGATGCTCCAATGTTCTTAACAAGCTCTTCTTCAGATAATTTTGGCTGTGTAAATGGCTTATAGACATACATTACTGGAGGGCAAGTACCGGTATATGCGTCTGTAAATCCTAGTATTTCCAGAGGAACTTGTAACACCTGGAATACATTGTTTAGCAGAACTGCAGCTTGTCCAGCGTATAAAACTTTATCTCCAGCCATACTGCCTGACATATCAATGAGAACAGTAACAGCAGCATTTAGTACTGTGCTGTTTATCTTGTTCTTAAAAACACGTTCAGAAAAACCAGGAGTCTTAAGAACAATCCTTGATAGCCTGGCTTGGTCTAACTTGCCTTTCTTAACACCGTACTCGTATTTAACCCTTGCTCGTATTTGAATCAACCGTTTTACTTGTTGAGCAAAGTTTTCACTTACAGATACTTCATTTTTTACTCTGGTTTCAAAAGCATTGCAGTAAAAAACAGCAGCAGTAGAGTCTGTATCAAGTTGTGCAGATTGTATTAAATGTGTTGATGAATGATTGTAGTAATCTACTACTACAAAGTCATCTACTGGCGTTATTTCCCAGCTTCTACTATCAAAAATAACGTCATGCTCTAATCCAACCTTACTCATGTGTCCATGATCAAGATCGTGAGTAGTTACTAACTTACTTGCTAAGTCTTTTATTTCTACTTTTTTGATACACCACTCTTCGTCTTCTTCCTTTTTAAGTGTTCCTTCTTTTGCTTTTTTATCTATTTCTTTGCTTTTCTTTGATTTGTCTTCTTCTTCTTCTCCTTTTCCTTTCTTTTCTTCTGTACCAGATTCTTCTTCCAAAAGCTTTTCACGTTCCTCTTTGTCAGGATCTCCACCTAAAGCTCTAAAAATGTCCCGTGCTAACTCATAGGACAACTTAGTACCTTCAATTTTGCGTGGTTCTTCCTGGCAAGCTATTAACCTTGGAGTAAATACCTCAAGAATCTTTTCAAACTTCTCGTTTCTTGGATATGTTTCTCCAACAAGAGCACAGCTTGGAAATAAAGGCCCAGAGACTTCACAGTCCCAACGAATTAATGCAAGGATAGCTACAGACAGAGGTGTGTCATTTGTATTGTTCTTAAGAACTTTCTCCAAAAGTCTTGGAGTAGTCTTATCCCACAGTTCCCTAAACCCGCTATAGCTTTCAGCTTCAAGGGCATTGACTCTGGAGTCTTCTATGATGTTCCACAGCAATCCAAGAGTACTTGTACTGGGGTTTATTTTCTTTTCTTTAAGAATTGCAAAGTCAGAATACGCATCGTGAGCTACTTCATGGTCAGTACTGGACATGATTTCTTCCAGTTCATTGACAGTCATCTTGGCTGTAATCTTAGGTAGAAAGATTGTTTTTCCATCATGTCTGGGTTCATTTTTATTCTCAAACACTACTCTTAGATTACTCCTTCCTGCAGAGGCTTTGATGTATTT
>Ga0181352_1000370_pt1 | contig 19512 bp, 8 predicted proteins | sample Fa13VDMLBSN_FD_130103 | JGI IMG/M metagenome (GOLD analysis project Ga0181352, IMG submission 130103) | Freshwater viral communities from Lake Michigan, USA - Fa13.VD.MLB.S.N | ecosystem: Environmental > Aquatic > Freshwater > Lake | place: USA: Michigan | collected 2013-09-23 | reverse complement strand
GGAACACCGCCTTGGTCCAGGTCGAGCGAGCTGGCATGTCTGCGTTCGAGGTGGCCAACGGCCGGGCCTCGATGCACGAAGCCTTCAAGCACCTGCTGGTCGGGGGCAACGTGCTCCTGTACGTGGCGGAAGACGGCATCAAGGTGATTCACCTGAATCGCTTTGTCGTGTGTCGTGACCCGATGGGGTCCGTCACCGAGATCGTGGTCGAGGAGGAGGTCTACCCCGACGCTTTGCCCGTGGGGCTGTACGACGACCTGGATGAAGAGGACGCATACGAGTCCGGCACCACGTCGAAGACCATCAAGCTCTACACCCACGTCGAGTACGAGGAAGGCAAGGTTCATTGGTACCAGGAAGCCAAGGGCAAAGAGATCCCTGGGTCCCATGGCATGTGCGACGGCGACGTGAATCCCTGGATCCCCCTTCGGTTCAACCGGGTGGACAGCGAGGAGTACGGCCGCTCCTACATCGAGGAGTACTACGGGGACCTGTTGGCCCTGGAGAGCCTGTATCAAGCCATCATCGAGGGGGCAGCCGCTGCCGCCAAGGTTCTGTTCCTTGTCAATCCCAACGGCACCACCAGGCCCCGCACCCTGGCCAACGCTGAAAACGGAGCCATCGTCCAAGGCAACGCTGCTGACGTCACCGTCATCCAGACTCAGAAGGCCCAAGACCTGAGCATCGCCAACAGCACCATTGAACGGATCGAGGCCCGACTGCAGTTTGCGTTTCTCCTGAACACCGCGATCCAACGACGCGGGGAAAGAGTGACAGCGGAAGAGATCCGTTACATGAGCCAGGAGCTAGAGGCCGGCATCGGTGGCCTGTACTCAATCCTGACTCAAGAGTTGCAGCTGCCCCTGGTGCGTCGGTTGCTGCATGTGCTGCGGAAACAGCGCAAGCTTGCGGCTTTCCCGAAGGGCCAGGGCGGTGTGCCACTGGTCAACCCCAGACCAGTGACAGGCCTGGAAGCCATCGGTCGTGGTGATGACCGGAACAAGTTGATCCAGTTCATCACCACTGCCACTCAGACCCTGGGCCCCGAGGTGATTGCCAAGTTCGTGAACGTCGATGAAGCCCTGCGGCGTCTTGCTGCCAGCGAATCCATTGACACCACCAACCTGGTCAAGTCCAGGGACCAGCTGCAGCAAGAGGCAGCTGCCGCGCAAGCCGAACAACAACAAGCGGCTCAGCGTGAAATGCTGATGACTGGCCTCAAGTCATCAGCCATGGCGCAAGTCGCCAACAACTACACCCAAGAAGGAGCACCCTATGGCCCGCAGTTCGCAGACGGCACAGACCCAGCCCAGCCAGGAGCCCAGCCCAACGCCCTCCCCAGCCCCCCAAGAGCGCCCGGTATCCCTAGTGGGCCCACCGGCCCAGGTGCCGGAGCGCCTCCCGCATGAAGACATCGTCATCAACTATGTAGAGGCAAGGCCTGTAGTCCAGCCAGGTCCAGAGCCTGTCGCCACGTTCGGTGACGACGGATCCATCACCATCAACTAATCATCAAGCCAATGCCTGAAGCCATCACGATCACCCAGAACGAGAGCCCGGCCCTGTCGCCTGAGAACGAGGAGATGCTTGCCGCCTTGGCAAGTGACGGAGACGAGAAACCAGCTGAACTCTTGGCCGGCAAGTACAAGTCCGTCGAAGACCTAGAGAAGGCGTACAAGGAGCTGCAGACCAAGCTCAGCCGTGGCCAGTCAACCGCTCCAGAAGCTGAAGACGACGACGCTGCTGAAGACGACGACGAGACCGATAGCAGCGACGACGAGACCGACAAGCCCGCTGGCGATGCCCGTGAAATCTACGGGGACCTGATCGGCGGGAAGCTCGACGAAGCCGGCATCGACTTCCAGGAGATGAATGTCCGCTGGCAACAGTCGGGCACCTTGGAGTCCGAGGACTACGACCAGCTGGCCGAGGCCGGCTTCAACCGGGACATGGTCGATGCGTACCTGTCTGGGCTGCAGTACAAGGCAGCGCAAGACACGGCACTGTCGGTCAAGGAGGTGGCGTCCATCAAGGAATCCCTTGGCGGTGAGGCCGAGTACAGCAAGATGATCCAGTGGGCCGGCGACAACCTGACCCCCGAGGAAGTCGAAGGCTTCAACCAGATCATCAACACCCAGCCCATGGCTGCAGTGAAGATGGCGATCACTGGTCTCCATGCCCGGTACACAGCAGTGGAGGGTCGTGAGCCCAAGCTCATTGGTGGCCGTGCTTCCAAGGGCAGCAGCGACAAGTTTGAGAGCACTGCTCAGCTGGTCGAAGCCATGTCGGATCCCAGGTACAGCAAGGACCCTGCTTATCAGAGAAAGGTGCAGGAGAAACTTGGACGATCGAGTATCTTCTGATCGTCAGGTTGTCCGGGCCCTCCATTCCAATGGGGGGCTTTTTCATGGCTTGCATTTGTCCGTACACTGATTACACCTAGACCCACTCACAAATCCTCGACGGCCCACTGCGGTGGACACCCGATCGTGAATGGGAGCCCGGCGTCGGGGTAACCCCCAACCCTTTCCTAGGAGCCCAGCAATGGCAGCCCCCGATTTTACCGCTTCACGTCTTGGCCTTGTTAACGCTGCAGGTGGTGGCACCTGGGCCGGTGACAACGCCCTCTTCCTCCAGGTCTGGGCCGGCGAGGTCCTGACCGCGTTCCGCAAGGCCACCATTTTTGAGCCTCTGCACACTGTCCGCACCATCTCCAGCGGCAAGTCAGCTTCATTCCCCATCGTGGGCTTGAACTCCGCTGCGTACCACACCCCCGGCACCATGCTGACGGGTACCGCAGTGAAGAACGCTGAGGCCGTCATCAAGATCGACGACAAGCTCGTCTCCAACGTGTTTGTTGCCGACATCGACGAGGCCAAGAACCACTGGGACGTGCGCTCTCCGTACTCTGCGGAGATGGGCAACGCCCTGGCGTACACCTTTGACCGCAACATTGCGGCAACGATCGCCAAGGCTGCACGTACCGCCACCAACTTCAACACCGACTTGCCCGGTGGTACCCGGATCAAGATCATTGCTGCCACCAAAGCAGCGATCACTGGCGCCCAGCTGGCCACCGCTCTGTTCTCCGCTGCCCAGCGGATGGACGAGAACAACTTGCCTGAGAACGACCGGTACTGCGTCCTGGCTCCGGCCGAGTATTACAAACTCGTCCAGACCACCGACGTGATCAACCGCGACTGGGGCGGCGCTGGTGCGTACTCCGACGGCACCGTGCTGAAGGTTGCTGGCATCACCATCCTGAAGTCGAACCACCTTCCCACCACCAACCGCTCTGCGGCCACCGGTGAGAACAACGACTACGCCGCCAACTTCACCGATTCCGTCGCCCTTGCTTTCAACAAGCAAGCCGTCGGCACCGTGAAGCTGATGGATCTCAAGATGGAGCAGACCGGCGCTGACGTGCATGCCCTGTGGCAAGGCACCTTCATGGTTGCCTCGATGGCCCTGGGCACCGGGATCCTGCGTCCCGATTGCGCGATCGAGATCTACACCGCCACCAGCTGACGGTCCAATATGGGGGGACTCCGGTCCCCCCTTTTTTCTGGAGGTTTCCCATGGCCCTTGCTCGCACCACGTTCTTGGAAGCCGTGAACCGGGTGCTGCAGATGCTTGGTGAAGCACCGGTCAATGGCCTTGATGGGCAGTTCGGCTTGGCGCAGCAAGCGCAAGACATGCTGAACGACACCAGCCGCAAGGTCCAGTCAGAGGGCTGGTCGTTCAACACCGACTACGAGCGCCTGCTGATGCGGGACGCCGTGACGTCTGAGATCAGTGTTGGCGCCAATGTCAGCCGGGTCAAGGTCGACCCCTACTCCTACCCAGACGTCGACGTCATCCAGCGCGGGGCCAGGCTGTACGACCGGCGGGCCGGCAGCTACGAGTTTGACGAAGACCTGCGTGCTGACGTCACCTACATCCTGGAGTGGGACGAGGTGCCTGAGTACGCCCACCAATACTTCACGATCAAGGCTGGCCGTCAGTTGCAGGAAGCGATTCTGGGCTCAGCTGATCTGTCAAGGATCAACGCTGCTGCCGAAGCCGAAGCCCGTAGCCAGTTCATGGAGGAGGAGGCGACCCGGGGCGAGCACAACTGGCTGCGTGGCAATCCCAACCACACTGATGTTTTCATGACGTACAAGCCCGCCTGGGCCCTGCGCCGCTAAGTCATGCCTCTGATCAGTAGCTCTATACCCAACCTGATCAACGGGGTCAGTCAGCAACCAGCGGCCTTGCGACTGGCGTCCCAATGCGAGCAAATGGTCAACTGCATGCCCAGCCCCGTGGAAGGGCTGAGGAAGCGACCACCGGCTCAACACGTGGCCAAGCTGTTCTCGGGATCAGCTGGCTCCAGCCGCCCATTCACGACCATCGTCGACAGGGATGGCGCCATCCGGTACCTGGTTTTGATCCTGGACAACGACATCAAAGTCTTTGGCCTGGATGGTTCTGTCAAGACGGTGGCCAAGCCTGACGGCACGTCGTATCTCAACATCACTGGCGAACCCAGTGCCGTGTTCCGAGTGGCCTCGGTGGCCGACTACACGTTCATCGTGAACCGGGAAAAGACGGTGGCCATGGCAGCCACGACGTCGCCCACCTGGGGCACCAAGAGCATGGTGTTTATCCGGTCCGCTGAGTACGCCACCACGTACAGCATCACCGTCAACTCCACCACGGTCTCGTACACGACGCTGCCAGCAGGTGGCAAACGCATCTCAGCCACCTACAGCAGGAGCTCCAACACAGTCACGGTGACAGCCACGGCCCATGGCCTGGCCACTGGCAATCAGGTGGACATGAGTTTCCAGAGTGGCTCTGGCACCGCTGGCGCCTTCACGATCACGGTGACTGGTGTCGACACGTTCACGTACGCGGACCCGGTGGGTGGTACGACGTCAGGCAACTGCACCGTCGTCCATGAACCAAACTACAGCCCGAGCACAGTTGAGATTGCTGCGGCCCTGAAGGCAGCCTTGGCCACAGCACTGGGCGGCACGTTCACCGTTACCAACGGGACCGGCCAGTACGTCGTGCGAATCACCAAGAACGACGGCACTGATTACACGTTGAGCTCCACCGACACCAAGACCGGCCTGGCCACTGTCGCCGTTAAGGGAACCATCGACAGCATCAGCGACCTGCCCGTCACCGCTGAGCACGGGTTCATCGTTGAGATCACGGGGGCCGCGGCCACTGGCGCCGACGACTACTACGTCAAGTTTGTGGCCAACGCGGGCTCAGGCTTTGGCCATGGCATCTGGCAGGAGACAGTGGCCCCTGGCATCCAGTACCTGTTTGATGCGACCACCATGCCGCACGTGTTGGTGCGAGAAACTGACGGCACCTTCACGTTTCGGAAGTTCACCTGGTCTGGCCGGGTGGCCGGTGATGCCATCACCGCAAAAGAGCCCAGCTTCGTTGGATCCACGATCCAGAACGTCAACCTGTTCCGCAACCGACTGGCGTTGCTGGCTGATGAGAACGTCATCCTGTCGGCAGCTGATGCGTACGACAGGTTCTGGCCCGAGTCCGTGCAGACCGTGGTCGACTCCGACCCCATTGATCTCAGTGCCGGCAGCAGAAAGATCAACCTGGTGACGTCGAGCCTAGCCTTTGCTGACGTGTTGCTGGTCTTCAGTCGCAACGGGCAATTCCGGTTGAGTGGCGGCAATGCAGTTGCTGCGTCGTTGACACCCAAGACCGCGACCATCACTCAGATCACAGCGTTTGAGATGAGCCAAGCGGTGGACCCGGTGATCGTGGGTCGCACCATGTACTTCCCTGTGCCCAGGGGCGAGTACGGCGGGCTGAGGGAGTTCTTCTTGCCGGACGCATCAGGCCCGGTGCCCACGTCGGAGGAAGTGACGGCAGCGGTGCCACGGTTCTTACCATCAGACCTGTCGAACTTGATTGCGACAGCAGCGGAGGAGGCGGTCTATGCCGTGTCTAAGAGCCAGCCCAGGCGCATCTACCTCTACAAGTTCCTGTTCCAGGGGGACAACAAGCTGCAAAGCGCCTGGAGTTACTGGGAGTTCAACGCCGGCAAGAGCGTCATTGGCATAGACCTAATCGAAAGCGATCTATATGCCGTGGTCCAGTATTCCGATGCCGTGTACTTGGAGCGCATTGTCACTCACCCGGACGCTGTGGACGCCGGCACGACGGTGGAGATGCTGTTGGACCGCAAGACCACGGAGGCCAGCTGCTCCGTGGCGTTGACGACGCCGAGTGGTCTCGATGTCCAGAGCACCATTACCCTGCCGTACCCCATCAACACCAGCACCAGCAACATGGCCGTGGTTGGCCGGTTCTTTGCTGGCAACACCCTGCAGCACGGCCAGGTCGTTCAGGTCCTGTCGTCCACTGCAGCTGGTGGAGCCGGTGGCAACGGCACCCTCACGGTCCGCGGGGACTTGACTGGCGCTGAGTTCTTCGTGGGTGAGCTGTACGACATGCTGTACGAGTTCAGCACCCAGTACCTGAAGGAGCAGCCCCCCGGTGGTGGCATGGCTGTGATTGCGGGACCCAAGCTGCAGCTCCGCACCTGGACCATGCTGTTCGACAAGTCGTCGTCGTTCAACATCAAGGTCACCCCCCGTGGCCGGGACACCCAGACCTACCCGTACACCGGCTTTGAGATTGGGGACCAGGAGGTCAGCCTGGGTGAGCTGGCTCTTCGCACTTCCAAGTTCCGGGTGCCGGTGATGGCCCAGAACATCGAGGCCAAGATCGAGATCACCAGCTCTTCCCCGCTGCCCTGTCGCCTTCAGTCCGCAGAATGGGAAGGTTGGTACCACACCCGAGCTGCGCGTCTGTGACATCTGCGTACACCAGGCCCACCAGGGTTGCCGATATTCCGTATGTGGCCGAGTTCATGCGGGACGAGGACGTGGCCGAGGTGCGGGCGTTCTCTGGTCACGCTCCCCAGGAGTCCCTGCTACACAGCTTCTTTGCCGGGGACCCCTGCATGACCATGATCGGGCGGGACGGCAGGCCCATGGGCATGTGGGGCGTCGTTCCGCAACAAGACGACCTGGGCACCATCTGGATGCTATGCACCGATGACCTGGTGCGCGATCGCCTGAACTCCATGCGGTTCCTACGGGAAGCCAGGGACCACTTGGATCGGGTGCAGCGCCGGTACAAGGTCCTTTTCAATTTCGCAGATGCCCGTAACGTGGTGCATATCAAGTGGTTGCGGTGGATGGGGTTCACCTTCATCTCGTCGCATCCCAGATTTGGAACAGAAGGTCGGCTGTTCCATGAGTTCGTGAGGATCTAGGCCATGTGCGGACCAATCCCAATCATCATGGGCGTCGTCAGCGCCGGCCTTGGCATTGGTCAAGCGGTGGCTGGTGCTCAGGCCGCGCAGCAGCAGGTTAATTTCGCCAATGCCCAGGCCCAGCAGAACTTTGCGTTTCAGCAGATGCAGGCCGGTTCCGCTCGGAACTTTGAGCAGATGCGGGCCAATCAGCAGGAAGAGCTGATGCGGATCAATCGCTTGATGGCCGACAACGCTTACGCCAACGACATCGCCGCCCTCAACTCCCGGCTGATGCAGGAGCAGGCAGCTGCGAGTCAGGAAACGCAGAAGGGCGCGATTGCAGGAGCCAAGGCCCGAGGCGAGATCATTGCATCCGGCCGTCTGGGCAACACTGTCGACAACCTGGTGGCTGACTTTTACCGGCAGCAGGCCCAGTTCGACTACGCCACCAGCCAGAACCTGGCGTTTACCGGCACCCAAGTCCAGCTCCAGAAACAAGGGGTTGCGGCTGAACGTGGATCCCGGATCGCCAGCCAGCAGCCGTACATCCAGCAGCCGGTGTTGGATCCACTGGAACCCTTGTACCAGAAAACGCCAAGCATGGCGCCGTTCTTGTTGCAGGGGGCCAGTGCTGCCATCGGTGGCGTCCAGGCCGGCATGAGCACAGCTTCGTCCATGAAAGGGGCTGGCCTCAAAACAAATTACTGGGGCTTCAAGAGGGAATAACTCATGGCACGTCTATCTACCGGTCAAGCCTTTGGCGAAGTCAGCCGTGCGTCGGCTGCACAGCTCCTGGGTGGCATCCCTGCCGACGCATCTGGCGGCGCCTTGGCTCAAGGCTCAATCAATGCCCCGTCCCTGCAGCCACGGGCGACACCGGTCGATACGTTTCAACGGGTGGGCGCGCCGATGCTCGGTGGACCTCCCAAGATCTTTGCGCCCCCGGATCTGCCGAATCCAGGTCAGGATCTGGCGAACCTGTCCAAGGCCCTGGGGGGATTCAGTTCCACCCTGCAGAGCTTTGGCGAGACATGGCTCGCCAACAGGCAGCAGGAGGACAAGAGACAAGAGGCAGCCACTGGGGCCCTTGTTGGCCAAGCCAGCAGGTTTGGTCCAGCCCGTGGCATTGCCGACCTGGCTGCCAACCTGGAGAAAGCTGCGGCCCTGGGGAACCCAGATGCAGCCCGCATGCTGCAGGTTGTCCGAGAGAAACAGAACTCCTCGGTTGGCAGGTATTGGCTGGAGCGCTCCGTTGAACAGAACGCAATCCAGAACGCAGCACTGAGCCTGCCGGACCGGATAGCCAACACCTCCACGATCAAGGTGAATGGCAAGGACGTTGAACTCAACACCCTGTCGTCCGACGACCCCAGGTACTTGCAGTACCGGGACGAGCAACTGTTTGGCGGCGCACAGATGTCGCCCCAGGGCTACGCCAAGAACCAAGGCATCATTATTCAGGCGCAGCTCCAGGCCGACCAAGTCCAGCGCAAGAAATACAACACGGCCGAGGCTGGCAGGTTGACAGCCCAGGTCGCGGTTAACAGGCAAAGCATTGCCGCCGATTACATCTCCGTTCGCGGCAAAGGTAACGACGTCTATGCCATTCAGTACGTCGGCCGGGCCCTGCAACAGGAGATTGATTCGATCAGGATCCTTGGCGTGCCGGAGGAAACAAAGACAGAGCTGACCAACAAATACCTTGAAGGGTTTGCCGCCGACGTCGTTTCAGCTGCTAGGTCCCAAGGCTTTGCCATTGTCGACATGGATGCAGTGCTAAAGCCTGCCCTCCGCTCGGTGATGATTGGCCCCGTTGATCAACGGGTCAAGGCAGACGGCACCCCGAACCAAGCCTTGCGCCTGTACAACACCCTGGGCGGCGAAGCGTTTCTGGACCAGGTGGCGGCCAGGGCCAATGCTGCCCAGATCCAAGACAACACCCAGCAGTCCCAAATGGCTGGCATCCAGGAGCAGCAGGCCTACGACGCCCGACTGGCCGCAGCCTTGCCGGAGGGGCGTCGTTCTGATCCGGCTGCCATCAAGGGCTTCTTCCAGGCCGAGCGGAATCGGGCGGCTGTTGAACCTGACGGCATCAAGCGGGCAGCCATGTTCTCGCAGCTTGATGCGTCCGAGCGTCAGTTGACTGAGACTTTTGTCAAGCCGGTCCAGGAGCAACGGGCCTTGTGGTACACCCAGCAGCTGGCCAATACAGCTGGCGACGAAGCTGCCCGCAACAGGTTGACAGCTCAACTGCAGGCGGACCTAGCTGCTGACCGGATCACCAGCGCAACGGCCATCAGCATCCAAACTACCCTGTCGGCCCAGGGCTCCAAAGAGGTGCGGACCTACGACAAGGACATCAACTCCCGCATCGACAAGATGTCCAAGGAGTGGGAGGCGTACAGCGGCAGCCCCAACTCATACGGTGGCTCCGCTCTTGCTGACTTTGAGTCCCAGGCCCTGTACAAGGCCCGTGACGACGCACGTCGCAAGTCCCAGGACACCGTGTACCAAGCCATCAAGGAGGGCAAGGACCCGGTGCAGGCACTGAATCAACTGTGGACCAACAGCAACTTTGGCCTCAGGCGACGTGAGGAGGTGGGTGGCACCCAGGCCCCCATGTATGAGAACGGTTCTCAGTTGATGAAAAAGAACACGGGCAACTGGAGCCGCAGCACCATCGCCCCTCGGGACGCCAACAATCTGCGGGGCCAGGCCAAGGTCCGGCCGCTGTACGGGGCGGAAGCCTTTGCGACCGACGTCGACGCTTTCCTCAATGGGACGCCCAGCCAAAACTTCAGGACGCTGATGAAAACGTTGACGACAGGGCCTGGTGGGCAGAAGCCATCAGAGGTGATCCTCAACCAATTCAGGCTCCAAGGCATTGAGGTGCCAGAAGACGTGCGTCAGAAGATCCAGGCCCTGGACGGCCAGGAGATCTCAAGGGCAACGCCTGCGCGTCGGACGGCTCCTCAGCAAAACGGAGCACTGGCTGGCGTCCAGATTGCGAGCAGGGCCTTGGGCAACCTGTTGGTGCCACCGGCTGCAGCTGCACCAACCGTCGCGGCCACAATGCGACCAGTGGTTGCCGCCAGGACCCAGTCGACCGTCACACCCCAGGCCCGGGTCGATGGATACATGAAGCGGCTGGCATACATCGAAACCAGAATCCGCAACATCCCCAACGCCGAAGGGTCGCCTGGCCGCGGCTATTTCCAAGCGTTCCCGGATTTCGCCAAGGAAGCCATTGCGGCATCAGGTGGCATTGACCCCCGGGACAGCGATTACAACCGATCGGCCAAAGCTTCAGCCGCTTGGATTCGCGTTTACAACAAGCCGGCCTGGGCGGCAATACGGGCTGGTCGTTACGACGAAGCAGATCGTTTGCTGCGCAACACGTGGCCGTCGTTGCCAGGCGGAAGCCAGGCCCAGAAGCCAGAGGTGCAAAAGGCTGCCCGCAAATATCTTCGTTGAAGGCTTGGTTCTTTGACGGCAACAGTCCAAACTGATCCCATCGCCAACTGATCCATGCCTATCCAAACGATCCGCGACCCCAAGACCGGGGAAGAGCGCCGGGTCTATGTGTCAACGGGCGGCATGGGCGCCGGGGCTCCACCTAAACCCAAGCCCCAGCCATCGGCCGGCGGTGGATTCATGGGGACGTTGAACGACTTCAACCCCATGAAGCAGATCACTGCTCTCGGGACTGGTGTCTCCACGTTCATGCAGACCGGGGACCTGAACAAAAGCATTGCAGCTGCGTCGAGGGAAGCTGCGCCGACGACGGCCCTGGGTCAATCAGTCAGCCGGACCCTGGCGGCAGGCGGTCAGCGGGCTGTGGATGCAGCTCGGCTTGAGATCGACCGAGCACGTCTGGCCCGGGAGCAGATGGCAGCAGGCACGTCGCCCATGGACGTCAAGATCCCATCCAGGGGCCCCGGCGCCCCCAGTGCCACGCGAGTGCGGCTGCCCGAGTGGGCCAACTACGACGACATGCGCGTTGAACCCAAGAACCCGGTCGAGGACGTCGCTGCCAGCATCGTTGGGTTTGTCCCGTATTTCGCCGTTGCCCGTGGAGCCGGGGCCCCAGCACAAACCTTGGTGCGTGGGTTGCCTGGCGTGTCCAGGGTGGCCACTGGCTTTGAAGCCGCGACTGCTGGCCTGAAAGCTGCTGGTGGCGCCAAGCGTGTTGCCGGCATCTTTGCGGAAGAAGCCGTCTCTGGTGCCATCCCTAGCGCCATTGCCACCTACTACGCCACCAAGCCCACTGACAAGACGTTGAGCGACAGCCTGGCCGAGACGGTCAAGGGCTCAGTGTTTGAGGGTGTCGTGGCCAGGGGCCTGTTGGCCGACCCGAATGACACGGTTGAGCAGGCCCGCATCAAGCAATCCATCAACGACCTGATCTGGTCGGTGCCCTTGGGCGGTGGCTTGGGCACGGGCTTCCGTGGCATTGGCGCCATGGCAGGTGCCACCAAGCGAGCATTTGCCGACGTCATCCAGGGCACGATCAAGGTCGGCCAGGCTGATCAAGCCGTAAAGGATGCAGCTACGGCACCGGTTGCGGCTGCCGTCGACCCGAGTGTCCCAAGTGCGGGAACTCCAGCCCCTGCTGCTGCACCAGCGCCGCGTGTCGTGTCCGGCAAGCCAGCGTTCTCGTCTGTGGCGTACTACCAGGGCCTGCGTCGTCAGCCGTTGTGGGAAAAGACCGGCGTCGAGATCCAAGGACGTCTGGAGCCCCAGACCCCGCAGTCGCTTCCGGTTGACTCGTACACCGCCAAGCTGAACTACAGCGACGTCAGGCCTGACGCTGGCCCGCTGAACGCCAGTGGCAAGAGGTATGCACAGGCCTTGGCTGGCCAGGATCAGATTGCGATTGAGGCGACGTCGCAGAAACTCCGGGCCACGTTCAACAACGCGGCCGCCAAGCTTGGCATCGAGCTTGGCCCCAATGCCAGCAGCCAGTCGTGGTCCATGTGGGACATCGGCAAGCAGCTGTACATGGATGCCAACCCAGCGAAGAGCAACAAGCCGTATGTGCTTGGCAACCCGCTGACCAACATCCAGGTCCAAGCCGACATCGTCGACCGGGCTCTTGGGTACGAGATCACCAAAGGGGTCGACGTCGAAGGCAAGCGCCTGAAGTCCTGGCAGCTGACGTCGATCGGCCGCAAGGCCCGGGAAGACGCAGGCGTCGAGCTTGGCCTAATGCCGGACCCCGGCTCCCAGCGCACCATCCCGGCCCCCAGCGCACCACCGACGCCAGAAGCTGCAGCAGCGGCCCTGCAACAGGCTCAAGCCGAGCTGGTTGTAGCGACACAACGGCTGCAGTCCGAGGCCGCCAAGGAGGTGGTGACTGCGCCTGAGGTTGCAGCGGTGCCCCAGGGCCAGCTGCCAGGCATGAACCAGCCGGCCTACGAGCAGGTTGCCACTATCCCGACTGGTGACGCTGCTGTTGCACCAAAGGTTTTCCAGTACAAAGCAGAGGGCCAGACGGCCACCGGCCGCAGTGGATCGCTTGCTGAGGAGAGCGTCTACGACCCCCGGTACGCAGGCGTCATCAGCGTTTGGCGGGACAAGCTGGGCGAGCTTGGGCCTGTCAATCAGATCTACATCGCAAACGGCCACAACCGGCATGAGCTTGCTGTACGCAGTGGGTTCCCGATGATCAATGTGCAGTTCATCGAGGCCGCGACAGCCGCAGAAGCCCGCGTCGTTGCAGCACTGCAGAACATCAAGGATGACAGGGGCACCGCTGTCGATGCCGGCAAGCTTCTCCGGGACACCGGCATGTCCATCGAGGACCTGCGCCTTCAGAACGTCAACCTGAACGGGAAGCTGGCCAGCGAAGGTGTGGCCCTCAGCCGCTTGCCTCAGTGGTTGTTTGACAAGGCCGCTACCGGCAGCCTGCCCACCCCCAAGGCCGTGGCTTTGGGCTCTGCCGAAGGGGTTGACGACGCAATCATCAGCGACGTCGCCAAGCAAGCAATCGCTGGCAAGTGGTCGGCCGAGAAGATTGTCCAGGCCATGCAGGAGGCCAAGTTCGCCAGCACCAGCACCGGAGGCGGTGACGCAGGTCCTGTGTTGCCTGGGTTTGAGGAGATGCTCAAGACCAGCAACGTTGTGGCCTTGATCGACATCAGGACCGCTGCGTTCAACAAGCTTTCGGGGGAGATGCGGGCCCTGACCGCTGCATCCCAAGCCAAGAACACCAGCTACCTGGAGGCCGCCGGTAACACCATCAACGTCGAAGGCAGCCAAGCCGCTCGCAAGATGGCGGCTGAAGCCGTCGCTGTATTCAACCGCGTCACCGCGTACGAAGGACCGGTCCGCAACATCTTGAACGAGCTGGCGGCCCAGCTGCCAGAAGGGGCAGGTCGCTCCAAGGCCGCGGCGAACCTGGTGCAGTTCAATCTCCAGCGGTTGAGGGACGCAATCTCTGAGGAGATGAATGGGCCGCGGTTGCTTCAGGACGAAGCTGTGGCCAAGCAGATCCAGGAGCCACCGGCCCCAACTGCCGCAGCTGAACCTGCCGCCACAACCTTTGCCGACCCCCTAGAGGCCGAGAACCTGGCTGATGCCCGCCAGTTTCTGGGGCTCCCTGCGACCGCCAACGTGGCCCAGGTCGCACGGGTGGCCAAACAGGAGGGGTACGACGGCATTGTGTTCACCGGGGACTTCGGTCTGCCCGGTGGCAAACGGGAGATCGACCTCAGGGCCCTGCCTGAAGTCAAGGCCCCTGAGAACGCTGGGAACCCGGTGCCGATTCAGGCCAAGCCGGTTGACGTGGCGCCCGTTGCACCCGTTGTCTCCATCACCCCTGGCTTCACGGCCAAGACCGGTGGCGCCAAGGACGAGAACGAAGCCGTCTCCACGGCCCTGGAGCGCCTGAGCCTTGCCGAAGAAGCAGGGAACACTCAACTGGCTGCATCGCTACGTGGCTGGCTGAGTCGTCGTGGCGTCAACGTCCAGGGCGAGCAGACTTACCCAGGGTCCGCCTTTGTGCCTGATGCTCCTGCTGAGCCACCCGTCGCTGCAGTCGAGATCCCTGCAGGGGCCAGCCGCAAGATCACGGCCAGGACCAGCGAGGGCCGGATTCAAGCCGCTGCCGAAAGCTTGGTGTCATGGACGGCAACGCCGCCCTTGGCGCCCATGAGCGTTGACCAGGCCCTGAGCCTGGTGCGGGCCAAGGGGGAAATTCTTGACCCGGATGCGATCCCTAGCCTGGACATGGCCAAGGCCCGCGAAGACATTTCCATGGGCAGGGCAACGCCAGAAGTGGCGGCTGCTTACAAGCAGTTCTATGAGTTCTCCGCAGAGCTGCCCAATCTTGAGGGCTGGCGCAGCGTCGAGACCGGCGTCGGTGGCACAGTTGGCGAGGGGTACACAGGTGCTACCCGCATCACCGAACGGGAAGCCAGCGAGCTGGCCCGGATCGCGTTCAACATCAGCGGCGTCACGGATTTCAGGATCCAGGAACGGATCAAAGAGGTTTACGGACCGGCCCAGGCCAAGGCCTATGGCGACATGAGCCTGGTCGGCCAAAGCACAGAGCTCGCTGGCCTGTACGCACCTGGCACCGTGTTTGGCGGTGACATGGCCAACGACCAGATCCAGGTCGCCATGTCGGCGTACGGGGTGACCAAGTCGTTCACCCAGATGCTCAGCACCACGTACCACGAATCATTCCACCGGCTTCAGCGGTGGTTCTTGACCGACGCTGAGCAAGGGGTCCTGGCTCGCAGTGAGAAAGCCATCCGGGAACTGGCGGCCCTGAACGCTGAAAGCCTTGGCATGGCCAACAAGGCTGCCAGGTTCCGTGACGGCACCATCGACCTGAGGGAAGCCACTGCCGAAGCGTTTGCTGGGTTTGCCCGGGGGCTTCAGCTTCCCGAGAAAGTCGGGGGCATATTCACCAAGATCAAGGAGTTGATTGATCAAACAATCAACTGGTTGACCACTGGCGGCAAGTACAAGACCTGGGACGACGTGTTTGAAAAAGCGGCCCTGGGCCAAATGAAAGGCCGTGGTGGCGCTGGCGCCGTTGACGACGGTGTCCAGTTCGCCGCCGATCCCCCGGACCCCGCTGAGTTCGCCCGGCGCATTGACCAGAACCTGCAGGCCCTGGAGTCCGGGGACCTGACCCCTGAGGAAATTGCCCAGATGGGCGCCAGCGACGTGCGTCGGATCACCAGCCGCTCGGGCAACACCCAGTACGTGCCGAACGCGCCAGACGCCCTAATTGCCAGCAACAAGGCCCTAGGCGAGATGCTGACCAGCAGGGCCCAGCAGACCGGCATCGAGAGCTACAGCCAACCAGCGGTCGTCAAGGCCGCCATGGACCAGCTGGACGCCGATGGGTGGGCCGTTGAGTCAACAGTGACCCGGCTTGAGGCCGCCCGCCGCGGTGACCCCAAGTCTCAACAGGACCTGGTGGCTCTCGCTGCCAACCTGATCCACCGGGACCACATCGCCGCCCAGAACGGCATGACCGCGATTGAGTGGCAGTCCACCGTCGACGAGGCTGATCGTGCTGCGTCGATGCAACGGTTGTGGTCTGGCCTTGAGGACCAGCACCGCCTCGACACCGCCCTGATGACGGCCACCCGCAAGGACGGCCAGCGGTTGAGCGTGATGCAGATCAAGTACGACTTCGACCCGACGCACAGGCAGGTGCCAGCCGGGACCCCCCTGTACCACGGCACGACGGAAGCCAATGCCCAGTCGATCGTCGACAACGGGTTCCAAGCTTCTGGCCCCAACAGCAATTTGCTGGGCAGCGGTGTGTATTTCGCCAATGACTTGCGTTACGCAGGGGCCTACGGCGAGGCCGCTGCAGCTGGCGACTTGCCCAGCGACGTGCGGATCCTTGACTTGGTGGCGATGGACAAGCGCATTGCCGACCTGGTGCAGGAACTGAACCTCGGCCCCCTTGAGCGGTTTGAGGAGAACCTGTACATGACTGGAGCCCAGAAAGCCGCAGTCCGCGATTGGGCCGTGGGCCAGGGCTACTCCGGCATCCGGTTCAGCCCGGACTTTGAGCTGGGCGAAGGTGCCCCAGAGACCATCATCTTCGACACCAACGTCGCCAACCGCATCGTCGGGTCCAAGGCGGCTGTGGAACCCGAGATGCCAGCAACAGCTGAGTCGATGGGCACCGACATCGAGGGCGAGATCGCCAACCCCCTGAACACGATCCTGGGCAAGATCGACCCCGACATCAGGTCCGACATCGAGCAAGGGGTCATGAGCCCCGAAGCCACCGAGATGACCGAGGTCGCTGCCCAGGTCGCTATCTCCAGCCGTAGCAATCCTGGGATGCGAGCCAAGCTCAACAGCATCGTCGGCAAGATCGACGTCGGCCGGCTGAACCAGGAAATGTTTGTGCAGGCGTACCGGGCTGCGCTGCTGTGGTCACCCAAGACCTGGACCAAAATGCTCGTCGGCTCTGCGTACCGGGCCGTCACGATGCCCATCAACCAGGCCATCGCTGAGACCGGAACAGCTGGCATCGCCGCCCTCAAAGGCGACAACAAGGCCGCGTACCGGGCCATGCGCCAGGCCGGCTTGAACATGGGCATGTACGGCAAGTACGTGTCCAACTGGTCCAACGCTTTCCGCTTGGTCGGGGAATCGTTCCGCACTGGCGAGAGCTTCGGCAACCTGGGTGCCTCGTCGATGGACTTGGCCCAACGGAACCTGGGACAAGGCGACGGTCAGACGTCGCTCTTTGGCGAGACCCGTGACCCGGCCAACACATTGGAGAACCCGTGGTGGATTGATCCTGAGAACATGAACATCCCGGCCCAGTTTGCCCACAAGGCCTGGAAGCTCCTGAGCGTCTCTGGTCGGGTCTCGGGTTCGCTGGACACGTTCTTCTCGTCACTCATCGGCCCCAGCGCCGAATGGAGCCGGATCATGGGCCTGGAGCTTGAGAAAGCCGAAGGTCGTGGACTGACTGGTGACGCGGCTTGGATCGAGGCCAGCAAGATCACCGACGAACGCATTGAGAACCAGTGGGTCAACGTGCTCCTGAACGACAAAACTATTGAGAACGGTGCGTTCACCGGGATCCATGCCAAGGCGGCGATGGACTGGATCAACTTCACCGATGACCTAGACGTCCAGTTCCAGCCCCGGAGTTACGAGTACGGCATTGCCAAGGCCAAGGAAGAGGGCATCACTGACACCGCTGAGATCAACAGGCGGGCCTTGGCCTGGATGCAAGAGGAGCCGCCCGTCTGGGCGCAGCGGGGCATGGGCGTCGGTCAAGCCGTTGGCTGGATGCCCAAGGCGTTCAAAGACGCAATCAACCACACGCCAGCGCTGGGCATCTTAAATCCGTTCCCCACCAGCCCGGCCAACATCACTAAGGCCGCCATGCGGGCCACGGGTGTCGGCGCTCCGTTCGTCGACTCCTTTTACCGGGATGTCTTCAGCGAAGACCGCAACACCAGGGCTCGGGCCATTGGCGAAATTGCCACCGCGTACATGACGCTCGTCGGCGGGGTCATGTTGGCCACCAGCGGCTTCGTTGAACTCAGTGGACCTGGGTCGTACAACCCGCAAACCAAGGCCAAGATGCAACGTCTTGGCTCCCAGCCGTACTCCATCCGGTTCAAGAACCCGGTCACTGGTGACACGACACGGTGGTGGGACCTGCAAGCCCTGGACACGGTCAGCAACGTGTTCTCGTTGATCGGCCTGCAGATGAACCTGAACAACAGCTTGCCCAAGGAGGACCGGGAGATCCTGGCGTCCAACTTCGTCCTGTCCATTGCTGAGACAGCCCGCCAGGTCGGCTTTGCCCAATTCACCAAGGACATGTACAAGTCCATGGGCGAGATTTTCAATTTGGTCTCCGAACTGCAAGACAAGAGCTTTGTGCCGACCGAGGGCCAGGTCGATCCGTTCTCTGGCTACGTCCAACGACGTCTCGCTGGGTTCATGCCGGCCATTTTCAACAACACACGCAAAGGCACGGATGGGTACCAGCGGGCCATCGAGAAATCCGAGTTGCCGCAGCCGTTTGCCTTTGCCCATGAGCTGGCGCAGCGGTTTGCAAGCAGGATCCCAGGCTTGTCGGATCAACTGCCACCGATCCTGCACCCCCTTACCGGTGAGCCAATCGCCATCGAGCAGGCCTGGGGCGTCAACTACTTGCCACAGGACCAGCCGTGGCTCAAAGGTGCCGTCAACGCCATGAGCCCCTTGGCCTTCACCCCCACCAAAGAGGGCTCCAAGGACCCGGTCGACATCGAGCTGGGTCGGTTGTCTGGTCGCGGCACCGCTTTTCAGATCTGGGGACCCAACGAGCTGGGCTTGCCAAACTTCCGCATGAACCAGACCCAGCTGAACAAGCTGGCCGTGATCACCAGCCAGTTCATCCCACCGGGTCGTGGATCAACGCTGCACCAGGGCTTGAGCGCCATGGTGGCCCCTGGTTCCAGCTATTGGCAGCTGCCGCCCCCGGAGGCCAGCAAAGCCACCACCAGCAGCCGCGCCATCCGCATCAACAAGGAGATCAACTACTACAAGCCTTTCATCAAGGCTGAGTTCTTGGCATCGGAGCCAAACCTTGCGAGGATGATCGAAGAAAACAAGGCCTCCCAAGCCCAGGCCACCTTTGATGCCGCCTACGGCATGCAGTCGTCCTGGTCCCCAACCCCCCGCTAACGACCGATGCCTTACTCCTACGCCACGTACACGGGCGACGGGTCGACCACCCAGTTCGCTGTTCCGTTCGGCTATATCCGCCGGGAACACGTCAAGGTCTACGTGGCGTTCGTGGACACCGCATACACGTACGTCAACAGCACCACCGTGCAGCTGGCGACAGCGCCCACGGCCGGCCAACGGGTTGAGGTGCGTCGCGTGACACCCGTCGGCAACGTCCTGGTGGACTTTGCCGACGGGTCGACCTTGGTCGCTGCTGACCTGGACGCCGCCAACTTGCAGCACCTGTACCTGGAGCAGGAGCTGGATGACTACAGCAAGCAAACGATCTCCATTGATCCAGCGACCGGCCTGCTGACGGCCAGTGGCCAGCGGATCACCAACGTCGCCAATCCGGTCGACGTTCAGGACGCAGCCACCAAAGCGTACGTTGATGGAGTCGCCCTTGCTGGCACCGTGCCAGACGGAGATCGTGGAGACATCACGGTTTCGGGGACTGGAACCGTTTGGACCATCGACAGTGGCTTGCCTGCATCCAGGTCATCTTT
>Ga0181352_1000369_pt1 | contig 19523 bp, 24 predicted proteins | sample Fa13VDMLBSN_FD_130103 | JGI IMG/M metagenome (GOLD analysis project Ga0181352, IMG submission 130103) | Freshwater viral communities from Lake Michigan, USA - Fa13.VD.MLB.S.N | ecosystem: Environmental > Aquatic > Freshwater > Lake | place: USA: Michigan | collected 2013-09-23 | reverse complement strand
GGAAGCCAAGCGGGAGTACCGAATCAAGGCGGCTAAGATCCACGTTCAGAACCTCTCCCTGCTGGGCCAGAGGATCGGCTTCAACATGGCTCTGGGCTTGGCCCGTCGCTACGAGAAGTTCCGCAAGATCTTCTTTCCCTACCAGCTCGACTTCCGGGGCCGCATCTACGCAGTCCCCCACCTGAACCCCCAGGGGTCAGACTTTCAGAAAGCCCTGTTGCGATTCGCAAACGGCAAACCCTTGGGCTCCGAGGGATGGAAATGGTTGGCAATCCACGGTGCCAACGTTGCTGGCTACGACAAGGCCAGCTTTGAAGACCGTGTCAATTGGGTACAAGACAATGAAGAAGAGATTTTGGCTATCGCGGGAGATCCATACAACAACCGAGGGTGGTGTTCGGCTGTCGGCAGTGTTGAGATTGACAAACCCTGGCAGTTCCTTGCGTTTTGCTACGAGTGGAAAGGTTTCACTGAGCATGGTGAGTCGTTCGTATCAAAGCTGCCCGTGGCTATGGACGGTTCATGCTCTGGTATCCAACACTTTTCGGCCATGCTCCGTGACGAAGTGGGTGGATCAGCGGTCAACCTGGTCCCACGTGACCTTCCCGCCGATGTTTACCAGCTCGTAGCCAACAAGGTGATGGAGCAGGTTGAAGACGACCTGGTCAACGGAACCGAGGACGAGCTGCGGCACACCGACGAGGGTGTGGCCTACGTCAAGGAAGGCACCAAGACCATCGCAGCCCAGTGGAAAGCCTTCGGGATCACCCGCAAGGTGACCAAGCGATCCGTCATGACGCTGGCCTACGGCTCCAAGGAGTATGGCTTCAAGGAGCAGCTCATGGAGGACATCATCCGCCCAGCCAAGCAGTCTGGCAAAGCCTTCCCTTTCCAGGGTGATGGCTACCAGGGCGCCCAGTACATGGCCAAGGCGATCTGGGTCGCTGTGAACCGTGTGCTGGTGAAAGCTGGCGAGGCCATGAAGTGGCTCCAAGGGGCTGCCTCTCTGGCTGCCTCAGAGGAACTGCCGGTGCGCTGGTCGACCGCTGTGGGTTTCCCCGTGATGCAGGCTTATGCCGATCTGGAGAAGCGCAAGGTGAAGACTGCCATCAATGGCAAGCTGGTGTACCTCACCATGTACCAGGACAAGGACAATCTGGACCGTCGCAAGCAGTCTCAGGGGATCGCTCCCAACTTTGTCCACTCCTGTGATGCCGCCCACATGATGCTGACCGTGGTGCGAGCCAAGCAGGCTGGCATCGACAACTTCGCCATGATCCATGACTCGTTCGGGACCACCGCTGGGGATGTCGAGCAGCTCTACCACACTGTCCGCGAGGGCTTTGTGGAGATGTATGGGGATGTGGACGTGATCGAATCCTTCCGGGATGAAATCATGCAGCAGCTCTCAGAGAAGAACCGAGAGAAACTCGAAGCTCTCCCAGCCCGTGGTTCTCTGGACCTGACAGAGGTGGTTAACAGCAGGTATTGCTTTGCCTGAACGTTTACCAGTTGGCAATGGTTGCACAATTGGAATACCCAAACTTAAAAGGAACCCACATGTTTCAGATCGTTATGCCTGATGGCACCTTCCGGTTTGCTTACTCAGTCGCTGAGCGCAACCAGATCATCCGTGAAATGAAAGACGCCTACGAAGGCTATTTGAAGTAAGGACTTTATGAAATTCAAAAAAGAATTCCTCCAAGAGCTGGCATGGGAAGACCATGACGACAATGTCGAAATCATCTCGACAGAACTGGTAGATACCACACGTTGGTGTATCGTTTACTCTCAGATCTTCAAGATCGACGGTAAGTTTTACGAAACCAGCTACCGCACTGGTGCGACTGAAAGCCAAGACGAGCGTCCCTACGAATACGAGGCTGACGAAATCGAATGTCCAGAGGTGGTACCTGTAGAGAAGACCATCATTGTTTACGAACCTAAAAAGTAATTTATGACTAAAGCAAAGAACCCCCGATACACAACGCCTGCAGGCATTGCTCAGTATCCATATTTAACCAAGCCCGACACCAAGTTCAATCCTGATGGCGAGTACAAGATCTCCTTGGAGATCAAGGACCCTACACTGTCCGCTCCTCTCGTCACCTTTTTGGATGAACAGTTCGCAGCCTCTGTGGCCAAGGCCAAGAAGGAGAACGCTGGTAAGAAGATCAAGGAAGGTGACGTGCCCTACTCAGTGGATGAGGACAGTGGCAAGGTCACCGTCCGCTTCAAGCTGAAGGCCAAGGTCACCCCCAAGCAGGGCGATCCCTTCGAACAGCGCCCAGCCATCTTTGACGCCAAGGGCAAGCCCCTGATGGACGCGAAGATTGGTGGCGGCTCCAAGGTCAAGGTGGCCTACGAGCTGGTGCCCTACTACACGGCCATTGCCGGTGCTGGGGTGTCGCTCCGTCTGAAGGCTGTCCAGGTCATTGACTTGGTCGAGTTCAGTGGTGGCGCAAGTGCCGATGCCTATGGCTTCGGTGAAGAAGAGGGTTACGAAGCGGAAGATACCCCCGCTGCACAGAATGGCTTCAGCGAAGAAGAAGAGTCCGACAAGGACTTCTAAGAAGCCGCTCTCTACGAACCAAGTGGGACTCAAGTATGGGTTCCGCTCTGGTCTGGAAGAACGAATCGCGGAAGACCTCACATCCAAGGGTGTGGGGTTTTCTTTTGAGGAGTTGGTTATCCCTTATGTGAAACCAATGAAACCTGCGAAGTACACTCCAGACTTCAAGCTAGAGAACGGTATCATCATTGAGAGCAAAGGTCGCTTCCTCACAGAGGACCGACAGAAACACTTGCTCGTTCAAAATCAACACCCAGAGTACGACATTAGGTTCGTATTCAGCAACTCCAAGACCAAGATCAGCAAGCGTAGCAAGACTACCTATGCAGACTGGTGCGAGAAGCATGGCTTTCTCTACGCAGACAAGGAGATTCCTGATGCGTGGCTGAAGGAAAAGAAGAATGGTATATAAAGCTAATACTAAGAAGCGAGAGAAGACTGACTTCATCGCAATTCATTGCAGTGCTACCGCTGGCCAGAACTTTGGTGCTGCGGACATCGACAAGTGGCACCGGAAGAATGGCTGGGCCTGCATTGGCTACCACTACGTGATCCGTCGAGACGGCACCGTGGAGGAGGGCAGGGAAGAGAGCGTCATCGGAGCCCACGTGGCTGACTGGAACTCTGTCTCACTGGGCATCTGCATGGTGGGTGGAGTGGACGCTGACGATCACACCAAGGCGAAGAACAACTTCACCAAGGAACAGTTCGCCTCTCTCAAGCAGCTCCTGATTGACCTGAAGGTGCGATACCCCAAGGCCAAGATCCAGGGTCACCGAGATTTCCCTAATGTCCACAAGGCTTGTCCGTCATTTGACGTTGCCGAGTGGCTTAAGGTTGCACAATTGGATAACTAACCGAAGGATATATGGATAAGGACGAAAGTACATTTCTGAGACACATACCTTGTGAGAACTGCGGCTCGTCCGATGCTAACTCTTTGTACTCGGACAACCACCAGTTTTGTTTTGCTTGTAACACTCATGTCAAAGGTGACGGTGAATGTTCAAATACGCCGACTTCTACGGTGAAGAAGGAGAAGGGTTTGATCTCTGGATCATACCAGGACCTGATCAAAAGAGGCATCCGCGAGGACACTTGCAGGAAATTTGGCTACCAGGTTGGCGAGTACCAGGGTCGCACTGTCCAGATTGCCCCGTACTACGATGCGAGTGGAACCCTTATTGCCCAAAAGATCCGTACCCAGAGTAAGGACTTCCCGGTCCTAGGAGACACCAAGGGACAGAGCGCCTGTCTCTTCGGCTCTCAGCTCTGGAACTCAGGCAAGAAGATCATCGTCACTGAAGGTGAGATCGATTGTCTTACTGTCAGCCAGGTGCAAGGCAACAAGTGGCCCGTGGTCTCTGTACCAAACGGTGCTAGTGGTGCAAAAAAATCCATTGCAAAAAATTTGGAGTACTTCAACAAGTTCGAAGAAGTTATTTTCATGTTCGATATAGACGAACCTGGAAAGGCTGCTGCTGCTGAGTGTGTACAGCTCTTCGAACCTGGCAAGGCAAAGATCGCCACGCTGCCCTTCAAGGATGCCAATGAGTGCCTCCAGAAGGGCCAGCCTGAGGCCATCGTCACAGCCATGTGGAATGCCAAGGCCTATCGCCCTGATGGCATCCTAGCCGGTGAGGATCTCTGGGCTGAGGTCTCCTCCAACGAGGTGATCCCAGCCATCTCCTACCCCTGGGAAGGACTGCAAGGTCTGACTCACGGTGCTCGCAAGGGTGAGCTCGTGACCATGACTGCAGGCTCAGGCGTAGGTAAGTCAGCCATCGTTCGTGAGATTGCCCACCACCTGATCAAGGCCGGTGAGACAGTTGGCATGATCATGCTGGAAGAGAACCCTAAGAGAACCGCACTGGGTCTCATGGGTATTGAACTAAATAAACCGCTCCATTTGAGCAGAGAGGGAATAGATGAAGCTGACATTAAGAGAGCGTTTGACAGCACTGTTGGTTCTGGACATGTTTTTCTTTATAATCACTTTGGTTCCAGCGATATTGATAATCTTGTGTCCCGTGTTCGGTTCCTTGCTCGGGGCTGTGGTTGTAACTGGATTGTCCTCGACCATCTTAGCATTGTCGTTTCTGGCCTTGGGGACGGTGACGAAAGACGGCTCATCGATAATGCGATGACACTGCTCCGTACCCTGGTCGAAGAGACAGGGGTAGGGATGTTCCTCGTGTCACACCTCAAGCGTCCTTCGGATGGCAAGGGGCATGAGGAGGGAGCCAAGACTTCATTGTCCCAGCTCCGTGGATCACACTCCATTGCTCAGCTCAGTGACATGGTCATTGGCTTGGAGCGAAACCAACAGGGTGACAACCCCAACGTGACAACCCTGCGTGTCCTGAAGAACCGGTTCTCCGGTGAGACAGGGCAGGCGGGTTACCTTTTGTATGACCGCGACACTGGCCGTCTCTCAGAGACTACTGGTGATTTCAAAGACGAAACCCAATCGGAATTCTAATGACTCAGAACGACATCATCATTCGCCACCTCAATCGCTCAGGCAGCATTTCGCAGCGTGAGGCACTGATCGACTATTCGATCCAGTCCTTGACCAAACGTATCAGCGAGTTGCGTGACGAAGGGTTTGATATTCAGACCCAGCACAAGAAGCATCCTGTGACTGGCCAGCGTTACGCTCGGTATATTCTGAAGAAGTAAAGATTGCGGCTGGGTAGCTCCCAGATATGTCAAGCCGGACAGACATAGCGGCTATCGGGTGCGAGTCCCGTCCAATTATTTATTGCTACTCGAAAGGGAGAGCGTGGCACTTATATTCGATTTGGAAACAGATGGATTGCTGGATGAAGTAAGCAAGATACATTGTTTGGTTATCAAGGATACGGACATGGGGGATGTATTCATATACACCCAGCCGGATATTGATACAGGCCTGAGGAAGCTGGTTGAAACAAACCAGATTATCTCCGGTCACAACGTGATCAAGTATGACATCCCTGTCATCCAGAAACTCTACCCTTGGTTCAAGGTAGATCCCTCCAAGGTCTTCGATACCCTAGTTGCCACGCGACTGATCTGGGCGAACGTCAAGGACACCGACAACGTTCTCCTCAAGAAGGAACAACTCCCCGGTAAACTCTTCGGGTCTCACTCACTGGCTGCCTGGGGTTATCGCCTCGGCAACTACAAGGGTGACTACGACGGTGGCTGGGAGACATTCTCTCAGGAGATGCTGGATTACTGCGTCCAGGACGTAGAGGTGACTGCCACTCTCTACCAGAAGATCATCGATCAGAATTGCTCACAGCAGGCCTTGGACCTAGAGCATCAGGTGGCATGGCTTATGGCCAAGCAGGAGCGTAACGGCTTTTGCTTCGACATGAAGAAGGCCTCCGTCCTCCTGGCTACTTTGGTCCAGCGTAGAGGGGAGCTGGAGAGGGAACTCAAGGAGTACTTTGGCTCCTGGGAGGTACAGCTCCCCGACTTCGTGCCTGCTCGTGACAACAAGACCCTCGGATACAAGAAGGGTGTGCCCGTCAAGAAGATCAAGACGGTTGAGTTCAACCCTTCATCTCGTGACCACATCGCAGACCGGCTGATCACTCTCTATGGGTGGAAGCCAGCAGACTTCACTGAAGGTGGCAAACCTCAGGTGGATGAAATCGTGCTGGGGAAACTCAGCTACCCACCCTGTAAACAACTTACCGAATATCTGCTTGTCCAGAAGCGGATCTCCCAACTCAATGAGGGAGGTCAGGCCTGGATGAAGTGTGAGAAGAAAGGAAAGATCCATGGATCTATTAACCCGAATGGAGCAGTTACTGGACGTGCTACTCACTCTTATCCGAATATCTCTCAAGTGCCTTCTTCTGGTTCTCCTTATGGTCATGACTGTCGTGCTCTTTTTACTGTCCCTGACGGTTGGGTCCTATGTGGGGCAGATGCTTCTGGCCTAGAACTACGCTGCCTTGCCCACTTCATGGCTAAGTGGGACGGTGGCAAATACGCTGAGGTACTTTTAGGTGGAGACATTCACACAGAAAATCAAAAGGCTGCTGGCCTGGAGACCCGGAGCCAAGCCAAGACCTTCATCTACGCCTTCCTGTATGGTGCTGGGGACGCAAAGATCGGGTCCATTGTTGGTGGAACTGCGGCCCACGGTAAGCAACTCAAGTCCAAGTTTCTACGTTCACTGCCTGCCCTCGGACGACTGGTCGAAGCCGTTGGAGCTGCTGCAAAACGCGGTTACCTCGTTGGACTTGATGGACGTAGAATTCACGTTAGAAGTTCACACGCTGCACTGAACACCCTCTTGCAGGGAGCCGGTGCCATCGTCTGCAAACAATGGCTCGTCCTCCTAGAGGAACACCTTCAAGCCTGTGGCTTCGGCCATGGGTGGGACAAGGACTATGCCTTCTGTGCCTGGTCTCACGACGAGGTGCAGATCGCCTGCCGTACTCCAGAGATCGCCAAGGAGGTGGCAGACATTGCTACCCATTGTGTTGCCCTAGCAGGGAAGCACTTCGGGTTCCGCTGCCCTTTGGCTGGCGAATCTAAGATCGGCACCACATGGGCCGACACACACTGATGAACCGACAATCATTCAACGAGATCCTCCTACGGGCATACCGTCAGGGCCTCCCTCTCCAATCGAACGTCTCCCGAGAGTTCGACCAGGAGGTGGCAGCTCTGGCCAGCCTTGGGTTGATCACCACAAAAGAAGCCCCCCACACCTACGGGCGCATATGGCGAATAACGGAAGAGGGTCTGGGTCTCCTCCGTGAAGAAGGTTATTTATGAAACATGAGAAGCTGCGACCAAATGCAGTGCGTGTCATGGGCAGAAACTACATTGTCTGCTATGAAGAAGACGCACTCTTAGGCACAGAGAACCTGGGGATTTGCAATAATCACCAGTGCATTATCGTGATCAAAGAGGGGCAGCATCCTGTTGAGGAAGCAGACACTCTCTTGCACGAGATCTTCCACGCAGTTTGGTACTGTATGTCGATCTCTGACGGTGGCGCTGCTGAAGAGCAGGTCGTCCGTCGTATGTCCTCTGGCATGTTGTCCGTCTTTATGGATAACCCAAACCTCTTGAAGTACTTTCAGTCCATTCAAAACCCACCACACTTGGAACTCTAAACAATGAAGATTGCTGACATTGATGTTGAATACATGGACCACATGGGTAGTGACCTGACTGTGGTGAACGCTGCTCGTGTGAGCTTCGCAAAGGAGCGAGCCGAGTTTGATCACGCCACTGACCGGGGACTCATCAAGTACCTGGCCAAGCACAACCACTGGTCCCCTTTCGCTCACTGCTCAGCATCCTTCCGAGTCAAGGCTCCAATCTTCGTGGCACGGCAGCTCGTGAAGCACACCGTAGGGTTCTCCTGGAATGAGGTGAGCCGACGTTACGTGAACGAGGAGCCTGAGTTCTTCATTCCCGATGCGTGGCGCAAGGCCGCTGAGAACGTGAAGCAGGGCAGCTCGGCTGAGACTGTGGCCATGACAATGGACCCAGCCAAGGCTTCAACCGCTGCCTCTTTGGAGACATACAAGTTCATGCTCAAGCTGGGCGTATGCCCTGAGCAAGCTCGCATGGTTCTCCCCCAGAACACCATGACTGAGTGGATCTGGACAGGCACCCTCTACGCATGGGCTCGTATGTGTGAGCTCCGTCTTGATCCCCACACCCAGGCTGAGACCCGTGTGGTTGCCCAAGCTGTCTCTCATGAGATGGCAGCACTGTTTCCAGTGTCATGGGAATTTTTGATAAATTACGAAGAGAAAGAAAAAGTATGCGCATTGCTCTCATCGACGCAGACATCCTCGCCTACCAAGCAGCAGTAGTAGCTGAACAGGCGTATGACTGGGGTGATGGTCTATGGACCCTTCACGCCTTTGAGAACGAAGCCTTCGCACACTTCGACTCTCTCCTTCGCACGATCTGCACCAAGGTCGATGCTGACGATTCCCTCCTGGTATTCTCCGACAAGGAGAACTGGAGGAAGGAAGTGCTCCCCACCTACAAGAGCAACCGTGCTGGCACCCGCAAGCCGATGCTCCTCAAGGCCATCCAAGGATATGCAAGGGGTAACTACCAGTGCATCTCCAAGCCTACGCTGGAGGGTGACGACACCATTGGGATCTATGCGACCTTCAAGTCCAAGCTGGAGCCTGTCCGTGAGTTCATCATTTGCTCACTGGACAAGGACTTCAAGACGATCCCTGGCAAGCACTACAACTTTGGCCGCGATGAGTTCTTTGAGATCTCTGAGCACGAGGCTGACAAGTGGCACATGATCCAGACACTGACTGGTGATGCCACCGATGGCTATGCGGGTTGCCCCGGCATTGGCCCTAAGACTGCCGAGAAGATTCTCCAGGTAGCTTTGGACGAGGGTACCCCTTGGGCTAACCCTAAGGAGCTGAGACAGCTCTATTGGAAGCACGTGGTCAAGGCCTACGACAAGGCAGGCTTTGGTGAGGAAGAGGCACTGGTGCAAGCCCGTGTCGCTCGCATCCTCCGTGCTGAAGACTATGACGACATTCAGAAGAAAGTAATTTTATGGACTCCGACTTGAACCGATTCTTTGATCGCCCCGCATTTGGTCACCCGCAGGAAGACGCCTTCGACGCTGGCCACAGACAGGTTGGTGGTGACCACTACTTCAATCCAATCCAGCCATGGGACATCATCCGTGCCTGGGATCTGAACTATTGGGAAGGTAACATTGTCAAGTACGCATTGCGTCACAAGGGCAAGGGCAAGGTCGAGGACCTGGAGAAGGCCAAGCATTACCTTGAGTACCTCATTGAGAACTACGATGAACTTTACTGAGTATCAACAGAAGGCAATGGCCTTCCGCCTTCCTACGGCTGATGCGATGTATGCCCTCCTGAACTTGGGCGCTGAGGCAGGGGAGGTTCTCTCCCTGGAAGCCAAGCTGATCCGAGACGGAGGCAACGTCGATGAGTATCGAAGGAAGCTGAAGAAAGAACTAGGTGATGTGCTTTGGCATGTTGCCGCAATAGCTAAGGACAACGGCATGGATCTCCATGATATTGCCGTTGGCAACATTCATAAACTGGCTGAACGCCAAACTAAAAATACAATACAAGGCAATGGTGACGACCGCTAATCCCTCCCTCCGCGCTCAGCTAATTACACGACGAACTTATAACCGACCTACGGATGACACAGGTAAGAACTTTGAGACCTGGGAACAAACTGTAGACCGAGTGATCTCACACCAGCTTTGGCTGTGGGAACGAGCCGGTGCCAACAAGTATGACGAGGCTGTTGAGAACGAACTGAACGAATTGCGCCAGCTCATGCTTGACCGCAAGGTCTTGATGTCGGGTCGTACCCTATGGCTGGGTGGTACCTCCGTTGCTAAGCAGCGTGAGGCTTCTCAATTCAACTGCTCATTTACAAATGTCGAATCTGTACAAGATGTTGTCGATGTTCTTTGGCTACTACTTCAGGGTTGTGGCGTTGGCTTCTCTCCTGTGGTGGGGCAGCTTACGGGTTTCCGCAAGCCGATTGCTGAACTCGAAATCCTAAAATCTGAACGCACCGAGAAGGGTGGTGATGAAGCCAACAAAGAAACCTGGGATGCAGAAACCAAGACCTGGACAATCCGAGTTGGTGACTCAGCCGAAGCCTGGGCCAAGTCCATTGGTAAGCTGGCCGCTCATCCATTTCCCGCCGATAAACTTGTTCTCGATTTCTCCCAGATCCGTCCCGCAGGTGAACGACTGAAGGGTTACGGTTGGATTTCTTCAGGTGATGCCGCCATCGCCAAAGCCTATGAAGCAATTTTTCACATCCTTAATCGTCGCGCTGGCAGTCTGCTTACTCGGATTGATATCCTTGATATTGTTAATTGGCTTGGCACTGTCCTATCTAGCCGACGCAGCGCAGAGATCGCTCTCTTCGCGTATGGCGAGGATGAGTGGCAGGAGTTCGCAGTAGCCAAGAAGGACTTCTGGATCAACAACATCCAGCGAGCCCAGTCCAACAACTCCCTGCTGTTCAAGAGCAAGCCCCTGCGCTCCGAGATGGAAGCGATCTTCGCCATGATGGTGGAAGCCGGTGGCTCTGAGCCAGGTTTCATCAACGGCCAGACGGCCACCAAGCGAGCTCCGTGGTTCAAGGGTTGCAACCCCTGTGCAGAGATCCTGCTGGGTAACAAATCATTCTGCAATCTCACGGAGGTAGACGTTGGCAAATTCAAAGGTGACTCTTCGGGACTTCGTCGAGCAATACATCTCGCCGCACGTGCAAACTACCGACAGACCTGTGTGGATCTCCGCGATGGTATTCTCCAAGAAGCCTGGCACCTTAACAACGACTTCCTCCGTCTGTGTGGAGTCGGTCTTACAGGTATCGTACGACGGCCTGATCTGGGAGCATACGACTACACTGAACTCCAACGAACTGCTACTGCAGGTGCTTATTCAATGGCTGATGAACTTGGGACTCCGAGACCTAAGAATATCACAACCGTCAAGCCATCCGGAACGCTCAGTAAGATCATGGATACTACAGAGGGAGTCCACAAACCCCTAGGAAAGTATGTCTTCAACAACGTCAACTTCTCTAAGCACGATCCTCTGGTACCCCTGTGCCGTGCTGCTGGCTACCGTGTGTTCGATAATCCAGTTGATCCCGAGTCTGTCCTGATCACCTTCCCGGTGAGCTGGGACGATGTGCCTTTCGACAAGGTACACAAGGACGGTGTGGATCTGGAGGTGAACCTAGAGTCAGCCGTAAGCCAGCTAGAGCGATACAAACTGATCATGGAGAACTGGTGCCAGCAGAACGTCTCTGCGACTATCAGCTACTCCGTTGATGAAGTCCCAGCCATCATTGATTGGCTGATGGACAACTGGAACGTCTACGTGGGCGTATCCTTCCTGTTCCGTGCTGACCCCAGCAAGACAGCCAAAGACCTTGGTTACCTCTACCTGCCTCAGGAAGTGGTGAGCAAGGAAGTGTTTGACGAATATGCCTCACGAATTGTTTCTCTGGAGATCGACCAAGCGAATAGCTTTGACGAGATCCAAGGTGAAGACTGTTCAACAGGTGCCTGTCCCATTCGCTAAATGACATCAAAACGCACATCGAAGTACCGTGCTAAGGAAGAGGGCGGTCAACGGATCGTCCTCCTCCCTAAGAACGACAAACAAGCAGCCTACATCAAAGCCCTCAAGGCTTGTCCCCAGGTGATCGTCACTGGTCCTGCGGGTACGGGTAAGACATTCATCGCGTCTACCTACGCTGCCACCCTGTTCGCCAAGGGACAGATCGACAAGATCATCCTGACCAGACCCAACGTGGCCTCTGGGAGATCCCTAGGATTCTTCCCAGGAACCATGGAGGAGAAGATGGCACCCTGGGTGATCCCCTTCACCGATGTCCTGGAGGCCTGCCTAGGTCCCGAGGTCTACGCTATCGCAACCAAGAAGCGTCAGATCGACATCGTGCCGTTCGAGGTCATGCGTGGCCGTACCTTCAACAATGCCTTCGTGATCCTGGACGAGGCTCAGAACACCTCACCTTCCGAGATGAAGATGTTCCTGACCCGTATCGGGGAGGATTCTCAAGTGCTCCTCAATGGCGATATCAAGCAGTCGGACCTCCGGTCTACCTCTGGATTGAAGACCATTATCGACATGATCAAGCACCAGAATCTGCCCGTGGAACACATCGAGTTCACTGTGGACGACATCGTCCGATCAGATATCTGCGCCATGTGGGTAAAGGCCTTTGACAAGGTAGGGATTTAATGGTTGCCCAATTGGAGAACTCATGGATAACTTAAGGTTTCCTTTGATATCTAAAGAATTACTTGAAGTGTTGGAAAAGAGATTCCCTGACCGTGCCCCGGATCTACAGGATTCGATGGAAGCCATTAGGTTTCAGTCGGGTCAGGTCTCAGTCGTTAGGCTACTCCAGCACCACTTTACATTACAGAACCAGAACATTCTGGAGAAATGAAATTATGTGCTTCATGCCTAAGTCCCCTCCGCCATCGCCGCCTCCAGCTCCTGCCGTTCCTCCCCCGGATCTGGCTCGTGTTGCCCCGGCTGAAGGTTTGAACCGCAAGGATGCTGGAATGCTGGCAGCCAATCGTGGCCGTGGCTCTCTTCGTATTGACCGTACCCAGACCGACACAGGCTCGTCCGGTAGTGGTCTAAACATTCCCGTCTAAGGTAGTAAATGGAAGAGAAAGACAATGAGCAGACAGGGTCCGCTGCGAGTCTATATGAGAAGTTGACGATAGATCGTAATAACTTCTTGGACCGCGCTAGGGACTGCTCCAAATATACAATCCCTACCCTTATTCCCCCTAGTGGTCACTCAAGTGGCACTAAGTACTACACGCCCTATCAGGGCATTGGTGCTCGTGGTGTCAACAACCTGGCTTCTAAGCTGCTCCTCGCCCTTCTCCCTCCTAACTCCCCCTTCTTCCGCCTCCAGATTGATGACTTCACTCTTGAGGAATTGACGAAGCAGGAAGGCATGAGAGCCAAGGTCGAGGAAGGCCTGAACAAAATTGAACGTGCCGTCCAGTCTGAACTGGAAGCTGGCGCCGTTCGTGTGTCCGCCTTTGAGGCAATGAAGCACTTGCTGGTGGGTGGCAACTCCCTCCTGTATCTCCCCGAGACCGGTGGGATGCGAGTGTTCCCCTTGGAGAAGTTCGTGGTCCGTCGTGACCCCATGGGCAACGTCATGGACATCGTCGTCAAGGAGATGACTGCCTATGATGCCCTGCCTAAGGACATCCGTGAGGCTATCTCTCATGAGGCCGACAAGACGCCCAACGGCACCAAGGACATCGCCCTCTACACCCACGTCACCATGGAAGATGGTGAGTGGAAGGTGCATCAAGAGATCAAGGGCATGATCGTCCCTGGCTCTGAAGGCACCTATCCCAAGGATAAGTCTCCATGGATTCCCGTCCGGTTCACCAAGGTGGATGGCGAGAACTATGGCCGCTCCTACGTCGAAGAGTACCTCGGTGACATCAAGTCCCTGGAAGGTCTCTCACAAGCGATCGTGGAAGGCTCAGCCGCAGCAGCCAAGGTTCTGTTCCTGGTCAATCCCAACGGTACGACAAGCCAGAAGACCCTCGCAGAGTCACCCAACGGTGGCGTGGAAGAGGGCAATGCCGCTGACGTGACCGTGCTCCAGCTCAACAAGTTCAACGACTTCCGTGTGGCCTTGGAGACATCAACCCGAATCGAAGAGCGTCTCGCCTTCGCCTTCCTGTTGAACTCCGCAGTCCAGCGCAATGGTGAGCGAGTGACCGCTGAGGAGATCCGATACATGGCCAATGAGCTGGAAGCAGCTCTGGGTGGTATCTACTCGATCCTCTCGCAGGAACTCCAGCTCCCCATGGTCAATCGAATCATGTTCGCCATGGAGCGTAAGAAGAAACTGCCAGTGCTCCCTAAGGGTACCGTCAAGCCAGTCATCGTGACCGGCATTGAGGCCTTGGGTCGTGGCAACGATATGAACAAGCTCCAGGCCTTCTTTGAAGCTGCCGCTGGTATTGCGAACCTTCCTCCCGAGATCAACCGTGAGGATGCCCTGACACGTCTGGGTACCTCTCTGGGTATCGACATGAAGGGTCTCGTGAAGTCAGCAGATCAGGTAGCCGAAGAGCAAGCCCAGGCACAACAGCAGGCCATGATGCAGGATGCGATGAATCCAATGATCACCCAAGGTGGTCAGATGATGAAGCAGGCCATGGCCAATAACGCACAACCCCCTGAACAAGGAGCACCTGGTGGCTAATGCTAACCCAGCTAGTGCTGCCCCTAAGAAGGAAGCTAAGGAGACCAAAGCGTCTCCTAGCAACCCTCCCATCGAGTATGTCGGTGAGGGAGCAGATAAAGTAAAATTCACAGTGGACCCTAAGGCCAAGCTCATTCGCGTCTATGCGGATGGCCGAATCCTTGTGGACTACTAATAGGAAACCAATGGTTGATACTGTAGTTATTCAGAGTACTCCTCCGGCTGTGCCCGAGGATCATGATCAGAAGATGATTGCTAAGGTCGATGCGGCCACCAATCCTCCCGAACCGGGAACTGAAGGTACTCCCCCTGCGGACCGCCCCTCGTGGCTCCCAGAGAAGTTCAAGTCTCCTGAGGACATGGCCAAGGCCTACTCAGAGCTGGAGTCCAAGTTGGGTGCCAAGCCTGCAGATCCCCCTGCAGATCCTCCTAAGGATGGCCTTGAGATCCCCCCAGATCCACAGGCTGCCCTGGCAGACAAAGGGTTGAATCTCCAGGACTTCTCGACTGAGTTCGCTCAGACGGGTGAACTGTCCGCAGAGAGCTACGCCAAGCTCGAAAAGGCTGGCTTCGATAAGAACCTGGTGGACCAGTACATCGAAGGACAGCGAGCTGTAGCCGCTCGATTCGAAGCTGACATCATGACCGAAGTCGGTGGCACTGAGAAATACACCGAGATGGTCACGTGGGCTAAGGCCAACCTGTCACCTGCAGAGATCGACGCATACAATGCAGCGGTATCCTCAGGCAATGCAGATCATGCCAAGCTCGCAGCTCTCGGTCTGGGTGCCAAGTTCCAGAAGGCTGTAGGGTCAGACCCTCAGCGTCTCTTGGGTGGCCAGGGTAACAACACCGGTGGTGATGTCTTTGAGTCAATGGCTCAAGTCACGGCTGCTATGAAGGACCCTCAGTATAAGACTGATCCTGCTTTCCGTGCAAAGATCCAGGCTAAGCTAGCCCGATCTAACGTACTCTAATAGGTGATCTATGAACCCTCTCATCGTAGGGGGCATCTTTGATCTTGCTGGTAAGGTATTTGATAAGCTCTTCCCCAATCCGGAAGATAAAGCCAAAGCCCAACTAGAGCTGTTCAAGCTCCAGCAGGAAGGTGCCTTCAGAGAACTAGAGGCGAACCTCCAGCTTGCTCAAGGGCAGATGGATATTAACAAGGCCGAAGCTGAATCCCCTGATTTCTTCAGGGGTGGCTGGCGTCCATTTATTGGATGGGTGTGTGGTTGGGGACTGGCTTACCAGTTCCTTATCAGACCGATCCTGACATTTATTTTGATGGTCATGGAGGCCAAGGTCCAGACACTCCCTACGTTGGAGCTGGACACCCTCATGACCTTGCTCTTTGGCCTTCTCGGTTTGGGTACCTTGCGTACCGTAGAGAAGCTAAAGGCTCTAAAGTAATCCTACTACCTTAGGAACGTTGCGCTACGTAAAGGCGTCTGACAGCCGGGAAAGACCGGCACCTTCTCGTATTATTGAAGACGATCCACACTGCATTCTTATGCGGTGGAATTGCAATTCTAAGAACTGATTACACGTACCTTAGCCTCTGCGGAGATAACTACTGTGTTGAGTGTGTCGGGTTCTAGGAGGTTGCTCAACTTTCTTCAACTCACACGAGATAAAATATTATGGCTAATGCTACTCCTAGCCGCCTGGGTCAAGTCAACAATTCTGGTGACGCCAAGGCGCTGTTTCTTAAAGTTTTCGCTGGTGAAGTTCTGACTGCTTTCGAAGAGTCTACTGTCACCGCTGGTCGTTTTGCCGAGCGTACTATCGCTGCAGGTAAGTCTGCCCAGTTCCCTATCCTCGGTAAGATCGCTGCTGAGTACCACACTCCTGGTGCTGAGATCAACGGTTTGGCCGTGCCTGCAAACGAAGTTGTTATCACTATCGACGACCTCTTGATCAGCCACGCCTTCTTGTCGAACATCGACGAAGCCATGAACCACTATGATGTTCGTGCTCCTTATTCGACTGAGATTGGCCGTGCTTTGGCTTATGCTAAAGACAAGCAGTTGCTCCAGTTGGCCATCTTGGCTGCTCGCGGTACTGCTCCTGTGTCTGGCGAAGCTGGTGGTGGTTCTGTAACTGCCTCTACAATGCTGACTGACACGACTGGTGAGGCACTCGTTGCTTCCTTGTTCTCTGCTGCTCAGAAGTTGGACGAGAAGAACATTGCTGCTGATGGCCGCACTGCTTTCTTGGCTCCTAACGCTTACTACTTGCTCGCACAGAACACCAAGATCATGAACAAGGATTGGGGTGGTGCTGGTGTGTACTCTGACGGTAAGGTCCTGCGTGTTGCAGGTATCGAGATCGTTAAGACGAACCACGCTCCTTTCGGTCAGACGATTGCTAACGGCACCGTCGAAGCTGGTACTGGTAACAAGTACGCTGGTGTGTTCACTAACACTGTTGGTGTTGTGGCCACTAAGGAAGCCGCTGGTACTGTCAAGTTGATGGATCTGGCAATGGAATCCGAGTACGACATCCGTCGTCAGGGTACCTTGATGCTCGCTAAGTACGCTATGGGCCACGGTGTCCTGCGTCCTTCTTGCGCTATCGAATTGAAGACCGCCTAAACACGGCTCACCCTAAGGGGGAATCTCATTAACTTGGGGTTCCCCCTTTTTTTTATTGATAGGTATATTATGGCTCTTACTTTGACCACCGAACTCGATGCGGTCAACACCATGCTGGGCACCATTGGCGAGTCCCCAATCAACTCGCTGGATGCTGCTAATGCTGTGGCTGATGCTGTTACAGCTCGCTCTATCCTGTCTGAAGTCTCGGTTCAGGTTCAAGAAGAGGGCTGGCATTTCAATACGGACTATGAGTTCGTGCTGACCCCTACGTCCGATACGAAGGAGATCTTCGTTCCAGGGAACACCATTGAGGTGGACGTTAGCGAGTATGATCGCAGCGGAGTGGACGTAGCTATTCGCGGTAAACGTCTCTATGACCGCAAGAACAAGACGTTCCAATTCCAGCAGCCCATCAAGGCTGACCTGACGATCCTTTTAGAATTCGATGAGTTGCCTCAGGCAGCTCGCCATTACATTTCCATCCGTGCTGCCAGGGTGTTCCAGCAGCGAGTGGTTGGATCGGATACACTTGGTATTTACACCAAGGAAGACGAGGCCCGAGCTCTTCGGTCCATGCGCAGATACGAATCCCGTACTGCTGACTACAACATCCTCACAGGTAGCTATACTGTGGCGCGGATCATTGATCGATAATTATGTCCCTTATCTCTTCTTCCATCCCTAACTTTGTCAACGGTGTCTCTCAGCAACCCTTTACTCTTCGACTGAACTCTCAGGGCGAAGTCCAAGAGAATGGTCTTTCCACTGTCTCTCAAGGGTTGAAGAAGAGACCGCCCACAAAGCACCTTAAGAAAATCCAGAGCACTCCTCTGGGCAACTGTTTCATCCATACGATCAACCGTGATGCCAGCGAGAGATATATCTCCGTGGTGACCAATGGTGATCTGAAGGTCTATAATATTGCGGGCGTCGAGCAGACCGTATCATTCCCAAATGGGAAGGGTTACCTCGCTGGTGCCAGCCCATCTACTTCGTTCGCTGCAGTGACTGTGGCGGACTATACGTTCTTCGTGAACCGTAACATCTCTGTGGCTGCCTCAGGCGCTATCGTACCAACACGTCCCTACGAAGCCCTGATCAACGTCAAGGCAGGTAACTTCGGCAAAGAGTATGTGGTCTACATCAATGGTAACAACGTAGCGTACTTCAAGACCCCGACGGGCCAGTACCCTGCTGACGTAGAAAACATCTCCACCGACTATATTGCGTCGCAACTTCTGTCCGATCTGGTGGCTGCTGGATACAATGATGGCAACTGGTCGTGCTCCAAGCTGGGCTCTGTGATCTACATTAGGAACACTGGGACTGACTTTACGATCTCCACTGAGGATGGCTTTAACTCTAATGGTATGGTGGCCATCAAGGGTCGTCTGCAGAAGTTTGCCGATCTCCCAGCCAACTCAGCCGTCAATGGCTTCGTGGTTCAGATCACAGGCACCGGCTCCGGTGAGAGCTCCACGGCTCCCTTTGACAGCTACTATGTGACCTTCTCCACGGTCGGTGGATCAGGCGTTGGTACCTGGAAGGAGTGTGCAGCTCCTGGCATCCAGTCGGCCATTGGCCCCAACACCATGCCCCACATCCTGGTGCGTGAATCGAACGGGACCTTCACCTTCAAGCAGGCTACCTACAAGGAGCGGATCGTGGGTGACAATACGTCGAACCCATTCCCGTCCTTCATTGGCCACAACATTTCTGACGTATTCTTCTACAGAAACCGTTTGGGTCTCCTGGCTGATGAGTCGGTGATTTTCTCTGAAGCTGGAGAGTACTTCAACTTCATGCGCACTACGGTGACCCAGCTCCTCGACTCCGATCCCATCGATGTCAATGCGAGCCACACCAAGGTGTCCTTGCTCAAACACGCTGTGCCGTTCAACAAGCAGCTCTTGCTGTTCTCGGAGCAAACCCAGTTCATCGTGGACCAGAACGACATCCTGTCTCCCAAGACGATTGGTCTCAAGGTCGTCACTGAGTTCCCCTGCAACACCGCAGCTAAGCCTGTGGGTGTGGGTAAGAACGTTTATTTCTCAGTGGACAAAGGTGACTGGTCCTCATTCCGTGAGTACTTTGCTGACCTCAATAGCGTCACCAATGACTCCGTGGATGTCACTGCGCATATCCCGCAGTATGTCCCTTCGAATGTATTCAAGATCGCTGTTGCTGCCAACGAGGATATGTTGGTAGCCCTGTCCTCAAAAGATACCAGCAGCCTCTATGTGTACAAGTACTTTTTTAACAACAATGATAAGCTCCAGAGCTCGTGGTCAAAGTGGTCCTTTGGATCTGACAGCACGATCCTCAATGCGGACTTCATTGGCTCTGACCTGTACCTGGTGATCAACCGGGCTGACGGGGTGTTCCTAGAGAAGATGACGGTGTCTCTCGGTGATACCGGAGTAGGGGAGCCCTACACCATTCACTTGGATCGTAAGGTTCAGCTCGTCTCTGGCAACCTGGACTACAGCAGTGGCTACACGATTATCAGCCAGACAGCTCTAGGCTATGCTCCCAGCACGGGAACATATCAGATC
>Ga0181352_1000368_pt1 | contig 19562 bp, 25 predicted proteins | sample Fa13VDMLBSN_FD_130103 | JGI IMG/M metagenome (GOLD analysis project Ga0181352, IMG submission 130103) | Freshwater viral communities from Lake Michigan, USA - Fa13.VD.MLB.S.N | ecosystem: Environmental > Aquatic > Freshwater > Lake | place: USA: Michigan | collected 2013-09-23 | reverse complement strand
CTCGCCTGTCGTCACTAGATATTCGGTGCAATACCCTGATGCGATACAATCAGGCTTCTGGCACTCTGCCGCTTTCCAATTCTCTGGGTCTTGGCAATAGTACCGGAAGCGATCCTTGCACCCGGACAGCAGCAGCGTTGCCGCCAGCAACATCACAACCTTCATACCCTCTTACCTGTCTGCCTTATTATCTAGTTTATCCTCAATCCGGCGGAGGTGCATCATTACCTCGTCAAACTTCTTGTCGATGGCATTGAACTTCTCATCACCAAAGCCGAGGCGCGCTTCAAGCAGTGTCAGCTTGTTGGTGAGGTTGACCCAAACCGTGATCAGGGCCCCAATGAAGCTGAGAGCCGTGATGACAAAGCCGAGGATGGTGAAGATGGTGGTGGTGTCCATCACTTCAGGTTCCTCAGCTTATAGATTGCAGAGAGATACACGCCTGTCAGCGTATCGATGAGATTTGCGACGGCGCGATTACCCTTGCAGATCTTTTCGTGATTCTCTTCAATCCACTCAGCGTCAGCCTCGAGGCATTTCAGGCTATCACGCGGCATATCCTTGGGGGCCGGGATGGCGCCGATCAAATCATACGCACCCTGATATGCTTCCACGAGCGGATCAATCGCGTCGATAACGCCATCATAGAACTCGCCCAGAGCCATGTGCTTGGCGAAGCTGCCCTCACCCTTGGCGCGCCAATGCTCGAAGTGAGTCAGGTTGCGGGCGTAGAACACGCGGCTGATGAGCTGCTCGATCATTATGCGATCCGCTCTGAGACTAGGATAACAGACGGAATTGCAGGGGCAATTGCACCAGCAGCCGTGTAATCAATCGTAACCGCTGCATTTTCAGGGAGCCACATAACCTCAATATACTGACCCGCCGTGACCTGCTCATAGAATACGATCTGAAAGAATCCAGCTCCCCCGTCAGCCGCCTTTGGGAGGCTTGTGATTGTTGCCGAGTTCGCGATGTCCGTACCGTTCTTGCGGAACCATACCGTTGCATCATGATCATTGGTGTCGGTGTTCTTAAACTGGATACTTGGCGCCAGCATGTACGTACCAGCCGCCGCAAACGTAATGCGCGTCGGAACCCCAGAGCCGTTATTGGCAATCGATATACCCGCAGAGAACGCAGTCGTATTAAGCTTAACGGCAGTTGCCGCAGACGTGCTTCCCGTCTGATCGCTGGTGTCATAAGCCGAGATGTACGCCCTGCCGGAGAGAGATGCGAATGGCAGAGCGCTTGCTGAGTTGCCGATGTCAGCAGCAGCAGCTTTGACGCTCACCCCACTCTGCACGATCTCTAGAAGTTCGGTTCCAGCGAGCGGCGTAGAGGCCGCTGTCAGGTCAGTGATTTTGACGTTTGCCATTGTGGCCTCCTGTTGGCGCTATATCATGAGTTAGTAAGGTGGGAAAGCCTGTGTTGGTGGTGTGAAGTTTGCGGTGTAGCGGGCCACGCCTTTGGTGATGCGGAGATCATCGAGGTAGCCGTTTACGAATACGTTGTCGCGCTGGTTGTAACCAACCCGCAAGGGATTGGCTGACGTGCAAGTGCCAGAAATAGTCGAGGATGCGACAACAGTTCCATCTAGGAATAGACGCACCAGACCACTTGACCGCGTACAAGCAACGTGATGCCAAGCCCCGTCGTTGGCATTGGCTGCAATGTTGAACTCATCAAAGCCGCTTCCGTTTCCTCGCGCAAAGTACAGATTATTAAGGCTGTTAAATCTCGTCCCGATCCGCCACGTTCCGTTTTCAGTCCCGCTAACAAGCGTTCCTACAACCTGATTGTAGCTTCCCGAAGCAGCGGCGTTGATCCAGAACTCTACGGTAAAGTCTCCCGCGCCAAATTGTAGCGCGTCATTATACGGAGCCTGAAGATAGTCCCCCGTCCCGTCAAGCGCCACCGACGAACCGCCAAACTTCGACACCGCAGTCGTCACCTTAGCGTCACCCACAGTCTCCATGTCGTTGATCGCCGTTGCGTCGTATGCGCCAGCGTTCATGCCGTTAACGAGGAGGGCAGTGCTTGCTGATGGCGTGACAGGCGCGGTAGGCGGGGTGAAGGCTGCGGTATAAATGGCGCTCCCTGTAGTAATCCGAAGATTGCTAATGTAGCCAAGATAATTTCTGGTGTAGAATTCGTCCCTGCCAATTGATGGGCCACCAGAAATGTTGGCAATCGTTCCAGAAAACGTGCCCGTAGCTCTTGAAACGCCATCTACATAAAGAACCCATGAGCTTCCGCTGCGAACCACAGCGATGTGATGCCATGCACCATCGCGAACATTTACGCCGGTAGTCTGAAGAAGCGGCGATCCTACACTATAGTCGGCAACAAACAACCCCACATCCCCGGCAGTGGATGATGCAATGTTTATCATCAGCGACCACATCCCAGTCGCAAAAGATGCCGTGGTTCTAGAATAAAGTGTAGCGTATTGTGTAGAGCTTGTGGTGTTAATCCACATCTCCCACGTCAGATTTGACGATCCCGGCTCTAAGATCTGGGCGTCCGGTACTGTAAGAAAATCCCCCGTCCCATCAAAGTACATCGACCCGCCGTTGCTGGCGATGGTAGACGCGTAGAAGGGGTCGAAGGATTGGGTGGAGGGTGTGCCTACAGGGGTAATCGCAAAGGCGTTCGTGCTGTTATCTTTGAAGCTGCCGTTCTGACAGGTAAGCAAAGAAGTGCCGCTGATCGCAGTGAGCGGTGCAGTGGGCGGCGTAAAATTGGCTGTGTATACAGCGGTACCCTTAACAAGGCGAAGGTTTGAGAGGTAGCCGGTGCTGTATACCGGGTCTTTGCTGGCGCCTATATATCCGACGCTAGACGCTGGGGTTATCGTCGTTCCGTAAGTAGCGGTATTAACCGACGCAACGCCGTTTAGGTAGACCTTAACGGTGCTCCCTTGGCGGACACACGCGACATGCGTCCACACATTTGGAGCAACAGTCTCTGTGGTAGTTATCCTGACGCCAGCGCCACCAACGGTGACAAAATCAAACTGCCCTGAAGTGTTAAGACCAACAACCCAGTCGGTATAGTTACCGCCCGAACGAGTATCGAACATGGTCATATAACCGCTTGGGGCCCGATAAACCCAAGCCTCAATTGTAAAGTCGCCATTCAAGGTGAATGCAGAGGACGTGACTGGGACACTAAGGTAGCTCGTCGCCCCATCAAAATAGTTCGACCAATACCCCACCGTGTTAAACGGCGAGTTGCCGGTGACAGTGGTGTTACCGTTGATGGTGACGACGAAGTTGTTCGTGCTGTTGTCCGTGAAGGCTGCGCTTTGGCAGACCAACAATGATGTGCCACTGATGGCGGTGAGCGGTGCGGTGGGAGGAGTGAACGCAGATGTGTAGACTGCGGTGCCCTTAACTACACGATGGTTGGAAATATAGCCATTAAGAGAAGCGCCTGCATTCCCGGTAAGATCGCTTCCTATTGTTAAGGTGCGCGTAGCGTTTACCGCTGAAGAAGTCGTAGCAGCACCGCCTGCATTCACACCGTTAATGTACGGAGTAAAAGTGTTGCCAGAACGCACAACAGCAATATGCGCCCATTCCCTGAGAGGAACGGAATTAGTAGACGTAAAAAGGCTGCTGCTCGAGCCAATCTGGAAAAACAGCTTTCCAGTCGTGTTGATGTTAAAAATATAATCCGCACTAACCCCGAAGGTGTGCGCGCTGAAGATTTCGCTGCCAAATGTTCCGTTGTAGGCGTTTAGGTAGACCCAGCACTCTATCGTGAAGTCGCCAGTCCCAAAATCAAACGCAGCATTGTCGGCTATTGAGAGGAAGTCACCACTCCCATCAAAATACCCAGACCAATACTGGATGTCGCTCTGGTTGTAGCTGATGCCGGGGTAGGCAGGGGAGAACGGGCTGAACTCGGTGACTGAGGTGTTGCCGTTAGGCGTGACCGTGAAGTTGTTCGTGCTGGCGTCGCGGAAGCGATTGCTCTGGCAGGTCAGCAGTGAGGTGTTGGTGATTGCTGTGAGCGGCGTTGTGCTTGGCGTGAAGTTTGCCGTGTAGACGGCAGTGCCTTTGACGACGCGGACGTTTGAAATGTAGCCGTTGTAAAAAAAGCCCGCGTCTTGGAGTTTGCCGATCCACATATTTGTATCGGTGATGTTGGTTGTTCCAGATGCAGAGCCACCAGTCATGGCGGTGCCATTAAGATATGCGGTAACGGTTCCAGATGCACGCACAACGGCAATGTGGTTCCATTGGTTGAGTGGAACTGCCTGAGATGTCGTGAATAGAGCGGTATTGTTAAGGATAACACGCAGCGTGTTGGTGCTGTTGATGAGGCGGCAAGCGACACCAACCGCCGAAGATGTGGAGGTACGATTGTCCCACAATGCCTGATCGGCGCTGGCAGTGGTGAAAAACCAACCCTCAATCGTGAAGTCGCCCGTTCCCATAGCATAAGCGGAAGAGGTGGCCGATGTGAGGTATGCGTTACTCCCATTAAAATAGTTCGACCAACTCGCGCCATAAGGCGTGAAGCTGCCCTGCGTGGTGTTGCCGTTACGGCTGATTGGATTGAACGCGCCGCTGCTGTCCACGAACAGGTTGTTGTTAGCGTTGCCGAGCGACGTGGTTGAAAGCAGTAGAGAGACGTAGGGGAAGAATGTGTCAGGAGCTTGAATGTTTGCGTCCGGCCACACGCCCTGCTTGATCCAGTACGCAACCTCATCCAGACGCCAGACGCCCGGAGCGCGGCCAGCAGTAGTCGGCCCCGTCGGGGTCGCTGGAGACTTAGTGATGATGCCGCCCGGATACCTGCTCATTATAAATTGCCCGTGTTGGTAGAGGGGAAGGCGCGCCCGTCGCCCCAGATGATGCGGACTGCGCCGTTTCCGGCTAAACCGGGTGAGAGACTATCGCCGCCGCCAGAAGCGCCACCGCCATAAAGAGCATTGGAACCGCCAGACCCAGCACCGCCGGGGCCTCCGTCAGTGGTTGAACCAAATGTACCACTACCGCCAGCACCCGCTGCTCCAGAAGCCCCTGAGCCTAGTATGCCTACGCCGCCGCCAATGCCACCGTCCCTACCATCTCCACCACCGCCAGCGCCACCACCAGCCCCGCCAGTCCCGCTTACGCCATTTGCGCCATTACCGCCACTGTTGCCACCGCCAGCCCCACCAGCGCCACCAGCTGCACTATAACCCCCAGCACCACCACCACCCCCGCCGCCACCGCCAAACTCGCTATACGGGCCTCCAGCTCCTCCATTACCTCCCCCAACTGAACCGCCTACAGTGGTTCCGCTACCCCCTGAGGCACTTGAGAAATTTGGGTAGCGAGGCCCAGCGCCCCCACCGTTTGCAGTTAAAATGGAACCAAAAGACGAATTCCCGCCCGCTGTTGGAGAGTTAGATGATGTTCCTGCTGCGCCTACAATAATTGTGTAGGTTTCTCCTGTAGTAACTGGATAAGCATTGTAATACCTTAGGCCTCCTCCGCCACCGCCCCCGCCGAGTGGGCCAGCGCCACCGCCGCCGCCAACGCAAACCACGCAAATGCTAGAAACGCCCGCTGGAACCGTCCATGTATATGTACCCGCAGTTGTGTAAGCCTGCTGCCCCGGCAAAGCGGGCGGCGAAGGCCAATTTCCAGCATTCTGCATCTGCTGGTCAAGCGTCCACGTCCCAGAAGCCGCACTGGTCGTAGGAGCTACGGGATTAGCAGTAATGAAGCCGCCGCGATACCGCCGGGACATACCAGCCCCCTTACGACATCAGTTCATAGGAAATGCTGTACGCAATGCCGCTTGCGGTACCCGATGTAACCGTGATGCTGGTGCCTTCTTCCAGATAGATGCCCGTTGTCTTATCAGCCACAATCAGAGAGGCGTCAGCAGGCACTGAAATCGTTGAGGCAATCGGGTAGGCCGTGCCGCCTGATGGGGCCGACCCCTGAGCGACAGCGCCATTCGTGTAGATGGACACAGTTGCATCAACCGCGCTCGTGCCATTCACGTTAGCAGCGACGATCTGGTTGATCTTGAGAACCGTGTTTGACGACGCAGCGTTTGCAAGCAGGACAACAGCCGACGTACCCGAAGGGGTGAAGTACGTGGTCTTGCCCGTGATCGTAGTCAGGGATGCAATATTTGGCGCGGCCATCGTCTAACTCCTTAAAGCCCAAATACCATCGCCAGTGCGGTAGCGCGAGCTTGCGTTACCCCTGACGCGGCGGGTGCCTGTGAAACCCATGTCGTTCCGTTACTTACCAATACATTACCATTGGTGCCCGGCGCAACAGTCTGAACGGCGCTCGTGCCGTTGCCAAGAATAACTGCATTGGCTGCTAGCGTAGTTGCACCTGTGCCGCCATTGCCAACCGGAAGCGTGCCAGTGACACCAGTGGTGAGCGGAAGGCCTGTTGCATTGGTGAGCGTGCCAGAAGACGGTGCACCAAGCGCGCCGCCATCAACGACAACAGATCCGGCAGTTCCGACATTCGTGCCCAGAGCCGAAGCGATGCCAGTGCCAAGTCCGCTAACGCCTGTCGAGATCGGCAGGCCAGTAGCGTTTGTCAGCGTCGCAGCAGACGGCGTGCCGAGGTTCGGCGTCGTGAATACAGGCGATGTCGCCAGAGCAACGACAGTGCCGCTGCCTGTAGTAGAGTAGCTCGTACCCCACGCGGTTCCCGTTGAGTTCGGGATGCCAGCAGCGGGATAGACCATGCTGGATGCACCGGGAGACCATGACGCTGTCGTGCCGTCTGACGTAAGCACATAGCCGTTAGCACCGATCCCAAGGCGGCTAGCAGCATTCGTACCAGTCCCGATAATCAGATCGCCAGTCGTGGTAATCGGGGACAGGTTGTTGAACGCTGTGGATGCCGTCGTTGCGTTCGTACCACCCGACGCAATAGGCAGCGTGCCAGTCGTCAGAGCCGATGTAGATGTCGCATAGACCGCACCGCCAGACGTAAAGGCTGTGAGGCCCGTGCCGCCGTTCACTGTGGTCACAGGGGCGATCAGGCTGAACTCAGTACCGCTGGTGAGCTGGAGGCCATTGCCCGCCGTGTAGAGCGTGCTGTCAGAGACCTGCACAAAGGTGATCGCCGTCGTGCCAAACGTGATAACGCCAACGGTGTTCATCACATAGGTTTCGCCAGCGCCCGTAACGCCCGACGTGATGAAGAACGCATCGCCAGCGCCAAGGCCATTCGGGTTCTTCAGGGCGTAGGTGTCGGCGTCAGTCGTGCGCGTCAGCACCCAGTTCGTGCCGCCCGGATCAGGCGTGCCGACAACAGTTACTTCATAGACGCCGTTCTCAAAACCGTTCGTTTGGTTGTAAACCAAGATACGGTCACCAATCGAAGCTGTCGGTCCATCAGGAGCAAAAGCGGCCTTTGTCCCAGCGTTGGTCAGCGTGGCGCCGACCCCAACGCCAGCGCCGCCCGGCTGATTGTACGTTGCATTAAGATTGCCCGTGCTGTTCGGCACCTCATACTTAACAGGCGTGTGGAACGTGATACCAGAAGACACCTGCGTATCGACATAGGTCTTGTTAACGAGATCATTCGCGCTTGTCGGCGTCGTGCTAACCGTACCCGATGTCAAAGCCACAGACGTGAGCGTCGGCGTCATGCTGTAGCTAGGATTGCCGCCGCTGTTAACCAGAACGCCGGTACCGGAAGACAGGAACGTCGTTGCCCCAGCACCCGTCTGATAGGGGATCGCACCAGCGGTTCCGGCTGCGATGTTCGTTGCCGTTGTCGCAGTCGTTGCAGTTGTGGCTGTGCCGACAGTAATGGTTGATGGATTGACGTAGCCCGGAGCCGTGCCGTTTGAGGCAAGGATGAAACCATTGGAGCCGACAGACAGCTTATCGAGCTGCGTCGTCGTGTTCGCGAACAGGATGTCCCCGACAGTATAGCTGGATATACCAGTGCCGCCGTTAACCGGGACAAGCGTGCCGCCCAGTGTAATCGTACCAGCCGCAACAATCGGGCCGCCAGACGTGGTAAGACCAGTCGTGCCGCCAGACACGTCCACGCTGGTTACGGTTCCTGAACCAGCGACTGCCTGCCAGATAACGTCAGTCGCAGCCGGGTTAATGAAGAGAGCCTTACCAGCGTTGCCAGTGTAAGACGGGAGAAGATTAACGCGAGCAGCCGCAGCTGACGTAGCGTTCGTGCCACCCTGACTAATTGGCACCGTGCCCGTTACGTCTGAGAACGGAATGCTTGCAACCGACGTAAACGGATTCGTTCCGTTACCGAAGATGTAACCGCTGAGCGAATCGTTTGCGCCAGTCCCACCCTGCACAATAGACAGTGGCGTAGTCAGACCCGAGATCGACGTGATGTCAGAGTTTGCCCCAGACTTAGCGGCGCTGAGATTCGCGCGCGCTGCCGTAGCTGTGGTTGCCCCAGTGCCGCCGCTGGCGATGTTCAGGGTACCACCCATAACAATCGTGCCGTTGGTTGTAATCGGGCTGTTGGTGAAGTTCAGGCCAGTCGCGCCACCGTCAACGCCGACAGACGTAACGGTGCCGAATCCTGCGCCACTAGCAGCAATCGTGATGCCGCCAGAAGAATTGGTAACACTGATGCCAGTGCCAGCAGTAAGCGTCGCCAGCGTATAACCAGAGCCATTGCCGATCAGGAGCTGGCCGTTCGTCGGCGTAGCGCCGAGACCAGTGCCGCCGTTTGCCACTGTGATTGCGCCAGACAGCGCAGTAACAGCGACGTTGCCGCCCGTGATGTTGACGGCATTCGCATTCTGCAGCGCCATCGTGCCGAAGCCGAACGTCGAAGTCGTCAGCTGGCTCAGGGCAATGCGGTAGTTCTCGTTTGCGAAGACGGCTGGGAATTCGACGTTGCCAGTAACAGCGCCGACCCAAGGAGTCATCTGAGAGATTTTAATGTCAGACACTTAGCTCTCCTGAATAATCGGCTCGTCGTCCTGCGTTACAATCCGCTGTATACCATTCTCATCGAGAACGTAATAGCTTGGATTATAATCTGGACGGGGATGTTTCACTGGCACAGGATCGGGACGCAGGAGCAGCCGGCGATAATATGGCTGAGGAACATCATCGCAAGAAGCACAAACGTAAACGCCAAGCCCAACAGGGACCGAGCCGCCACGATAGTCTTTCTTTTCGCGGAGGTGCGTGTGCTGCACGAGGAATCCACAGCCGTCGCATATTGCAATTGCTCTTGGGTCGTGTGCGTCGAATTTTGGTTGGGTTCTACGTTTACGTCCCCGTCCGAAAGCGTACTGCATCAGCAACTCCACTGGTCAATGGTGATGCGAAGCGGAACCTTTTCACGGTCTTCTGCGGCAGCGCGGTTGTAAGCGCCATCAGCAAGACCCTGCAGGAATTCAAGACGATCAGGTGCAAACTTGACCGAGAGCTTCGCCGCAAGACCAGCCGCAATCGCTTCCATCCAACGGTTCGGTGCGTCCATGCTATCAGTGAACGCGCCCGCGTCCTCTTGGATTTTCATGCGGTGATAGAAGAGTGTAACGCCAGCCAGCTCAGGAGCCTGCCAGATATAGAGGCGCGGTGTGATCGTGCGCTGGAAGTAATACTGGAACGGGCGCTGGCCGAGCTGCGCCTTGTTCGGGATCGCGTCGTATTCAGCGCGGCTGATCGGCGACATCATAAGATCGGTCGCCAGAGCGCCTGACATGGTGCGTGTGTAGACCTGCAGGATTGAGACCGTGCGCGGCTCCAGATCGTAATACAGCGTACCCGGGGTCAGAACGATGGACTGGAGATCTACAGCCCAGAGATTGGGTCCGTTGTTAGCCCAGTCCGAGAACATGTAATTGATCGAGCGGCGCGCACTATCGATGTCATTGGAAGACAGCGTGCCGGCATTACGCCCGACGCGCTCATACGCTTCCGTGATGATGTCGATCTGTTCGGTATCACCGAATGTGTACGTGCCAGAAGTGGTCATCTAAACCTCGCCGTCTTCTTAGCGATGGATTTAGGCTGGGCTACAAACTGTTTTCCAGCCTTCTTTCCTTCGCGCTTGGCTTTGCTTGTAGCAGCATATTCAGCCGGCGTCAGCGATTTAATGGCAGCTTTTGGAAGATACCGCTCACCCGTCTTGCTGGACGGCTTGCCGGACTTGGTGGTCCACTTCTGCTCAGTCCAATCCTTGAGGGATTGCTGCGGTTTCCTAATCGGCATAGCCACCGCCTTTGGCCTTATACTCCTTAGCTAGGAGCTGAGCCTTGCGGGCGGACCACTGGCCTGCCTTGGTGCCATGAGTCGCGCGAGACTTAATGCTTTTGAACAAGCTCTCACGCAGGCCGGGCTTCGTATAGTTCCCGGCCTCGTTAACGCGCGACTCTTTGCGCCCACGCATTACTTCTTCTCAGCGGGCGCTTCTGCCTCAACAGCAGGAGCTTCCTCAACCACAGGCTCAGGAGCGGCTTCCACGACAGGCTCAGGAGCCGGAGCAGGCTCAGCCTTGGCAGCCTTAGCAGGCTTAGCGGGAGCAACGGTCTTAAAGCCGAGCATGATGTCGAGCGACTCCTCAGTCACCTTCTCCCAATCTTCCTTCGAGAGAACGATTTCCTGCTGGTCACCATTGGCGTTTGTGTAGCGACGAAGAATCATAATGAACTCCTATTAGGCGTAGGTTTTGATCATCTCGAGGATGATGCTGTAGGTATCACCCGACGAAGCGCCGATTGTGGTGAACATGATGTCGCCGGTCTTGCCGGTGTCAGCGTTGTTCCAGATCAGCGATGTGTCGTCAAAGTTCAGCGTGTACATGCCGGGAGCGAGGACCAGCGCGCTCACGTCGGTGGTGGCATCCCAGAGGACGTTAACCGACATGCCGCTGATCATGGCAGTAACACGGCGGATAGTCACGCCAGTGCAGGTCTTGCCAACGTAATTGGTGGCCAGAGCGGAAACGTCGACCTTCAGGACGGCGCTCTCGCCAGTCCCATCGGAGACGTTGTTGAATTTCATGACGACTTGGCTTTCGCCGTCGAACAGGGTCTGAGAGTTTACTGCATCAGCCATTATTTCATACCTTTCAAGGTCATGGCCAGACGAGCGCGCTGACCCATTTTACCGGGCTTCTTAGCGGCAGCTGCGAGCTTGCCAGCGGGGATCTTCTCACCCTTTTTTACACCCATTTCCGCCCTTAAAGCGCCGGGTTTTTTCACGGCTTCGGCGATCCAGTTTTTCTTTCCACGCATATTAGCAGTTCCACGCTTTACGGGCCAGCCTAAGCCGAGACTTCGGATCTTTAGCTGCCTCAGGAAACATTTTCATTTGGCCGGCTGAGCGCGCACAGAAACTATCTCTGCGCTTTCCACCTTCAGGCTGCGGACGCTTCAGGTTGGAACCTGTCGCGGCATTGTAAGCCTTGCGGCCAGCCTCATTGAGACCGCCCTTGGGGTTCTTGTGCTTAGCCTTGAACTGAAAGTCTTTCTTAGCGCGCATATAACCCCCAAGTTAATGGGGCGACCGAAGCCGCCCCAAACATTAAGCCTGAGTAACGCCGTAGAGGCCGGTCTGAGTATCGTCGTCAAGGACGAATACCCAAAGTGTCAGCCGCTTAGAAGCGTCGGCAGCGTCAGCAGGAGCAAAAGTGCCGCGAACGTCGCCAGTTGTGGTTGTTGCGGTTGTCGCATCGGCGGCAGTGAATGTGCCAGTCGTTACGAATGCAGAACCCCAAGCAGTCAGAACGTAGTTACGGGCGTTTGCACGGATAGGAAGGCCGAACACGTCACCTGTACCGACAAAGAAGTCGGTTGCTGCAGCGGATGCTGCAATGCTGGTGATCGTCTTAAATGCCTTCTTACCTGCAACAGCAGTCGTGCCGTTCAAGGTAATCGCTTCAGACATCGGAATGCCATAAACGTCGGTGCCGGTAATTGTCAGAACAGCCGTAGCCGCACCAGCAGCGTCAACAATGACGTTGCGAGGAACGTCAAGGGTAACAGTGCCACCAGATGCCAAAGCGCCGTTTATAAGCGCGTTACCAGCTGCTGCCAATGTTTGCTGAGCGCAGATACCATCTGCGTCCAAAGCCACAGGTACCACGTTATAAACATTGATCGGCGACATGAAAACGCCCGGTTCCGAAGCCGTACCGTTATTAGCAAAGTTCCTACCTGCCCGAACACCATCAGAGAAGTGAGTCATGAATTTTCTCCATAGTTAGGGGGTGACGGATGCCACCCCCTGAGTCCGATTAGGAAGCGCCCTGTGAACCCCAGCCTGCGCGGAAGTTCGAGCAACCGAAGGAATAACGCTCAATGGCTTTCGCCTTGAGGTTGTCGGTGTCGAAGTCCGTGTAGACATCGGTTTCAAGAGCTTCACGCTCGTAGTACTTGAAGCCGTTCGGGGCGTCCGTCATGAGGAACCAAGAGTTGGTGTCCGTCAAGAACATGTTAACGCGATGACCCTGCGGAACCGCCGAGTTGTTGTAAATCGCGTTGATGTCATTGTTCGCCGTGTCGACGCGGAACTGCGACTGGAGCAAACGGGTGGCCGTCCACTGCAGTTCAGCCGGAACGATGAGCTTCGTCGGCTTCGTCATGATGCGGAGACCCGCAGCATCACGGAAGCGCTGAACGCCGACGATGGCGTCCTGAAGCGACGTTTCGTTGAGGTCAGCCTGCACCGTGAAGGTGTTGGCAACCACGCCGTTTTCAATCGGGTGCTGCGTCGAGAACAGCGGCTGGCCATCCCCAATGGGGAAGTTGGCGCTGAAGCCGTTGTTCAGAACCGAAGCGCCGAGAACTTCCTTGGTCTGTTCCATCGACTGACGAAGAGCTTTCGCCTGAAGCGGGAACGAAGACTGATACAGGTTGTCCTTGATCGCCTGACGGGTGATGATGAAACCAATGCTGGTGTAACGGTTCACGTAGTTCGTTACATAGCGCTGGCCCATTTCGCCGTAAGCGGTCGAAGCGCCTTCTGCCTTGATCTGAGCCAAGCCGAGGAGCTTGACTTCGACTTCGATTTCAACGGCCTTATCGGACGTGTGCTTCTCGAAGATTTCCGACCACTGACCCGGATACATGGGATAGTCGCCGAAAACTGCGGCCAAGCCCGGACGGAGCAGGTCGCGAATTGCGGTTGTATTAATAGCCATTTCTTAAATCTCCCTGCTAGCCGATCAGATGCCGGTCGTGCCACCACGATAGAAGTGGTTGTTGATCGTCACGAGCCAGTTAGCAAAAGCGCCAACAGCGTTACCCGGAGTTGGGTCGAGCTGGAGGATCTTGCAGTTCAGCGTGTTGGTGTCAGCTTCCGAAGCGTTGTTGATCGAAACGGCGGACTGACCCGTCGAAGTCGAACCAGCGGTGTACAGGAAGTTGATGTTCAGGCCGCGATCAGCGAGAGCAAGCGGTGTGCCAGCAGCGCCAGAAGCGTTGGTTTCTTGAACCGAGAACACCGTGTTCGGATCGTCAATCACGAGAGCCTCAACGACAGAGCCGGTGAGAACGCCCGGGTTGCCCGGCCAGTAGTTCATGAATTTCACAACGCCCGTGCTGTCGGTGTACTTAACACCCCAGAAGACGCCAACGCAGGTGTTGCCTGCTGTGCCGACTTCGAGATAGCCCGAGGTGCCAATCGTGACGGGGTCGCCACGGAAAATGGCAGTCGCATACGTGGTAACGATCTGATAAGGATTAGTCGCGCCAGTCCAAGCAGAGCCATCCAGCTTCTTGACAGGAATGAACCCATTAGGCGCATTGGTGCCGTAAGACATACGGTTTCTCCATGCTGAAGTTAAAGGTTGGTTTCTGCCGGTACGTAACGGCAATCGCTTTTTTAGTGGGTACGTGACCACCATCGAGGTTTGGTGGGTACGTGACCACCATCGAATTGTTGCGGAAAGTATCTAATTAACCGAATACTGTCAACGCATGAATAAAAAGACCCCTCCCCGTCACCAGAGCGGGGCAGTTGGGCACGGCGGGAGCAAGCCCCCGCCGCGACCGGAGATTAATCCTTGAATGAAGTGACGCGCTCAAAGCCGACACTGCTTTCATCAATACGTGGCAAGTTCGGGTCTTGCTGACCAGTCCATGCAACGTCCTGCAGGGTTTCGATATTCTCAAGATCCCGATCCTCGACACGCATGGCGACCTCACGGGTCGGGCATTCGCAAAGGATAAGGCCACCGCGACGGATAACCGAAGCTTCCGTGCCTTCATAACCGGGGAGCGGAGGAGGAACCATCTCGGGGTGACGTGCTGCAGGAACAGGCTGCCATCCCTTGATCATGCGATCCGTCATGTTGTCGGGATCGGGCTCGTTAAGCGTTGCCTCACGCACCCAAGCATAGCTCATGCTCGGCGGAATCTTGTCCTTAGGGACGTGAAGCTTTGATTTAAAGTGCGTGTCCGGGCTCTTGCGCATTCCTGCTTCCCGGCTTTCTGCGGCGCGCGATGTCGCCATACGTGATGCTCTTGCCATTGTTATGCTCCCTTAGCCTGTTTCATGAGATAAAGTGCGTAGTGTTTCTCAGCTTCAACTTCGTTCATTCGACCCCCATTAGCTTTCTTAATGGCCCCCGACTGCGCCAGCTGATGCGCCATACGACGCTGGTCTGCTGACAGACGGATAGTCTTTGAATTTTTCTGAGGCTGACCCGGGGCGGCGGAATGCTGCACCGGAGCAACATTCGACTCACGGCTCATGGGTGGAACTTTCTTGTTTGGTACTGAACGCTGAGTAAATGCGTCAGGAAACTCCTGATGCATGTGACGGTCAATTTCCGTGAAGTAATCAACCCCACCGATTTCATTGTCACGCCCCTCTGAACGATACCGACGCTCTACGCGGCGAGCGTAAAGTGTCGCTTCTTCGTGCATCTCAGGGTCAAAATCCTCAGACTGCGGCTGGAACCAAGAGTTCTTCTGAATCCAGTTCGCAGTGCGCGGCTCTAGCGTTGGCGCAGCTGGGGCCTCAGGCTGCTGTTGAACAGCCTGTTTCGGCTGGGGCTGGTTCAACTCCTGCTGGGCCTTCCAGCTTTCGATGCTGTTGATGTCAGCCTGCAGCTTATAGAACTCACCCTGAAGCTCAACGATCCGCTCGCTGTCGCCAATCGAGTGTGCGTCGATCAGCTGCTGCTTAACACTCTGAGCTTGCCCGTGCAGGCGCTGCTCATAGTGCGTCATCATCGCCATGTCGGACTGCTGACGCATCTGCTCAGCCTGCTGGACGCGGGCCTCTGCTTCCTGCGCCCGACGCTCGGCATCAGCTGCCTTACGTGCCAGTTCAGCAATCCGCTTGTCCGGCGAACGCTTGCGCTTCGGAGCCTCTTCCTCAGCGACCTCTTCCTCGACGGCTTCGGCTTCAGGCTCAGCTTCAGCTTCTTCCTCAGCTTCAGCTTCCTCAGCAATACCTTCGTAATCCGCGAGGCTTTCTCCGAGATCGTCTTCAGTGATCTCAATCTCAACGTCCTCTGTCGGACCCTCATCCGTCAAAGGAAGTTCTTGGATTTCCGATTCTTCATCCATAACCTACTCCTTAGCTCTTAATCGCTGCATTACCTGCAGATACGTCTTCAGGACCGGCAATAACCGCCATAACGCGATCATCTGGTAGGAGAGCCATCGCAACGCCGCGATAGGAAACCATCGTCGATTCGTAGCGCGGGATCAGAATCCAATCGCCGACCTTGCACCAAGGACCGCTGCGCTCGAACTTCTCGCCCTGATAGGCTTCAGGCCCGACAGCGCAGACGAGCGCGGAAACCGAGGAGTACTTATCCTCAGCGCGCACCGTGTCCGGCAGATACAGCGTCACTTCCGTGCCGTCGTCCTGCGTGATCGTCTTCAGCTCTTCAGGCCGGACGTAAATCTTCACAGCCACCAGATAACCAGCTGGGCGCATGTCAAACGGTTGGCCCGTCATCTCAATAAAATGCTGATTAATCAGGTCTTTAGCCATGTCCTCTTCATGAGGCTCGATGTTGCTCATACTCATTAGTAATGACTCCCTCGTTTTTGCTCCGGTATTTTTTCATCGTCTGGCTGCATCATTCGTTTGTACTCTTCGTTGATCGCTTCGATTGCAGCCGTATAACCGCGCACCAACGCATTCCCCTCCAGAACCTGAAGGGCAATCTCTTCAGCTGTCATTGCAGGAACAAACGTGCTCCCGTGAGATGCTGGTCTAAATCTAGCGTTTAAGGAATACTCGGACGCTCGGTCGCGTAGCTCCGCGAGCCGCTGTGCGCTCCTGTTCCGCAGTTCTTCTGCGCTCATATGTGTCTCCGGTTTTTTATATGGCGGTCATTACCCGGGCCGCCACGGGTATTCTAAATTACATTCCGAAAAGGCCCTTCTTCGGCTTCACAGCCTGCATGATATTACCCGTCGGCGACATCATGCCCTTACGAACCTTGCCAGCGCCACCCTTGGCTTTCTTCACAGGCTTGCCGCCCATGTTCATGCCGCCCATTTCTGTGGCGAGCTTACGCGCAGTATCAGCAGACGTTTGGACTTTACCTCCAGCCGCCTTCTTGATCATGTCGCCATAGGCTTTGACGGAGCATCCGCGCTTGTTCATTTCATCATGCCCTTGCGAGTCTTGCCAGCGCCACCAACGGCACGCTTCACGGGCTTCTTCATACCCTTCATCGGCTCACCAATAGCGATCATGACAGCGAGGCCGTCCTTCTTCGCTTTGCCGCCCTTCTTGTAATTGCCGGCAGCCATGCGGGCTGCGACACGCTGGTCCATGACCTTGCCGCCATCGGCATACATGCCAGCTTTGCCGCCCTTCTTCATGCCACCTTCAGAGCGGTTTGCGCTCTCAATGATCTGGCCTTCCTTCTTCGTGACCTTAGCCTTCGCCAGACTTTCGTTCTGACGGCGAGCAGCTTCGCGCTCAGCAGCTGTCGGGCCCGGGGGCATCGGCTTCTTCACAGCGCCGCCAACCTTATAGGTCGGGATCGGACGCGCATTAGCGCGCTGCTGCAACGCCTTCGCGCCATTGGGCTGGCTTGGCATGGGCTCGGCAATCGCAGAGCCAAAGATCGAGCGAGCCTTCGCCCGCAAATCAGTCATCTTCATTGTTGGTCTCCAAGGAATTCAATCGAGTAAGGCTCGGGCGGAGCGGGGTTATCTGCCAAATCGGCAAATACTCTAAGCGTTGCTGTGCGTTCTCTGGCTTCCGTATCAGCCATGTCAGCCGTCGCTGTGATTTCTGCAACTCGCTCTCTCGACTGCGCGTCGAGCTCAGCCTTCTGCTGCTTCTGCACAATCTTCTGCTTTTCGATCTCGAGATACGGATCGGGCTGCTCCTGCGGCTTATACATCGGCGCGAGCTGCTGCATGGCCTGTGCAACCATGACCGCAATCTGGTTCTCAACTTCAGGCGGCAGCTGCGTACCCGGAGGCGGCAGCGGCTGACCGATCTGCTGCTCGACCTGTACGCGCATCTTCAGTGCCAAGTGCTCGTTGATGTGCGCCTGAAGCGACGGATTCTCCGCAGCAATCGGCGCGTGAGCCGCGATGTGCGCGTCGTGATCCTGATATGCACCAGCCTTCAGCGGAGCACCGAGGATCGCGTTCTGGTTCTCCGTCAGAGGATCAAGCGGCTGAGCCTGCGGAACGTCCGCCTTCAGGATCAACTGGATCTTCTCTTCAGGAATGCCCATCTCGACATACATCTGCTTGTATGCTTCGCGGATATTGTGCTGATCCGGCTGCTGTGTCGCGAACCGAAGCAGGGCTTCTGCACGCATCAAACGCTGTGCCGACGACGAAATATTGGGGTCAGATACCGGAATAACGTCGATGTTATTCGCGAAATCTTCCCGCATAATGGCAGCCATTCCGCCCCGAACCGGGAACGGATACGGTGCATCAGGCAGGTATTTGCCAAACAGATTGGCAATCAGCTTCAGTTCTTTACTAAACGCCTTGTGACACCGCTTGAGCGTTGCCGACTGCAGTCGGGTTGCCGCTTCCATAAGAGCAACAGTCGTTCCGACTGGCGCATCCTGTCGGCCTTCGCCCACCGCAATCTCTGCCGTATTAGCGAGATTGCGCGCTCCCTCGTAAGTCTCACGCAGCAGCTCCAATGATACCTGCGATGGCTCCTTATAGGGCATCGTCATGATTGCGTTCTGAATCGGCAGACCGCCTGTATCGATCTCACGAAACTCCGTCGGGCCAATCCCGATATTGTTATCGTCGATCCGCATACCCTTCACGCGCAAACCGCCCGGGAAGTTATTCAGCGTGCCGGCATCGATGAGCTGACGACGAATCGATGTCGCCGTCTTCGCCGAATTGCCCAGAATGTGCGCATAACCCAGACCGTAGAAGCCTACGCCGGGCATGAACTTATAGTGCACGAAGTGATCCTGACGCTGGTACGTCGGATCGCCATCGTCAAAGTTCCGATAGATCGACAGAACCTTGCGGGTGCCCTCTTCAATCGTCACAATATACGGCAACGGGATGCCGTCTTCGTTCTCAAATCCAACCAGATTCAGATCGGCATAAACCTCGTAAATCCGGTACTCCTGAGTCCCCTCAGCGCCCGGCTCAACGCCCTGAACACCATCAACCTGCGCCTGAATCGGCGTCTGTGAGCTGTCATCTACCTGCGGATCGCCCAGATCAATGTCGCGATACACCCCAGCCAGCTGCGCCAAGCGGAAATTCCGGCGCGTCATCGACGAAATGTGGCAGAATCGCGGCGATGTCGCCAAATCCGTGGTGCCATACGCCGCCACAAAGTTATCCGGCAGCACGAAACGGCTCACCGGACGACCCAGCATCCGGTCCTGATACACTTTCTTAAACGTCGAGCCCACCAGCGACAGCCAGAACAGCATCTGGTCGAACTCTTCGTAGAATTCCGGGGCCAATTCCGTCAGGTAAAGGTTCATGAAGTCCTTTACACGCGACGCCTGCGCCTCCAACGACTCGTTCGCAACGCCTACAATCTGCGTCTTAACCGGGCCGCTGGCGGGCAATAGCTCTCCACAAGCCACAGCCTGCCAGCGCACCACAGCCTCTGCCATGAGCGGGTCGTAAACGCCACACGCGCCATTAAACGGCGTCGTGCGGTCTTCCATCTTAAAGCCGAGCAGCTTGATGCCTTCCGACATCGTCGCTTCCCAGTCGCCACGCGACTGCTTATCTTCCTCAACACCACTCAGCAGGCTCTCACCAAGCGTGTTCAGGTCCATGTCGTCCATGTACAAAGCCAAGTTAGCTTCGTGCTCAACTTCTTCAGGTACTTCCAGCTCAGGCTGAAAATCAATCTCAACCCCGCCGTCATCCATTTCCATGATTTCCGCGCCGTCTAACAGCGTGGGTCCGGCCTCCTCGATCTCGATGTCAGCACCTTCTTCAGGCAGTTCAACATCGACGCCGCCTATGCCCTCAAAGGCGGGGCGTAGCGTATCTTCGAGTGTCATCGGTTTACGAGCCATGCTGCTTCCTATCATGCGTCATATACGGCGTCAATAAAACGCCTCACGCTCCAATGGCGTGTCATACTTCTCTTCATACGGATCTTCCGTATTCGCAACCCACCCCGACTGCTTGATACG